>Ga0209989_100068_pt1 | contig 18540 bp, 13 predicted proteins | sample Antgeofumaro1A2B_FD_188083 | JGI IMG/M metagenome (GOLD analysis project Ga0209989, IMG submission 188083) | Geothermal fumarole subsurface microbial communities from Mt. Erebus, Antarctica - 1A2B (SPAdes) (version 2) | ecosystem: Environmental > Terrestrial > Volcanic > Fumaroles | place: Mt....
ACTTCGTAGAGCTGATTGCCTTTGACGGTGAGTACGCGCACGATCTGTACGATGCCGCCGCCAGGCAGACAGTATCCCTCTACCTGAACGGGGCGCTGCTGCAAGCGAGGATCGCGGTAGAAGGTACGGCCACCGGTGTCCTTGACGATCGCCAAATAACGGCCGTCGTCGGTGGCTAGCACCAGCCAATGAGGCAATGCGTCGGCCTCCACATCTAGGTCGAACAGCTTGGCTACATCGCGAAGCGGCAACACCCGTCCGCGCAAGGTGACACGCTGGGTTGCGGGGCGCCCAAGTGCCACGGCAGGCATCACCAGAGCCCCCAAAAAACTCGACAACACCGTTCGTCGAGTAGGCATGGTACCTCCCCCGTTTAAATCATGCCTCACGTCGCGGCGCAACTCGCCGGCTGACGATCACACATCTTGCCACAACCGAGGCGGCTGGCTCGGTAGTCGCTTGCGTGCCCCGGTCTGGACAGCCTTTTCTTTTTGCCTCAGCAAGAGTTTGATGGGTACCTCGCTAAACGGGAGCTTTTCGCGGAATATGTTAGTCAAATAGCGCAAGTACGGCTCGTCCAGCAGTTCGGAATCGTTGACGAAGAGGACGATTGTAGGCGGCTGGACCGCCACCTGCGTGGCGTAGAAGACCTTGGCTTGACGATTGTGGCGCAGCGGCGGTGGATTGTTGGCGACTGCCTCCTCGACAAGCCGATTGAGCTCGGCCGTGGGCACACGCGTCGAAGCCTGCTTGTACAGCGATTGCGCCAGATGCAGGACCCGCAATACATTCTTGCCGCTTTTGGCAGTGATAAAAGCTATAGGTGCATAATCTAGCCCGGGCAACTCGCGGGTCAAATAATCGGCCCAGGTACTTGTGACTGCTTTATGGGCTCGCGCCAGATCCCACTTGTTGACCACCAAAACGAAGGGCTTGTAATTCTCGACGACGTTCTGGATCAGTTGCTTGTCCACACGACCGAGTGGCTGCGTGGCATCCAGCAAAACCAGAACGACGTCGGCACGACAGATAGCCCGCACGGCTCGTGCCAAACTGTAAAACTCGACGCTGTCAACGATACTTCTTTTTTTGCGGACGCCGGCAGTATCTATCGCCAGGAAGACCTTGCCATCGCGCTCGAACCGTACATCCACGCTGTCCCGCGTAGTCCCGGGGACTTCACTGACGATCACCCGAGGGGCCTGGGCCAGACAATTGATAAAAGTGCTCTTGCCGACGTTGCGGCGGCCGACGATCGCCAATTTCAAGGCCAGCGGGGCAGGGGGCTCGCAGGCCGCCGGCAAGCGCTGCCGGATGGCCTCCAGCAGTTCGGCTTTGTTACGCCCTTCCTGGGCGCTTACGCACACGACTGGAGCCCATCCCAGTCGGTAGAATTCCTGTGCCTGGGCGTCCCATTTGGGCACATCGCATTTGTTGGCCACGAGCACCACACGTTTGCCCAGTTCTCGCAGCCGCGCGGACACTACTTCGTCGAGCGGAACCAAGCCATCGCGCGCATCCACGACAAAAAGGATCAGATCAGCTTCGTCAAGGGCCACCTGAATCTGGCGCTCGACTTCAGGCCCCAGCTGGTCGCGGTCTTGGATCCCTATCCCACCGGTGTCAATGAGCTCGAAATAATGGCCGTCGTCTTCGATTATGGTGGATAGACGGTCGCGCGTGACTCCGGGCGTAGGATCTACGATGGCGATTCGCTTGCCCGCCAGCCAATTCAACAGCGAGGATTTACCGACATTGGGCCGGCCAACAATGACGACTCGTGGCAAAGGCATGGGTCAATTCTCAGCTTGTGACCGTCTTTGCGCTGGCTCCGGCGTCAGTCAGAACCTATCGGCACACTGCTTGGCTTTTCGCACATACGGGCCTTTAATCGTAGTAGCATCGAAGCGGCACACGGCTTTCGACCACGCTGCTCATTTTACTGGCACAGGTGGCTGGCATAGGCGACAAGCCAGAATGGCCAGAAGAGCCAATGTCGCAAAGCCACCCTTTCAAACAAGGTCTAGCCGACGCTTGGTCATACGCTCTTTCAAGCAATCGGCACAGGTACCGCGAATGACAAGACTGTAATACGTCGGCTGGAATTGGTGCGTTTGGCAAACCTGTTCTCGCACCCGGTCCAATTCCCCAGACTGGAACTCGATGACTTTACCACAGTCTTGACAGACGAGATGATCATGCCGCGGGTAGCCGTAGTCATGCTCGTAAACGATGCGCGGACCGAACTGCAATTGGCGCAACAAGCCGGCTTCTACTAGCTTACGCAGTGTCCGGTAGACAGTAGCGCGACTGATACGCACGCGCGCCCTTTCTAGTTCGGAGCACAAGTGCTCGGCGTCAAAATGTTGATGCCGGGAAAATATCAGCCGGATCATCTCCTGTTGCGGCTTAGTGAACCTCTGCTTCCGAGGCCGACTCGCCAGATACTCGCGGAACTTACTTTCGGGGCTTTGTGGTACAGGTAGAGGCTGAAGCATTTTTCGTGTCCCTGGGCTATCGAAGCGCAATCTGCGAAAATCCCCAAAAATTAGATACCACGGTCAAGTGAGCGCGTATCGTCAGGCGGCACCAAAAAAGAGAGCCAGCAACGATCGAAAAGCACCTGTGACTGCTGCTGAGCCGACGGTGGCGCCCTCCAAGTCATTTTATTCAAGTCAGCTTATTCAGGTCAGCATAATTGTGACCGATAATCATTCTTATTTTAGATTGCCGGGCTAATTTTTCCAGTCCTGATGATCCAATTAGCCGGCTTTGCAGTTTTGGTTGCTTGCCGATTTGTGCATGGCAGGCTTACAGCATTCGTAGCGCACTTTTGGGCGTATTACTGGCTGGATCTGTGAGTCAAGGCGCAGTCCATAGTCGGTAAGCGAGCATATTTCTCGCCACACGCGCCGGCGATGTCCGCCGAGGATTAGCTTAAGTGGCCGACGAGTTGGCCGGCGGTCTGTTGAGTCTGATAAAGTGCTCGATGAGCTGATGCAGCGGCTGGCTGCCCTGATCGCCTTCACTGCGATGACGCACACTGACTGTTTGCGCTTGTACCTCTTTGTCGCCGATGACGAGCATGAAAGGTATTTTTTCTAGCTGAGCGTCGCGTATTTTGGCCCCGAGCTTATCGGGCCGAGCGTCGAGGGTTACTCGAAAACCTCGGTTTTTGAGTTCGAGTTCCACTTTTTGGGCGTATTCCAGGAAGCGGTCACTGACCGGCAAAATGCGTATTTGTTCCGGCGCAAGCCAGAAGGGGAAAGCCCCCGCGAAGTGTTCGATCAGAATACCGACGAATCGCTCGAACGAGCCGAAAGGGGCACGGTGGATCATCACCGGCCGATGCGGCTTGTTGTCGGCGCCTATGTATTCGAGCTGGAAGCGTTCGGGTAGATTGTAGTCGAGTTGCACGGTTCCCAGCTGCCACTCGCGGCCCAGCGAATCGCGCACAACGAAATCTACTTTGGGGCCGTAAAAGGCAGCTTCCCCCTTTTCTGCCGAATAGTTCATACCCAGTCCGCGCACCACGTTCATCAATACCGCCTCGGCTTGTGACCAATTGCGGTCATCGCCCACATATTTGGCGCTGCCCGGATCGCGCAGCCCGATGCGCACGCGATACCCTTCCAGGCCCAGGCTGCGCAGAACGAAGAGAACCAACTCGAGGTTGGATTGGATTTCTGCCTCGACCTGCTCCGGTGTCACGAAAAGATGGGCGTCGTCTTGAGTGAATCCGCGCACGCGAGTCATGCCGGACAACTCTCCGGTTTGCTCGAACCGATAGACGGTGCCGAATTCTGCCAGCCGAACGGGTAAATCGCGGTAACTGTGTGGCGTAGCTTGATAGATCTGGATGTGGTGCGGGCAGTTCATGGGCTTGACCAAGTACGCTTCGTGGCTGTCGAGCCAGCGCCGGAGGACAGCTATACGACTGGCCACATCCTTTTGCGGGGAGTAGTCGGCCAGTCCCAACCGCAGGGTTTGTGATAACTGCAGGAAAGCAGACTCCTGTTCTTGGCTGAGCTCGCCGGCTTCCAGCAGGCCCAGCCACGAGTCCACCATCTGACCGAACGGATGCACGAACAAGGGGGGATACTGTGCATCCCGATAGTAAGGGAAATGCCCGCTGGTCCGGTACAACTCCAGACGGCCCAGATGGGGCGTATACACAGGCTGATAGCCACGCTTGAGTAGCTCGTCGCGAATGAACGATTCCAGGACGCCACGAACGATGGCGCCACGGGGCATCCAGAGCACCAATCCAGGCCCCACCGAGGCACTGAGAGTAAACAAACGCAGTTGTTTGCCTAGCACGCGATGATCGCGTTTGCGTGCCTCTTCCAACTGCTCGAGAAAAGCTCGCAGCTCTTCTGGCCGGAAAAAAGCGGTGCCGTACAGTCGTTGCAGCTGCGGTCTCCGGGCGTCATTTTTCCAATAGGCGCCTGCGATGGACAGCAGCTTGAAGGCTTTGATAAGCCCGGCGTGGGGTAGATGGGGCCCTCGACACAGGTCTATGAACTCCCCCTGGCGATAAAAGCTGAGGGTGGGAAAGCGATGCAGCTCTTCGTCAATATGCTCGACCTTGTAGGGCTGGCCCAAATCCATGCACAAAGCTCGGGCCTGCGGCGTGGGCCATTCGAACCTTTCGAAAGGCTCGCCTTGGTCAATGATGCGCTGCATTTCTTCTTCTATCCGCGGAAAATCTTCCTCGCGGATAGGGGGCGTGACGTCAATGTCGTAATAAAAACCGCTTTCCGTCGTCGGCCCAAAGGCGAGCTTGACCCCAGGAAACAGTCGCATCACGGCTCGTGCCATCACGTGGGCACAGCTATGCCGCAGGACATCCAGCGCTTCCGGATCTTGGGGCGTCAGCAGCCGGAACTCGTAATTGCCCGATTCGGGCAACAGACGATCGAGGTCCAGCACTTCGCCATCGAGTCGCGCCGCAACGGCCGTAGTGCTCCAAGGCGGACCCAATTCTGCGGCAATATCTCGTGGCCGGATTCGACCGGCGAACTCGCGAACACTGCCATCGGGCAAGCGTAAAAGCAACATTTCTGTGTCGTTCCCTCCACCGACGCACAATACCGAGCTGCGTGCCTAGGACATCGGCAGCACATGCGCCTGTCGGCTCGGCCTTCCTGTTATCGTAGGTATCGCTATCTTGTGCGCCTCGTCGAGCTTTTGCAGCCGGCACCAGACGCGTGCGCTCTTGTTGGACTCCAATGCGCAGGCGCCTGAACGCGAACGCTTCGGCCCGTCGAGGCCAACCAGCCCTGGGGGACCGGCATTGACCGCTTTTTTCCATGACCCTATCATGACGGTGTGATTTCGCCAAGAGCAGAAGCGGCCGATGAACTGGCTGTCGGCTGCGGACAGACTCTTTCGAGCACCTTGGATCTAAAGTTATGAAGGCGGAAGTACGCAAAGAGTTGGAGACCAATGTCCTAGCCGATCGGCTGGGTCTGTTCATTGACCGGGTCAAACGCAATCGGCTCAGCTTGGGAAGTATCGCCGCGGTGGTTCTGGCCCTGGCTGTGGTATGGTGGTGGTGGACCTCCCGTATTGCCACGGCCGTGACTCAAGGGTGGCTCGTTTATGTGGCTATTTGCACGTCCACCTTCGAGGAAAACAAGGCCGCCGAGGAGTTGAACCAGCTCGCCCAACAGTATCCGTACCGTGGCCTGACGCGGCTGGTCGAGCTGTCCGAGGCCGACCTGCTTTATCGAGCAGCCGTCGAGACGGCACTCGACACCAGTCCGCAGGAGGCCAAAGAACGGTTTCGCAAGGCCTCGCAGATTTACGAGGCTCTGGTGCAAAAAGCCAAAGGAGCTCCTGAGCTGACCACACGGGCGTTGCTCGGGGCAGCGCGTTGTCAAGAATGGCTCGGAGAAGTGGAACGGGCCAAATTTTTTTACGAGGAGGTGGTGCGGCTTTTCCCGGACAGCCCGCAAGCTGGAGAAGCCAAGAATGCGTTGAATCGTTTAGGCGAGCCCGGTCTGGGTGCCTTTTACCAAGACTGGCCCGATCGTTTGCCGCGCATGACCCGCGCCGGTGCCGATAGCAAATCGGCTCCCGGCAGTCCTCAGCCGCCCGCACACCTGCCGTCGGAAGGTACCCCCAACAAGCCCTAGAAAACCGGCTACCGAAGCTTAGCCTTTGATGACACCGATCGGACGCATACGAGCGACCTTGCGTGACAGACCCGCCTTTTCGACGACGTCTACGACCACGTCCACATCCTTGTAAGCGGCGGGCTGTTCCTCTGCCAATCCTTTCCAGCTGCGGGCACGGGCGATGATGCCCTGACTCTCCAGTTCTTTGTCAATACGGCGGCCGCGTGCCTCATGGATGGCTGCAGTGCGACTCATCATTCTGCCAGCGCCGTGGCAGGTCGTCCCGAACGATTTTTCCATGGCTCCCGCTTGACCGACCAGCACCCAGCTGGCACGCCCCATGTCGCCGGGGATAATGACCGGTTGACCTATGTCGCGATAGGCTTGCGGGATCTCTGGGTGGCCCGGCGGGAAAGCGCGCGTAGCCCCTTTGCGATGGACCCAAACACGCTTGCGCCGGCCGTCAATGGTGTGCTCCTCGAGTTTGGCGATGTTGTGTGCCACGTCGTAGACTAGGTGCATGCCCAGCTCGTCCCAGGGCTTGCCGAAAATCTGTTGAAAGACCTCGCGCGCCTGCCACATGAGCAGTTGACGATTGCACCAAGCGAAGTTGGCCGCGGCACGCATGGCCCCTAAATACTTTTGCCCTTCCGGACTGTGGATGGGAGCGCAGGCCAGTTGCCGATCGGGTAGCCAGATGCCGTATTTTTCCGGGATGTTGCGCAGCATATGCAAGGCGTCGTCGCACACCTGGTAGCCCAGACCGCGGGAGCCCGAATGGATCATGATGCACACCTGGCCTTCGCTGAGGCCCAAGATCTGGGCAGCTTGTGCATCGAAGATCCGATCCACGACCTGGACTTCCAGGAAGTGGTTACCGGAGCCGAGGGTGCCGCATTGCTCGGCACCCCGATCCAGAGCGCGATCGCTGACGGATGCCGGCTCGGCCCCTTCCAGGCGTCCCTGAGCTTCGGTGAACTCGATGTCCCGTTCGGTGGCTAGACCGCGCTTGAGCAAATAGCGCGGTCCTTCGCTCATCAATCGCCGCAATTCCTGCTTGTCGAAATGGTATTTGCCGGTCTTGCCCACACCGGTGGGGATTTCTCGGAAGAGCGCTTCGATGAGCTGACGCAACTTAGGTTGTACTTCTTCGTAGCGCAGACGCGTGCGTACCAGCCGGACGCCGCAGTTGATGTCGTAGCCGACGCCTCCCGGGGAGATCACGCCGCCTTCTTCGGGATCGGTAGCACAGACGCCGCCGATGCAGAATCCGTATCCCCAGTGGATGTCGGGCATAGCCAAACTAGCATACTGGATGCCGGGCAGCGTGGCGACGTTGGCCACCTGCTCGGGAGCCTGATCGTCGCGGATATGCTCGATCAGCCGTTCGTCGGCGAAGATCAGGCCATCCACGCGCATGCCCGATTTGTAAGACTTGGGAATGCGCCACAGATAGTCGTTGACCCGCTCCAGCGGGCCCTCGAAACGTCCTTGAGTCATGGTTAGCTCCTCCTCCCTCCGCGGCGGATGACATTGTACAGATCGAGTGTGCAAGTCACGGCTCGGGCCAAGTCCCTCAGATGTCGAGGATCACTTCCGCGAGCCATCCGTCGGTTGTTCGCCTGACTTTGAGGCCGTGATACGTTACCGCTTTGACCTCGTGATCGAGACGATGCCGCTGGCTATCTACGGGCTCGCCGCCTAAGTGGGCTTCCAACGAACCGTCTTCCACGTGTACCTGAAACTGGCAGAAGACCAGATGCTGAGTATCGAAGAGGAACAATAACTCGTTGAGCCAGTCCAACAAAAGGTATTCTAGGTCGCTCGTCTGCAAATGGACCCGCAACTGCTTGAGCGGGCGGATGGACTCGGGGTTGGATACCAGGACGCTGTACAATGCCCGTCCAGCCTCGGCGAACAGTTCGTCTAGCGTAGCTGCCCGGATGCGTAGCCCCAAGTCGGCTGTGTGCTCGAACACTTCGTACATAATCGTGAACACCTTGTGTCGGTTCAGTACTGGTGTGCTGTCGGCCTGTTGCTACCAGTCCAGCTCGTGCCGTGCTGCCGTTCGTGGGATGCCGCAACGGCGCACCAGGCCGCTATACAGTGGCTAGGACTGCTCGCTCCTCCATACAATCATCATACCGTCCGATGCGTGTGCAGGCAGGACTGGGGCGTAGAATGCTCTGATAGCGCCTCGCTGACGCGCGAGCGAAAAAAGGAGAGCAACCCATGCAACTGGGTAAATCCACGCGAGAAGCCTTTGGATTGGCCCTGGCGGAGCTAGGCGCGCGCGACCCGGACATCGTAGTGCTGGACGGCGACGTGAACAACTCGACACGGACGGAGTATTTTGCGCGCCGTTTCCCCGAGCGGTTTTTCAATGTCGGCATAGCCGAATCCAATATGGTCAGCATCGCAGGCGGACTGGCCAGCTGCGGCAAGAAACCGTGGCTGGCCAGTTTCGCTGCTTTTGTCATGTGCAATGCTTTCGATCAATTGCGCATGTCGGTGGCCTTTCCTCGCCTAGATGTCAAAGTGGTCGGGAGTCACGCCGGCATCTCCATCGGCGAAGACGGCCCCTCGCAGATGGGCATAGAGGATATAGCGCTGGCCTGTGCGTTGCCTCATTTCGTGGTGGTGGTACCCGCGGACGAGGTAAGTACCCGCTGGATGGTACAGGCGCTGGCCGCTCATCGCGGACCGGCGTATTTGCGCGTCGGTCGCCCCAATGTGCCGGTTGTTTATGACCGAGCAGTGTGCCTGCAGTTAGGTGAGCGACCTTTGCGGCTGGGCAAGGCTGTGCCGCTGCGCACGGGTACGGACGTTACGTTGATCGCCAATGGCCTGATGGTAGCGGCCGCGCTGCAAGCAGCCGAGCGACTTGCCCGAGAAGGCATCGAGGCACGCGTCTTGGATATGCATACTGTCAAGCCACTCGACGAAGACGCTGTGGTCCAGGCCGCCAGGGAAACAGGTCGTATCGTCGTGGCCGAAGAGCATTTGCCCTATGGCGGCTTGGGCAGCGTGGTAGCGCAGTGTGTCGCGCGTCATGCCCCAGTCCCTATGCGCTTCGTTGCCTTACCCGACACCTACGCCGAGTCGGGAAAACCAGAAGAACTGCTGGCCAAATACGGTTTGACCGCCGACCACATTGTCCAGGCAGCGCGCGAGCTTGTGTGCCAGCCGGCCTAAAGATCCTGCCGAGTGCCAGGTGGGTCATAGCCGGTCGAGACTGTCTATCCACCGGACCAAGTGGCGGATACCGTCCGCTTGGGGGATATACCCCGAGCCCAATTCGGCGATTTCCGTCCAATGCACCGGTACGTTGCGCTCCAACAACCGCGGCCGCAGCGAACGGATGCCCTCCAAGCGGGGATCGCGCTGCCCAGCTACTAGATAAAAGCGGGGAGGACGGCGCGTAGGCTCTCGAGCTGGAAGATGGTCCAGCGTCCCGCCCACGGCGGCGGCACCGGCGATAAGTTCGGGCGCATCGAACGCCAGGTAAAGGGCCATGTCACCGCCTCGGCCAAGACCGTGCGTGACCACGCGAAATCGGTCTATGGCGTATTGAGACAGCATGTACTGGATGTCGCTTTTGATCAGGTCGGCTTCGCTGGTCACCCAGCCGCTGGGTGCGTCGGCTTCGGGCCCCAACAGGATCAGATGATGTTCCTGGCACAGGTCGCGCCACACTTGCAAGATCACGTCTTTCATGGGATCGCCGGGGGGATGGAGCCACACCACCAGTGCATAGGTGATGTTGGGATCGTAGTTCTCCGGCACATAAACCCAGAAGCGATGGCCGCTGAGAGGATCGTGATGCTCCCAAGCCCCTTTGCGAACTTCCTTGGCGGGTTGCTGCGGTTTGGCTTGCGGCTGTTTGGCTGGGACAGGCTTGTCTGCCGGTTGCCGCGGCTTTTCCAAAGCGGCAGGGACTGCCGGCGAACGCCCCGCAGCCTGTGCCTGTTTGCGTGTCCCGACAGGCAGCTGATCCGGCACCCGGTCGTCGAGCGGCGCTAGGGCCGTGGTCAATTTGATATCTTCGATTTTGTCCTCGGTCCCTTGGCGTTTCACCCCCAGCACGATCTCGGTACCCGGCAACAGGTTGTCCAGGGCGGACCTGAGACTGTTGCGGTCGGTCACGGGTAGTTTGTTGCATGTAACAATCCGATCGCCTGGGCGCAGTCCTGCTTTGGCCGCCGGACTGTCGGCGAACACGTAGCGCACTTCGACGCCGGCGGTAGCATCGTCCCGCATGGGCAAAATACCGAGGTAGGCACTGCGCAGGATCGGAGCATCCGCACCCAGGGCAACCGGCCCAAGCTCGAGCGTTTGTTCCCCGCGTCGGATCTTGAGTCGGACGCTTTCCCCTTCGTACTTAGGACCGAGCACGAGCTGAGCTTGGGCTTGCCGCTCGATAGGCACGCCGTCAATTTCTACGATTCTGTCGCCGGAACGCAGGCCGGCACGGTCTGCAGCCGAGCCAGGCAGTACATCTCCGACGATCGGGGGCGCCGTCAAAGGATGTCCTGCCTGCCAGCGGATCCCCAATAGGCCGCGGCCCAGATTGCGACCCTCTTTCAGTTTCGGCAGCACCCGCAGAATATCTTCCAAAGGCACAGCGAAACCGATCCCCGAATCGTACCATTCGACTCCGGCTGTTTCCTGATCGCCTCGAGGCGACATGGGAACCAAGATGCCGACCACGCGGCCATACACATCTATGAGCGGGCCCCCGTAGTTGATCGGCGATACCTTGGCATCGGTTTGCACCGCTTTACCCCAGATACGCCGCGTGGCACTGACGATGCCGATGCTGACGGAAGGCGGCCCCTGAGGGCTGACCGATAGAGTACGTCCCAGTGCTGCCACCCACATGCCCACATGGATCTCCTCCTTGGGCGTAACCGCAGGTACAGGCAGTCGGTCAGCCTCGATTTTCAACAGGGTCAGCATGCGCGTGCGATCGCGTGCCACCAGACGCGCCGGGTAAGTTTGTCCGTTCGGTACATGCACGGTGATCCCAGCTGGGAGGTGGACGAAATTGAAGCTCGAAGACACGATATAGCCGTCGGCGGCGACGATCAGACCGGTAGTGGGACCGAGCCCGCGCAGGAGTGGGCCGCCGCGGGCTGCTCCTGTGGGCAGGGTTTCCAGCCCGCCCACCGTCTGGATTTGCACCACTGCAGGGGCTACGCGGGCTACCGCCGCCTTGAAAGCTGCCTCAAGACCGGCGTCCACCTCGGCAGAGATCTGCTCCCAGAGCAGGCTAGCACTCAGTAGGCCTATCGCCAGTGTCGTCATAGGCTACTGTCCTTTTTCGCCGGTGCCGGATTTCCTTTGGGCCGTGGCGCCAAAGTCAGGTCGAACGTCAACAGCTGCTGTTGGCGCCGCACTATGATTTGTATGCGCGTTCCTGGTTCCAGGGAGGCGGTCAATTGCCGGAAGCTCTTGATACTGGGCACCACCCGTTCTTCGTAATCGCTCGACCCAGGGCTGGCGGGCAGTCGCACGAAAACGATCAGATCGTCAGGCTTCAGTCCGGCTTGCTCCGCAGGCGATCCACGGAGCACCCCCTCGACGTAGGGCGGGGTCAGATCCAGCACGTCGGGCACGAAAACGATGCCGTGTTCCGCCAAGGGTTGAACGATTTTCGTAGTGTCTTCCGGGGCAGGCATACGCTTGTACACGCCACGACGAGCTTCTTCGACAAATCGCCGCAAGTCTTTGATCGGCATGGCATAATTGATCCAGGTTTCGCTGAGTGTATTGCGCACCTCTTTGCCGATCAGGCCTATCCACTCCCCTCGGCGCGTAGTCACGATACCGCCGTGGCTACCAGGGTTGTTGGTGATGGCATCGAGGACGAATACTGTGCCTTTGTAAGGCGCTTCGTGGACGCCGCGTCTGGCTGCCAAAGGAGCGATGGCGGCGATGACGCCGTGCTGGACCGATACCGGCTCGTCACCGGTGGCGATCTCGAACAAATTGCTGAAAGCCAACACCCAGTCGCCGGGCTGGACATCGGGAATAGGCGCCGTTATGTCGAAATAAGGCAAGTCGTTGAGCTTCAGTTCCGCAGGCGTCCTGATTTTGATCAACGCCACGTCGAGCTGGGGTTCGGTGGCGACCACTTCCGCTTCGTAGCGGGTTCCGTCATAAAGATGGACGCGCAACTCGCGACTGTCGAGGGTGGGACTGTAAACCGTGAGGATGTGGCCTTCGGGAGAGACGAGCACCCCTGTGCAATATGCAGTCAGGCCGCGATAGCCGCCTGCGCCGAAAATTTTGACCATCTTCGGCTGCACGTTCCGCACGACATCGGCAAAGGAGCGATCGGCGGCGCGGACGGAAAAGGTAGCCGCACTCAATGCCGTCAGGCACAATGCCGCTGTCCAAGCTACGCGCGGCTTTGTGATCCAGGCTGTGCACAAGCTAGGGCCAAAACGCGGAGCAAAGCTCATGGTTTTGCCGTTATCTGCCATTGGTTCCAAGTAAAAACGCCGTACTCTTTGTCACCGAAGCGCACGATCATACGATGGGGCAATTGCTGGCCATAGACCTGTCGGTAGTCTTCGAAGACCACCTCGCAGGGATCTTCATCCCGTTCTGGGAAACATTCGGCGCCCACAAGCTTGCCGTCGGTAGTATCGAAGTACCACTTGCAGGAAACGCCGGCGTGTTCGCTGAGCAGCACTTCGGTCATGTGTCGAGTGGCTATGCCTTTCGGATAGAAAGGCTCCCACCCGCCGTGGTGGAACGCGGCCTCGAACCCTTTTTCTCCGAGCACCAGTAGTCTGCGCCAGTGATAGGCCAGCAACAGGATGCCGCCACTGCCTTTGGGTTCGCGCAGGTTTTCCGACGCTTCGCCTTCACGCAAAGGCTCGATGCGGTAGCGGCGATCGGCGAGGGTGAGCGCAGCGGACTCGGTATCCACTTCCAGAGTTGCCTGGATGCGCGTGCCGGAGGCGAACGTGCCGCTCAGCTGCCACGGTCCGCTTAGGGAACGAGCGTCGCTATGCCGGCGGAAGCGAGTCAACAGCTGCTCGCGTTCGAGCCGGTTGAAATAGTAATTGGCGAACCCGTCGCGAGCCTCGTACATCCGCTTGAGGGTGTCGGAGAACGCGGGTAGAGCCGTGGCAGGTACCTGGGGCATAGGCGCGGGGGGCTGTCCCGGCTGCCGCGGTTGTTTGCGCTGCAAAATATCCGTGAGTTGGCCGGTAGCATGGGCGCCCATGAGCCGTACCAGGACGTCTTTGCGTTCCAGTTCGCCGGTGTCCGGATTGCGCCGACGAAAACTGATGGGCACGCGCCAGCCGCGCGGGTAGATGCCCAAGGCATTTTTAAATTGATTGACGGACTGCACAGGACGCCCCGCGAAAGCTAGCAGCTCGCTGTCCAGATCCAGTCCCCGTCGAAAAGCGTCCGAGGTTTCGAGGACACGCGATACCAGTAGACGGCCGCTGTCGTCGGTATCTACGACAGCGCCCAAGGTGGCATGATCGCATAGCCACCCGGCCCGCAAATGCCCCAGGAAATTGCGTATTTGGTTGATGCTGATGGCGTAGCCGACGCCCGAGTTGACCCGGCCGCGTTTGTCGAAGGAGCCGCGGCCATTGATGCCGATGATCTCGCCGCGCAGATTGAACAGCGGCCCGCCGCTGTTACCAGGATTGATCGAGGCGTCTATTTGCATGCAATCGGGATACTCCAAAAGGGTTCCGGCGGGATACTGATAGCGGTGCGTGCCGCTGACAATCCCGTACGTCACGGTGGGAGCGAAATCGCTGGCCAACAGGAACGGGTTGCCCATGGCCAAGCACCAGTCGCCGATTTGCACCGTGTCGCTGTCGCCCATGGGGGCGTAGGGAAACTTTTGTCCAGGATGACGCGGCACGAGACGTATCAGGGCCACGTCGCCCACTGGATCGGTGCCGACCACCACCGCTTCGTACACGTGGCCATCCGGTAGGCCACAGTACAAAAAGGGACTGGAGGGGCTGTAGACGACGTGGAAGTTGGTCAGGGCGTACCCGTCGTCACTGATCAGCACTCCGCTACCGCCTCCCTCGCCACTAGCGGCGAAAATGGCGACGACCGTCGGGCTGACACGGGCAATGAGCGCTTGCCGGTGTGCTTGAGCTTGCAAGACGACGGGGGGTACATCGGCCGCCAGGCTAACCCAGGCCAGGCAGACAGCACCCACCCATCCTGCGAGTTGCCGACGCATCGTACTTCACCTCACCAGACGGGCGTCTGCCAGGATGACATGGTCCCCCAAATCCAGATCGTCCCCGTAATCTACGACGATACGCAAACGCTCGGCGCCGCCCAGCGACAGATCGAGCGTCACCGGCTGGTCCCCCGTATGCAAGGTCTTTTCGAACAGCGACCGTCCATCGGCTTCGATGCGCAGCACCACCTGTGCCGGGCTGACGATGCCGTCGTCAAACCCTGCGATGGCTTGGAAGCGCCGATAGCCCTGCGCCGAGAATACGATCACCGTCCGGGAGTGCAAAGCCAAGCCTCGACTATAGACTTTGCGTCCCAGGACCAGCGGGCCGCCGTCCAGGGTACGGTCTCGCTGGTAAATGCGCGCCCGCGGGTCTTTGCGCAGGTCGGCCAATATGGGGGTTTCTTCGAGGAAAAGCGGCTCGAGGTCCGATAAATAGGCGAGCTTGCCCAAGCTGAGATCCAGCTTGTGTACCTTTTCCAGAGGCAGATCCAGGACGAGTCCCGAGCACGTTGTGCCTTCGAGCGCCTCGGGTTTGACGGCGAATTGTGCCAGGACAAAGTGGTTGTGCGACCGATCCTGCAAGCGCGCGACTCCGGCGGGCAAACTGGCTGCCTCCGGTCGCGAGAATACCAAGCCGCGCACGCGCTCCATAGCTATATCGAAGCTGGAGCCGCTGGTCCGCTGGAACCGGATGGTCTTCCCCGCCGGATCGGCAGCGCCGATCGTGCCCTCGAAAACGTTGACCGTGTTGCCGTCACGGCTCAATAGGCACAGCCGATCGGTGGCGCTTTGCCGTGCGCGCACCGGTGCGAACATCTCTTGTTGACGGCGGTCCTGAGCATCCGGCAAAAAAGAGTGCACCGAGTTCATCGAAAACTGCAGCGCCCTACCGTCGAGCAGTCGCACTTCCACACGTTGCCCGCGCCAGTGGACCTCGGGACACAGAAGCTTCGTCCCGTCTATGAGTTCCAAAGTCGCGTAGGTCAGCTGCGCGGGAAGAGGCGGCATATCGCCGAGAAACTGCACCTCCAGCACCTGTTCCAGGGGCGCACGCTTGCTCGAGCCATCGGCGCCGCGGATGGCCAGCTCGGTACGATCGAAATGCAGGAGCGCGCCGCTAGCAGAAGACCCGTCCAATAGGCGTACTTCGACAATCGGAGGCCTTTTTTCGTTTTGGGCGAACGAGCTCGGCGCATGCCAGAAAAAAAATGCGATCGAGGTACAAAACAGGCCGAGGGCACCCACAGAAACAGTCCATCGGCGTCGGGTGCCACAAATGCTCCCGTGATCACTGCGTTGTACAATGGGGAAAACAATCGCCGCCACTTCTTGCCTACTTCGGTTAACGGCCACGTGCGGCGCGCCGCAGGTATTCTTCGATGGCTTCACGGTAGTGAGGCGGATAGTTGCGAGATATCTCTTCCAAGGCCTTGATTTTTTCCTTTTCTGGGAGTTTGCCCCAGAGCTCCAAGGAGCGGACCAGGTGTTTTTGGTCAACTTGTCCTGGGCCGGCGCCTTTCATGATACGACTGTCGGTAGCCGGGGCACTGGAGCGAATCGTGCCGGAACCGGCTGAGCAGCTCTGGCATTGCTGTTCGAGCTGTTCGATAAGCTTGTCGAGCCTGGCGACGATGTCCTTTTGCAGTTGCTGGGTCTTGGGGCCGCCGCGGGCCAGATCCAGACGCCGCTCGACATTGTCCATATCCCGCGCGATACGGCCCAAGTCTTCGTCACGCCATTGCTCCATTTCCGTTTTCATGAGCTCGGCGACGACACGATAGCGTTCGGGCACCGGTATGACGCTGGTCAGCAACCGATGGATGCTGGCCAATCCATCTTCTTTGAGCTGCAGCTTATGCTCGGCTGCGGCTTTGAAGAAATAATAACTTGCCGGGTCCACCACCTGTTCGGGACGGAACAGCTTGAGCGTATGCAGGGCCTCCTCGTGGATCCGGCGGGTGCCCAGCAGTTTGGCATAGTAGACGGCGACGTTGGCGCGCAGGAAAACGGGACGAGACGAGTCGCGGAACCAATCCGGTACAGTCAAGGGGGCAGGGGCCGATTCATCGCGCGCGGCCTCCAGTACGGCTCGCGCTTGTGGGTCGGCGACGAGCAGCGTCTCGACCACCCGATCGAGGAGCGGCAAATGAGCGTGGGACGTCCACACAGCCGTGGCGCGCTCGAGCAGTTCAGGCGCACTGCCCATCTGCGCCAGCGTCTGCTGGGTCAGTTGCCAGGCGCGCTGCTCTGAGGGAGCGCGGATCGTACCTAAAGTCTGATCTTCGCCGAGGGCGTAAGCCGCCCCGCAAAGACCCCAAAACAATGCATACGACAGTACCCCCACACGCCGACCAAAAGACCTACTCATCGGTTTTTCCCCTTGGCCAAATCGTTGGTTACTCGATAAATACGCAATTGGCGTGCAGCCAGGTCCTTGAGTTCACGGACGATCTCCGGGTCTTGCGCTTGTTCCCCGGCATAGCGACGGCCCCAAAGTACCGTACGGCTGTTGACACGCAGCTGCATGGCTTTGATCATCTTCAGCTCGGCGATCAGGTCGAGCAAGTTGCGCAGTTGCTCAGCGTCGCCGGGTGGCTGATTGTTGGCATTCTGGCGATCGCGCTGAGCACGCTTGAGCGCTTCGATCATCTCTTTCAGTGTAGCGATGATATCCTCTTCGATGACCTGAGTCTCCGCACCGGTGTCAGCACGACCGAGTCGTCTCGCGACGTGGCTCATGTCGGCCCGGAGCTGACGGAACACCTCGGCAAAAGCCACCGCCGTACCCTCGGTCTGGATGATTTCGATGGCTTTGTCCGCTTCAGCGACGATCAGCTCCTGACTGTCGGCCAATTGGCGTGCTGCCTGTTCGTCTTCGCGCGTCGGCTTCCGGTCGGGGGAGGAATGGATGCGTTCGTCAATACGCTTGGTGTTGTCGTAAACGACCTGCTGCATGCGCAGCATTTTTTCGCAGCGATACTGCAAATCGGCCAAGATGCGGGCAATTTCTTCTTCGCGCAATTGACGCAGGATTTCTTCGAGTTTTCGCTTGGCCTTTTCCAAAAGCTCGCGGGCCTTGGCTTGCTCCTCGGCAGCGTCGGTGCGCCGATCTTCGGCGATGCGCTTTTCTGCGTTTTGCTGGTGACTACGAGCTTCTTCGATGTACTTGCGGCCATAGGGAGAATCTTCAGGATTGTTTGGCTGATTGGGATCGTTTTGTTGGTCTTGTCCGCCCTGGCTCCCCTGGCCGCCCTGACTGCCCTTGTTGCCCCGATTGTTTTGATTGCCCTGGTTGCCCGACTGGCCTTGTTTGCCTTGGCTGGACGACTGATTACCCTGGTTGCCTTGGTTCCCCTGCTGGTTTTTCTGCTCTCCCGGATCGGCTCCTTGACCTTTCTGGTTACCGGCTGCATCCGATTTGCCCTGATTTTGCTGAGAGCTGTCGCCGGACTTGCTCTCCCGACTGGCAATTCGCTGCCGTATACGCGCCAGTATGTCCTCGGTACGTTGGCTGGCACTCTCCTGGCTTTTCTGGGCATTGTCGCGCGACACATTGCTGCTTTGGGTGCGGGCCTGAGCTATGCCCTGCAAACGGATAGCCGCTTCGATTTCTTTGATCAGGCTTTTCAAGAACTCTTGTTCTTCTTTGCGCTTGCGGTTTTCGTCTTCGGAAAGGAGCAGTGCCAAGATTTTTTCCAAGTCGGCTTTGACGTCCTGGCCGGTTTTGACTGCCTGTTCGAGGTCGTTGAGCTTGTTGCTGCGCAATAGTTCGGCCAGACGCTCCATATGGACGCTGACCTGTTTCTGGCGTGCCAGCTGAAGTGCGCTGTAGATAGCCTTGGCGCGTTTGCGGTCTTCGGGTTTGCCGCGCGCTTCCAGCCGCTGGGCGATGCGCAAGAGGATGCCCTCGAATTCCTTATAACGGCGGGCCAAGACTTCTTGCTCAGTAGCCGGATTGGGTGCCTCGGAAACAGGGGTCGAGCCGGCAGGCTTTGCGGACTCCTGAGCCAGGAGGTAAAGATCCGCCGTACCGCACGCGCACATGCACAAAAAAAACAACTTCCAGCCGGCCAAGTGAATGCCCTCCCTTTGTCGCTGGGCAGTACCGCCTCGCCCAATACCATTGTAACGCAAACAGGGCAGCAAAAGCGAGGCCATATTTCGCTATTTCATCGCTTC
>Ga0209989_100069_pt1 | contig 18425 bp, 9 predicted proteins | sample Antgeofumaro1A2B_FD_188083 | JGI IMG/M metagenome (GOLD analysis project Ga0209989, IMG submission 188083) | Geothermal fumarole subsurface microbial communities from Mt. Erebus, Antarctica - 1A2B (SPAdes) (version 2) | ecosystem: Environmental > Terrestrial > Volcanic > Fumaroles | place: Mt....
TGGTTGATGATGTGCTCTATACAGGGCGGACGATTCGCGCCGCGCTCGATCAATTGATCGACTTCGGGCGCCCGCGCCGCGTTCGCTTGGCCGTCTTGATCGACCGCGGCAAAGAGCATCGCGAGCTGCCAATTCAGGCCGATTTCGTCGGCAAATTCGTGCCGACCAAAAAGAGCGAGATCATCAAGGTGATGCTCACCGAGTTCGACGAAGAGGAGGGGGTCGCCATTGTCGAGCGGCCCGGGACGCGAACTTGATAGGGATCGAACGAAGCGGCTCCGCGGAGCCGCTTTTTTTGGGCCGCGCGGTTGTTCGAGCGAGCGACGGATCAGCGATGTTTGCGCGCAAGGATTTGCTCGGCATACGCGACCTGACGGCGGATGAGATCACGCATCTGCTCGACGTTGCCGAGTCTTTCCGCGATATCTCGCAGCGCGAGATCAAAAAGGTGCCGGCGCTGCGCGGGCGCACGGTGATCAACCTTTTCTTCGAGCCTTCGACGCGCACGCGCACGTCGTTTGAGATCGCTGCCAAAAGGCTCTCCGCCGACACGATCAACATCAGTGCCTCAAGTTCAAGTGTCGTCAAGGGCGAAACGCTGCTCGACACGGCGCGCAATCTTGAAGCGATGGCGCCCGACCTGCTCGTCATTCGCCATCCATCGGCGGGCGCGCCCCATATGCTTGCGCGCATCTGCCGTGCCGGCGTGATCAACGCGGGCGATGGCGCGAACGAACATCCGACGCAGGCGCTGCTCGATGCCTTGACCATACGGCAGCACAAGGGACGGATCGCCGGTCTCAAAGTGGCCATCATCGGCGACATCCTCCACTCGCGCGTCGCGCGCTCGAACGCCTACCTGCTGACCAAACTCGGCGCTGAAGTCCGTTTGACCGGACCAGGGCCGCTCGTCCCAGAGGCTTTCGGCGCACTGACCGAAGGCGGACTGCGGTTGGAGCGAAACGTCGAACGCGCGCTCGAGGGAGCCGACGTCATCATCGTCTTGCGCATCCAGCGCGAGCGTCAAGATGCGGCCTTCTTCCCGTCTTTGCGCGAGTACGCGGTCTACTACGGCCTCAACCTGAAGAGATTGGAACGCACGGCGCCCGATTCGATCGTGATGCATCCGGGTCCGATCAATCGCGGCATCGAGATCGCTTCGGAGGTCGCCGACGGGTCGCGGTCGCTCATACTGGACCAAGTAGCCAACGGACTCGCCGTGCGTATGGCCGTGCTCTACCTTTTGCTCGGTGGCGGCGTCTCATCCCACGGCGACGAAACGGCGCGTCCGCCCGTCTCGGCTGTGGCCGACGAACGGCGCGCGTAAAAAGCGGCCGATGCGGCGCGCGAAGCTTCGCGCCGGAGCGTTGCGCGCGAGTTGGCGGTTGTGCGCTCGACGCGCGAAGCTTGAAAGGGTGAGAGGTTTATCGAGGGATCCGAGACCAGATCGTTTCAACGGCTTCAAGATGAAACTGCTGATCGCCAACGGTTACTTGATCGATCCGACGCAAGGGATCAACGCTGGAAAGAGCCTATTGATCGAAGACGGGCGCGTCGTCGGCACGATGAGCCATTCCGATCCGGTGCCAGAAGACGCGATCTTGTTCGATGCTACGGGATTGATCGTTGCGCCTGGCTTCATCGACCTTCACGTTCACCTGCGCGAGCCGGGGCAAGAGTACAAAGAGACGATCGCCACGGGCGCGGCTGCCGCGGTAGCCGGTGGCTGGACCAGCATCTGCGCCATGCCCAACACCGATCCGATCAACGATAACGCCGCCGTCACACGCTTCATCGTCGAACAGGCGGCGCGCGCCGGTTTGGCCAATGTCTTCCCAATCGGTGCGATCACCAAAGGATCGCGCGGCGAAGAGTTGGCCGAGATGGGCGAGATGCGCGAGGCGGGCATCGTCGCCGTCTCCGATGATGGACGCCCTGTCCCTTCGGCGGGCATGATGCGTCGTGCGATGGAGTATGCGCGCGGGTTCGACTTGCCGGTAGTGGACCACTGCGAAGACCGATCGCTGGCTGCTGGCGGTGTGATGCACGAAGGAGTTTGGTCTTTGCGCTTGGGGTTGCGCGGCATCCCAGCGCTGGCTGAAGAGTTGGATGCGTGGCGCGATTGCGCCTTGGCTGAACTCACGGGCGCGCGCGTGCACATCGCGCATGTCTCCACGCGCGGCGCCATCGAAGCCGTGCGCCGCGCCAAGGAACGCGGAGCGACGGTGACGTGCGAAGTGACGCCGCATCACTTCACGTTGACGGATGAGGCCGTAGATGGCTACGACACGAACACCAAGATGAATCCGCCGCTTCGCAGCCGCGACCATCTGGAGGCGGTCCTCGAAGGGCTGCGCGACGGGACCGTGGATGCCATCGCCACCGATCACGCGCCGCACCACGCGGATGAAAAAGCTTTGGAGTTCGATCGCGCGCCGTTCGGCATCACGGGGCTGGAGACGGCAATCGGGCTGGCTTTCGATCGTCTCGTCCATCGCGGCGACATCAGTCTGGAACGATTGGTCGACCTTTGCGCGACCAACCCGGCGCGCATCTTCGGTCTCGAAGGGCGCGGCACGCTACGCGCAGGGGCGTGGGGCGATGTAACGGTGCTCGATCCAATGCTCCGTTGGACCTTCGAGGCGCGCCGCTCTCGTTCGAAGAGCCGCAACACGCCTTTCGATGGTTGGACCTTTCAGGGCGCTGCGGTTGCGACCATCGTCGCCGGACGAGTGCTCTACGTTCATCCTTCGGCGGAAGGGCGTTTGCGTCCCGCCGCACCAGCTTACGATGTCGGTTGAACGGAGAAGCAGGAGCGAACGGGCCGCTTCGCTGACCAGCGAAGATGCCCTTGGATGCGGGATCGCTAACAAGATGCGAGCCATCATCATGGCCCTATGTGCGCTGGTCGGCGAAGGTGCTCGTGGATGCGGCAGTCTCTGTCCTTTCGCTCATCCCTTAAATTGATCTGCGCGCAATGCAATCCGCAATCGGTCCGACGGTGAAGTTTGGAAGTTAACACTTCACGCGGTTTGAAGTCGCTGAACGGATTGATTGACTTATACGAGGTCCTATTGACATTTGACCAATGTGGGCGCGCGTCCGCGTTCGAGCGCGAAGGTCCCGATCTGCTCTTGCGTGTCGGTGAGCGTCACGGTTAAGGTCATGCGTTCGCCTTGGACGCGCCCCGTGTAGCGCGCCGGGTGTTCATCTTTGACGCCGACGCGCGTCGGGCCGGGCGTCTCGCGCACGTGTTTGCCGCTGGCTTCGAATTCGCCGCGATCGTTCAACGCCAACGGTCCTGTGATTTCACCGTGCGCACAGTCGTATTCGACCTGCGCCCCACGCTCATCAACTTGTAGGCCGATGCCTCGGCCTCCCCAAAGCCCGGTCGCCACGGTTCGCCTTTGCATGCGAGCTTCTTCTCCGGTGGTGGATCGCTTCGTTTCGGTGGAAGATGGCGCGCGGCGCGTAGCATCCTTGGGGCGCGCGCCGCAAGCTCCGTCTTGGATGTAGAGCGCTGGCAGCATCACAAACGCCACAAACGATCCGAGCCTTCTCATACGCTCACACTCCCGCTCATAGGTTTCGATTCTAACGGCGCCGATGTGCTGATGACAACTCGCTAGGTCGGTCGCATTGAACGAAAGGCCATCGATGGCGGTCGCTGCCTCAATAGAACTTATAAGATTTATAAATGTATTATAAAGAAGCGATAAGAATTTTTGTCTTGACAACTGCGGCAGCGCCGCCGTATAAAGCCAGACGCTCTGAAAAATACAGAGGGCGGTATGCGCGGTCTCGTCGCTCGATCGCGATGCGGATCTTTTCGCGCAAGCGAGGAGCTGCCAGTAGATTTATATCCCTCTTGCGATTGAGTTTGATGTTGCTTCTTCATAGGAAGTAGGAAACAGGCAACATCCGAGATTGAAGTGAGCGGTTAGCCAAGTTCCTCGCGAAAGCTTTCGGCAAGCCGTTATCAGTGAAGGCGGCAATTGAGCCGTTCAGTTCGCATACCCGCTCGATAAAGACACAAACGGAACTTCCCCTTCAAGGGGCATGAAAGTTCCGTGCGTCGAGCAAGAGAGCTCTTCAAGACCAAAAGCGATCTCTTCAAAACTTCGGAGGGATCACATCTCGGCTCGAAGGCCATTTTAACGAGTGTAGCTTCTCCTTATCGTGCGGCGGAGCTCATAAAACATCCGAAGGAGCGAGGGCTTACCGGGCGGGGCGCTTTCGAGTTCGGTTCGAAAAGCGGTGAGCTAGCAGTGGTTTCGCGTCAATTTGCCTTTAAGATAGGGAAGGGCACGCCCGAACCCAATGCCTGGGGAGAGACCGACCTCTACCGCCAGCAATCGGAGACCGCTCCAGCGGACGCGCGGTCTCGTCTAGCCAGGAATCCTCCGGCTGCGAGCCGTGGGGAGCGACGAGAAGCGGGAGCGCATCTCAGCGGCGGGCTACGTTCAACCGATCAGCGTTCAAAGAGAGAGCGCACGTGGTTGCGTCCGGCGACGGGGCCTTCGGTGCGCCTTGCGCCGCTTTGCAAAGGGTCATTCTTTTCGTTCGGTGGTGTCGGTTTCACTCGATCCGGCGCCACCTTCGTTTTTGTTTTCGGGGATTGAATTCGGAGGTAACAGAAAGATGTGGGTGGGACTCAACCTCTGTCCCGGCGGTATGACCCCCATCTTGCGTTCGCAACAGAACTTCAGGAGGCGTCATAACGATGAGGTATCGCATCTTTGCTTTAGCCGTTTCGCTATGTCTCGCCGCGGGGCTTATTTGGTCGTCGCTGCCGCACTCGGCGGCGCACGCCGAAGCTGCGCCGCCGACGCGCAAAGTGCGCGTCGAAAACCCAGAAGCTGGGCGCATGTTGCGCGCCGGCGGAGCGCGGTTGATCGCCGATTACGGGAGCTTCGCCCTGTATGAAGCGAGCGAGACTCTGGCCACTACGCTCAGCCAAACTGGGCGCGCCGAGTTGGCCGACGATTACAACCACATACTGCTGAACGCGGGCATCGTCAACACGGCTGCGCCGGAGACGAAAGCGCTCAGCAACGAGATCACCTACTTCGAAGGCAAACGCCTGCATCTCGTTCAGTTCGCCGGTCCGATCAAGCCCGAGTGGTACGACGAGCTGCTCAAGACGGGCGTCGAAGTCGTTACTTACATTCCGAACAACTCTTATCTCATCTATGGCGATGCGGCGAGTCTGAACCGCGTCCACGAGATGAAGACGCAAAGCGCCTTCTTGCAATGGGACGGCGCTTACCTTGGACAGTACAAGGTAGACCCAGCAGCGCGTGCCGCCCAAGTGGGCAAAGAGGCTCTGGCCAACGATCTTTACGCCATTCAGATGGTCGCCGACAAAGCGGCCAACGCCGATACGTTGGGCGTCATCGAGCGTTTCAAGTTGGATGAGATCTTCCGTCAGGAAGAGGCGCTCGGTTACTACAACGTCATCGTCCGACTAAGACCGGAAGCCTTGGATGAGATCGCCGCTCAACCCGAGGTCGTCTCCATTCAGCCCTACTTCATCCCGCAGAAGCGCGATGAACGGCAGAACATCATCGTCTCCGGCTTGCTCAACGGCAACGCGCCGAGCGGGCCTGGGTATTACGATCTGCTCGCCAGTTGGGGCTTCACACAGGAGCAGTTCGATGCCTCGGGCTTCGCCGTCGATGTCTCCGATAGTGGCATTGACAATGCGACCACCTCGCCAAACCATTTCGCGCTCTATCGTTTGGGTGTCCGTCCGGGCACGAGTCGCGTCGTCTACAATCGCTTGGAAGGCACGCCGAACACGGGCAGCACGTTGCAAGGGTGCGATGGGCACGGCACGATCAATGCGCACATCGTCGCCGGTTACATCCCGCCTTCGTTGAATGGCTTCCCGCATGTGGATTCGAGCGGCTACCGCTACGGGTTGGGCGTCGCTCCGTTCGTGCGAGCCGGTTCTTCCGTGGTCTTCGACCCAAACACCTTTACGCGCCCGAACTACTTCAACCTTCAAGCGCGGGCTTGGCGCGACGGAGCGCGGATTAGCACCAATAGCTGGGGATCGCGTTCCAACGCCTACACCTTGGACTCGCAGCAATACGATTCGCTCGTGCGCGATGCGCAACAAAGCGGCTCCGCCGTTCCTGCCCCGGGCAATCAGGAAATGGTGATCATCTTCGCAGCGGGCAATTCTGGACCTGGAGCTAACACGGTTGGAAGCCCGGGCACGGCGAAGAACGTCATTTCCGTTGGCGCTGCTGAGAACGTGCACCCGTTTGGCGGCAACGACGGCTGTGGCATCAGCGACGCGGGAGCCGATAGCGCCAACGACGTCATCTCTTTCTCAAGTCGTGGGCCGACCGCCGACGGACGCAAGAAGCCGGACATCCTCGCGCCGGGGACGCACATCACGGGCGGGGTCTTTCAGGTGAGCAATCCGCCTGTCAACGGACAAGCTGATTCATGCTTCAATGCTGGTGGCGTTTGCGGCGGTCCGGGAAGCAACTTCTTCCCCGCCGGTCAAGAGTGGTACACGACCTCTTCGGGCACGAGCCACTCGACGCCGGCTGTGGCTGGCGGTGCGGCGCTCGTCCGCCAGTATTTCATCAATAACTTCGGTGGACCAGCTAGCCCGGCGATGACCAAAGCTTACCTGATGAACTCGACGCGCTACATGACCGGCGTTGGAGCCAACGACACGCTCTGGTCCAACAGCCAAGGCATGGGCATGATGAACCTTGGCCGCGCTTTCGACGGCGTGCCGCGGATTTTGCGCGATCAGCGCGCTGCGGACAAATTCACCGCGACTGGACAAGAACGGATCATCACTGGACGAATCGTTGATCCGACGAAGCCTTTCCGCGTGACCTTGGCGTGGACCGATGCGCCTGGGCCGACCAGCGGCTCGGCTTGGCGCAACGATCTCGATCTGATCGTCAGCGTCGGCGGGCAGACCTATCTTGGCAACGTCTTCAACGGCGCTTCTTCCGTCACGGGCGGAGCGCGCGATGATCGCAACAACGTCGAGAGCGTCTTCTTGCCGGCAGGCGTCAGCGGCCCCTTCGCCATTCGCGTGCGTGCGGCCAACATCAACTCCGACGGCGTGCCGAACGACAGCGATCCACTCGATCAGGATTTCGCGCTCGTCGCCTATAACGCGCAAGAACAACTGTCCCCAGTGATCACGGGCGTAAGCGCCAACATCACCGTCGAGAGCTGCCCGCCGGGCAACGGCGTTATCGATCCGAGCGAGCGCGTGACGCTCAACGTCACCTTGCGCAACGACGGCACGGCGAGCGCTTCCAACTTGGTGGCGACGTTGCAGCCGTCGGCCAACGTGATCGCGCCGAGCGAGCCGCAAAATTACGGCGCGCTCGCCGTGGGCGCCTCCGCATCGCGTTTGTTCTCGTTTACGGCGGCGGGCAATTGCGGTGACCAGATCACACTCACCTTCCGTTTGCAGGACGGTTCGTCTGACTTGGGCACGGTGACCTTCACCTTACGTCTCGGCCAACTCGTCGTCAATACGGCGTTTGCCGAAAACTTCGATGGCGTGACGCCGCCGACGCTGCCTTCCGGCTGGACCACGTCGCAAACTGGTGCCGCGCCGTTGTGGGTGACCAGCAACGTTGCGAGCGATACGGCGCCCAACTCCGCTTACAGCGACAGCGTCCCGTCCGTGGGAGTCAATGAGTTGGTCACGCCGCCGATTAGCATCCCAACCAGCACGAACTTCCAACTCACATTCCGCCACCGTTACCTATTCGAGAGCGGCTCCACCATCGGCTTCGACGGCGGCGTGCTTGAGATCAAGATCGGCAGCGGTGGTTTCCAAGACATCATCGCCGCTGGCGGCAGCTTCGTCACGGGCGGCTATGTGCGTGCCTTGAGCACGAGCTTCGGCAATCCGCTCGGCGGACGCCAAGCTTGGACCGGCAGCACCAACAACGCCTTCATCACAACGACGGTGAACCTGCCGCCGAGCGCCAGCGGCCAAACGATTCAACTGCGTTGGCGCGCTGGGTTCGATCGGAGCGTATCGCCGACGGGGGCCGGTTGGTTTATTGATTCGATTCAGATCTCCGCTCCCAGCTACGTCTGCACGCCTTGCATGGGCGAGCCGAGATTGCTCACCAAGTCGCAACTTTCTTGTGGCCCAAATGGCGCGATCGTGGCGACGATTACGGTGAGCAATGCGGGCACTGGCGCGGCGAACGGCGTCGTGTTGACCAACGTGCGGCTCGGCTCAACGTCGGGCACGCCATTGCCGCAATCTTTGGGCGACCTCGCCCCAGGCGCGTCGGCGACGGCGACCGTGCAGTTCCCGGCTGGAACCAGCGGCAACATCTTGCGCGTGGGGGGAACGTACAGCGGCGGCACGTTCGGCGGCGGAGCGCGCGTCACTCCGCCTAGCTGTCCGTAACGGCGCTCATGATCCGCACGAAACCCTTTAGGAGGTAAAAGTCGAAAATGAAAAGGAATCCGTTTGTGAGTTTGGCGGCGGCAGCAGCGTTCTTGCTGCTGCCCGTCGCGGTGAAGGCTGATCCGTTCACCTTCACGCTGAACAACCCAAATCAAACTGCGTCGCCCGGTCAAACGCTGAGTTTCTTCGGGACTCTTTCCAACGGTGGTCCGCCTCGTATCTATTTGAACGGTCCAAGCTTCAGTGTGTCGCCGGGCGCGTCAGTCGACGACAGTCCCTTCCTCAGCAACGCTCCCCCGTTTCTTGATCCAGGGCAGTCAACCGGCAGCATCTTGCTGTTTGAAGTGACGATCAGCCCGAGCTTTACGGGGAACCTGATCACTGGCACGTTCTCGATCATGGGTGGTCCGAACCCAGAGAGCCAGAACATCCTCGGGACGCAAGATTACCGGATCATCGTCCAGCAACAGGAGCCAATCCCCGAACCGGCGACCATGTTGTTGCTCGGAACCGGATTGGCCGGCGTCGCCATCGCGCGGCGCAAGAGACGTGCGCGCCGTTGAAGTGGGCGCTAAGTGATGAGGTGCGGATCATCACCGCTCTGCTCGGAGGAGAGGCTTTCTCCTCCGAGCTTTCCTCTTCTGTTTTTCCGCGCTGGATGACCAGCCCCGCCTCTTCAGCATGGAACCGTTGTGGACACTCATGGACATGCTCTCTCATGAGCGGATGCGTGTCGCGGCTTATTTGAAGATTACGTGTTGCGGTAGCTCATGGACAGGCTCTCTCATGCGCGGCGCATCCCAGTGGGCTTGCTTCCTGCTTCATCCGCTGGCTTTGCCGCAGCGGCCACTGCCGATGGCAGCCCCTCGTCAATGCAAGAGGATCTGCAATTAAGCTACTACCGGCGAACTGGGGCGAAGCGTCCCCAGCAAGAGCGGCGCTCCTCTACTTAACGCTTGTGTGAAATAGAGTGGGTATTTCATTCGGTCTTGCAGATTTCATGGCGCCTGAACCGACGTCACTCGCTTTGCATCATCTCCGGCGTTGGAGGACCGCTTCGGTCGTGACATTGCAACCGGAATGCGATAGGATTCATCCAAACTTCCGTCGTGACGCGCCGCGTTCTTGAGCTGGTGCGTGCGCCTTGAACGCTCTCCCCCGAGCGTTATCGGCTCTCTGATGGGGGAAGAGGATCGGATGAGCGGCATGTCCCCCGATCGGATCGCTGGGCGTGCCGCTCTTCGAATTATGGCGCAAAAGGGGATACGGGGAGGGTTAAGATGCAAGCAGTCGAACGACAAAAGCCTTTCATCGTCGCGTTGACTTTGATCGTGGCGCTTGTCGTCGCGCCCGTCGGGGCGCAAACGCGCATCAGCGCGCCGAGCAATCGTTACAGCACGCGCGATGATGTGCGCCTCGGACAAGAAGCCGCCCGTGAGGTCGAGCGTCAGCTCCCGCTGCTCAGAGATGAGTTGGTGCAAGATTACGTCGAGCGGGTCGGGCAACGTTTGGTGGCTGCGATCCCGCCGGAGTTTCAACATCCGGAGTTCCGTTACAATTTCAAGGTCGTCAACGCGCGCGACATCAACGCCTTCGCGCTGCCGGGTGGTCCTCTTTATATCAACCGCGGCGTGATCGAAGCGGCGCGCAGCGAAGGCGAAATGGCAGGCGTGATGGCGCACGAGATCTCGCACATCGCGTTGCGTCATGGAACGGCGCAGGCGACCAAAGCCCAATCGGCGAAGTTTCAGCTTCCGGCGATTGCGGGCGCTGTGCTCGGCGCGATCATTGGCGGCGGTCTCGGAGATATCATCGCCGGTGGAACGCAGACCGGACTCGGCCTCTACTTTCTCAAGTACAGCCGCGAGTATGAAACGCAAGCGGACGTGTTGGGCGCACAGATCATGGCGCGCGCCGGCTACGATCCGCGCGATCTAGCCAACATGTTCCGCACAATCGAGCGTGAGAGCGGACGCGGTGGCCCGGAGTGGTTGAGCAGCCACCCCAACCCCGGCAATCGCTACGAACGCATCGAACGCGAAGCGGCGATGTTGCGCGTCTCCAACCCGATTCGCAACGCTGAGGAGTTCGAGCGCATCAAAGCGCATCTGATCACGATGGGGCGCGCGCCATCGATGGCCGAGATACAGCGTGGCGGCGGGCGTTATCCGCAAGACAGCGGCAGACCACGCGCAGGGCGCGTCGAACCGCCGTCGAGTAATTACCGAACCTACACGGGAGGCACCCTCTTCAGCGTCAGCGTGCCCGATAACTGGCGCGAGCTGAGCGGAAACGGTGCCGTCATCTTCGCCCCTGATGGAGCTTACGGCCAAGTGCAAGGCCAGTTCGTCTTCACGCACGGCGTGCAGATCGGCACGGTCCGCGCCTCGAGTTCGGATCTGAGGCGCGCAACCGACGAATTCATCGCTTCATTGGTGCAGGGCAACGCGTATCTTACGGAGCGAAGCGGCTACCAGCGGGGTTATTTGAGCGGGCGTGAAGCGCTGCGAACTCGTTTGTCGGGCCAATCTTACATCACCGGACGAACCGAGGTCGTCGATGTTTATACGGCCTTGCTTAACAACGGCGATCTCTTTTACCTGATCACGGTCGCGCCCGATAACGACTACAGCGCTTTCCAAACGGCTTTCCGCAACGTCTTGCGTTCTTTGCGCATCAACGGCTGAGGCGAAAAACAGATCTCGCGGCGATGGGGCGGCGAAGACCGACAAACTTTTCGCTGCCCCGTTGCTCTTTGTCAAGCGTTGGCGCATCCTTCCTGCGACCGTAACGTATTTGGCCCAAAGCGAACTGTCTGCCCGCGCATTTCATTGAGCGAAAATTCGGTTGTGTGCAACGCGCGAGGTCAGCGCGTTCCTGAGATGCTTCCGATAGCGCGATGGGATCGAAAGCGAGCGCGAAAGATCGGTCGTGATGATGCCGCTCGTCTTTTCGCCACGAGAACAGATGATGCCTTTGCCGTCGGGCGACCAAGCGGAATCGAAGATCGAATTGGAAAGGAGGGCGTTTCGGCGGCGTGTCGGCCCACCGTTGAGCGACAGCGTTCGGATTTTTGACCTCCCCGCTCGTGACAGTCAAAGGCTCGAAGCCTTTAGTTTCACCGAAGCCAAACGCTCTGCTCCGAAACGAAGACGGGCGGCGAAGATGCCGCCCGTCCCCTCTACCCGCTTTTGCCCCTTGATGGACGGAGGGAAAAGGATTTAACGGATCGGTGGCCCGATCAGGGCAACCCGAGGCGATTGACGATCACGCATCGCGTGTTGCTGTATGGTCCGACCACTGCCCCTTCGGGCGTGTCGAACAAGCCCGCGATGCGATAGAAATAGGTTCCGTTGTTGCGTCCTGTGATGTCAAAGGAGTTAACGCTTGCGCCGACCTCGGCCAGCGTGCGGAAATCATCGGCGCTGACACGTATGTCTTCGATGTACCAGCCAAGAGGCGCAGCATCCGGCGGACCGTTCAGCAGATCGCTCACCATGCGGAAGCGAAGCAGGATCGACCGTCCGGCGAAGGCTGAAAGATCGACCGTTCGCGTGCCGATGAAGTTATCTGCGTAGATGGCGACGGTGGTCCAATTCGCGCCGCCATCGGTGCTCACTTCGACGAAGCCGTTGTCGAAGCCGTCTTCAAAGTCCTGCGTCGTTGTGAAGGTGAGCGTTGCTCCGCCGGTCGGTAGCGTGATCGGGCTGCGCAGCGTGAGCGCTTCGTTTTGGTTCGCCAAATCGGCGATGTAGTAGGCGAGGCTTCCCGTGTTCGGATTGTTCTGCGTGGTCCACTGCGCGCTGCCGCTCCACTTCGAATTGCTTCCGGCGATCAGAGGTTCATCGGCGTTGTCGAAGAAGAGCGTCTGGCTGCGCGTTGCCTCTTGGATGCGGAAGCCGATGGGCAACGGTCCGCCGTTGGGCGGCGTGTAGCTCCAACGCAAGCGGTAGTTGCCGTTGGTGTCGGTGGGGCAACCGGTGGTGGCCGGTTGCTCCGTCCCTTCAATGGGGGCTTGATCGGGCGCAGCTAGGTTCGATACTTGCGCGCGCACCGCGCGATAGTAGAAGGGAACGCGCAACGTGCGCCCCGAGGAGGAGTGCGTCGCCGTGACGTACCACTGAAACTCCGTCGGATCGACCGTGATGCGACGCCCATCAGCGATGACGCGCACGAAGAAGGAGACTTGACCCCCTGCTGGGACGCTGACCGAATTGATCGGATTGCCGTTCGCATCGGTGAACGAGATTTGGAATCCCGGATTGTCCGCGTTGCGGTTGTTCTGGAAAGCGAGCGCATAGGGGCCGCTCCCGCCGCCGCGCGTGATGTCGCGAATGATCACTTCCTGCGTGCGCACGAGCGTCCCATTCAATCCCACCACTGGAACCGCTCCGAAACTGGCGCTCGGCAGCAGCACCTTGAGCGCGCCGTTGGCTTCGTATTGCGGCGGGTCGTTAGCTGGCGGCGTATACTCTTCTTTAAGCAGCAATGTTGGCGCGACCATGATGGCACGCGCGTCGAGCGCGCCAGCGACGTTGATCAAGCCGGCGCCCATGTCGTTGATGGACGCGACCGAAGCCGCGCCATCGCCTTGCGGGACGCCGCGTCCGTTGCGCAAGTTGGTTGCCGTGTTCATCAAGAGCGCGCGCGAAATGGTCACCGCATCGAACCGTTTCGAACGATACTTCGGATCGGAGATGTCGGTCGCGTCGAGTCTCAGTTCTTCGCGCACGCGTTGACGGATGAGCGCTACAGCACCGGCAGCGATCGGACCGGAGAAGCTAGTCCCATTGGCTTGCGTATAGCCGGTCGGACTTGCCAACCCGAGCGCTTCATCGGGCAAGCCGTCGGGCGTGGCCGCTCCGACGATGCCGACGCCCGGAGCCGTCACGTCCGGTTTGATCGTACGGAAGCGCGCGTTCGGATGATCATTGGGGCCGCGTGAACTGAAGCCCGCCATGTTCGGCTCGAAGGCGTCGAGCGTAATGCTATCGGAGAGGCGAAGGGGCAGCTCCGAGACGAGGCCCGGCGTGGGATCGCCTGCATCGTTGTCGGTGGACGAAAGAAGGTCGAGCAAGTATTTGCCGTCGTTCGGATTGATCGTATAAGTCGGAATGCCGCCCGCGACGACCACAGCGGTTGCGGACTCTACGGTAGTAACGATCAGAATCGCTGCTGGACGAAACGGCGCAACCGAATTAGCGATCGCGGCAAACGCGCCCGTCCCTTTGACTACGGCGATGCGATTGGTAACCGATGGCGGGATCGGATTGGCTGGATTGCGCCGATCAACGAAGACGTAGTGGGCGGAGAGCGAACCATTCGGCAGCGGTCCGCCGCCTGCGACCGGGAAGAGCTTCATGCCTTGTCGCGCGTTCGGTTGCGGCACGTTCTGCTCGGAGGCGGCCCCGGTTTCGGGTGGCGGTCCAGCCGTGGGCGCACGCGTCTCGCCCGGAATCTGATTGGGCGCAAGCACATCTGCGCCGGAAGTCGAGCCGGGATCGAGATTGGCTCCCACAGCGATGGCCAAAGTCGCTGCTGCTGGCGAGCCGACCGTGCCCGGCCCAGGGCCGCTGTTGCCTGCCGAGGCGACGACAATGGTGCCCGCCAGCGCGGCGTTGTTAGCGAAGATCGCCGTCGAGCCTTGTGGGTTGCCCGCTGTATCGCCGAGCGAGAGATTGATCACGTCGGCGACGGGTTTACGCACGGCGGTAGTCGTCAACGGGCCCCCGCTCGCCCCGACCAGTGTGTAAGGCGAAGCGGCATCTTCCATCGCCAACTCGATGTCGCCCAAGCATTGCGGCGCTGGTCCACAGACCTTGTAAGCCATGATGCGCGCTTGCGGCGCGGTGCCGTGAAGCTGCGTTCCGCTCGGCGTCGGTCCGATGCCGGTTCCGTCGCGTCCCGTTCCGTAGCCAGCGCGCGGCGGCGTGTTCCCATCCACCGCGTAACCGGCAGCGCACGCGGCCACCAGCGTTCCGTGACCGAAGTCGTCCGTCGGATCGCCGGGCGATGAAAGCGCGTAGTAGTAGATCACCTTGCGGTTGTCGTTTGGGCTTTCGGCCATACCGGAGATGCGCGGCAGCGGCGTGCTCTGACCGATACCGCCGAACATCGGGTGGCGCCAATCAACGCCCGAATCGATGATGGCGATGTTAATGTTCTGTCCTTCGAAGCCATCTCCGTTGCGGTTGGTCGAAGGCGCTTCCGGATGGCCCGGCGCGCCGCGCGGTTGCAATTGCTGTTCGTTGCCATAGACGGCCAATCGGCGTGCTAACGGGTCGAACTGCGTGCCCAATATGTAATCGATCGCGCGGTCGAGAAGGAACCTCGTCGGTTGCAGTTCGCGAATGGATTTGACTTCTGGCAGCGAGCGAAGTCGCGCCAGATCTTCAGCCGCCACGTAGAGCACCATGCCGTTGAACAGGTAAGTGAAGCGCCATTCCACGCGGCGCGTTGAACCATCGGGTTGCGGCACGTCAGCGCGACGCAGCATGGCGCGCACGCCGCGTCCGGCGAGCGAGGAGAGAAACTGGTCTTGCGCTTGAACTAGATTGCGCGCGTATCCGGTGAGATCGTCGAAGGTCAGCGCACGCCCCAAATTTTCGAGCGAAAGGCGACGCAACACACCCGGCGTCTGATGTAATTCGACGAGCACCGGGCGCACTTCGCCGCCAACCGATTGCCGAAAATTGGCGAGATCCGGCGGCTCGGCGGTGATCAGTCCAGCGCTTTGCGGCGGTGCCGACGCCGCTTCCGACGAGCGCACGCCGACGGCGAGAGCTGCTAAACCGATCACTGCCAGCAACGTCAACAAAAGGCCGAACGCACTGCGACCTTTGCGGGAAAGTTCACGCTCCATGATTCCTCCTTTCTTCTTCGAACCTTTCGCAAAAGCGAGGCGATCATCGCTTCAGCGCGCGACGCCGACCGCGCGCATATGCCGCGAGACCAGCCACACCAGTGCCTAAAAGAAACATGGTCGCCGGTTCGGGAATAGCGTTAGGTGGCGCTTGCAATTGAGTTGCCATGAAGCGCGTGTAGAGGCCGAAGTTCCCCTCGGCTATCTGCCCGTTTGCCGGATCGCCGAAGGCGTTGTAGACGCGTCCCGTCTCGGGCGAAAAGCCCGCGAGGAAAAACTCGCGCCCTGTTCCGGTCGCCGAATTGATGACGATCTCGATCAGAAGATCGCCGAGACTTGAGTTGTAGATGAATGGGGTTGCGAAGTTGATAACTAAGTCGAAGTTGTTGGCGCCGGTCAGAGTTGCCGTTACCGGTCCGGAATAGACGATCGTGTAGTCTGATCCGCGATTGTTGGCGAAGTTGTTGCTCGGACTCGACGGCGTGGTTGGTGCCGTCGCCGCGTAAACGCTTAGGTTATACGCTGCCAGACTCGGATAGAAGCTCGTCGGCGTCGTGGTCGAGGCGAAGGCGATCTGTGTGATGCTCCAGACGCCCGGAAACTTGTTGCGCGTGTAGATCTGTTGATACGTTCCCGTGTAAGCCCCGTTGGTTTGAAAAGGGTAGTTGTTCGCGCTCGCGTTGCTGCCGATGATGATCGTATCGGCTTGAGCCGCCGCAGAGAGCAGAAGAGAAGCAAGCACAGCGAGGTAGAAAGTACCGCGTAAGTTGAGCATTCGATGGGATCCTCCTTTGCAAGTCTCTGTGAAACTAAAGATGATTGCCCAATGACGAAGAACGCCGAAAGTCCCATCCCTGCGCTCGCTAAAGACTGCGCTTCAGCAGACGAAAAGACCGAACACGCCTGCCGTGCCGCTCGCTTAACTGCCGTTCTGCAACTCATAGACAAATGTCTCACGACACCTGTCTGGTTGCTTCCTGCTTCATCCACCGGCACCGGCCTTTCGGCCTGTAACCTCCGATGTCCACAGGCGTTACTTCCCGCCGAACTAGCGGTAGAACCGTTTCAACCAACGGCCAAAGCGAATTACCTGCGCGCTGCGTCCTTGTCCTGCACAGTGGACAAGCCCGGACGCGAATTCGCTTCGGTTTTTTTAAACAGAAAAACAGATTCATTCTCTTTTGTCAATGGACTAATGAGCAGTTCTCAACCCTCCATCCCTTGATCGCTTGATCGCTAGACATATACGAAGCGAGCGTTCTTTTCGGATTTACCTCTTGCTGGATATATACGAACCGAACGCGCATCACGGATTCACTCCTTGGTCAGCAGCGATATCTTACAACCGTCCGCGGTGCCGATGGTTAAGTTTTTCTTGTAGAAAGATTAAGAAATCGTTATGGCGCGTCATCGGAACGGCTGCGAACATCCTTCGAGAATCGCTTGGGAAGTTTCTTCGTCGAACGAACTGCTCGCGCGATCTCGATTGATTTGCTTTGGTCGTGTCGGTGGCTGTCTTCTCAGTCTGCCTTTGGCTCACGTCGATTTAAGTCCATTTGTTGAACGAACCTTTGGCGAAAACCGGCGCGTGTCGAAGCGAAGGTCGTACGGTGGCATTAGGATGAAACGATCCGTCGATGAAAAGGCTGCCGGAAGTGGCGTGAGGTTGTCCGCTAGCTTTAGCGGGCGTGCGTCAAGCGTATGTGGTTGGATATGATCCAAGGCTTTTCAGCGATCAGCGGGAGATCTTCGAGATAGACCTCGACGCGATAGGCACCCGCTTCGTTCGCCTGATGTTCCAGTAGGTTTGTGTGGCGCATCTCTTTGATCACGGCGCCGTCTTTAAGCAGGAGTATGCGTGCTGGTAGGGGCGTTTGCGCGCGAAGCAAGACGGGGCGTTCATCGAGCGCAAGGGCGTCGCCCATGATCCACCGTTTGCCGTCGCTTTCGGCGGAGAAAAGAAACCCCGTCGGATCGGAGAAGAGATCGAACGCGATGTAACAATGTCCGCGCGCGATGGCCGAAAGGAGCGATGTTTGATCGAAGCGTTCAGCGCGTTCGATGAGCACATGATTGCGGACCAAACGGAAACTGACCTCGTAGGGATCGAATTTGATCTCGAATAGCGGTTTGCCGGAAGAGTAGAAGAGACCTATTCCGATGTTGGCGTGCGCATCGTTGCCTGCAGTGGCAAAGGTAGCCCGACGGCGTTGCGCTTCATCCCATCTCTTCAAAACTTCGGTTGGCCTGCTTTTGAGGCGCGTGAAGATGAGATCGGGGTAGCTTTGCCAAGACCATAGCGCATCGAAGACCAAAAGAGACATCCGCCAGCGCCGCGCGTCGGTATAAAGGTTGTAAACTTCCATCCCATCGAACTCCGTTTCTTGCCACGCGTGCGACTCGTCCGGGTAAGCGACGACAGTGGTTACTCCTTTGCTCCGCGCGCGAGCGATGAACTCGGCAGTCTTCATCTTTTCGGCATCATCTGCCGAAGCATCGCTTGGGAAGACGAGCAAACGATCGCCGTCGGCGGTTTTCACCTCGTTGCCGTTGATAAAGAGCACGCCATCTTGAAAGCCTTTGAGCGTCGCCTCGGCGGTGGAGACGTAACGCGCAGGATGTTCCGTCATGATGATGAAATCGAGAGCGTTAGCGCGTGCAGCGCGCACGATCTGCTCGAACGTGCCGCTGCTGTGTCCGCCGAGCCAAGAGTGGACGTGAATCACGCCGCGGTAATCTTTGAAGGTCGTATCTGTCGCGGGATGTCTTTCGGCGGCGAGCCTGTCGATTTCGGCGCGCAAACGCGCAAGCTGTTGCCGCCGGTAGATGAAAGGCGCTTGCGCGAGCGCGGCGACCAAGAGGGCGATGGCGATGCGTTTAAGCGCGCGCATGCAACGCTAAACTTAACACGAGCTTTTTGAACGAGGAAGGATCAAACGCCGTGCAAGCGCCAGCGTGCGCCGGCGATGCGCATGTGAGGCGGAAACTCGCGGTGCGTGCTCATCAAGAAGGCGCTCGAACTCGGGAGCAAAGCGTTGCCGTGTGTTGCGAGCAGGCGGACGATGCGGCTAAAGAGCGACGAACCGTAGTAGTAGCCATCGCGCAAGCTGACCAGCACGTCAGCCGTGTTGACGACGCGCGGCT
>Ga0209989_100070_pt1 | contig 18282 bp, 19 predicted proteins | sample Antgeofumaro1A2B_FD_188083 | JGI IMG/M metagenome (GOLD analysis project Ga0209989, IMG submission 188083) | Geothermal fumarole subsurface microbial communities from Mt. Erebus, Antarctica - 1A2B (SPAdes) (version 2) | ecosystem: Environmental > Terrestrial > Volcanic > Fumaroles | place: Mt....
GGGGTGGATGGTGCCGGCCCGGGTGGTCAGGGCCCAGACCCTCATCATCCGGGGGGAGGCTTACGTTGAGGCGGCCCGGGCCCTTGGGGCCAGTTCCCTAGATATAATGTGCCGGCATGTGCTGCCGGCACTGGGGCCCATCCTGGTATCCGTTTTTGTTGCCCAGGCAGCACGGGCAATTACCCTTGAGGCCGGACTCGCCTTCCTAGGCCTTGGGGACCCGACGGTTAAGAGTTGGGGGCTTATGCTCCGGCAAGCCCTCAGCTACCGGGGAATCTACTTTACCCCCCACTGGCTCTGGTGGCTGCTACCACCGGGGCTCTGCGTGAGCCTGCTGGTCCTGGGCATTACCCTTGCCGGGGTGGGCCTTGAGGCCAAGCTCGACCCCAGACTTCGGAGCATTGGCAAGGAGGTAAGCAGGTGAGGCGTCGGGAATTTCTCGCTCTGATGCTCAAGTCTGTGGCTGCGGCGGGTTGCCTGCAGGCAGCCACGGGGCCGACTTCAACCCCGGTCCCGGCCGGGGAGTTGGTCCTTAGACTGCCCGGGGGCGACTTTGGATTTCCTGGGCCTTTCACCTATTCCCGCGGTCCCGGGTATATCCGCATGAGCCTGATCTTTGATACCCTAGTCTGGAAGGATAGCGAAGGGCTGATACCCTGGCTGGCAAGCGCTTGGGAGAGTTCCCCCGATGGCCTAAGCTGGGTCTTCACCCTCCGTGCGGGCGTCCGCTGGCATGACGGCCGCCCCCTGACGGCCGAGGATGTCATCTTCACCTTCGAGTACTTTAGGCGTCAGCCGGCCCCCCTGGTCCGGGGCGTGGAGTTTATCCGGAGCGTCAGGTCGGATGGGGAAGGGCGGGTCGAGGTGGTGCTGGGGCGGCCCTATGCCCCCTTTCTTGTAAACGTGGCCGGAAGCGTTCCGGTAATTCCCAGGCACGTCTGGGAAAAGGTTTCGGACCCCCTCCGGTTCACTGGCCCGGACGCCCTCATTGGTAGCGGGCCTTATAGACTCGTCAGCTACGACCAGGCTTCAGGGGCCTATTTATACGAGGCAAATCCGGACTTCTGGCTGGGGAAACCTTACGTCCGGCGCGTTGAGCTTGTGCCGGTGGCGGATCCACTCCTCGCCCTGGAGCAGGGAGTTGTCGACGCCGCAGGTCTGCCGGTGGAAGGCAGGGTCCCCGCCGAAGTGATTTCCCGGTTTGAGGGGAACCCGCAGTTTGCGGTCATCAGCCAGCCGGGTGAATGGAACCCGGCCATCCACTTTAACCTGGCCAAGGGTCCACCTTACGCCGACCCCGACTTCCGCCGGGCTTGGGCCTATGCCATCGACCGGGACGAGCTTGTCCGGCGGGTCCTTCAGGGGCTCGGTCAACCCGGAAATCCGGGCTGGCTGGCCTATTCCAACCCCTGGCGCAACCCCAACGTGGCGCAGTATCCCTTCGACCCGGACCGGGCCCGGGCGCTGCTGGATGGAGTCGGTTACCGGGACACCAACGGCGACGGGGTGCGGGAGCTGCCCGATGGCCGCCCGCTGGAAATTGCCCTCTATTTTGAGTCCCCTGCTTTCATGCGGGTGGCCGAAATTGTCCGGGAACGGCTTCGGGCGGTGGGGCTCGCCCTCACCTTCCGCCCGGCCGACCGAAACACCCTGGATTCCCTCACGACCGCCGGAAACTACGAGGTGGCCATCGTCAGTTACGGCGGCCTCGGGGGCGACCCCGACTATATGCGCCAGGTTTTCTCGAGTCGAAGCCCGTACCGGGGGTTCCAGCGGGCCCACGGCTACAGTAATCCCCAGTTTGACGAGCTGGCCGATCGCCAGCTTGCGGCCACCGACCCGGCCAGCCGGAAGCGGCTCGTGGACGAGATGCAGGCAATCATCGCCCGGGACCTGCCGGTCCTCCCCCTTTATTACCCGACAAACTATTACATTTTCCGTAAGGGTGCCTTTGACGCCTGGTACTTCACCCCGGGTGGGGTTGGGCCAGGGGTACCCACTACCTGGAACAAGCATGCCCTGGTTACGGGCGAGGGCAAGGGGCTGAAAATTCGGGGCCGGTAAGTCCCACATCCCCGCTGAGGGTCTCTGGTCACCCCTTTAGCTGGCGTCTACCCGCGGAAGCCCGTTTGGCCTTTTCCGGCCGGGAGGGGCGAACCGAAGACGGGTTCGGGGACGGCCGGGTCGGAAACCCAGCGCCGGGCCCAGTCGGCTAGCACTGGGACCGCCTGGGCCACCGCCCGGGCCACCGGCGGCGTAAGGCCCAGCCCCAGCTCGTCGACGATTTCAGGCTGGCAGCCCAGAATGCGAACGTAGGCCGGGAGCACCTTTAAGGCGGCAGCCAGCAGGAGGACCCGGGTCGGGCCGAGGTAATGGGTCTCGGCGGTGAAGTCGGGGGGTAAGGTCAGGCCGTCGGACCGCGGCCGGAGCCAGTAAAGGGTTCCCGGCAGCCCGCCCCGGTCCACCGCGTCGGCGATGACCAGACCGTCGTACCCGTCCATGAGGTCCTGAACGAGACTGATGCCGGCGATGCCGTAGTCGACGATTCGCACCCCAGGCTCCCCGGCCAAAAGCCTCCGGAGCCGGCCGGCCACCTCAATGCCAAAGGCGTCGTCCCGGTGGAGGATGTTACCCAGACCGGCAATCAGCAGGGTTCTGGTCCTTGGCATCGGCTCGGCCGGAGACTAACCGGCCCCGTGGGAAGGACAGGCCTCCCGGCTGCCGGTGATGTGGCAAGTGCAGTTGGGGCTGCACTCGTAGTGGGCCGTCCTCTGGAGGTGGGCAAACTCCTCCCGGAACCTGCGCCCCCCTTCCCGCCGTCCCAGTTCGGTAAGCCGGTACCAAACCTGGCCGTCGGCAGCTACCGCCTCCACATAGCCGTCGGCGACCAGCTCCGCCAGACACTCCCCCACCAGGCCCGGCTCGGCCTGAAGGAAGCCTGCCAGCCCGGCCGGGGTGGCCAGGTCGGCAAAACCCTCCCCGTGGAGCCAGTAAAGGACCTGCAGTAGCTCGTCCCGCCAGAAAAGCTTCAGTTCGGCCTTACCTGCGCCCATTCTTCGGCCCAGCCCGCCAGAACTTGACCCCGCACGGCGGCGATAAGCTGGGGAAGGCACTCCGCCACCTGGGGGCTCAACTGCCCGCCGTAAGTCTCCCAAGCCGGCTCCACTTCCAGAACCCGCACGTCCGGGGGCCAGATGTCGAAATGGGTGCCGATAACCAGCAGGTTCTCCAGACTTATAACCCCCATGTAGGCCTCAGCGATCCGGTCTTGCAGCTCCGCCTCGGAGGGAAGCCGGAAAGCCCACCGGTAAGACCGGACCTGGCCCGGCGGCCCACCCCTGGGGACCGCCCCCACCAGCACCACCCGGTCAAAGTATAGCCGGTCGCCCAAGAACTCCTGGACGAACCCCAGGTGGTTAAAGCTCAAATCCCGGATATCCACACCCCGGGGCCAGGGCATGGCCCGGAGGCGCTCCACCAACAGGGGCCCCACGGAGTAATCCGACAGGTTGTGGTAGCCGACCCCCCCGACCAGCACCTGCATGGCCCTATTCGTCCAGGCCGCAGGCACAGGTGTTAACCTCCGTTACCAGGAGGCGGTCGTGGCCCTCCACCAGGATGTGGGTGGTGCAGGGCATGCACGGGTCGAAGCTCCGGATCGTCCGCAAAATGTCGATCCCGACGAAGCTTTCGGTCCGGTCGAACTCCTCCAGGATGGGGTGTTGAGTACGGCCTCCTCATATGGCCCGGGATTCCCCCACGGATTCCGGGGCGAGGCGTTGATGGTGGACGGGGTGATGATCTGGTAGTTGACCAGGGCGCCGTTTTCGATGACGGCGTGGTGGGTGAGCCAGCCCCGGCCCGCCCCCCAGAAGCCGACCCCGATATACCGGCCGGACCTGGGGATCTCAAACCTGGTCTGGACCCTGGTGTCGCCCCGCTTCAGGAGGTCCATCCCGTAAAGCCAATTGTCCAGGGCGATCAGGGCCGAGTAGGCCAGGCAGTAGGCCCGGCCCCGGTTTCTTTCAAAGGCGTTCCAGTCTTCCGGAACCTTCCACTCGACCTCCATCGCCGGCATCTTTCCGGCCGGCAAAGACATCCTGAGGCTGCTTCCCGTTGGTTCCAGGAAGCGGCGGTGCGGCAGCTTCCTGGCCACCGCCGTGTTCCAGATCCGGGCGGTGCACTCCGCCTCTACTACCTGCCGGTCCCACCGGGGCGAGGTAGCCCAGCTGTAACGGTCCCGCCAGCTTTGGGGCCCCGGCCGCGGCTTGGTTTCTTTGTTCCAGGGGTGGTACGGGCTTAGGGGTGCCCCCAGGGGGTCAGTCCGGAAGGGGTATGTCTCCCAGTTCTCGTAGTACGAGTGCTCCACAAACTCCTCAAGGCCTACGTTGATGAGCTGAAGGTTGGTCGTCACCTGTTCGCCGTTGATTATAATGCCCGGGGTGGCCCACCGGCGCTCGCCCCACTGGGCACACCCCTCGTAGCTGGCATCGTAGGCCTCGGGGTCGTCCCACTGGCCGGGGTCGGCCAGGTTCTTGGGGCGGGCGCCCAGTTTCCGGTAGAGGGGGTTTACGTCGTAGAAGAAGTCGCACAGGTCGTCCCAGATGGCCACCACCTTCTTGCTGTAATCGATCAGCTCGATAAGGCGGCGGTAAATCTCGTTAAAGGTGGAGATGGAGACCGTCGTGGTCACACCCCCAGGGATCACCGTCTCGGAGTGAGGGTACTTGGCCCCGATAAGGACGTAGGCTTCCCGAGCCACCCGGGTCATGTGGAGGGCCTCCAGGTAGAGGCTGCCCGAAAGGGGGTTGAGGCCCACCATGATGTCGCCGACGGTTCGGAACCCGTGAATCGCGGCATGGGGAGCCTCCGCCTGTTTGGCCCGCTCCCAGACGCTGGGGTTGGTCTTCGCCACCAGGGCCTGGGAGTAATCCGGGCCGGCCAGCAGGAAGAGGTGTAGTGGGTGGTCGTAAAGGTACTCAATGGCCAGCAGCATATTCCGGATAACGATGCCCAGGGGCGGCGGCTTTATGCCGAAGGCCATCTCTAGGGCCAGGCACGAGGTGGTGGCGTGAACACCCCCGCAAACCCCACACGCCCGGCTGCTGATGAAGGCCGCATCCCGGGGGTCCCGACCTTTTAAGATAACCTCGTAGCCCCGGAAGAGGGTCGCCATGGAGTTGGCGGCCACAACCTTGCGCTCTTTAAGGTTCACCACCGTGTGGAAGGCCAGGGCCCCGGCCACCCGGGTCACCGGGTCGAAATCCACGTTCCGGATGTAGCCGTTGCGGGCCAGAAGCTCCTTTATCCGCTCCTCCTGCTCGGCCAGGGACCTGACCTCGTACCGGTAGGGGTTGGGAACTTCCACCCGAAGGTACGGTCGGCCCTGGGAATCGAACTCAATGGGCAGATTTTTAAAACACATCGCTTCCTCACCCCTCTTTTAATACCGCCGCTAGGTTTCGCCTGATGGCCCCCACCTGCCGGTCAATCTCGGCCACGTTGTCCGCCACCCCACCCAGCAAGCCGGCCAGGGGGGCCGTTGCGTCCCGGACCCCGGCCAGCCCGGCATTTAGCTCCCGGAGCATCCGGGCCGTTCGCCGCAGGGACCTGCCGATGATGAAGAGGGCGACCACCAGAAGAAGCACCAGCCAGAGGATGGCGACCAGACTCAACCCAAGAAGAATAAAACCCGTCAACTTTCCGCCTCCGTCCGGACAGTCTGTGCCAGTTGGGCCGTAACCCGCTCCAGCTCCCGGAGCTCCCCCAGGAGGCTGCCGGTCAGCTCACCAGTTTCCTTGAGGGCGGCCGCGGCCCCCAAATTGTTCAAGATACCCCGGGCCGCTTGCAACGTCTCGGCGGTATAGGCCTCAATGCGACGGCTGGCCCGGGCCGCCCGGACGAGGAAGCGGGTGATGAGGGGCAGTAAAATCAGGTAAACCAGGGCGAGGGTGACGGCCCAAACGACATAAATCGGGGTCGGGTCCTCCGGCATGCGCCTCCTCCATCAATTAGGTGTCCTCCGGCTCAGGGCCCGGATGACCACCTCCCGGTTGGTCTGAAGGTCCGACACCAGCCGGCGTAGGGTCTGGTTGAGCCGGGAAACTTCCGGGCCGATGAGGCCCGTCTCCTGCTCGATGGCCCGAACACCCATCCGGATCTTGGCCAGGTAACTGGTAGGACTGCCGCCGATGCGGTCCAGGTGACCCGAAATTCGCCAGGCGTAGTAGGCGATGACCCCCAGGAGCAGGATGGCGGCCAGGGCGGATACGACCGTCAGGACCAGGATCATGCCGTAACCTCCCCGCCGTCAAGTTTAGAACGCCATTCCCCGGACCCCAGGGCGCCCACCAGGCCGAGAACTTCCCGGTGGATGTCGGCAGTCAGGGAGTTGGTGTATTCCAGGGCCCCCAGCTGGACGGTGTTGTTGGCGATCCGCTGCCCCACCGCCCAGATGGTGGCGACGCCCCCCTCGATTTCGGCCGCCAGCCGTGCTATGGAACTTAGGAGTGCCCAGACCACCACCAGCACCACGACGGCTACGGCCAGGGAGATAAGCCAGACGATGTAAATGGCCGCCTCGGTCACGGCTGGACTCCCCTCACCGCCCGGCGGAGGGCGGCCAGGTTTTCGACGACCCGGCTCAGGTGGAGGTTTACAAACCGCAGGTCCCAGAGGCAACCGGTATGGGCCTCAATTTGAGGGGCCACCGAGATGGCGGTCCGGGCTTCGGCCAAAATGGCGGCCGCCGCCCCCCGAATCCAGAGGAGGAGGCCGGCCGCCACCAGGATCACCAGCCCAAAAAGAGCAAGGCCGATACCCCAGATAAGGTAAAGGTCCGCATCCGTCACCGCCGTTCCCTCCGCCGTTTCGCCACGACCCCGGGGACCTCATAGCCACCGGCATATTGCTCCTCCGGCCGCTCCCGACCAGGGGGCTCGGCGCCCCGAAGGCGCAGCCGGTCATAAACGGCGTGGACCAGCCGGAAGAGGGCCGGCGGCTGGTCGACTTTGCCCCAGCCGGTGGGTACCCGGCCCTGTTCCTCCCAGAGGACCTCCCGGTTCATGAACTCGTTGGTGATGCGCCGGAGCCGGCGAGTAACCGCCCCGTAAAACCTGACCTGGATACTGGAAACGGTCGAGCCTGGGGGCGCCTTGTAGAAGGGGGAGAACCGGTCGGGAAAGCCCGGCATGGTGCAGCCGATGCATACCCCACCGATGTTCATGCAGCCGCCCAGGTGGTTGATAGCTCCCAGGGAGGTTATGTTGCACTGGACCACCGGCCCCCAACACCCCAGTTTAACCAGGCATTCCCGGTCGCCGTACTCGTCGGCAAAAACTCCCTCTTCGTAGTAGCCGCCCCGGGTGCACTGGCGGTGGACCGTCTCCCGGAAGAGCCAGGCGGGCCGGCCCAGCTCGTCAAACTCGGGCAGGGGACCGATGCCCTGGAGGAAGAGCAGGATGGCGGCAACGGTTTCGGTAAAGTTATCGCCAACCGGCGAGCAACCGGGAATGTTAATAACGGGCAGACCGAGGGCGCTTCGGAAGTCGGGGCCGAGGAAATCCATCACGCTCATGGCCCCCGTCGGGTTGCCGATGGCCGCCGGGATCCCGCCCCAGGTGGCACAGGTGCCAATGGCGATGACGGCCGCCGCCCCCGGGGCCATCCGCCGGAGCCACTCGGCGGTGGGAACCGGCTGGGGCCCCCCAGCCGCCTCCCGGACGCCCATGCCTGACCAGTACCCACCCAGCTCGGCCGCAACGGTCTCGTCGGGGACGGAGCCCTCGTAAATCACCACGTAGGGCGCCCCAAGCTCCCCCCGGGCGGCCAGCTCGTACCAGTGGACGAATCGTTCCCCGGCTTCCACATCGAGAACGGGGTGGTGGAGGATTATTCTGGGAAGCCCCGGAATCCGGCCGGTGAGTAGGTCTTCCACCGAGGGGTTTGTAGCGCCCGTGACGGCGATGGAGCAACCGTCACAGCTCATCCCGGCGAGCCAAAAGGCGTGAACCTCGGTATAAAGGCCCCGGAAGGGCCCCTTTTCAACGACGTCGGCCACCCGAACCTCCACAGTCATGAAATACCTCCTTTTGATTCATGCGGATTATACAACATTTCCCTAAGGGTAATGACAAATATTCACAAAACTGCACTTTAGAGCGCGGTTTGACCGGACTGGTATTAAAAACAGGCCCATAAGGCTGCCAAGCTGGAAGCCGGCCCTTTAAGGATTTCAGACCTTTCTCAGTTTGGCAAAGGCCCGCAGGCCGTCGACCCGAAAGGGCCCCTGGTACCCAATTTGACATAACTTCTGATGGCGTCAGCGTGGTTGGGTGTCCGTATGCCAAGGGGGCCCGTTACTAGGGTGGGCTTTCGGGCTGAGCCGTATGGTGGTCGGGCGATAACCTTTGCCTTCGCCTGCTACTCCGGATTTCACTTCCCGTGGCGGCTGTTCGCAATGTTGCCACTGGCGTAGTATGACCTACCCGGGCCAGGTTAAGGGGAACATTGCAGGCTACCAGGCCTGAGGAACCGGTCTTGGGGCTGAGCAAGCTCGGCCCGGGCTTTCGGGACCTTCGGGGCCTATGATGTCCAAAAGCCGCTAGAATCTCTAAAAGCTTATAGCCGTGGGCGTGCTTTTAGACGAGACCATCCGGGACGGTTTATCGCAACTTATTCGGGCCGGCATCGGCTCAGGCCCAGGCCAGGACCGTCGTCAAAGGCCGTGTCCCAGCTCCTATCGCAAGGTCAGTTCCTAAAGGTGGACCTGGTAGTCGGACCGGTTTGGTGACCCCCAATTCCGTCCAGGATCTCCCGGGTCTCCGGTTGCGGAAGTTGCGGAAATTGAAGGCCAGAGAATATAATTTTCCGGCTTGGGCCTCAGGCTCAGGCAGCGATCCCCTGAAGAGGAGGTGTTTGAGGTGTCTGACTTTAAAGGGCTGATCATGGACTACCCCCTCACCTTGCAGCATTTCATCGAGCGAGCCGGCAGGTACTTCCCGAAAAAAGAGATCGTGACCCGGACCAGGGCCGGCACCCACCGCTACACTTACGGCGAGTACTACCGGCGGGTGCACCAGCTGGCCCATGCCCTGAAGCAGCTGGGGGTTCAACCTGGCGACCGGGTTGCCACCCTGGCCTGGAACACCTACCGTCACCTGGAGGTCTACTTTGCGGTGCCCTGCTACGGGGCGGTCCTTCACACCCTTAACCTGCGGTTGCCCCTGGACCAGCTCACGTATATCATTAACCACGCCGAGGACAAGGTGATCTTTGTGGACGCTTCCCTCCTGCAGATTCTGGAACGGATCAAGGACCAGCTCAGCTCGGTCCGGCAGTTCGTGGTGATGAACGACGTGGGCGGCCAGTACGAGACGTCCCTCTCCCCAACGGTAGACTACGAGGAACTGCTGGCCTCAGCCCCCGATGGGCCCTACCCCTGGCCCCGGCTGGACGAGTGGGCGGCAGCGGGAATGTGCTACACCTCCGGCACGACGGGTAATCCCAAGGGCGTGGTTTACACCCACCGAGCCCTCTTCCTCCACAGCTTTGCAGTGAGCATGGCCGGCGGCATCGGCATCAACGAGCGGGACGTGGTCCTGCCCATCGTGCCGATGTTCCACGCCAACGCCTGGGGTATCCCATTTGCGTCGGTGATGGTCGGGGCCAAGATCGTTAACCCCGGCCCGTTCCTCCAACCCCGGGACCTCTGCCAGCTCATCCAGGAGGAGCGGGTGACGGTGACGGGGGCGGTGCCCACCATCTGGATCGGAATCTACAACCTGCTTAAGCAGGAGAAGTTCGACCTTTCGAGTCTGCGCCTGGTGGCGGTGGGCGGGTCGGCCATGCCCCGCCAGCTCATCGAGGCCTTCGAGAAGGAGTACGGCATCTACTTCCTGCACGCTTGGGGCATGACCGAAACCTCGCCCCTGGGCACCATGGCCGTCCTTAAAAGCTACATGGATTCTTGGCCCGAGGAGCAAAGGTATAACGTTCGGGCAAAGCAGGGCATCCCGGCCGTGGGAGTTGAAATCCGGGCGGTGGACGCCAATGGCAACGAGGTGCCCTGGGACGGCAAGACTATGGGCGAGCTGCAGGTCCGGGGCCCCTGGGTTACCAGCGGCTATTATAACGACCCCCGGACGGCCGAGGCCTTCATGGACGGCTGGTTCCGGACGGGGGATGTGGTCACCATCGACCCGGAGGGATACATCCAGATCGTCGACCGGGTTAAGGACCTGGTGAAGAGTGGGGGCGAATGGATCTCCAGCGTTGACCTGGAGAACGCCATCATGAGCCACCCGAAGGTATTTGAGGCCGCCGTCATCGCCGTCCATCACCCCAAGCGGCAGGAGCGACCCCTGGCCGTGGTGGTCCCCAAGCCCGAATACAAGGACTCAATAACCAAGGAGGAGATCCTCGAGTTTCTGGCGGCCCGATTTGCCAAGTGGTGGCTGCCGGACGATGTGGTCTTCGTCGAGCAGATCCCGAAGACCAGCGTTGGCAAATTCGACAAAAAGATTCTCCGGGACCAGTTCAAGGATTACCAACTGCCAACGGCCATTTAGTCGGCTCCCTGAGGTGGGCGGCCCGAGTTTCCGGGCCGCCCACCCAAGCCCGTTTTCCGGAGGTTAAACGTGAAAAAACTTGCTGCGATTATCTTCGGGCTCGCGGCCGTTTTGGTTCTGGGCCCGGCGGCCCAGGCCGTTCAGTACGGCGAGCCCGACGGCAACCGACACCCGTAAGTTGGCCTGGTGGTCTTTTATAACGAAAATTGGGTGCCCCTCTGGCGGTGCACCGGCTCCCTGGTCTCCCCAACGGTGCTGCTTACGGCTGGGCACTGCACCGGTTTCGACCCGGAACTGAACGTCACCCCGGCCCACGCCCAGGTGTGGTTCGACCCGGGCCCTATCCTTGCGGACCCCAACTGGACCCCGGGCACCCCGTGCACCTCGAAAGTCAAAGGCTATCCTTGTGGGGGAGGCTTTAAGGGGACGCCCCACGCCCACCCGGATTGGACCGGCTATCTGACCATCCCCAATACCCACGACCTCGGCGTGGTCACCTTTAAGCGGCCGCTCCCATCGGCGGCCACTAACGGCCAGTACGGCCGGGTGGCGCCCAAGGGTTACCTCGACGACCTGGCCGCCCGCCGCGGCCTTCAGAACGTGGAATTTACCGTGGTGGGCTACGGCCTCTAGCTGGTCAAGCCGGTCCTGGAGGGGGAGCGGACCCGCTACCTGGGGACCGTCAGCCTGATTAACCTGGTCAGTGCCCTCACGGACGGATATAACATCCAGTACTCCAACAGCCCGGGGAAGGGGGTTGGACCGGGGGGCACCTGTTTCGGAGATTCTGGGGGGCCCGTCCTTCACCGAACCGATGCCGGCTCCGAGGTCATCGTTGGCGTTAACTCCTTCGTCCTGAACGCCAACTGCAAGGGCTCGGCCTTCGCCTACCGGACCGACATCCCCGACTCTTTGAACTTCCTGGCCAACTTCGGGATTAAGCCCTAGGCCCGGCCTGTTCTACTCGGCGGCCGGTGGGGTGGAGGACCGCAAAAGCTCCTCGAAGGTTTCGGCAAGCCGGTCCCGGACGGCCTGGGGCAAGGGTACAAACCGCCAGGCCCCAAGATCTTCCCGGACCTGTTCGGGGGTCCGCATCCCGACCACAGCGGCCGTCACCTCGGGGTGGTCCAGGACAAAGGCCAGGGCGGCCTGGGCCGGGGTGATTTCCAGGGCCTCGGCGATAAAACCGAAAGCCTTGGCCCGCTCTAGGTCCCCGCGAAGCCTCTCAGGGTCCCAGCGGGACCGGTGGTCCAGGGGGTGAAACTCCGCGTCCGGTTCCAGCCTGCCGGCTAGGCGGCCCTGAGCGAGGGGACCGCAGGTTAAGATTCCCACCTGCCGGCGGCCGACTTCGGGGAAAAGCTCCCGGAGGCCGGGCTGCAGCAGGTTGAAGGGCACCTCCAGGGCCGCCGTGGGCCCGGAGTCTACGGCCAGGAAGGCGAGCTCCGGGTCGTCGGCAAAAAAGCCCCCGTAGCGGATTTTCCCGGCCTGGCTGAGCCGCTCGAAGGTCTCGTAAATTTCGCCGCTGCGGATGGCCTCGGCCGAGGCGCCCTCCACCAGGAAAAGGTCGATGTAGTCGGTCTTGAGTCGCCGCAGACTCTGCTCGCAGGCGTAGGTCAGGTACCGGGCCGAGGGATCGGGGTGGGGTTCGCCGTGGTAAAAGTCGATGCCGCCCCGGACGGCCAGGACGCAGTCGTGGCGGCGGCCCTTAAGCCAGCGGGCCAGGACCTCCTGCCCGTGGCCCTCGGCATAGCGGTCGGCCGTCTCGATTAGGTTCAGGCCCAGGTCCAGGGCCTCCAGCAGGGCCCGGCCGGTGACGGCCTCCGACCAGTAACCCCAGTCCACGCCGGAAAGTTGCCAGCCCCCAAAGCCGATGCGGGAGACCTTAAGCTCGGTGGTGCCGAGCCGACGGTAGAAGGGGTCCTCCATCTCAGGTCAGGTCGATGACCTCGGCGCCGGTCAGCCGGATCAGTTCCGCCGGCTCGATCTCCAGGAGCACCCCGCCGGCGCCCCCGCCCCCGAAGACCGTGCTTGGGGCCTCGGCCACCCGCCGGTCGACGTAAACTTTAATCGGCCGGGTGTGGCCGACCGGGGGCACGCCCCCGACCGGGTACCCGGTGGCCGTAAGGACCTCCTCCGGCGTGGCCAGCCGGACCTTGCCGGCCGGAAGGCCGAGCAGTTCGGCCAACCGGCGCCGGTCAACCCGGTCGGGGCCCCCGGCGATGACCAGGATAGGCCCGTCGCCGGCGATAAAGACCAAGCTCTTAATTATCCGTGCCGGGGGAACGCCCAGAGCCTCGGCCGCGGCTTCCACCGTGGACGTGTCTGATTCCAGCCGGACCAGCCGGGCCCGGCTCGCCCTTTCCCGTAAAAACGCCTCGAGCTCCTCAACACCCTGGGGGGTCATCGAACCGGCAATGGCAGGCTGATGGGCGTCCAGGATCCAGGTGGGGCGAGGCCCCGGCAGGCCTCGGGGTGCAGGATTTCGGCCAGAACTTCGAGGCCCTCAACGACCCTGGGGCCGGGGCGGTTAAAATAGGCCGAGCCATCCACGGCGTAAACCCGACCTGCCACCGCGGCCCGGGTGTTCTCTAAGCCCCGAACGGCCCCCAGGACCCGGGCCGCTTCGACGGTGGCCGGCAAATCGTAACCGCAGGGCATGAGCACCAGGACGTCGGGATCGGCCGCTAAAACATCCGCCCAGTCGAGGCGGACTGCCGGCAGGCGGGGCCGACCGAAGAGGTCTTCACCGCCGGCCAGGGCGACCATCTCGGGGACCCAGTGGCCGGCCGCCAGGGGTGGGTCGAGCCACTCCAGGGCCACCACCCGCGGCCGGGGCAGGCCGGAAACCTGCCGGGCTACCGTCTCAACCCGGGCCCGGAAGCCGGCCACGAGCCTTTCGGCCACTTCCGCTCGGCCCGTGGCCTCGCCCACCGTCAGAATCGTCCCGAAGATGCCCTCGAGGCCGTCGGGCTCCAGGGAGAGCACCTGGGCCCCGGCTCCGATGGCCTCCACCGTCTCGCAGACCTGCTCGTAGCCCACGGCGCAGACGTGGCAGAGCCGCTGGGTGAGGATGAGGTCGGGTTTAAGCGCTTTAAGCAGCTCCGCGTCAAGCCCGTAGATGGTGCCCTGCTCGGCCAGCAGCCGTTTCACCTGCCGGTCGATTTCGGCCTGGGAGAGGCCGGGGGGCAGGAGGCTGCGGGTAACCACCGGCCGAGTGCGGGCTTCCGGGGGGAAGTCGCACTCATGGCTTACCCCCACCAGGCAGTCCCCAAGGCCTAAGGCAAAGACGATTTCGGTTGCACTGGGGAGCAGCGAAACGATTCTTATTGGCATTTTTCTAAACCTTTCCGTCCAGGATCACGTCCACCAGGGCCGGACCGCCGTCCCGGATGGCCGCCCGCAGGGCCTCCCCTAGCTCATCGGGCCCTTCAACCCGCCAGCCCTTGATGCCGTAGGCCCGGGCCAGGGCCGCAAAATCGAGGTCGGGGTCGGTCAGGTCCATGGCGATGAACTTGCTTTCCCGGTGGGCTTGGCCGGAGAACTTCAGGTAGTTCTTTAGGTTCACCTTAAGGATGCGGTAGCTCCGGTTGCTGCAGATGACGTAAATTACCGGGATGCGGTGGTGGGTGGCGCTCCACAGGGACTGAATGGTGTACTGGGCGGAGCCGTCCCCGACCACGGCGACCACCGGGCGCTCCGGCCGGGCCAGCTTCACCCCTAGGGCCGCCGGCAGGCCCCAGCCGATGGCCCCACCCCGGATCCGGAAGTAAGTGCCTGGCTCGTTGAAGTCAAAGGCCGCCTGGATGGCCGGGGACGTAGTGATGGCCTCGTCGACCAGAACCGTATCGGGCGGGACGGCGGCCCGAAGTTCCCGGGCCAGGCGGGCCGGGGCGATGGGCCGGTTCGCCCAGACAGCCCGGACCTCCTGCTCCAGTTTGTCCCGGAGCTGGCGTTTGAATGCTTCGGCGGCCGCGGCGCGCCCCGCCGCCTTTTCCCGGTCGGTCCCGGTCATCCGGGCGGCCACCGCCTCGTAAAGTTCGGCAAATCCCAACTTCGGGTCAGCCTGAATGCCTAGGTCGATGGGCCAGTTCTTGCCCACCTCCCACGGGTCATCGTCCAGCTGGATGACCTTCGTGTCCGGAGCCAAGAATTGTATGGGCAGGTAAAGAAATTGCTGGAAGAGGGGGCCGCCGGCGGCCAGAACCAGGTCGAAGTTCTGGAGGATTTCCCGGGTGACCGGGTTGCCCGTGTTGAGGGTTCCCAGGTAGAGGGGATGGCCGGTGGGGAAGACGACCTCGGTGGCGCTGAGGGTGTAAACCCGGGCACCCACCAGCTCGGCGAAGCGGGTAACCTCGGTCACCGCCCCCGAGGCTGCAATCCGGTCGCCCAGCAGCAGGGCCGGGCTTTCGGCCTGGACGAACATCTCGGCGGCCCGCTCCACCGCCACCGGGTCCGGGCGCACCCGGGTTGCCACTTCCCCGAGGGGCCGAATTTCAACCTCGGCCTCCTCGTCCATCATGTCCATGGGCAGGGATAGAAAAACGGGCCGGGTGGGGGGCTGCATGGCCACCTTAAAGGCCCGGCGGACGGCCTGGGGCAGGTCGGCAGCGTGGATAACCTCGTAGCTCCACTTGGTGAACGGCCGGGCCAGCTCCACAAGGTTGGCCGAGAGGGTCGGCTCATACATCAGGAGTCGGGTGTCCGACTGCCCGGCGGTGAGGACCAGGGGGGTGCCACCCCGGTAGGCGTCGTAAAGCATGCTCATGGCATTGCCGAGGCCGGCGGCAATGTGGACATTGACCACCGCCGGTCGGCCGCTCGCCCGAGCATAGCCATCGGCCATGCCCACGGCCACCGACTCGTGCAGGCCCATAATGTACTCGAGTTGAGGGTAGTCCTGGAGCGCGTCCATAAGCTGCTGTTCGGTGGTGCCGGGGTTCCCGAAAAGGTAGCGGGTCCCGTGGGCGATAAGCATCTCGATGAAGATCCGTTTACCGGGCAGCCGCGGCATCTTAACCTCTCCTGCGAATCTAGCTGGTCCGCGTATATCATAACCGGCAGCCGTGGGTGAGGGCCAGGGGCGGTATACTCAAAAAGGCGGGTTCTGGCCGCCGGCCCTGACCGCCTTAAAACTATGGCCGGAGTAAGGCTTATGCAGATATCGAACCGTGCCCGTCAGGTAGAGCCCTTCCTGGCCATGGACGTCCTGGCCGAGGCCCAGCAGCTGGAGCGGCAGGGGGCCGACGTGGTCCACCTGGAGGTGGGGGAACCGGACTTTGATACGCCCGCGTGCATCAAGGCCGCGGCGCTGGAGGCCCTCCAGGCCGGCCGGACTCACTACACCCAGGCGCTGGGTCTCCCCGAGCTTCGGGAGGCCATTGCCGAGCACTACCGGGAGCGCTACGGGGTCCGGGTCTCCCCGGCCCAGATTCTGGTAACGGCGGGAACTTCCCCGGCCCTGATGTTACTGTTTTCGGCGGTTCTGGAGCCCGGCGACGAGGTCATTATCACCGACCCGTACTACGCCTGCTACCCCAGCTTCATCCGGTTTGCCGGCGGCCGGCCGGTAATGGTGCGGGTAGACCCGGCCGAAGGTTACCAGCTGGAGCCGGCCCGGGTCCGGGCGGCCCTCTCGCCCCGGACGAAGGCCATTTTAATTAACTCCCCGGCGAACCCCACTGGCGCGGTACTCTCGGCGGAGACCCTGAAGGCCTTGGCCGAGCTGGGGCCCCTGGTGGTCTCCGATGAGATCTACCACGGGCTTACCTACGTGGGGGAGGAGCGCACCATCCTGGAATTTTCGGACCGGGCCGTGGTTCTCAACGGCTTTTCCAAGCGCTACGCCATGACGGGATGGCGCCTTGGGTTTGTAATCCTCCCGGCCGACCTGGTCCGTCCAATGGAGGTGATGGCCCAGAACTTCTTTATCTCGGCATCCGACTTCGTTCAGCACGCCGGCATCGCCGCCTTAAGGAAGGCCGGGCCGGACGCCGAACGGATGCGGCAGGTCTACGACCGGCGCCGCCGCTACCTGGTTTCGGCCCTGCGGGAGCTGGGCTTTGGGGTTCCCCTCGAACCGGCCGGGGCCTTCTACGTCCTGGCCGATGCCCGGCGCTGGGGCGAAAACTCTTTGGAGCTGGCCCGGCGGATTCTGCGGGGAGCCCACGTGGCCGTTACGCCGGGGGTGGATTTTGGTCCGGCGGCGGAGGGCCACCTCCGGTTCAGCTACACCGCCCCCGAGGAGCGGATCGCCGAGGCCGTAGCCAGACTGGGCCGCCTCCTCCACGGCTGATGGCCCTCCCCGCCCGGGTGCCGCCCCGCCGGCCTTCCCGCCCCCGCCGGTGCGGCACGTGCCGCTTCTACCAGCCTTCCCCGGTCGGGGGCCGGGGCTGGTGCACGCACCCGGTTCTGCGGGGACCCAATATTCGATCTCTGGTCGACGCCGACACCCTGGCCTGCAACCGGAAGCTCTATGATTTCTGGGAGCCGGCCGCGGACCGGCCTCCGGTGGGGGTGGGCCTCCTGCGGCCGGCGGTTTTGCTACGCCTGACCCTCATCCTGATACCGGCGGCGCTGGTGGTGCTGGTCGTCCTCCATTTCGAGCGCCCGACCCAACCAAGGGCCGAAAGCCCCCCGGCCTCGGGGCCCACCGCCGTCCCGCCGACGCCAACCCCCGAGTTTTACCGAGGCCCCCTTGTGGTGACCAACACCGGCGGTCTCGGTGTTTACCTCCGGGCGGAGCCGGCCAACGAAACCCGCCGGATTCGGGCCTGGCCGGAGCGAACCCGGCTGGATGCCCTGGGTGAAGAGACCGAAGCCGGCGGCCGCCGCTGGGTGCTGGTCCGGGACCCGGCGGGAAACACCGGCTGGGTCCCGGCCGAGTACGTGGAACGGGCAGGCCCGTGAAGGTACTGCTGACCGGCTGCGCCGGATTCATCGGGTCGACGGTGGCCGAGCAGCTGGCCGGCGCTGGCCACGAGGTCGTGGGGGTGGATAACCTCGACCCGGCCTACCCCGTGGTCCTCAAGGGGTGGCGCCTTGAAAACCTCAAATCGGTACGGGGCTTTTCTTTCCGGCCCGGAAGCATCCTGGACCCGGCCTTTCTGGCGAGCCTCTGGGAAGAGGCCGGGCCCTTTGAGGTCGTGGTTAATCTGGCCGCCCGGGCCGGGGTTCGGCAGAGCCTCCGGAACCCCTACGGCTACTACGAAGTCAACCTGCTAGGAACCCTCAACCTGCTGGAGCTTTGTCGGCGCTGGGCCGTACCCACCTTCATTCTCGCCTCCACCTCGAGCCTTTACGGGGAGGGACCGCGGCCCTTCCGGGAGGACCAGCCCACCGACCGACCCCTCTCCCCCTATGCGGCCTCCAAAAAGGCTGCCGAGGTCCTGGCCTATACCTACCACCGGCTGTTTGGGCTGGACGTGGTCATCCTGCGCTATTTCACGGTTTACGGCCCGGCCGGGCGGCCAGATATGAGCATCTTCCGGTTCGTGCGGCGGATTGCCGAGGGGCTCCCCATCGTCGTCTATGGGGACGGGACCCAGGAGCGGGATTTTACCTACGTGGATGACGTGGCCCGGGGGACCGTGGCAGCTTTGGGGGTGCGGGGCTTCGAGGTTATAAACCTAGGAAGCGACCGGCCGGTTGAGCTGAACCGGGTGATCCGAACCCTCGAGGGAATTCTGGGCCGGCAAGAAAAGCCCCGTACCGATTT
>Ga0209989_100071_pt1 | contig 18245 bp, 16 predicted proteins | sample Antgeofumaro1A2B_FD_188083 | JGI IMG/M metagenome (GOLD analysis project Ga0209989, IMG submission 188083) | Geothermal fumarole subsurface microbial communities from Mt. Erebus, Antarctica - 1A2B (SPAdes) (version 2) | ecosystem: Environmental > Terrestrial > Volcanic > Fumaroles | place: Mt....
ACCGTAGCAAGGGGGTAGCCTGTAGATGAGCCTGAACGTGTTTCTCTCCAGCATTCGGAACAACCCGTGGGTTGCGCCGGTAACGGTGATGGCGCTGGTGCTGGGCGCACTCCTGGCGGTGTCGCTCAAAACCCAGCAGAGCATTCGTTCGACCTCTCTGCCATCCAACCGGTTTTCGGGACTGGCTGCGGCGTACCGCGACCAGCAGGAACAGCTCAAGATGGCAAACGAGGAGATCAGCAAACTGCGCGAGCGGACGACGCAATACGAGAACGAGATGGCAAGCGCTTCGGAAAAGACGAAACTGCTGAACGAGGCCTTACAGGAAGCGAAGTTTCTGGCTGGGCTGACGGAGGTGGAGGGACCCGGCGTGGAGGTGGTGTTGCAGGACAGCAAGAAGCGTCCGCCTGCGAACTCGCCGATAGACATCGAGAATTATATCATTCACGATTCGGACCTCCAGCGGGTGGTGAACGAACTGCACGCCGCCGGCGCGGAGGCTGTAGCGATTAACGGGCAGAGAATCATCGCCAACACCGCCATTCGCTGTGTGGGACCCACGGTGCAGGTGAACGGAATCGCGTTATCGTCGCCGTATGTCATCAGCGCGATTGGCGACCCGGATACGCTAGTGAGCGCGCTCAACCTACCGCAAGGGGTGCTGACGGATATTCAGGCGATTGACCCGAACATGGTCAAAGTGGTCAAGAAGGACAAGATCCGCATCCCCGCGTATACAGGCAGTCTGGTTTTTCGCTATGCCAAGCCGGTGGGTACAACGGCTAGCAACGCAGGCAAAGAAGAGGAGAAAAGCGCACGATGAACTGGCTACCGGTTATCGCGTTGTTGCTGGGGTTTTTCATCTTTTACTTTGTGCCGTTGGCATTGCCCAGCGACTACGCCCCGTACCTAAGCCTAGCAACTTTATCGGGATTAGATTCGATCTTGGGTGGGATTCGTGCAGGTATTGAGGGCAAGTTTCACGTAGATGTATTCGTATCGGGTTTCATTTTTAACACCCTACTGGCGGCACTGCTGGCGTATCTGGGCGACCAGATAGGGGTTGACCTTTTCCTGGCGGCGGTGGTCACGCTGGGTGGGCGGATGTTCCTGAACTTGTCGCTCATCCGTCGCTACTATTTGACCCAATGGAATCTGTCCCGACAGCGGGACGCGGAGAGAACCTGAAACGGGAGTAGCCATCGATGATTGCCGGACTGGACATCGGCACGACGAAGATCGCGGCGTTAATCGCGGAAATTACCGACGATATGCGCGTGAACATTGTTGGGGTTGGGCTGGTGCCTTCCAAGGGACTGCGCAAGGGGACGGTTGTGGACATCGAGCAGGCGACCGAGTCCATCGTGCAGGCTGTGGAACAGGCGGAGCACATGGCGGGGCGGCGCATCGAGTCGGTCTTCGTGGGCATCACCGGCGAACACATCCGCTCCCTCAACTCGAAGGGGATGATAGCGGTCACCTCCCCCATGCGTGAGATCTCGCGGGAGGACGTCGAGCGGGTGATGGAGAGCTCGCGCACGGTGGTGCTAACGCCGGACCGCGAGATCATTCACGCCGTCCCCAGAGGATACATTGTGGATGGGCAGAACGGTATCCGTCACCCAGAGGGGATGAGCGGTTCTCGCCTGGAGGTGGAGACGCATATCATCCATGGCAGTAGCACCTTTCTGCAGAACGTGACCAAGTGTGTCCAGCGGGCGCAACTGCAGGTCAGTGCACTAGTGGTGGAGCCGATAGCCACTGCCGAGGCGGTGCTGACAGAGGCGGAGCGCAACCTTGGCGTGGCGTTAGCCGACATCGGCGGGGGCACTACGGACGTAGCGGTTTTCACCGATGGTGAGATATACTATACAGGTGTCATCCCCATCGGCGGCAATCATGTGACCAACGATATTTCAATGGGGCTTCGCACCCCGCCGGAGGAGAGCGAGCGCGTTAAACTGCAGTATGCCTGTGCGCTGAAGGAGCTGGTGGGTGAAAACGAAGTGGTTCCTCATCGCCCGATGGGGAGCAATGAAGAGCGCAAGGTGCCCGCGAAGGTGCTCGCCGAGATCGTAGAACCCCGCATGCGCGAGCTGTTCGAGCTGATATACGAGGAGATCAAGAAGTCGGGCGTGGCAGGGATGCTCCCGGGCGGGCTGGTACTCAGCGGGGGCGGTAGCCTGATGCGCGGGGTGGCGGAACTGGCACGCGAGGTTACCGATATGCCGGTGCGGGTGGGTCGCCCGATGAATGTGGGCGGGTTAGCGGACAAGGTGGATAGCCCGGTCTTCGCGACGGGCGTCGGGTTGCTGTTGTATGGATTGAAACACTCTGACCTCGCCGGCGACAGTCGTCGTCATTCGTGGTTTGCCCGAATAGCGGCGGCATGGCGTCGCTGGCTGTCACGTTTGGCACAATAGTCGCAAACTTTCATACAGGGGGCTAGAGACCAATGGCTGGGGTAAGACAGTATGCGCAAATTAAGGTCATCGGCATCGGTGGCGGAGGGACCAACGCCGTCAACCGCATGATCGAGGCGGGGTTGGCCGGGGTCGACTTCTGCGCGATGAACACCGATGTGCAGGTGCTGGAGATTTCGGCAGCGGAGAAGAAGGTTCAGCTGGGGGAGAACCTGACCAGAGGGCTGGGGGCAGGCGGTAACCCGCAGATCGGTCGAAGCGCGGCAGAGGAGAGCAAAAACGAGATCATGAAGGTACTGGAAGGCGCCGACATGGTGTTTATCACCGCGGGGATGGGCGGTGGCACCGGCACTGGAGCGGCGCCGGTGGTTGCGCAGTTAGCCAAGGAGATGGGGGCTCTTACTGTGGCAGTGGTAACCAAGCCCTTTAATTTCGAGGGACCCCGACGGATGCAGATCGCGGAAGAGGGCATCCTGAACCTACGCGAGCACGTGGACACACTCATTGTGATTCCTAACGAACGCTTACTCAACGTCGTGGAAAAGCGCACTACTTTAGTGGAAGCCTTCCGCGCCGCCGACGATATTCTGCGTCAGGGCGTGCAGGGCATCTCGGACATTATTACCATTCCGGGATTAATCAACGTGGACTTCGCCGACGTCAAGACCACTATTTCCAACGCGGGACCGGCGCTAATGGGTATCGGGCATGGCACGGGCGAGCATCGAGCACGAGAAGCGGCCGAGGCTGCTACCAGCAGTCCTTTGCTGGAAACCTCTATCGACGGTGCTCAGCGGGTGCTGGTCAATATCACCAGCGGGCCCGATATGACCCTGCAGGAGCTGAGCGAAGCGGCGGCGGTTATCCAGAGCCTGGCAGACCTCGAGACGGCACACATCATCTATGGGCACGTGCTCGACCCGAAGATGGAGGGCGAAGTCAAAATCACCGTGCTGGCAGCGGGGTTACCTGCCTCCTCGCAGGGCTCCCTTGCCGAGCGACCGGCACAGAGGGCAGAAATCTTGCGGCGGGGAGAGCCAGCTGGCGAGCGACCCGTGGGAATGCCGCCCCGTCCGGCGGAACGCACTCCAGCCGCCCCCGAACGACAGCCTCAGCAGACGCCGGTCGACAGCACCGACTACGATATCCCAACCTTCCTTCGCCGGCGTCACTGAGCCGAGCAACGGTTGACCTTCCGATAGGGGCGAGGGATTGATCCCCTCGTCCCTGTGCTTACGCGCCGGCGATGATGCGGTCGATGCGCTGGGCAACGTCTCTCAGATACTGGGCGTCGCCACCGCCCAACTCGGCGGTTAGGAACCCCCTGTAGCCGACCTCGTCTAGCGCCTTACGCACCTCGCGCCAGTTGACATCTCCTTCAAGCAGGTTCACAAATTGGCGCGTACTGCGCTTGAAGTCCTTCAAATGGACGCGCTGGATGCGTTTGCCCAGCGTGCGTATCCAGTCTTCCGACCAGCCGAAAGCCAGCACATTGCCCACGTCGAAGTACGCCTTGACGAAGGGACTGCGAAACTCGTCCACGTATCTGGCAAACTCCAGCGGGCTGAGCAGGAAGTTGTTCCACACGTTCTCTACGGCGATGACCACCTTGAGCTTCTCCGCCAGCGGCAGGAGTTTGCGGATCGCCTGCTGGGAGCGCGTATAGGCGTCGGCGTAGCGCGTGCTCTCGTTCACAATAGCAGGCACGAGCAGGACAGTATCCGCCCCCAGCTCCTTCGCGCAATGCAGAGCGGTTTGCACGTCGGCAATGCCCTTTTCTACCACACGCGGGTCGCCGCTGGAGAGGGGAGCGTGCCAGCCTCCGTAGATGATGGAGTGAATGGGAACCCCGCTTGCCTCCGACGCTGTCCGCAGTTTTTTGATCTCCCCTGGGTCGCTGGTGGGAGGCGCCTCGACCCCCTCGAAGCCTACCTCCGCCGCTAGGCGAAACCGATCCACGTAGCTCAGGTTACCCGGTAGCATCGAGAACACCAGCGCCTTTTTCAATCCGTTCGACATCACGCTCCTCCTTTTTCCTCACGTCTTCGGTATCTGGCGATAGCTATCAGTCCCAGCGTAAACAGTCCGAGCGTCGTCGGCTCGGGGATGGTGTTCAGAATGTAGGGTCCGTCATCACCCCATCCCACGATATACCGTCCATTGGGCGAAATAGCACGGGCTTCGTAGAGCACCTTGTCTCTCAGAAGGCGACGGTGAGATCTTCCAGCCCTTTCATCTCACTCCAGCGGAACGCTCGCCACGACAGGTTCGTATTGTAGGACCTCCCCACAATCACGGAGCCATCCCCGCTCACGCCGTAGGCTTCACTGCGTTCGCCACCAAGGTCCCCCAGGTCACGGATACCCGAGTCGGCGTCCAGCGAAAAGCGCGGTATACTCCCCGGGCGTTTTGCGAGCGCCCAACCGCCACCCGTCCATCTGCGGAGACCGCTGTTGCTTCGCCGAACGAGCCTCCTAACGAACCAAGGCGCATCATGCCCGTTTCTGGCGTCCAGCGAAAAGCCTCCCATGAACCCGTCGGTGTGGCGGTAGTGCCAACAACTACGCTTCCGTTCGCCGACACACCGAGCGCTTCACTACCCGCCGAGATGGACAACGAACCCAGGTCCTGCATCCCTGTCTGCGGTGTCCAGCGGAAGGCGTGCCGTTGTCCTTGGCGCGTATACGCCATTCCTACCACCACCCCGCCGTCGGCGGAGACGTCTAGCGCCGTGCTGTCGAGCCCTCCCAATGTGCCCAGTAGCCTCATGCCGTCCGTTGGCGTCCAGCGAAACGCCTGTCGGTAACGGTTCTCCACGGAATACGAGCTGAAGCCCGTGCCGCCGACAACTACCGTGCCATCAGCAGATGCCCCAAAGGCGTGGCTCCGATTGTCTATCGCTCCTCCCAGGTCCAACATCCCTGAAGCCGTCCACATCACCGCACGGGGCCTTCGATAACTGTCCCGGGCAATACCAACCACGACCTGCCCGTCCGGTGTGAGGCCGTAAGGCACTGCATCGCTCCAGCCAGGGGGCACCGGTAACCAGCGAATGGTCTGCGCCTCCAAAGCGGCACACAGGAGCACGACGAGCAATCCACCAATGCCCATTGCACAGTCTGGCAGGACATCGCCCCCACCTCCTCCATCAGTGTTTTACGCACCCCGAATGCGCAATTCCTGCAGAAACAACAGGCAAACCGTCACTCGATGGTGAAACAGATAACGGATGGAGGAATTGACACGATGCCTCAAGTGCTTTCGCTGGGAGAGATTCTGGTAGAGGTCATGCGTACCACCGTGGACCAACCGCTGGACGAACCGGGCTTGTTTGCTGGTCCTTACCCCAGCGGTGCGCCGGCGATCTTCATCGCCGCAGTGGCGCGGCTGGGTGTTTCCTGCGGTTTCATCGGCGTGGTGGGCGATGATGCGTTCGGCAGGTGCGTTCTGCGCCGGTTGAAAAGCGACGGCGTGGATGTGTGCCATGTGCGGGTGGTTTCGCACCGCACAACCGGCATCGCCTTCGTGTCGTACCGCTCGGATGGCTCACGACAGTTTCTGTTTCACTTACCGCAATCCGCCTCCTCCCTGTTGACGCCGGAGGACGTTCGTGAGGATTACCTGCGGGATGTGAAGGCGCTACACGTCACCGGCTCCGCGCTAGGCATCGGCGAGGGCGTGCGTGAGGCATGCTATCGAGCGGTCAGGCTCTGTAAACAGCACGGAGGGATGGTAAGCTTTGACCCAAACATCCGCCCGGAGATACTGGGTATGGAAGCGGTTCGAAACCTGTGTGAGCCGATATTGCAAGCCTGTGATATCCTTCTGCCTAGCGGTGCGGAAGCCACCATGCTGACCGGCGACTCGGACGAGGTGAGCGCGTGCCGGAATCTGGTGGCAAGAGGCATCCCAATCGTTGTGCTGAAGCGCGGGGCGAAGGGGTGTATGGTGTTCACGGAGCAGGGGCAGACCGAGATACCCGCTTACCCGGTAACCGAGGTGGACCCGACCGGTGCGGGCGATGCCTTCGCGGGCGGGTTCGTGGTCGCGCTTCTGCGGGGGATGTCAGCTGAGGAATCGGCGCGATTTGCCAGCGTCATTGGCGCGCTCGCGGTTACCCGGCAAGGACCGATGGAGGGCTTGCCAACGCTGTTAGAGGTGGAATCTTTTCTGGCTTCGATGTGAGGAGGGATCATGGAGAGCGGTTTGCGAGAGACACTTTGCGAGCATCGCCACCGCGGCACTGCCATCCTGGCAACAAACTTCTACAACGCCGAGACCCTGCTGGCGATCCTGCAGGCAGCACAGCAGACCGGTTCGGCGGTGATTTTGCAGACTTCTCCCGCTACGCTAGAGTACCTGGGAGTGGAAACAGCGGTGGCGATGGCACGTGCCTGCGCGCGCGAAAGGGGTGTGACCGCCTATTTGCACCTCGACCATGCTCGTGAGGTGTCGTTGGTGGAGCGTTGCGTGCGGGCGGGCTATGACTCGGTGATGATTGACGCCAGCGAGCAGGACTTCGCGGCGAACGTCAGCCTCACGCGCCAGGTTGTTGCGCTGGCGCATCTGCGCGGTGTGCTGGTGGAAGCCGAGCTGGGCTACATCCCGAAGCTGGGGGAGCGAGAAGCCCAGCAGGTGGAGATGACTTCGCCGGAGCAGGCAGAACGGTTCGTGCGAGAGACGGGTGTGGACCTGCTAGCTGTGGCTATCGGCAATGCGCACGGGTTTTATCAACAGGCCCCCCGACTAGACCTAGAGCGGCTTCAGACTATTCGGGAGCGGGTGGAGGCGTTCCTCGTCCTGCACGGCGCATCGGGCATTCCCGATGGCCAGTGGCGTGAGGCGGTACGACGCGGTATCGTAAAGGTGAACTTTGCTACCGAGATCAAGGACGCTTTCATGACGCATCTGCGCACAACGATTCAGCGTTCTGACAGTATCGACATCCGCCAGGTGTTCCCCTCGGCGATGCGGGCGGTCACGGAGCTGGTTCAGCAGAAGATGGCGCTTTGCGCCGGGCAGGAATCGCCCCAGCCTCGGGCTAAGTGAGAAGCAAGATGGAATCCACAAGCCTGCCCTTATCGCCTCGGACAACCCTTCTGCTCAGCCGGTCCGCGCTGAGGGATAATGTGCGGTGGCTACGTCGTCGTCTGCCTGCGCACACCAAACTGATGGCGGTGGTGAAGGCGAACGCCTACGGACACGGCGCGTCACTGGTTGCAGGGGAGCTCCAGCACGCAGGAGTGGACGCCTTCGGGGTCGCAACCACTGCGGAGGCGGCGGAACTGCGCAAGGTAGGGATCACCGCACCGGTTTACCTGCTCAGTCCGGTGCTGGCTGAAGAGGTGGAGAGCGTTCTGGAAACGCAAGCCGTGTGTCTGGTGCAGGCTTCCGAATTCGTAGAAGATCTCTCCCAGCAAGCGGTCCGACGTAGCGTGCTGGCGGAAGTACATCTGAAAATCGACGTGGGCATGAGCCGCTTCGGCGTTCATCCCCAACGTGCGGAGGAGGTAGCATGGGTCATTGAGGGCTTGCCCGGCGTTCGGCTAACAGGCATTGCGACCCACTTTCCCTGCGCCGATTCCGACCCCGACTTGACCCGTCACCAGTGGCAGGTGTTCTATCAGACGGCGGAGCGCGTCATGCAAAAGCTGGGCAGACCGTTGATACGCCATGCGGTAGCCAGTGCTGGGCTGTTGTCTGTGCCCTCCGCCTCGGCAGACATGGTTCGATGTGGGCTTCTGGTCTACGGGGTAGCGCCTTCAGGCTACGAGGCGCGCTCGCTGGGGCTGTCGCCGGCGTTGTCGATGCACAGCCGGGTGGTAGCTTTGCGTACAATAGCGCCCGGCACGGCGGTGGGATACGGTGCTACTTTTGTCGCGCGTCGTGAAACCCTGGTGGCAACCGTGCCTGTTGGCTATGGGGATGGCTATCTGCGTGCGCTGGGCAACCGGGCGCAGGTACTGCTTCGCGGTAGGCGCGTGCCCGTCATCGGGCGGGTGTGTATGGACCAGATGATGCTAGACGCTACCGACACGGGCGCGCAAGTGGGCGAGGTGGTAACCCTGATTGGCAGGCAGGGTGAGGAAGAGATTACGGTCAACGAGGTCGCCCGATGGCTGGACACCACTCCCCACGAGGTAACCACCCTATTTTCCGCCCGCGTAGAGAGGGTACTGGCGGACTAGCCGGGTGGGTCTGTCCACTTGCCGTCCTGTTTCAGCAGGTTGATCAGCTCTTCCACGCCACGTTCTTGGGGGATGTTGTCTTTGACCAGCTCGCGCCCGCGGTAGAGTGCGATTTTGCCGGCCGCCCGACCCACATAGCCATAGTCCGCATCTGCCATTTCGCCGGGACCGTTCACGATGCACCCCATCACCGCGATGTCCAGTCCTTTAAGGTGTTTCGTTGCCTCGCGCACCCGGTTCAGCACGGTCGGCAGGTCGAACTTGGTGCGTCCGCAGGAGGGGCAGGCGATGTACTCTACCTGCGTTTTGCGCAAACCCAATGCTTGTAGAATCTCGTAGCACACGGGTATCTCGTGGATGGGGTCTTCCGCGAGCGAGACGCGGATGGTGTCGCCGATACCCTCCGCCAGTAGGGTGGCGATGCCCGCGGTGCTCTTGATGCGGGCGTAGATTCCGTCTCCCGCTTCGGTCACGCCTAAGTGGATGGGGTAATCGCGTCCGGTTTCGTCTAGCCGTTTTGCCAGCAGGCGGTTGGCAGAGAGCATGATAGGTACCCTGCTCGCCTTCAGCGAGATCACGAGGTCACGGTAGTCGTGCTTCTCGCAGATCTCGATGTACTCCATCGCCGACTGCACCATGCCTTCTGGCGTGTCGCCGTAGGTGACTAGCATGCGCTCGCTGAGGCTCCCGTGATTGACGCCGATGCGCATGGCGATGCCGCGCTTCTTGCACGCCTCGATCACGGGCAGGAGCGCTTCCTCAATCGCCTGCCGCTCCTGTTCATGCTCTTCCGGGCTGTAGTCTTCGGCACGCTGGCGGGGTTTTCGGTAGACGAAGAGCCCCGGGTTGATGCGCACCTTGTCCACGTACTGCGCCACTTCCACTGCGATTTCGCTTCCCTGATGGTGCACATCTGCCACCAGCGGCACCAGGTAGCCTTTTTGCACGAGGCGGTTGCGGATCTCGCCGATGCACTGCGCCTCGCGCAGGTTGGGAGCGGTGACGCGCACAATCTCCGCCCCTGCGTCCCACAACTGCATGATCTGCTCGGTAGCGCGTTCAATCTCGCTGGTCGGGACGGTAATCATGGACTGCACCACGATGGGATGCCCGCCGCCGATGGTTACTGCGCCAACGCGCACCGGGCGGGTTTTGCGCCGGGGATATTCCGTCTGCCACATGTTCACCTGTCCGCGTTTGATAGAGAGGTTCCGTAGTATTTTAGCATCTCAGGGACGCCAAAAACAACGGCGGGAGGGATACTCCCGCCGTTGGCACAACTATCTGTCGCACTTAGAACCTTGCACCCAAGCCGACGGCGAAGCCGTTGTGCTCATCGTCGGTGCCAGTCAAACCGTTGTAGCGCACATCGATGAACAACTGCGTTCCGCCTTCCTGACCGGTGCTGATGTCATAGCTCAGCCCGATGGTATAAGCGAAACCGGTTTTGGTGTCCCCGTTCAGCCGCTTCGAGAAGCCAACACCCACACCTGCGGTGTAGCCCAAGCCGCTGCCGATCTTGCCCCAGTAGTTGAGTCGGACGGGCACGTTATACACGTTACCCGAGCCGTAGTAGTCGAGGCTGACGCCTAGATTGGCGGAGTAGCCTTCGCGGAGCACGATGTCACGCTTCAGCACGTAATCTACCCCGGCGGTGAACCAGGTGTTGGCTTTGTCGCGAGAAGCGGACTTGCTGGGGAAGAACGCGCCAATGCGCACACGGAGGTTGTTGCCCATCGTTTCCTCACCCCACTGTGCGAACGCCGGCACCGTCCATGCCGCCAGCACCACGACCGCCACGAGAACGAGCCACAGTCGTTTCATGGTAAAGCACCTCCTCGTCATTCTAACAGGTTTTCTGTATTATAGCCTTTTCACGCCGGGAATGCAAGATTCCTGCGGCGCGGTCGGCTATCTAAAAGACGGTTCAACCGCCTCAAGAGTTTCGCTGTGTTCTCTTCGACCATCTGCTCCGCCCGCCACATCGCCTCTTCCGGCGACACTTTTGCCGAGACGAGCGTCTCGCAAACGAGTGCGCCATATTGGGCCAGCGCGGAGCGGTCGCCGACAAAATCTCCGCAGACGATAGCAATGGGTATCCCGTGCTTGTGAGCGGTGTGCAGAACGCGAAAGAGCAGTTTGCCGTGAAGGGTGGTCTCGTCCACACGCCCTTCGCCCGTCAGCACCAAGTCCGCACCCTGCAGGGCTTGTTCGAAGCCGACGGCTTGCATCACGAAATCTGCGCCTGAAGTGATTTGTGCCTGCGGGAAGTGCGCCAGCAGACCAAAAGCCAATCCGCCCGCCGCGCCCGTACCGGGTATCCGCGAAATCTTCCTGCCGATAGCCCGGTGGACAACAACCGCCCACCGGCGCATCGCGCGTTCCATCTCGGGAAGCAGTTGCGCGGTCGCGCCCTTCTGCGGCGCGAAGACCATCGTGGCGCCGTGTCTGCCAAGAAGCGGATTGCGCACATCTGCCGCCAGCACTACCTCGATGTGCTCTTGCTGGCAGGGGGCAGGCACCACCCGATGCACCTGCGCCAGCCCCGCGTTGCCCAGCGTGACCGCGTTCCCCTGCCTGTCTAGCAACTGCCAGCCAAGTGCGACCAGCGCCCCCGAGCCGCCATCGTTGGTCGCACTGCCACCCAGCCCGATGACCAACCTCCTGACATCCTGCCTCAGTGCGTGTGCTACCATCTCCCCAACGCCCAATGTGGTGGTTCGGCGGGGTTCGCGTTCTTCGGGGCGAAGCTCTGCCAGCCCGCAAATCTGCGCCATCTCGATAAAGCAGGTCTGCCCATCGGGGCTGACGCCGTAGGGTGCCTCCTTCGGGCGCGCGAGCGCATCATGTACCCTGTGCCATCGCAGTTCGCACGCTCCCGCTTGCGCTAGGCATCGGAGCATCCCATCGCCTCCATCCGCCAGGGGCAGTACCACCGTTTCCGCGTTGGGAAGCGAGCGACGCGCGCCACGCTCCATGGCGTGGGCACATTGAACGGGGTCCAGACTGCCCTTGAAGGCGGTGGGGGCTATCACTATCTTGCGAACGGCTGGCATCGGTAAATCACCCAGCGTCCGTCTTCGCGCACGCGCTCGGCAGAGCAGGGCAGGTCGGGAGGCAGTGCGGTGCGTCTTTCAGCGAGGATGTAGACCTTCTGCTTGCCCTGAAGTGCCTGCAGGAGCTGCTGGGGCGTGCCGGGCTCGGCGATCTGTTGGGGATGTGCTGTGATGAAGCGCAGGCTGGGGCGGCTTGGCTCGAAGGCGTAGACCAGCAGATACGCGCCTGTGTCCAGCTCGGGAACCAGCGATTGTGCCAGGCGATGGAGCGGGGCGATGTCGTAGCTGTTCCAGCGGGGCAGACCGTCGTGTCCGACCAGGAAGGCGAAGAGCAGGGCGAAAAGCACTCCTGCACCCACCACACGCGGCGTGGAAGCCCATCGGGCGAACAGCACAATAACGCTCAACAGAAACAGCGCGCTTAGCATCAGCGCGAAGGGCGCCATGTGTGCGACCGCCTGCGTGACGTTTTCGAGAACAGCCTTGCCCAGCAGGGTCGCGTTCGGCGCGCTCTGCCACTGCCACCCCAGCACACCGACCAGCGCAAACCCTGCGCTGAGGAGCAGACCCGTGAAGCCTATCAAGCCCGCCTCGCCCGCACGGAGCCCCCCTTGCACCGTCCACAGCGAATGGAGCCTGACGGCGACCAGCAGACCCAGAGCGGGCACAGCGGGCAATACGTAGCCGGGCAGTTTGGATTTGCTTAGTGAGAAGAAGAGCACGACCACCACGGCCCAGAACGCCCACATCGCCCATGCACAGCAGATTTTGTCCTTCGGGCACCTCCACCCGCTTAGCGCCTGCCAGCCGATGATGGGCACAAACGCGCTCCATGGGTACATGCCTATCAGTAGTAGCGGGATATAGAACCAGAACGGCGCAACGTGCCCGAAGTCCTTCCCTAGGAAGCGTTGGATATGGTGATGGACGATATACTCGCGCACGAACAGGTCGCCAGCTACGTGCCAAACCGCCAGGTGCCAGGGCAGAACGATGAGCGCGTAGAGCGCCAGCGCAGGGAGCCATGGGATGCGTTTGAACTCTGCCCAATCGCGCCGAAGCATCAGCCATAACAGCAACGCTCCCCCGGGTAGCAACAGCCCGATCAGTCCCTTGGTCATCGTTGCCAACCCGGCTCCTACTGCCATCAGCAGATACCATCGGCGGTCGCCCGTGTAGCCCTCGATCCAACCGAAGACCGCCAGCGTCAGCCAGAGGGTCAGCAGGCTGTCCATGATCGCCTGGCGTGAGAGCCCCATCGTAAGCGGGCAAAGGGGATAGATCAGCAGGGCGAGCCAGCCGATTCGCACAAGCCCGCGCCGCTTTGCCCACTGCCATATCAGCCATGCGGTGAGCGCAGACGCCAGCGCCGACGGAAGACGCGCCGACAGCGGAGTGAACCCGAAAAGTTTCATGCTCAGTGCTTGCGCCCAATAGGTGAGGGGAGGCTTGTCGAAAAACGCACCGGTGCCCACGCGCGGGATCAGCCAGTCTCCCGAGTCCACCATCTGCCGGGCGGCAGTAGCATATAGCCCTTCGTCGAGGTCAAACAGCCCTGCGGAACTTAATCCGAAGAAGCACCCCAACCCGATGGCAATCACGGGCAGGGCGGTAGGCAGTATCTGTTGCACGAGGGGTAACCGGGAACGTGTGTCCATAGTTACCCTATCATTCTATGGGGACGACGCGGACTCCTGTTGTGCAAGCCCATCCCACGGCGCGGTGGGATAGGCTATGGGCTACAGCAACCGCTTCACTGCTTCCAGCGCGGCGTCGTAGTTCGGGTGGCTGGCGATTTCGGGCACATACTCCACGTAGCGGATAACCCCATCGCGGTCCACGACGAAGATGGCGCGCGACTCCAGCCGCAGTTCCTTGACCAACGTGCCATACGCCTGTGCGAAAGAGGCGTCGCGGTGGTCGGAGAGCACCTTCACGCGGTCAATGTGCTCGTTGCTGCAGAACCGCGCCTGCGCGAAGGGCAGGTCCATGCTGATTGTCAGTATCGCCACGTCCTCAGGCAATTTGGCGGACTCCTCGTTGAATCGCTTTGTCTGGGCAGAGCAGATTCCCGTGTCCAGCGAAGGCACCACGCTGAGCAGAACGATTTTGCCTGCGTAGTCCTTCAACGAAACGGGGTTGAGCGATTGGTCGATAAGTGTGAAATCGGGAGCTTTGTCGCCGGGCTTCATCTCCGGACCGACCAGCGTTAACGGCTGTCCCTTGAAAGTTACCGCACCAGGGCGTTCGACAGGCATCTTCTGTGGCTCCTTTCTGGGTTTTGGTATGTGGTTGCGCACTAAGTATAGCATGTCGGTAGGTGTCTAGTCAAGATAAAAACGGCGCGCCGTCCTTCTGAGCCGCCGTCTCTTGTCATTCTGAGCGAAGCGAAGAATCCCAACCGAGATGCTTCACTGCGCTCTATTTCTCGAGGTGCGTGGGGAACTCGGGTGGCGTTTCGCGCACGATACGCCTCAGCACTTCTACCGCCTCCGCCAGCTGACGGTCGCGCCCCTCCGCGATGTCCTGAGGCATGTCTTTCACCATATAGTCGGGCACCGCGCCGTGGTGTTCCATGTTCACGCCCTTGTCGATGGTGAACCAGCCGCGCCCGGGCGTAGCCACGGAGCTACCGTCGATCAGCGTGCGTCTGCCCGTGCTGATCACACCGCCTGCTGTGGGCATACCCACCACCGGTCCGCGCTTCAGCGTCTGGATGGCGTGTGTGAAGATCTCGGCGTTGCTGAAGCTGCGTTCGTTGCACAGCACGGCGATGGGCTTCGTCCATACGTAGAGCGGTAGCCTGTCCTGTGGATAACCGGGCTCGCCGCCGCGCGAGATGGTGTAAGCGTGACGCTTCGCCATCAGGATCGCCAACAGGTAGTCGGTGGTCCAGCCGCCGCCGTTGAAGCGCACGTCGATGAGCAGTCCCTTCTTGCCGTACGCTACCGCGTGCAGTTGGCGGATGAACTCGTGTACGTTCAGCTCGCCCATGCCCTGGATGTGCACGTAGCCTAGTCCGCCCCCCGATTGCTGTTCCACCCACTGGCGGTTCCGTTTGGTCCAGTGTTCGTAGCGCGCACGGCGGAAGTCGGCGGGGGAGATGGGACGCAGGATCACCGTGCGCTCCCGACCGTCAATGGCGTGAAACCAGCAAGGTGGTCTTTTCGCCGACGGTGCCGTTGAGCAGTTCCCAGACGTTGATCGTGGGCGTGAGCCGCTTGCCGTTGATCGCCAGCACACGCTCACCCGGTTTCAGGTTCACATCGCTACGCGCGGCGGGCGTGTTGGGGATGACCGATTCAATGAGCAGCCCTTCGCCGTCGCGCGCGTTCGCCCACACCACCCCCAACATGCCGGTCTCGGTGGATTCGAGGTTGGTGCTCTGACGCGGCGTGAAACCCACGTGCGACGAGTTCAACTCACCCAGCATCAGATAGATAACCGCGCTGAAGTCGCGGTCCTCAGTTACGTACTGCAGGTAGGGGCGGTACTTCAGGCGCATGCTCGCCCAGTCGGTGCCGTGGAACAGGGGGTCAGAGAACTCTTCGTTCAGCGTGCGCCACACCGCGTCAAAGAGGTACTCGCGCTCCGCGGAGAGGGCGACACGCATCTGCGCGCTGAAGTCGGTGGACTGCACGGTGCCGCCGCTGGCCGCCACCCGCGAGATGCGTGCGCGGCTCAGGAAGGTGAGGCTGTTGCCATCACCGCTCCAGCGGATGTCGGACGGGGAGGCGCCGCCAGTGGTCAGGCGTTTCTCGTCACTGCCGTCCCAGCCGATCACGTACAGATCGCTCTGCCCCTGGTAACTACTGCGGAAGGCGATCTTCTTGCTGTCGGGGGAGAGCGCGAGCTCCTGCACGCCCCCTACGTAGCGCGTAATCTGTCGCACGCGGTCGTGGATGTCTTCGAAGTCTATCTGCACCGGCTCCTTCTCGCCCTTTTGCTCTTTGGGTTTTTCGTCGGGCTTTTGGGGAGCATCGTATTTGGCATCCTCTTCGTCCTGCCAATCGGCTTTGCTCTTTTCATCGTCCGCCTTGCGCAGGAACAGGTAGCAGATGTTGAAGTTGCGCCCGTCACGCTGGGAGGGGAACGCCAGCGCCCTGCCATCCACGGACCACGAAGGGTTGATGTCGTTGTTGGGATGGCGGCTGATGTTCACGCTTTTGCCCTCCTCGACGGAGAGGATGTAGATGTCGCTGTTGTACTCGTTGTCCTGCAGTTCGTAGGCAAGCCATCGGCTGTCGGGCGACCACACGAACTGCCCTAGGTTCCAGTGATGCAGGAGCATGCGCTCCTTTTTGGTCTCCATGTCTAACAAAACGAGGTCGCCGTTGCCGCGGCGGAAGGCGAGCTTCTTACCGTCGGGCGAGAAGAGTGGAGAGGTGTCGGGTTGCGGGGAGTTGGTCAGGCGTTCGGTTTTGATCTTGTTCGTTCGGCGCAGGCGCGGTTCCTCCGGGTCATCGGAGGTGAGCAGATACAGGTTGGTGGTTCCGCCGCGTTCGGAAGTGAAGACCAGCGACTTGCTGTCGAGTGACCAGCATAAGTTGTATTCTGGCTCTACCGTTTCGGTCAGGCGGCGGGCGGTGCCGCCGTCGGGATAACGTGTTACGAACACCTCACCACGCACCACGAAAGCCACCTCTTTGCTGTTGGGAGCGACGGCGTACTCGGACACGTCGCCGCGCACCTGCTGCCAGAACCCCTGCGGTTTGCGCACGTCGGCAGAGGGAGCGACAATATGCAGAATGCGAACCTCACCCGAGGCAGGGTCGAGGGTGCAGATGTCCAGCCCCTGCTCGTAGGCAAGCAGTCCGCTGTGATAGGCGATTTGCGGAAAGCGCACCCCATCACCCTGGTAGCGCGTCATCTGCCTGACCGTTTTACTCGCCACGTCCATCGCCCAGAGGTTGTAGATGCCGTCACGCTCGGAGAGGAAGTAGAGCGTTCTGCCGTCAGGCGACCACAGGGGCTGGGTATTGGGAACGTTGTCGTCGGTCAGGCGCGCGAAGTGGTTTTGCTTCAAATCGTGTATCCAGATGTCACCCGATGCACTGCCGCGATACCCTTTGCGCCACCAGGAACCGTCGCGGCGGACGAACGCCACGCGGGTGCCATCGAGCGACAAAGCAGAGGAGGTGCCGGGCACGTCGTGCAGTCGGTAGGGGGTTGCGCCGCTCAGGGGTGCCACGTAAGCACAGGGCTCCGCGCCGTAGGGCTCCCAGTCACGTGCGGATTCAAAGAGAACCGCCTTCCCGTCGGGTGTCCAGCCCAGCGCGCGATCGCGTCCGGACCAGAAGGTCAACCGCTGGACACTGCCGTTGCGCAGATTAAGCACAAAGACGTCATCATTGCCATAGCGGTCGGAGGTAAAAGCGATGCGCGTGCCATCGGGTGACCAGATCGGTGCGTAGTCGTAGCCTTCGTGTACCGTCAGCCTTCTGGCTTCTCCTCCGGTGCTGGCGACCAGCCACAGGTCGCCCTGCCATGAGAAAGCGATCTGTTTGCCATCGGGAGACGGGGCAGGATAACGAGCGAACCGAACAGGGGTTTGAGCGTAACAGGCGCAGGCAATCGCCAGAATCGCCGCCGAGAGAGTGGTAACCTGCGTGAACAGTCTCATCCTACTTAAACCTTCTGTCATCCGTTATGATGCACCTCTGGGAACTATTCGCCGATGCCTATGGGACTGCCTGTTTGGCGTTGCGCTCTGTGCATGTTTTGTGGTAGAAAATATCCGATTCAACTTCCCAACAGGAGGTGGAATAAGCCATGAGGTGGGTGATTTCACCCTGTTCGGGAGAGGAGGCAGGGAGACTCCCGCATGCCAACCCCGCGTGAACGCATCAGAGAATGGAGCCGCAAGATTCAGCGAGCGTTAGACACGAAGCTGCCCCAAACAGAGAGCGAGGCGGTTCTGCGCCGCCTCGTCGCCCCCCTGCTGGAACAGTTCTGCCACGAGCTGGGGCTGAACCCGTCGGTGCGCTCCGAGTATACACTAGCAACCGGTCGTGCCGATGCTGTCTTCAACCGCTTCGTCATCGAGTACGAGCGCCCTGGAAGCCTTAAAGCGGTTTCGGACCGTGCGACCCAGCTCTCGATAGGTCAGGTCAAGCGGTACATCGAGGAGCTGGCGCAGAAGGAGCGTCATCAGGTGGAACGGCTCGCAGGGGTCGCCTTCGATGGGCACCAACTGGCGTTCGTGCGCTGGGTCAACAGGCAGTGGGCAGAGGTGGAGCTGGTTCCTGTCACGCTCGATTCGGTGGAGCGCATGCTCACCTGGCTGACAGGGCTGGCATCGGGCACCGCCCTCACCCCAGAAATCTCAGTCGCGACTTCTCCATCGAGCAGGGGCGCACGCAACAGGTTCTACAACGGCTCTTCGAAGCGTTGCAAACCGCCCTCGAACAACACCATGCACTGGTCAGCAAGCTGTTCGAGCAGTGGCGGCTCCTCTTCAACGAAGCCATCGACTACTCTGAGGCCTTCGGCGGCCGGAAGATGGAGCCCTTGAAGAAGTGGGTGCGAAAGGCTGGCCTCGAGGTCAGGGACGCCAAGGAGGTGGAGCGTTTTTTCTT
>Ga0209989_100072_pt1 | contig 18181 bp, 14 predicted proteins | sample Antgeofumaro1A2B_FD_188083 | JGI IMG/M metagenome (GOLD analysis project Ga0209989, IMG submission 188083) | Geothermal fumarole subsurface microbial communities from Mt. Erebus, Antarctica - 1A2B (SPAdes) (version 2) | ecosystem: Environmental > Terrestrial > Volcanic > Fumaroles | place: Mt....
TGGAGGGCGAGGCTCCTGCCGAGCCGAAACCCCATCCCCGCCCGCGGGGAGGGTTGGGGTGGGGAAAACGGCTAACACGTCATGCTGAACGAAGTGAAGCATCTCGGTTGGGATTCTTCGCTTCGCTCAGAATGACAGGGGAAGGCGGAACAGAATGACGCGGAAAGGCGGGGCAGAATGACGGGGAAAGGCAGGTCAGAATGACAGGGAAAGGCGGAACAGAATGACAATCAAGCAGGCTCAGAAGGACGAGAAGAAGCGGCTCAGAAGGACCTGGGAATATGTTTTGATATGACAAAAGTGGCGCGGTCAAGATGACGGTGCTGTGCGGGTATAACCGCATGGCTTTTCCTCATAGAGCGTCTTAACGGAACAAACCAAAAGGAGCAAAAAATGGCTGTGCAGACCAGGCGAATGGTCTACTATACTTTCGGCAACCACAAGCATTGGGTGGATATGGTGTGGAACTGGGGGGAGTTTGTACTCCCCGCTAGTGTTCGGGATATGCTTTCGCTGATGGAGCAGACGGGCGCGAAAGGGAACGTCAACTTTGACGTGGTGGGCTACGAACAGCTCGCCATTACCGACCCCGAAGCGTTTGATGCGCTCAAACAGGCGATCCACGACGGCAGGGCGGAGATGGTCGGCGCGTCCTACGGTCAGCCCTACGGCTTGTTCTGCGGGGGCGAGGCGAACGTTCGGCAGCTGGTGATGGGCGTGCTGGTGTGCGAAAAGCTGTTCGGTGTGTGCGCCCCGTCACCTGGTGGGAAGAGGAGTTCGACCTCTTCCCGCAGTTACCGCAAATCCTGCGCGGATGCGGGTTCCAGTACGGCTGTCTCTTCTTCCAGTGGACCTGGCACACGCCACACATCCCCATTGAAAAGGTCTCTCGCGCGCGGTGGCGCGGGCTGGACGGCTCCGAGATACTGGTCGATCCCAAGACCGACCCCTGCCTGCACCAGTGGCCCGAGGACTTTGAACAGGGCTTGCGCCACGAAGCGGTGGAACAGATGGAGCACCCTCTGATTATCCAGTGGCTGGAGCTACTACCCACGCCGGACTGGATGTGCCGCGCCGAGCTGATCGCCCCGCGCATGAGGGAGATCGCTGGTCAACCCGAGTTCGACATCCATTGGGTCACGCTGAGCGAGTTCCCAGCGCGGGCGAAGGGCGACGAACCCGTGCTAGAGTACACGTTGGACGATGTGTTCCACGGCATGTCCATTGGTAAGAACGGCGACCTGGTGCGTTACCTCAGCAGGCAAGCGGAGAATCAACTGCTTAGTGCGGAGAGCTTCGCGCTGGTGTCTGGAATGCTAGGCAGACCGTACGCGCAGTGGGACGTGTACCCGGAGTGGGAACTCCGTCAGGCGTGGCGCGACCTCCTGCTGGCTCAGCATCGCGATGTGGACGAATGCAAAGGGCTCTGCGGCGACACGGGCAAGCTCTATTACCGCAATAGCCTCGAGCTGTCGCGCATGGTGCTGGAACGCAACCTAAGGCACATCGCGAGGCGGGTGGGCGAAGCGGCGGACATCGTGGTGTTCAACCCGCTTGGCTGGGCACAGACGAGCGTTACCACCGCCACCGTTCCCGCCGACCGCGTGTCGGCAAGCCTTCTGGACGATGAGGGGCACGCTCTACCTGTGCAGGTTTTGGACACTAGCGGCGAGGAGGCGACCGTCTGCTTCCCGATAGCGAATGTGCCCTCGGTGGGCTATCGTGCTTGCCGATTCGCCCAAACGGAGGACGGCACCGCACCGCGGGTTGCCGTGCATGAAGACGCAGATGCTATCTCCCTGAGCAATCCGAAGGTAATCGTTCGTGTTGACCGGCGCACCGGCGCCATCACCAGCCTGCGCTCGGCAGAAGAGGGCACCGAGTTCGTCCGGGAGAATGTGCCGCTGAACGCTTTGCAGATCACCTTGGGTGACCGGGTGTATCGCTCGCAGGACGGCGTGCACTCAGTTCAGATGGAACAGGCGGGACCCGTGCTGGCGTGCGTGCGGGTAGAGGGCACTCTGGGCACGGTTGCCCGTTTCCGCTCGCGAATCGTTCTGGGCGCACTCGGCGCGCGCGTCGAGGTGCAAACGCATCCGAAGTTCCTCCAGCGCCCTGAGCCGTCTATGATGCGCTCCTTGCAGACCGCCATCGCCGCTCGGCTGCAGCGTCTGGAAATCTGGCACGACCATCCTTTCGCGGTAACGCCTGTGCGTGCGGAAGGAGTTTATCGCAAGAAATATCCCACTGGCGACTGGATGACCTCCCCGCAGTTCTTCGAAGAGGTGCGCCATCCGTTCACTGGACTGAACTTCATCTTCCTAACCGACGGCGTGCGAGGGCTCCAGTACCTACACGCGGGCAACCAGGGCTTCCTGCGCGACGGCGACATCGTGCATAACGTTCTCTTCATGCATGTACGATGCATGGGATGAGGAGAACTGGGTGCGCGAAGTGGAGCTCCGCTGCGCCTACCGTCCGTGGGAACAACTGCCGCAAAAGGATAGCTTCCTGCGGGAAGCGATCGCCTTCAACCGCCCCTTGATGGCGATACACCGTGACCGGGGCGACCAGCCGCAACTACCTGCCCGCATGAGCTTCCTGCAGGTGGAAGGAGAGGTGCTCCTTTCCGCCTTCTATCGCGAGGGCGAATGGTGCGTGGTGCGGGCGTATGAGGTCAACGGCAAACCCTCCACCGCTCGCTTCACCTTCTACGGCGGGATGGAAAAGGCGGAACGTACCGACATGCTGTTGCGCCATCCCCAGCCCCCGCCGATAGAGGACAGCAGTGTAGTGGTGGCGTTCAAGCCTTATGAAATCGTGACCCTGCGTCTGCTTCTGGAGAAGGCGCGTAAGCAGTATCGCCCGCTGGACGACTACCGCAGTGTGTGGGTGGAGACCACTACCAAGGCGCATCGGGCAGGAACGCTTGCAAAACGTGTGCGGAGTGAGGTAAAATAACGGCACGCACACGGTTCCAAAGGCGCCCGTGTCGTTCGTGCGAAGGAACGCACCTGCGACAACGGGCATTATTTGTCTTGCAGACAGCAAACGATCTCTACGATTGCACGACAGGGAGTTGGTGAGGGGTATGCATTATCACGGATTGCCGCAACCAGAGGGGCTATATCACCCCGCGTACGAGCATGACGCCTGCGGTGTGGGCTTTGTGGTGCATATCAAAGGCAAAAAATCGCACGCGATTGTGGAACAGGGCATCCAGATTCTGGAGAATCTCGTGCATCGGGGTGCAGCCGGTAGCGACCCGGAAACGGGCGATGGCGCGGGGATACTCATCCAGATTCCGCACCAGTTCTTCCTGCGCCAGCGCGATGGAAACCTCCCCGATGAAGGCTACTACGGCGTGGGGATGGTGTTTCTGCCGCGCGACGAAGGCGACCGCGCCCTGTGCGAAGCGGCGATCGAGACCGTGACCAAGGAGGAGGGACAGCGCTTCCTGGGCTGGCGCGAGGTGCCAGTGGACAACACTAAGATCGGCACTGCCTCGCGCGCCGTCGAGCCGGTGATCAAACAGTTCTTTATCGGGCGGGCGAAGGAACTGCCCGACCAGGAGGCGTTTGAGCGCAAGCTGTTTGTGATACGTAAGGTGATTGAAAACCGGGTGGCACGTCTGCACCTCAAACAGCCGGAGTATTTCTACATCTGTAGCCTGTCCTCGCGAACGGTCGTATACAAAGGGCTGTTACTCGCACACCAAATCAGCGGGTTCTATCTGGACCTCGCCGAGCCGGATGTGGTCACCGCGCTGGCGCTGGTGCATCAGCGGTTCAGCACCAACACCTTCCCCACCTGGCCGCTGGCGCACCCTTACCGGATGCTCGCGCACAACGGCGAAATCAACACCCTGCGCGGCAACCGAAACTGGATGCGCGCTCGTGAGGCGCAACTGCGCTCTGCGCTGTTCGGCGACGATGTGAAAAAGATCACCCCCCTGGTCACCGAAACGGGAAGCGACTCTGCCACGCTGGACAACGCGTTGGAACTGCTGGTGCGCGGAGGACGCAGTCTTGCCCATGCCATGCTGATGCTTATCCCCGAGGCGTGGGGCAATCACCAGTTCATGGACGAAGACCGCAAGGCGTTTTACGAGTATCACGCCTGCATCATGGAGCCATGGGACGGTCCAGCAGCGGTAGCTTTCACCGATGGGCGACAGATCGGTGCCATGCTGGACCGCAATGGACTGCGCCCAGCCCGCTACCTGGTGACCAAAGACGAGCATGTGGTTATGGCGTCCGAAACGGGCGTGCTGAGCATTCCCGACGAGAACATTCGCTCTAAGTGGCGCCTACAGCCGGGCAAGATCTTCCTGGTGGACACACAAGAGGGGCGAATCATCGACGATGAGGAGATCAAGGACCGCCTGGTGCACCAGAAGCCCTATCGGCAGTGGTTGATGCAAAACCGCCTCGAGCTGAGCAAACTGCCCGAACCACCGCACGTGCATCTGCCCAACCACGAAACCATTCTGGAGCGTCAGAAGGTGTTCGGCTATACGCTGGAGGACCTGAACATGATTCTGACGCCGATGGCGGTTGACGGCGAGGAACCCGTGGGCTCGATGGGCAACGATACGCCGATCGCGGTGCTCTCTGAGCGGCCGCAACTGCTCTATAACTACTTCAAACAGCTCTTCGCGCAGGTGACCAACCCGCCAATCGACCACATCCGCGAAGAGATCGTGATGTCGCTGGCGGACTATATCGGCAAGGACGGTAGCCTACTGGAGGAGACGCCCGAGCACTGTCGCCAGCTGCGCATCGATACGCCTATCCTGACCAACGTGGAGCTGGAGAAACTGCGCTACATCGACACGGGCGACTTCCGCGCACGCACGCTGTCCATGCTGTTCGACCCCGACACGGGAGCGGCTGGTATGGAAGTCGCGCTCACCCGCCTGTGCAAGGAGGCGAGCCGTGCCGTCGCCGACGGGGTGAGCATCATCATCCTCTCCGACCGGGGCGTCGACCGCAACCACGCGCCCATCCCTGCCTTGCTGGCAACCTCGGCGGTGCACCACCACCTGATTCGGGAGGGAACCCGCACCGCCGTTGGGCTGGTGGTGGAATCGGGCGAGCCGCGGGAGGTACATCACTTCGCCCTGCTCATCGGCTACGGCGCAAGCGCGGTGAACCCGTACCTGGTGTTCGAGACGCTGGCGGACATGAAGCGCGAGGGGCTTCTCCCCGAAGACCTGAGCTACGAACAGGCGTGCAAGAACTTCATCAAGTCCATCAACAAGGGCTTGCTCAAAACGATGTCCAAGATGGGCATCTCTACCCTGCAGAGCTATCGCGGGGCGCAGATTTTCGAAGCCATCGGCTTGCACGAGGAGGTTATCGAGAAGTACTTCACCCATACCGCCTCGCGTATCAGCGGCGTGAAGCTAGACGTCATCGCCGAAGAGACCCTGGCGCGGCACCGCTTCGCCTATCCGCACGCACCCGTGCCCGAAAACCTAGACCTGGACCCGGGCGGCTGGTACAAGTGGCGGCGCGGCGGCGAGTTCCACCAGATGAACCCCGACGTCATCGCGAAACTGCAACACGCAGTGCGCACGGGCAATTACCAGATCTACAAAGAGTACGCCGAGCTGGTGAACAAGCAGAACGAGCAGCTCGCCACCCTGCGCGGACTGTTCCGCTTCAAGAAGGGCAACCCCATCCCCATCGACGAGGTGGAGCCGGTCAGTGAGATCGTGAAGCGGTTCGCCACGGGTGCGATGTCGCTCGGCTCTATCAGCAGAGAAGCACACGAGACGCTGGCTATTGCCATGAACCGCCTGGGCGGCAAGAGCAACACAGGCGAGGGCGGGGAGGACCCCGAGCGTTATATCCCCCTGCCCAACGGCGACAGCAAGCGCAGTGCGATCAAGCAGGTGGCTTCGGGACGGTTCGGGGTGACCACGCATTATCTGGTCAGCGCCGACGAACTGCAGATCAAGATGGCGCAGGGCGCGAAGCCGGGCGAGGGAGGACAGCTGCCCGGGCACAAGGTGAGCAAGTACATCGCCAAGGTGCGCCATTCTACACCGGGGGTGACGCTCATCTCGCCACCGCCGCACCACGACATCTACTCCATCGAGGACCTGGCGCAGCTCATCTTTGACCTGAAGAACGTCAACCCGTATGCCCGCATCTCGGTGAAGCTGGTGGCGGAGGTGGGTGTGGGCACGGTGGCGGCAGGCGTCGCCAAAGCGCATGCGGACCACATCCTCATCAGCGGCTTCGAGGGAGGCACAGGGGCGTCGCCGTTGTCTTCCATCAAGCACGCGGGCATCCCGTGGGAGCTGGGCATCGCGGAAACGCAACAGGTGCTGGTGAAGAACAACTTGCGCGGGCGCGTGGTGCTTCAGACGGACGGACAGCTCAAGACGGGGCGCGATGTGGTGATCGCCGCCCTGCTGGGTGCGGAAGAGTTCGGGTTCTCCAGCGCTGCGCTGGTGGCACTGGGCTGTATTATGATGCGCGTGTGCCATCTCAACACCTGTCCCGTCGGCATCGCCACACAGGACCCGGTTCTGCGCGAACGGTTCGCCGGCAAGCCCGAGCACGTAGTTAACTTCTTCACCTTTGTGGCGCAGGAGGTACGCGAGATCATGGCAGAGCTGGGCTTCCGCACCTTCGACGAGATGGTCGGTCGCGTGGATATGTTGGAGACGCGCGAGGCGATCGACCACTGGAAGGCAAAAGGCGTGGATGTGAGCGTGCTCCTGCAGAAGCCGAACGTGGACCCCAGCGTGCCCATCCGTTGCGTGCAACCGCAGGAGCATGGGCTGGAGAAGCAGATAGATATCCGTCTGCTGGAGTGGTGCAAGCCCGCGCTGGAACGCGGCGAGAAGGTGGAACTGCACCTGCCCATTCGCAACAGCAACCGCACGGTAGGCACCATGCTTAGCGGAGAGGTCGCCCGTCGCTACGGCGAGGAGGGTCTACCCGACGATACCATCCGCATCCATTTCAAGGGTTCGGCGGGTCAGAGCTTCGGTGCGTTCCTGCACAACGGCATCACGCTGATACTGGAAGGCGACGCCAACGACTATCTGGGCAAGGGCATCTCAGGCGGGCGCATCATCGTCTATCCGCCCAAAGAGAGCGACTTCCCCGCACACGAGAACATCATCGCGGGCAACACCCTGCTGTACGGTGCCACGGGCGGCGAGGTGTTCCTGAGCGGTGTCGTGGGCGAGCGGTTCGCCGTGCGCAACAGCGGCGCGCGGGCGGTAGTGGAAGGTGCAGGCGACCACTGCTGTGAGTACATGACCGGCGGTGTGGTCGTGGTGCTGGGCAAGACCGGGCGCAACTTCGCCGCGGGTATGAGCGGTGGCGTGGCTTTCGTGTGGGATGTCGACGGACTGTTCGAGAAGCGCGTCAACTTCGGCGGAGGCTCGATCCTGCTGGAGCCAGTGGAAGACCCCGAGGACATCTCGCTCCTGCGCGACCTGGTGGAGCGACACCGCCGCTACACCGGCAGTGTGCGGGCGAAGGAAGTGCTGGAGCACTGGAACGAGGTGCTTCCACAGTTCGTCAAGGTCATCTCGGTGGAGTACAAAACGGTGCTCGCCGAGATGGCGAAAGAGCAGACAGACGCGCAGATTCTGCTGGACTGAGGTAAGGCAGATGGCAGACCCAAAGGGCTTTCTGAAATACACGCGTGAAGTGTCTCCTTACCGACCGGTGGAGGAGCGCAAGCGGGACTGGCAAGAGGTGCATACCCATATGCCGCCCGAACGCCTGCGCATCCAGGCGGCGCGATGCATGGACTGTGGCGTGCCCTTCTGCCACATGGGCTGTCCGCTGGGAAACATCATCCCCGACTGGAACGACCTGGTATATCGCCATCAATGGCACGAGGCACTGCGCCGACTGCACGCCACCAACAACTTCCCAGAGTTCACCGGCAGGCTGTGTCCCGCACCGTGTGAGACCGCCTGCGTACTGGGCATCAATCAGCCGGCGGTGACCATCAAGCAGATCGAAGAGCATATCATCGAGTACGGGTTCGAGAAGGGTTGGGTGGAGCCGGAGCCGCCACCGGTGCGCACCGGCAAGCATGTGGCGGTCGTGGGTTCGGGACCCGCCGGGCTGGCAGCGGCTCAGCAGTTGAACCGCGCCGGGCACTGGGTAACGGTGTTCGAACGCGCCGACCGCATCGGAGGGCTTCTGCGGTACGGCATTCCCGACTTCAAGCTGGACAAGCGCATTCTGGACCGTCGCCTGCAGATTATGGAAGCGGAGGGCATCCGATTCGAGCCGTGCGTGCACGTGGGCGTAGACATCCGCGCGGCGGAACTGCTCGCGGGGTTCGACGCCGTGCTGTTGACGGGTGGCTCTACCGTTCCGCGCGACCTACCTGTGCCCGGGCGCGAGCTAAAGGGTATCCACTTCGCCATGGAATACCTCACCCAGCAGAACCGCGTGAACGCCGGCGACTATATCCCCCCCGAACAGCGCATCACCGCCGAAGGTAAGCGGGTGGTGATCATCGGTGGAGGGGACACGGGCGCGGACTGCCTGGGCACGGCGCACCGACAGGGCGCGGTGGAGGTGTACCAGATCGAACTGCTACCTAAACCTCCTACGGAACGCGACGAACTGACCCAGCCCTGGCCCACCTATCCCATGATTCTGCGCACCTCTAGCGCGCACGAAGAGGGCGGTATCCGCGACTGGAGCATCAACACCAAGTGGTTCGAAGGCGACGAGCACGGCAACGTGAAGCGCCTGCATGCCGTCCGGCTAGAATGGTATACCGGCTCCAGCGGCCGCCGACAGTTCCGGGAGATACCGGGAAGCGAGTTCAGCCTGGAGGTGGACCTGGTTCTGCTGGCGATGGGGTTCCTGCATCCCCAACACGATGGATTGCTGGACGCACTGGGCGTGGAATACGATGCGCGGGGCAACGTGAAGACCGTGAACTACGCCACCAGCGTGCCAGGCGTGTTCGCTGCGGGTGATATGCGCCGGGGGCAGTCGCTGATTGTGTGGGCGATCGCCGAAGGGCGCGAAGCAGCGCACTACGTAGACAAATACCTGATGGGACGCAGTTACTTGCCCCTAACTGGCGCGAAGCTGATTTAGCATCCGAACACAGGCAAACTGGGCGTCCCCAAGGAGCCGAAGATGCAGGTTTTTTGTGAGCCGTTGGGTGTGGAAGTACAACTGCCGGAGCGACCCCAGCGCATCGTCTGCCTGGCGTCGTCTCTCACTGAGACGCTGTTCGAGATGGGCTGTGCGCACCGCCTGGTGGGCATCTCCGCCTATTGTCACCGTTACATTCCCCCCACCGACCTGCCGGTGGTGGGCGACTATCTGCGGGTGGATTCCGCCCTCCTGCGCCAGGTCAACCCCGACCTGATCCTGCTGACCACAGGCATCCAGCGCACGCTAGGCATCCGGCTGGCGCAGGAGGGTTACCCGGTATACGCGCTACCTCTGCCCTCCAGCATCAGTGGGGTGATGGAAAACGTGAACCTGCTTGGGGGGCTGGTGAACGAGGTGGAATCCGCCCGACGCCTCCGCCAGCGGTGGGAACAGCAGTTCCAAACGCTGTGCCTGTCGGCTCCTCTGCGTCGTCCGCGGGTGTACATCGAACTCTGGTTTGGCAGGCACATGCGCACGGTCGGCGCGCTCAGCTTTATCCATGACCTGGTGGAGACAGCGGGTGCGGACAATATCTTCGGGCGGGACCGGCGCGCCTATTTCGTGCCCGAAATGGAGGAGGTAGAGCCTCTGCGCCCCGACACCCTGCTGTTTCACACCGAACCCGACTACCCGGTGGACGTCGCGGCGCTGATTGAGGAGCGGGGCTGGCATCGGTGGAATCCTGCGCCCTATGTGGTGGTGGCAACGGTGAACAAAGGGCAGAACATCATCCACGAGGGCCCCTCGATGATGGAAACTGCCACCTGGCTACAGGGACACTTCCACTTCTGGGCAAGGCACCATCGGTAACGTCACCCACGCTCGACTTCGGAGGGCGAGGGCTTATTTACGGGCTCTACAACCAGCCCGTCGGGGCGCACGTCCGTCACGCGCACGCGGGTGTTCGCGGGTAGGAACTCCTGTTCGGTGATCACATGCAGGCTCACGCCGCCGATCTGCGCCATGCCTCCCGGCGTGAGGTCGGTGACCGTCATCCCCTCCGCGCCGAGGAGATGGCGCTGTGCTTCCCTGCTAGCGGTCATCGAGATCTGCATTCGGTACTGCATCTCACGCCACAGGTGGCTCTTGGGCAGGTAGACAAAGAAGACCACCATGCTCATTAGCGTCAGGATAGAGGACACCACGAGCGCAAACAGGGGATGTGATTGTATCATGATGGCTTCGCGCATGCCGGCGAAGATGCACAGGAAGCCAAACAGTGCGAAGATGCCTCTTCCGGGCAAGATATGGGTTTCCACGATCACCAGAGCGGCGCCCAATGCGAACACCACCATGCCCCACCAGTGCGAACCACTAAACAGATGGGCGCCGAACACCGCCCCCAGAAACAGCACGCCGACCGTACCCACCCACGACCACACCGGGCGCGTCAGAAACTCTACCACCAGAAACGCCAGCCCGATGAAGGTGAACAGCACCGTGCCGTAGGGCGTTTGCAACCACTGGATGACGGCTTCCATCATCATCACCCCTGCGCCGGGCGGCCATAGGCAGAGTGTTCCGGCTCCACAATATAGCGCGACAGGGTCATGGTCATCTGATAGGTCACCACCTGCAGGAACAGAATGATGCCATAGCAGACCTGCGACACCAATCGGCTCCACTGGCGGCGCAATCGTTGGGTGAAAGGCAGTCGCTGTTCGGCGATGATTTCAGCCAGTATCCACTGGAACTCGTGCCACAGGTCGATCTTGGGCTCTGGCGCCTCCATCTGCCGACAGAACTCCACGAATCGCCTCAGCTCGTGGTATTCGCGCGCGCAGGTCTCGCAGGTCAGCAGATGGCTTTGCACCTGTTCCCGCTCGTGTTGGCTCAGCTGTTCATCGATCAGCGCGCTCAGTCGCTCCTGTACCTCTTCGCAACGCATGGTTACTCACCGACCCCCTGATAATACGTTCGATAATAAGGTTCAAAAAGACGCTTGAAAGCCAGACGGGCGCGATGCAAGCGCGATTTCACGTTGGCGATGGTCAACCCCGTGATGTGGCTGATCTCTTCGTAAGAGAGCTGCTCGAAATCACGCAGTACCAGCATGGTTCGGTAGTCCTCTGGCAATCGAGCCAGCACTTCGCGCACTTTGCGCTGGAGCTCCTCGCGCTCCACGTGTGCCTGCAGGTCTTCCTCGGATGCCGGCTCGAAGCCTCCGTTCTCTCGCTCCGCCATCTCGTCCAGCGACTCGGTGCTCTGTCGTTTCATATCGCGCAGGCGGTTACAGCATAGGTTATGCGCGATTCGCAACAGCCACGCACGGAAACTGCTGTCTCCGCGAAAGGAGCGAATGTTCTTGAACGCCCGGATGAACACCTCCTGGGTGAGGTCATGCGCCTCTTCACCCGGCACCATTCGGTAGACCACGCTGTACACCAGCCGCACATACTTGCGGTGCAGTTTCTCAAAGGCGGTGGGGTCGCCGTTACTGCACTGGCGTACCAGCAAGATGTCTTCATCTAGCGGTGCGATCATGTTGAAAGCCAGGTCTTGCGTTGCCTCCCTGGGCGTGCCAGCTGTCAGGACCATTCGTCACCTTCCCTTTCGAAAGTGTCGGGGAAGGCGCGCACTCGCGCCTCCCTTGATGGTTACCGTCCGGGTGCTGGTGGTCCCGGCGGAGGTCCGGGAAACATCTGCTGGAACATCTGCATCCCCTGCTCCATCAGCATCCTGCGCTCTTCGGGCGACATGTTCATGAACATACGTATCCCCTCCTGCATCATCTGCATCCGCAGCGAGGGGTCCATGTTCATGAACATCTGGATACCCATACGAAGCGCCCGCTGTCGCTCTTCAGGGGGCATGTTCATGAACATCTGCATCCGCTGTTGCTCCAGCGCAAGGAAGTCCTCCGCCCGGACCTGCCCCTGCTGTCCCCGGCGCTGTGCAGATTGCGCCAGCATGGGCTGTTGATAGAACACCACATACACCGGGCGCGTCTTGAACGCCGGAACCATCTGGTCCAACTGCTGGTCAAAGTCCGGCGATACCGTCACACCACGCACGAAGGAGGTGATGCGATTGCCGGTAGCGTCCGCCACAATCAGCCCCTGCGCCTCTAGGTTCACGACGGTGCGTACCCAGTTGACCAGCGACTCGGGAGTGGGCATCTCCATGTCGGCACGCAGGTACACCTTGCGCCAGATGACTCCCGGAATCTGTTTGACGACCGCATCCAGCGCGGACTGAACATCCTTCGCCTGGCTGGGCGGGGTTACTCGCGCCTGCAACAGCGGGTCAACGACTATCTGCAGTTTGAACTGCTGAGCGATACTTGCCAGCACTTGGCGCACGTCGCTACCCGTCTGTCGTACCTGCTGGCGAGACTGTTGGTTGGGCTGTATGGTGGGCGTCTGCAGGTCGCCCGGTGGAGGTGGCGGCATGATAGGCTCCGGTTGTATGTCCACCGGCGGTTCCGGGGGCGGCGCGGGCTCGTTCGGCTCCGGTTGCGCCCACAGGGGCACCGCCATACACAAGGATACGACTAGGACGGCAGTGGTTGTTCTCCAGCGCATTTCGTACGACCTCCTCGTTTCCATCATTTCTTATTAGACACCAAGCGCATCCGAAAAGTTGCGCTCTGTACGAACGATGCCTTCTCTCGCGATTCTGGGCTCCATTTGCTATTGTACCCCTGTTTTTATCGGCGTGCATCTAGCCTGAATCTAGGATATCCAGAGAAGGTTTTGACCTGCCGGCAGAGAACTTTACTGCACACACGTCATCGTGAGGAGGACAAGGTGATGCCGCGAGCGATTACAATAGACGACCTGTTTCGCCTGAAGCTGGTCAGCGATGCCCAGATTTCACCCGACGGGGAACGAGTGGTGTGCGTGGTCAAAAGCATTGACCGCGAGAAGAACAAATACTTCAGCCACCTCTACCTGTGTCACCTACAGACGCGCGAGGTGCGTGCGTTCACCAGCGGCGAGGTCGCCGATAGCCAGCCCCGCTGGTCGCCCGATGGCAAGTACATCGCTTTCGTCAGTAACCGGCAGAAGCCCAAATCGCAGATATACCTGATTGCTGTGGATGGAGGCGAGGCGCAGGCTTTAACCTCGCTGGAAGAGGGTAGCATCGGCGAGATCGCGTGGTCGCCCGACGGCACCAAAATCGCTTTCACCTTCCGCCTGACACCCGAACAGTGGCGGGAATCGGCAGTGAAGGAGCGCAAAGAGAAGGGACTGTCTACTCCGCCGCGGCTCATCACGCGCCCGTTTTATCGGCTGGATGGCTTCGGCTTTTTCGATGGAGAGTATTTTCAGGTATGGGTGGCAGATGTAAGCACTGGCGAGGCGAAGCGACTGACCAGTGAAAGTACCTCCTGCGGTAGCCTGTGCTGGTCACCCGATAGCCGGCACATCGCCTTCGTGTGCAATCGCAGTGAGAACCCCGACCTGAACCCGAATCTGGAGGACATCTGGTTGGTTCCCTCCGAAGGCGGCGACCTTCAGCGCGTGGAGGCACCGAAGGGACCCAAAGGTGGCGTCGCCTTCTCGCCCGATGGCGCACGTATCGCCTATATCGGGCACACGAAAGTGGAGGACATCTGGGGCGTCACCAACGACCATCTGTGGGTGGTTGACCTAGAGACGGGCGACGCGCGCGACCTCACAGAGGGCTTTGACCGCTCGCTGGGCAACCTCACGCTCAGCGATATGCGCGATGTGGGAGGTCAGAACCGCCCGGTCTGGACGCCCGACGGCAGTCGCCTGCTGTTCCTCGCCAGCGACCGAGGCAGTACCGTCCTGTACAGCATCTCCGCCGAAGGGGGCGAGCCGGTTCCCCTGCGTGGGCATCACGCCGACATGACCAATTTCACCCTCAGCGCGGACGGCAAACGAGTCGCCTGGTGCGAGGGCACACCCGTCCAGCCCCATGAGGTGCTCGTCGGCACCATCACAAGCGACTCGCTAACAGGGGCAGAAGCGATTACCCACTTCAACGCGCAATGGCTGAGCGAAGTGCAGTTGCAGGAGCCGGAGGAGTTTACATGCCTCTCGCCCGACGGCAACACGGTGCACGGATGGCTCATCCACCCTCCCGACTTCGACCCCACCAGGAAGTATCCGCTGATTCTGGAGATACATGGTGGACCCCACGCGCAGTACGGGTGGGTGTTCTTCCACGAGTTTCAACTGCTGTCCGCCCAGGGCTACGTGGTGGTGTACACCAACCCGCGCGGCAGTAAAGGCTATGGCGAGGCGCACGCCGCGGCGATCAAAGGCGCATGGGGCGGACCCGACTACACCGACCTGATGGCTGTGGTGGATTTTATCCTACAGAGGGGCTACATCGACGAGACGCGCCTGGGTGTGATGGGAGGCTCCTATGGCGGATTCATGACCAACTGGGTGGTGTCGCATACCGACCGCTTCCGTGCCGCCATCACCGATCGCAGTGTGGTGAACCTGCACAGCATGGCGGGCACCTGCGATTATCCTCTGCTCCCCGGCGACTACTTCCGGGGCAACGCATGGGCAGAACCCGAACACCTGTGGGAGCATTCGCCCCTGAAGTATGCAGGCAACATCCACACGCCTCTGCTCATCATCCACAGCGAGGGGGATTTGCGCTGTCCCATCGAGCAGGCGGAACAGCTGTTCGCCGCGCTGAAGGTGCAGGGCAAGCAAGCGGTGCTGGTGCGCTACCCGCAGGAGAGCAGTCACGGCATGTCGCGCTCCGGTCCGCCCGATCTGCGCGTGCACCGGCTGGAGCAGATCTTGCGGTGGTGGGCAGAGCATTTGGCGCCTCAGCCGGAAGGATAACAGGAAACCCTGTCTCGTGGGCGAACCCCTATTGTCAGGAGGTGAAATGCGATGACCGTACAACGCATCGTGGCATGTGTGATGGTGTTTCTGCTGGTGCTGAATGTCGCTGCGCTGGCACAGAATGGTGCTAAACCCAAATCCGGACAGGAAACTGGTCCCAAGTACCTGTGCATGATGTGCAAAGTGGGGGCGGATAAGGCAAGGAAGTGCCCGATTTGCAACCTGCAGATGGCGAAAGCGGGCGTGTATGTGTGCACTGGGTGCGGTGCGATGGCAGACAAGCCGGGCGATTGTCCCCACTGCAAGAAGCCAATGATGAAGCTGGCGAGCCTGGCGAAAAAGTGCAAAGTGTGCGGCTACTATAGCGACAAGAACAAGAAAGAGTGTCCCGTGTGCGAGCACCGCAAGAAAACGAACAAGAAAACGAAAGCGCAGTGAACATGAAGAAGGGCCGCGGGAGACCGCTCCCACGGCTCGGCAGTATTACTGGGAAGCCTTCTCCCCCGGTGCCTGCACGATAACCGGTCCTACTCCCTGGAGCTGCTTGTGCGTGCCGTCACAGAAGGGGAACCTGGCGGATTTGAAACATCGGCATAACGCCACGCGCTCGCCCGGCTCCAGCTCCACCACCGTGCGCGGGCGGCCCTCGATCTCTTCCGTAGAATGCTTTGCCATCGCCTTCTCCTTTGCTATCCTGAGGATTGACGCGGTATGTTTTAGCCACTCACAGCAGTATCTCCTGCTACAGCGGTTGCGTCGAGGGCTATCCATATGATATACTTAATGCAGGATGGAGGATGTAAGGAGCAGGTAGGGCGGCACAAGGGGGCAGCAATCATCTCGGAAGAGAGTGGGCAGGCTCGCCCACTCTTTTTCTTACCGTTTGAATAGACCAATCGGATAGAGGATGGCGATGAACGGCGAATTCATGGAAATACTGCGTGCACTGGAGCGCGAGCGAGACATCCCGCTGGGGGTGCTGTGGGAGGCGCTGGAAACAGCCTTGACAAACGCCTACAAGAAGCACTGCGGTGCGGTGGGAGATGTGCGCCTGCGCCTCGATTCGAGCAAAGCGGGGGTTCGGCTGTTTTGCGAGCGTACAGTCGTTGAGGAGGTAGAGAATCCCCACACCGAGATTAGTTTGGAGGAGGCGCGCAAGTTCAAGCCCGACGCCGAGCTGGGCGATACCGTGTCGGTGCCAGTGGAGCTCGAGGACTTTGGACGCATCGCGGCACAGACTGCCAAGCAGGTGATTGTCCAGCGTTTGCGCGAAGCCGAGCGCGAGCAAATCTATCAGGAGTTTCACGAGCGTGTCGGAGAGATCCTGTCGGGCTTCGTGCAACGCCGAGAGGGACCAAACGTCATCATCGATCTGGACCGAGTGGAAGCCATCCTGCCACCGGAGGAGCAGGTTCCCAACGAGCCCTACCGCCCTCATGACCGCCTGCGGGTGTACTTACTGCGTGTGGAGAAAACCACCAAGGCGCCGCGTATTATCGTATCGCGCAGTCATCCCAGCCTTATTCGTCGGCTGTTCGAACTGGAAGTGCCCGAAATCCGGGAGGGCAGTGTTATCATCAAAGCGGTGGCGCGCGAGCCGGGGGCGCGTTCCAAGATCGCCGTATGGGCGAAGGAGCCGAACATCGACCCCGTCGGCAGTTGCGTGGGACTGCGAGGCACGCGCGTGCAGGCAGTGGTCAACGAGCTGTACGACGAGAAGATCGACATCATTCGCTGGTATCCTGAGCCGGCGCAGTTCATCGCGGAGGCATTGAGCCCGGCGAAGGTCTTGCAGGTGAAGTTGAACGAGCCGGAAAAGAGCGCGCTTGCCATCGTACCGGATGACCAGCTGTCGCTAGCGATCGGTAAAGCAGGGCAGAACGTCCGCCTGGCGGCGCGGCTGACCGGCTGGAAGATAGATATTCGCAGTGTCTCGCAGTTAGCCAAGGGCACCGTCTCGACGGGCGAAGAGGAAAAGGAGCCGAAAGCCTGAAAGAAGAGTGGTGGGCACGGTCATGCCTGCACGCAAACATACGCCGATACGAACCTGCGTGGCGTGTCGTACCCCCGCGCCGAAGCGGGGGCTGGTGCGTGTGGTGCGCACACCCGAGGGCAATGCAGAGATAGACCCGACCGGCAAGAAGGCGGGGCGAGGGGCGTATCTATGTCTGCGTCTGGCGTGTGTGCAGACCGCACTGAAGGCGAAAAAGCTGGAAAGAGCCCTGAAGGTTGTCCTGCCAGCGGACACAGCCCAAGCGTTACTGCAGATGGCTGAACAGGCAGAAGAGGAGGTGACTCGCCTGTGAACCGGATTCGCGTGAGTGATTTGGCAAAAGACCTGCAGATGAGTGTTGCCGAGCTGCTTAGCACGCTCGCCGACCTGGGCGTGGAAGTACACGGTGCAGATAGCCTGATAGACATCGCCACTGCACAGGCGGTGCGTGAGGTGCTGGACAAAGGGCATCCTGTGGTGGAACTGCCGCCGTCCCTGACGGTGCGCGAGTTGGCTCAGGCGCTGGGCGTGCAACCGCCTCAGGTCCAGCAGAAGCTGATGAAGGTCGGCATCCTAGCGGGGGTTAATCAGCAGCTCTCCGCAGACCAGATCGAGCGGGTCGCCTACGAGCTGGGCTACAGTGTTCGCTGGGTCGAAGCGAAAGAGCCTGAAGTGCCCGAGAGCGCGCGCCCTCGTATCGCGTCCGCTGGTGGACCGCAACCCCGCCCTCCTGTGGTGACCATTTTGGGGCACGTGGACCACGGAAAAACCACCTTGCTAGACGCGATCCGGCGTACCAACGTCGCCGAAGGGGAATACGGTGGCATCACTCAGCACATCGGCGCGTATCAGGTGGAAGTGGAGCACGCGGGCGAGAAGGCGCGAATCACCTTCCTGGACACCCCCGGACACGAGGCGTTCACCGCCATGCGCGCACGCGGTGCACAGGTCACCGACATCGCGGTGCTAGTGGTCGCCGCCGACGACGGTGCGATGCCGCAAACCGTAGAGGCGTTGAACCACGCCAAAGCCGCGAACGTGCCTATCATCGTGGCCATCAACAAGATAGATAAGCCCGAAGCCAACCCCGACCGGGTGAAACAGCAGCTTGCCGAACTGGGCTTGATGCACGCCGATAAAAACAGGGGTACAATAGCAAATGGAGCCCAGAATCGCGAGAGAAGGCATCGTTCGTACAGAGCGCAACTTTTCGGATGCGCTTGGTGTCTAATAAGAAATGATGG
>Ga0209989_100073_pt1 | contig 18047 bp, 19 predicted proteins | sample Antgeofumaro1A2B_FD_188083 | JGI IMG/M metagenome (GOLD analysis project Ga0209989, IMG submission 188083) | Geothermal fumarole subsurface microbial communities from Mt. Erebus, Antarctica - 1A2B (SPAdes) (version 2) | ecosystem: Environmental > Terrestrial > Volcanic > Fumaroles | place: Mt....
CCGCGGGAGACGCGGGCTGGGATTGCCCAGCCCGACCATCCCCTCCCGCCGGAAGCCGTAGGTCCGGACGATCGGCGCCCCGAAGAGACGCGCCGCCCGGATCGAGGCCCGCAGGACCTGCAGCTCCTGGCGGAAGGCCGGGTCGTCGGCGATCTGCTCCGGCCGGAGATGGCCGATAAGCAGGCCCTTCAGAAAGAGCGAGCCCACCGCGCAGACCCGCATCTCGTAGCGGTCGAGAAGCCGGCGGGCCTTATCGAGTTCGGCCGCCGAGAGCTCGACGACCGGCTTCCCCCAGAAGGCCAGAAGCTCGACCTGGCCCACGCCCATCTCCCGGATCGCCCGGAGCGCGGTCTCCAGGTCCGGGTGAACCTCGTCGGTGCAGATGGCGAAGTTTGTGAGCAGCGGGTCCGTCACCGTCCTACCCTCACCGGTTGCTGTGTTTCAGCGGCCCGGTTGGCCGCCATGACCAGACGCTGGGTCTGGAGCGCATCGGCGTAGTCGGAGAGAATTCCGGACCGGTCGCCGGTGCGGATGGCGTGCAGGAAGGCGGCGTTCTCCGCCAGGGCCGGGTCGTTCTCCAGCGGAATGCTCCGGACGCCGGCAGGCTCGTCGATCTCCAGGCCCTGTTCGCGGAGCCGGTAGACGCGGTGCTGGCACAGGATATCGAGACCCACCAGGTAGCGGCGGTGCAGAAGACAGGACACGGCGTAGCTGGCGAGAGCGCCACCGGCGAAGCGCAGATTGACCGTGTAGACGTCCTCATGGTCGAAACCCGGTTCGTCGGGATAGCCGCGGCGGGCGTAAGCGGCCCAGACCTCCTCGACCTCGCCGAGGAGATAGCGGGCCAGGTCGAAGAGATGGATCGCCTGTTCGACCACCTGCCCGCCGGAGCGGGCCTTGAGCCGCCACCAGGCTTTCTCAGGGAGACGGCTCAGGAAGTAGCCGAGGACCAGCCCGACGCGCTCGCCGGTGAGCGCTGCCCGCAGGACCTGGGTGTGGGAGAAGTAGCGCCAGTGGTAGCCCACCGCGGTGACGATCCCGGCGGCCTGCACCGCCCGGGCGATCGTTTCGGCCTTGGCCAGATCAAGAGGAAGCGGCTTCTCGACGAAGAGGTGGATGCCCCGCGCGGCGGCCATCAGCTCCTGGTCGACGTGGGCGTCGGGCGGGAGGCAGATATAGAGGGCGTCGAGACGTTCGCGCTGGAGCATCTCGTAGGCGCTCAGGTAGACGCGGGCTCCGAACGGCGCCACCGCCCGGGCGGCCGCCGCCTCCACCACGTCGCAGACCGCCACCACCTCCGCCTGCTCGCGCAGCTGCTGCAGAGCGGTGAGATGCCGCCGGCTGATCGCCCCGCGCCGATGAACCCGATGCGGATCATGTCTCTCCCCACCGGATGGTCTCAGCCCTTCAGGCCGGTCAGAACGATGCCCTGAATGAAGGCCCGCTGGGCGGCGAAGTAGAGGGCGATGATGGGGAGGATCATGAGTGTGGACATCGCCATCATCAGGTGCGTCGTGTCACGTCCGCCGGAGAGGGCGCCTTTGAGCATGGCGATGCCTATCGAGAGGGTCCAGTTCTCGTAATGGTTCAGATAGAGCAGAGGGGCCAGGAAATCGTTCCAGTGGTGCAGGAAACTGAAGATGGCCACCACCGTCAGGGCTGGGACCGAAAGCGGGGTGATGATCCGGGCGTAGATCGTGAGATATCCGGCCCCATCGATGAGGGCGGCGTCCTCCAGTTCGTTGGGGATCGTCAGAAAGAACTGCCGCAGGAGAAAGATATTAAAGGCCCCGCCACCGAACCAGTAGGGGACGATAAGGGGCAGGAAGGTCCCGATCCAGCCCAGCTCCTTGAACATCACGTAGACCGGGATGAGGGTCACGGCGTAGGGCAGCATGATCGTGGTGAGCAGGACACCGAAGACCAGGTCGCGGCCGGGGAAGCGCAGGCGGGCGAAACTGTAGGCGGCCAGCGAGGCCGTCAGCACCTGCCCCACCGTGGCCGGGACGGTGGCGATGAGGGTGTTGCGGGTGAAGCGCAGGAAGGGCTGGTCGACCAGCACTTCGAGGTAGTTCTGCCAGCGGACCGGGTTGGGGATGAACTGGGGCGGGATGACGTAGATCTCGTGCGGCGCCTTGAGCGAGGATGAGAGAAGCCAGAAGAAGGGAACCATCATCAGAAAGCCCCCACCCCCCAGGACGGCGTGGGCGACGGCCTGGCGGAAAAGGCGCCGGAGGCGGACCCCCCGCCGGCTGAGGGGCTGGATCTGGACCGACGAGTGGAGCATCGTCACCTCCGCACCGCCTCGTAGTAGACCCAGCGGCCCTGGCTGCGGAAGACGAGAGCCGTCAACGTCAGGATAATGAGCAGCAGCACCCAGGCCATGGCCGAGGCGTAGCCCATCTTGAAATACTGGAAGGCGTTGCGGTAGAGATAGAGCACGTAAACCAGCGCGGCATTCTCCGGACCGGCCGTTCCGATCTCGGTGGCCGGCGGGGTAAAGATGATGTAGACGATGGAGAAGACCTGAAACGTGCCGATGATGCCCATCACCAGGTTGAAGAAGATGATCGAGGAGGTCATCGGCAGCGTCACATGCCGGAACCTGTGCCACCAGGTCGCGCCGTCGACCTCGGCCGCCTCGTAGAGGTGCTGGGGCACCCCCTGGAGACCGGCCAGGAAGATCAGCACCGCGTTGCCCACCCCCCAGAGATGGACCAGGACCAGCGCCGGCACCGTCCAGTTCGGGTCGCTCAGCCAGGCCGGGGCCGGGAGACCCGCCAGCCGTAGGAAGAAGTTCACCGGTCCGAAGTCGCGGTTGAGCAGCCAGAGCCAGAGGACACCGTTGGCCGTGGCCGGGACGAGCGAGGGCAGGTACCAGAGGGTCCGGTAGAGGCTGATGCCCCGAACCCTCTGGTTCATCAGGAGGGCGACAAGGTAGGCCGCGACCAGGGAGAGCGGGATCGCCAGGGCGCTGTAGTAGGCGGTCACCGTCAGCGATTTGATGTACAGGCGGTCGGCGGTGAACAGGCGGACGTAGTTGGTCAGCCCGACCCATTTGGGTGGGGTGACGATGTCGTAGTTGGTGAAGCTGAAGTACAGCGAGGCCAGAACCGGTCCCAGCTGGAAGAAGAGCAGGCCCAGGACCGCGGGCAGGATGAACGCCCAGCCGATGATGGCCTCCTGAAGACGATAGCGCAGCCCGGGACGGGAACGACTCCCCACGCGCAGCACACTGATCATGCCCGTCGGCTCCTTCGCGCGTCGCCTGGGCGGGACGGGCGGTCTGGCCCTCCACCCCGCCCCCTGAACAGACCCTACTGCGTCGCCGGCTCGCCGGTGTCGATGATCCGCTGCAGGATCTCCTGGACCTCCTGAGCGATCTCACGGTACGGTTTCTTGCCGCGGAGCACCGGGTCGTAGCGCGGGTTCCAGGCGTCGATCCAGTACTGGCGGTAGCCCAGGTAGAAGGAGTTCTGGTGCTGACCGGGCCAGCGGATGGTGGTGGGATCGAGCTCGTTGTAGAAGACCTCGCGGTACTGCCTGGCCGGCGGCTGGGAGTCGTTGATAAAGGCCTCGATCAGGTCCTTGCGGGTCGGCTGGAGCAGCCCGCCCTTGAAGAGGATCGTCTGCCCCTCTTTGTCCAGCGAGACCCATTTCATCCACTGCCAGGCGGCGTCCTTGGCCTTGGACATCCGGGTCATCGACTGCCCGGAGTAGTGGCCGTAGGAGACCGGGATCTTCTGCATCGGGAAGGGGGCCACGCCCCAGTTGATCTTGGCGTCGTTGGTCCGGCCCAGCATCCAGACGCCTTCCTCGGACATGGCCACGTTCCCGGCGGCGAACCCCACCGGGTTCGCCTGCTTGTACTCGGGGCTGGGCCCGACGAAGTGCTTGACGCCCCAGTCGGCCAGTTTCTGGTAGCCCTCGATGGCCTCGGGCGAGGCCACTGCCACCTTTCCCTCCTTGGTGATGATCTCCCCGCCCAGGGTGTAGATCCAGTGCTCGTGGCCGTGGAGGAGGGTCGGGGCGAAGCCGTACTGCTTGATCCGGGTCGGGTCGAAGCCGGGCTCGCCGGGGTGCTTGCCGTTGACATCGAGGGTGAGCCTGGTCGCCAGCTGCACCAGTTCGTCCCAGGTCAGGCGTTTCTTGGGGTCGGGCAGGGGCAGGCTTGCCTGGTTGAGGAGGTCGATGTTGAAGAAAAGCGCCATCGCCCCGGAGTCGAAGGGAACGGCGATCCGTCGGCCGTCGTAGACCATGGCGATCCACATCTCTTTGATGTGCTCGTCGGGGTTGAAGTCCCGCCGGAGATAGGGCTCCAGGTCCTCGATGATGCCCTTCTTCCAGCCCAGGCCCCCGGTGCGCAGGCTGGCGTCGAAGTAGACGTCGGGCGGGTTGCCGGCAGCGACCCCTAACTGGACCTTCTGGAAGTGGTCGCCGGTGGTGTGGTCGATCTCGACCTCGATCCGGGGGAAGGCCTTCTTGAACTCGGCCACCAGGGTCTGGGTGACCTTCAGAATGGCGTCGCCCCCGCGCGATTGGAACTTGATCCGGGCGGGTGGGACGCTGACCGGGGCGGCGGCTGCTGGGGTGGGCGTGGGCGGGGCGGCGGGCTGGGCCAGGGTTGGTGTGGACGCCGGGGCGGGCGGGCTGCAGGCGCCAAGCGCGGCCAGGACGCTCGCTCCCCCCAGGAGACGCAGGACCGCTCGCCGGGATATCTGCCGTACCATCTCTCCCCCTTTAAAACAACGTTACGTGCGCCTCCGGACGCCCCAGGGACAGGGCGTCAGTCGTCGCCGGTCGGTCGCTCTGCCGGGCGCCCCCGCAGGATTCGCGGACCACCAGCCGCGTGGGGAACTCGACCTGGACCGGGGGGGTGGCGCGTTGCTGGATGAGGTCCAGCAGAATCGCCGTCGCCCGGGCGGCCATCTCCTCGATCGGCAGATGGACGGTCGTCAGGGCGGGCACGGTGTACTGGGCGAACTCGGCATCGTCGAAGCCCACCACGGCCAGGTCGTCGGGGACCCGCACCCCGCTTTCGCGGGCCGCGCGCAGGATCCCGAGGGCCAGGAGGTCGTTGGTGGCGAAGAGGGCGGTGGGCCGCTGGGAGGCCGGTCGGGCGAAGAGGGCACGGGCGGTGTGGTAGGCCGCGTCTGTCCAGGGGGTGCCAGGGGCGGTGATGGCTTCGACCCGCCGTCCGCTGGCCGCGACAGTCTCCAGAAAGCCGGCGACCCGCAGCTGGTGGGCCTCGGAGGCGGTCTCCGGAGCCATGACCGCCAGCTGCTGGTGGCCCAGAGCCAGGAGGTGCTGGGCCACACGGCAGGCCGCCGCGCGGTTGTCGGCGTTGACCGCATTGTGGGGCGTCACCCGCTGAAAGACGACAAAGGGGAGCGGAGTCTCGAGGGTGCGCAGAAAGGCGTCGTCCTCGGGGGTGGTGTTGGTGACCAGCAGGCCGTGATACCAGAGCGGCTCGCGGAGGCCCCGCAGGCGGTGGAGGTGGCCGGGCTGGTAGGTCTCCACCGTCAACTGGGTTTCGAGGCCGGCCTGGGCCAGCGCGGTCTGGACTGTGCCCAGATGGTGCTGCATGCCCCGGATGATCCGGGAGATAAGCGAAAGACGGCTGTCGACCGGGTGGGCGATGGCCAGAACGATCAGCCGTCGGGCCGGGGTCTTGGCGCGCAGCCGCCGGGCGGCCAGGTGGGGCGTGTAGCCCAGCTCCCGGGCGGCCGCCAGCACCGCCTGGCGCGTGGCCTCCGAGATGCGGACGCTGCTGGGGCGGCCGTTCAGGACCAGCGACACCGTGCTGACCGAGGTCCCGGCACGGCGGGCGATGTCGCGCAGACTGGCCACAGATTGCTCCCGCTTTTGGAACGATATTGGTGTAACGTTTCAGCAGCCAGTGTACGCCTCTCCGCGTCTGTTGTCAAGGGGGCCCGCGATGGCGGTTGAGGCGGTCGGGGGCGGGAGAGCGATCCGGGGCGGTCTCGGCGTTCGACCGGGCGCCCAGTCGCTCCGACACCGTGTCCGGCGGGCGCCTTCACCCTTTCGGCCCGGTGAGGCTCAGGATCCGACTGGTGCGGATAGAGCCGATAGGTCTCTCGCGGTGCGGGCTTTAATCCCGGTGAAGGGGATCGTCCTCAGGCGGCCGGTCCGTCTGAGACAGATCCGGGTGGACGACCGGCTCACGGGGTTTCTCGCCCCGGTTTCCCTGCCGGAAGACCGAGCAGGCGGTGCCAGTGGTGGAGCGACTCCGGCTCATCACCACGGCGATCCGGCAGAACCTGGCCCTGGCGGCCGGCTCCCTCAAGCCCGGCGGATCGTCTGGCCCCGGGCGCTGGGCGCGGTGGCGTACGGCGGCCGGCTCTTTCTCAGCCGCCGGGCTTTCTGTCCCCATCGCCAGGGCGAGCGCCCCTTCCAGGTGGAGCGGATTCTGGCGAGATAAAGTGCTCCCTGACCGGGACGAGGTGGCCGGCAGGGCGGATCGCCGGGGCCGGCGCCGGCTCCAGCGTCAGCCGCTTCGCCCCGACGGAGGGGCTCCAGCCCGGCCAGCCGGTCCGGCTCACGGTCCCTTGCGGCCGGTGAGTGAGGGCCCGGTGGTCCTGGCTCGGCCCACGAGTCTGGCCGGGACCGGGCCCGACCGACCGACGGTCAGCCGGCGGTGCGCCCGGGTGCGCTGGCCCGGGCTTTCGGCACTCCTGCCCCGAGGCCGGGAGCGGCCGGCGGGTGGCCACGGGATCTGAGGGGGGGCGGCTGGGGGGAGTGCTCTCAGAGCGCGTTCAGAGATCAAGAAGTCACGCACGTTAGGCGCAGCGTCAGCAGACGGATCGAGGCCAGGGACAGAGAGGCGGCGCGGCCTGTCTTCCAGACCTCGTCGTCTGTGCGCAACCGGCGGTGCCGCCTGCGCCACGCCAGCGGGCGTTCCCCGACCCAGCGCGTGGAAATGACCGCGAAGCCGGTCGCCTCCGGTGGTCTTGGGGGCACCTTCACCCTCCCCCCGCGGTGCGGGGTGACCCCGTCGACGCAGCCGGTCTTGGACCCGTGGTCGCCCCACCGCTTCCGGATGACGTGGCCCCCGCGCGCGGCAGCACCCCGTGGCCGCCGGCGCTCTCGGGAATCGCTCCACCGGCGCGATTCCCCGTCCGCCGCGGGGACCCGCGCCCGCCGGAGAGGCCCCAGGGTCTCCCCCAGCACTGGTCGCGTGCGGCCGGTGCCGTTTCTTGGGCGCGGCGGCGCCGCGCACCCCTCCCACCGCGGTCGTCGTGACCCTCTGGCGCTTCAAGATCGCCGCCCGCGGCGGCGCCTGCCGACCCGCCGGAACGCGGCGCCGCTCCCGCACGGCAGCGTTCCGCCGCACCCACGTCCCAGCGGCCGTCCACTGGTCGAAGGACTCCCGCACGGTTCCCCAGGAGGGGAAAGCGCGCAGAAGCAGCCGCCCGACGAACAGTCCCCCGGACTGTTCGTCCCCCGGGGCGCGGCAGAGAGAGCACCGGGCGCAGGGCACCGCGGCGTGGTCGCCCTGGTCCCTGCCGCTTCGGCCGCAGCGGCAGAAGCTCCGCCCACGCGGCAGCGGTCAGATCGGCCGGAGAGCGGTGCCCCGGACCCGGTTGCGCCACAATCAGCCCTCCCATGCGCGCCAGACCCCGGCGCATTTTCGGACTGAGCATGCGGCGAGAGCCGCCCAGCAATCAATTTCTGAACGCGCTCTCAGCCCGGCCGCGCGGCCGGGCCGGGTTTGTCTCTTGACGGGGGAGCTCCAGCGGGGTAGGCTGGAGCAGCGCGTTTACAACAGAAGATGCGGGCGGCGCTGTTCGGGCAGCCCGAGGCGTGGCTGAGGCGGCCCGGTCGCCCCAGCGAGAAGCACATCAGGCCCCGCCGGCCTCTGCCCGGCGGGGCCGTCTGGTCTGACAGCGCTCTGCCAGCACCCTTCTCACCGTCCTGGTGGTCGCCCCAACGGAAAAGGCCCCGGTGGGACCGGGGCCGGTGGGCTGCCGGGCCTGGATTCGAACCAGGGATCTTCTGATCCAGAGTCAGACGTGTTACCGCTACACCACCCGGCAACGCCTGCACTCCCTATTATACCACACCCCGACTAGGCCGGCCAGTCCCGACCACCGCTTGCCGGGCGAGTTTTCCGAAGGACCAGCACCTCGTCGACCGGTGGGCGAGACGATCACGCCAGCGCGGCCTCCCCGCCCCGGCCGGCGCCAGAGGGGCGCGACGCGACCGGGGCCCCGGTCTCCTCCGCCGTCGCCCCAGAAGCCCGGCCGCCGGCGGCGACACCCCGGCGAGCGCCGGCCCCCCGGAGACAGCCGGGGGCTCTTCACCCGTTCGGCAACGCATCGGTTGCTTCCTCGTTCCTCGACCGGGTGCTCGGAGACCGTCTCCTTCCCAGGGAACTCCTGGTAGGGTCGTTTGCGGCCCAGAAAGTTTCTCGTGACCGGGCCGACGTGGTTTCCCCGTGAGCAAAGAAATACCAACAAAAACGGCCGCTGTTGGCACCCCTTTTTTAGTATTTTCTCACACCCACCGACGCCTGGTCGGTGGTATGATCGCCGCCGGCGAAGCACGCCACTTCCCCGTTGAGGAGGTCCGATGTCGGCGGCGCCCCTGGATATCCTGGAACGCCTCACCCGCTGCTGCGACCAGCTGGAGAGCGCCCTCCGCCAGCCAGACCGCCTGCCCACGGAGACCGCCCGCACGCTGGCCGAGTGCCTGACCGAGTGCCGGGTGATCCTCATCGAGCTGGCCCTCGACTACCACGCACACGCGGCCATCAGCAGCCGCACCCTCCAGCGGATTCTGGACGCCCAGGCCAAGGCGCTCTTGCCAGCCTCCTGACCCTGCCATATACTGCTCTCGGTCAAAACGCTCGGGAGGGCAGGCCCGTGGGAACCGCGTCCGGTGTGGTCGTCGCTGTCCACCTCTGCCCCGGCCACCGCCAGCCGATGCAACCGGTCTCGCAGGCCCAGGCCCGGGAAGACTACGGTCTGGAGGGAGACCGCCACGCGCGCCCGGGCAGCCGCCGTCAGGTCCTCCTCGTGGCCGAGGAGACGCTGACCGCCCTCGACCTCGCCCCGGGTCAGGTTAAGGAGAACATCACCACCCGGGGGATCGCGCTGCAGACGCTGCCGGCCGGTCAGCATCTCCTGGTCGGGACGGCGGTCCTGGAGGTCACGGGGCCCTGCACCCCCTGCAGCCGGATGGAGGAGATCCGCCCCGGTCTCCAGCGCGCCCTGGCTGGTCGCCGGGGGGTCCTGGCCCGGGTCGTCCGCTCCGGGATGATCTGGCCGGGGGCGCCGGTCCATCCCCTGACGGCCGACCGCCCGGCGGAGCGCCGGTAGCCTGGCCCCAGGGAAGCGCGGTCGCGCCCGGTCCGGCCGCAAGGGCCTCGCCCGCCTGTCCATCGCCTGGCCGGCCAGGCGATGGTGACCACATTTAGCGGAGGTGCCGATGGCGGAGTCGGCGCTCACCCCCGAGATCGTCGAGCTCCTGCGGCGGTCCAGCACCGCCACCATGACCTCGGTCCTGGCCCGCTATGGGTTGCGCAACACGTTTCTCCTCGGCGTTCGCCCCCTCACCCCCGGCCAGCGGATGGTCGGCGTGGCCTTCACCCTCCGGTATATCCCGGCCCGCGAGGATCTCGACCACACCGGCACCGTCGATAACCTGACCGACCCCCAGCGCCTGGCAGTCGAACGCATCGGCCCCGGCGAGGTCCTGGTGATCGACGCCCGGGGCGATGTCCGGGCCGGCGTCCTGGGGGCCATTCTGGCCACCCGCATCAAAATGCGCGGCGGCGCGGGGATCGTGACCGACGGCGCCTTCCGCGATACGCCGGCCATCGCCACCCTGGGCCTGCCCGCCTACTGCCGGGCGGCCCACGCTGCGGCCAATAAGACCGTCCACCACCCGGTGGACTTCCAGGTTCCCATCGCCTGCGGCGGCGTGGCCGTCTACCCCGGCGATGTCCTGGTCGGCGACGACGAGGGCGTCGTGGTCATCCCCCGCCACCTGGCGACCACGGTGGCCCGCGAGGCGGCCGAGCAGGAGGACCTGGAGGCGTTCCTCTGGGAGAAGGTGCGCCAGGGCGCCAGTATCGTCGGGGTCTATCCCCCCGACGAGCGGACGCTGGCTGAGTACCGGGCCCGCCGCGCTGCCCTCTCCTCCTGACCGCGCCCCGGTGGGTCCTCCACCGGCCGCCCGCGCTTTGGGCCACCATCTCTCCTGATGAACGGCGTCTGGACGGTGGGCCGCCTGGCCTCCGCCAGGATCGCCCTCGCTGGGAGGAGTGCATGCTGCGGCTGCCCGAGCCTCCGCCGGTCTTCGACCACCAGACCCGTCTGGCCGTCGCCCGCCACCTCTGCCAGCGTCTCTGCGCGCGCTACGGCGACGAGGTGCGGGCGGTCTTTCTGGTCGGCTCGGTGGCCAAGGGGACCGACCTCCCCTACTCCGACCTGGAGTGCGATGTCATCACCCGGACCCGGCCGCACCGCTGGCATGCCTTCTTCTACCACGGCCTCTTCGTGGGCCTCAGTTTCCAGCCCTGGGAGGCCTACCGGGCGGAGTACGCGACCGTCACCTACGAGTGGCCGCTGACCCAGGACGCCCCCTGGACCGCCCTCCCGCTCTACGACCCCGACGATCTTCTCGGCGAGCTCCGGCGTCTGGCGGAGGCGGCGCTGGCCGCGGCCGACTGGCCGTCGCTTCTCGCCGAGGCGCTGGCCGACCTCTACGAACAGGTCTCCAAGGTTCTGAACGCCACGCTCACCGATTCGCCGGACCCACTGGGCGCTCTGGCTGCCGCCCGTCAGGCAGCCTACTGGGCGGCCATCCTGGTCGGGCTGGCCAACCGTCACCGCTACCAGGGCGCCCGGACCATGTACCGGGAGAGCCTGACCCTGCCGCGCCTTCCGGCCGGTTACGCCGCCCTCCTGCCCCGGCTGCTCCTCGGGGCGGCCGATCTCTCCCGGCTGGCCGGGGATGTCTGGCGCCTCTGGCTGGCCTGCCGGGCCTTGGTGGCCGCCTGCGGGGCGACGCTCGACGACGACCGCCTAACGCGCCTGTGAGGACGCCCGTGGCTACTCGCCGCGGAGGGTGACCACGGTCTCGATGTGGTGGGTCTGGGGGAACATGTCGATGGGCTGGACGTCGGTCACCCGGTAGCCCCCCTGGACCAGGAGCCGGAGGTCGCGGGCCAGGGTGGCCGGGTCGCAGGAGACGTAGACGATCTTCGGCGCCCGCAGGGCCAGCAGGGCCTCGATGACCGGCGGGGCGCAGCCCACCCGCGCCGGGTCGAGCACCACCGCGTCGACCTTCTCCCGGATCTGGGGCAGGGCCACCTCGGTCTTGGCCTCGACGAACCGGACGTTGTCGAGGCCGGCGGCGTTGACCTCGGCGTCCCGCACCGCGCTTCTGGACTCCTCGATGCCGATAACGTAATGGGCCCGCTCGGCGATGTGCAGGGTGAATGTGCCGACGCCGCAGTAGGCGTCGACCACCACCTCCCGGCCGGTCAGCTCCAGCCGGTCGAGGACCAGGAGCGCCAGGAGATCGGCCTGACTGTAGAAGCCCTGCCGGTCGGCGAGCCAGGGAGCCCGGATGGCCGCCGGCAACGCGCGGAAGTCGGGGCGGGTGTTGACCTGGAAGAACGAGACGGCCGAGACCCGGTAGCGGCGCCCGAGCAGGATCTCGTGGTAGTACGGCTGGCCGGTCGGCAGATCCGGCAGGTCGGGGAAGGCCGGCTGGATGAGGAACTCGCCGGTCCGGGCGCCGTAGCGGATGACCACCTGGTGCAGGCCGGCGCCCCGTCCCTGAAGGAGGGCCAGGAGGCGGTTGATCGGCGGCTGGGTGATCCGGCAGTAGTGAACGGGCAGCACCCGGTGGGTGTGGCGGACGACGAAGCCGAGTTCGCCGCTCCGCCGGGTCGAGAGCCGGATCTGGTTGCGGTAGTGCCAGGGCACCGCCGCCGGGATGATCGGCTGGACCACCACGTCGGTCAGTCCCCCGATCCGGCGCAGCTGCTCGGTCAGAATCTCCTGCTTGATGGTCAGCTGGTAGGCGTAGTCGGCGTGCTGGTACTGGCAGCCGCCGCAGCGGCCGAAGTAGGGGCAGGGCGGCCAGGTCCGGTGGGGCGAGGGCGTGAGCACCGCCACCGCCCGGGCGTGGGCGAAACGGCGCTTGCGCTGCTGGACCTCGGCCAGGACCTCCTCGCCGGGCAGCCCGTAGTCGACAAAGAGCACCTGGCCGTCGAGGTGGCCGACGGCCTCGCCCAGATAGCCCGGCCCCTCTAACTGAACCCGGACGTCGAAGGTCTCGGCGGTCACGCGCGCTCCCTGCGGCCAGCAGTCCCGCCTTGTATTTTACCAGGAGCCTCCCCCTGGAGGGGTGTAGGCGGAGGAGAGAGTATGGCCACCATCGCATGCCTTATCGCCGGAACAGCGCGGGCCCACCGACGGCGCGTGGCGACCCGGAACAGCCGACATCATCCCGACGCGGCCCGGCGTGCCGACCCCGAGGGGCGGCAATTCCTCGCTCCCTCCCCTACGGTGCGGGCCGTCGGCGACCCACCGCCTCCCCCGGTCTGGGGAGGAGGCCTGGCCGCGCGGTCAGACCCCAGAGCCCAGGGCCTGGCGGTCTCCGCGAGCACGGCCGGGCCGCCGGTGGCTGAAGGCCGGCGCCTGAAGCCCGCCGGCCCGCGCCCGGCGGGCGACTTCCTTTTCGGGTGTGGGCCGGCGTAGAATGAGGACAGACGATGCTCGCTGAGGAGCCGGGGCCATGGGGGACGAACTGCGGGTGGAGCAGCAGGGAGCGCTGGCGACGGTGACGATCAACCGGCCGGCCGTGCACAACGCCATCACGCTCGAGGTCTGGCGGGAACTGGCCGAAGCGTTCCGGCAGCTGGCCACCCGGCCGGAGGTCCGGGTGGTCATCCTGCGCGGCGCCGGGACGCAGGCCTTCAGCGCCGGCGCTGATGTGGCCGAGTTCCCGACCCACCGCTACAGCCGGGCGGCCGCCCGGACCTACCACCAGACGATGCAGGCCGCCCTCGAGGCTGTCGAGACGCTGGACCGCCCGGTCCTGGCCCTGATCTTCGGCTTCGCTCTGGGAGCGGCCTGCGCCCTGGCCTGCGCCTGCGATCTGCGCCTGGCGGCTGAGAACGCCCGGATCGGGGTGCCGGCCGCCCGGCTGGGTCTGACCCTGGGCCTGCGCGATACCCAGCGCCTGGTGAGCCTCGTGGGGATCGGCCGGGCGGCTGACCTTCTGCTCACCGGACGCGTTCTGTCGGCCGCCGAGGCGCTGGCGGTCGGTCTGGTGGACCGGGTCTACCCGGTGGCCACGGCCGAGGCCGAGGCCCGCGCTCTGGCGACCGAGATCGCCGCTCAGGCCCCGGTGGCCCTGCGCCAGGCCAAACGGGCCCTGCGGCTCCTGCTCCGCAACCCGAGCCTGAGTGGGGTGGACGAGACCGAGGCCTCTATCGAGTGGGCCGAGACTCAGGACTTCGCCGAAGGGATCCGCGCCTTCCTGGAGCGCCGGCGACCGGTCTTCCAGGGGCGCTAGATCCGCTCAGCGGGCGGTGACAACCTCGACCAGCGCCTCTCGCCGCCGCCGGACGATCGGGCCGTCGAGGTCGGTGCGCAGGACGCGCACCCCATACCGGTCGAGCAGCGTCAGGGTCGCCAGCGCCGGGTGCCCACAGCGCTTGAGACGGCCCACCGCGAGGACCGCGACCCGCGGCCGGACAGCGGCCAGAAAGCCGGGAGCGAGCGCGTCGACCGCTCCACGGGGAGGCACCTTGAGAACCGTGCTCTGAACCGGGCGGCCGGCCGGTCCCGGCTGCCGTGGCCGGGCAGGTCGCCGGTGAAGAGGCCCGGGCGACCGCCGAGCGGCGGTTGGGACCCCCGGCCTCTCCCGCCTCCGGGTGCCGGATCTCCAGCCGGGCGCCGCGTCCGGGACGACCACCTGACCGCCCCGGCCACCAGTCGGCGCAGGCCCGGCCGGGCGACGATCGCCTGGAGGCGCTGGGACTCCGGCGTCGCCACCGGCAGCCCCGGCTCGATGACCGGTCGCAGGCGGAGGGTGGTGCCGCGGGTCTTCGGCCGGTCGGCCACCTGGCCGTGGAGGGTGACTGTCTGCCCGCAGGGCGGGTCGGATGGCGGATCGGCGACGAGGCTGGCCCGGGCCAGGCCGAGCCCCAGTCCGGCCAGGGTCAGGAGCGGCGGCGCCACCGGTCGCCTCAGACTGAGGCCGACGACCAGGCCGAGGGCGGGGACGTCCCGGCTGACCGCCGCGCCGGCGCCCAGGGGCCGATGGTCACGCCGGGCAGGACGGTGGCGTGCGCGCCGATGGCGGCCCCGTAGCCGACGCGGGTCGTCCCCACCGTCCAGGCGTCCGGCCCCGTGCGGCGACCGTCGGGCCGGATCGCGCGCGGCTGTCTGTCGCTGGCCAGGCCGGCGTACGGGCCGAGGAGGCCCAGGGGTAAGGGCGAGGCGTCATTCTGGACTTCGACCCGGCTGCCCCGGTCGATGGCGACGCCTTTGCCGATGGTGCGCTCCTCGCCGATCCGGACCCGGGCCTGGTGCCAGAGAAGTGTCCCGGCGCCGCCGAGGGCGTCGGGAGCGACCGTGGCGGTCGGGTGAATCCGGGCGCTCCGGGTCAGCATCGTCGTCCGCTCTTCGCGATCGCACCTTAAAAGACGGCGCCTTTCGGTCGGTGCGGTGGCTCACCGAGGGCGGCCTTGCCGGGGGTCGTGACGCTGGCCGGCCGGAGGTTCGTGATATAATGTGGGGCGAAGGAGGACGGGCGATGGATGGGCGACTGGGGCGTTGGGGGCTCGGGCTGCTCCAGAGCCTGAGCATCACCCTCCACCGGTTCTGGCTGGCCCTCTTCGACTACCTCGCCGGGCGACCACGGCTGGAGCGGACCGCCACCGGCGTCCGCCAGCCCCCTCACCACTGGGGCGTTTTCACGGTCCAGTACCCGGAGGAGAAACTCGTCCTGCCCGAGCGCTTCCGCTCCTTTCCGGTCCTGCTGTACGAGGAGGAGACCGGTAAGATCCGCTGCACCAGCTGCGGCATCTGCGCCAAGGTCTGCCCGCCCCAGTGCATCTGGATCGAGCGGACCACCGGGCCGGACGGCAAACCGGTCCCCGAACCCAAAGATTTCGTCATCGACCTCTCGATCTGCATGAGCTGCGGCTTCTGCGCCGAGTACTGCCCCTTCGACGCCATCAAAATGGACCACCGTTACGAACTGGCCACCTATGAGCGCCAGCGGGCGCTGGTCCGGCACCTGCCGGATCTCCTGGTCTCGACCCGCTACTACGCCGAGACCCATCCCCTGGCCTGGGCCGAGGAGGAGGCCGCCCGCGCCCGCAAGGGCCGTGGGGCCCAGGCCGAAGCCGGGGAGTAGAGGCCGATGACCGAGCCGCTGAGCCCCCAACCGCTTCCCGCGCTGGCCCTGGAGGGTCTCTCGCAGCGGACCCTTGAGGAGCACTACAAACTCTACCGGGGGTATGTCAACCGGGCCAACGATCTCCAGGCCCGCCTGGCCGCCCTGGACCGGGCGACGCCGCCGGCGCCCCTCAGCCGCGACCTGGGCCAGATCCTGGCCGACCTCACTGGGACGCTGAACGCCATCCGCAACCACGAGCTCTACTTCGCCAACCTCGGCGGCCGGGGCGGCCGGGCCTACGGCCGGGTCGCCGAACTCCTCGACCGCGACTACGGCTCGTTCGAGCACTGGACGACCGATTTCACCGCCGCCGCGCTGGCCGCCCCGGCCTGGGTCTGGCTGGTCTTCGATCTGGCCGACGGCCGCCTGCGTCTGACCACCGGCCAGTCCGACCAGTCCGCCCCCGGCTGGGAGGTCTGCCCGGTGCTGGGGCTGGACCTCTGCGAGCACGCCTACGTCATCGACTTCGGCGTCGACCGTCTGGCCTACATCCGCGCCTTCCTGCGCAACGTCGACTGGGACGACGTCAACCAGCGCCTCCTGCGGGCTGAGCGGCTGTGGAGCGCCAGTCAGACCTGACCGGAGGCGACCGGTGAGCGGCGTCCGGGGCGGCGTGCTGGGTGGGGTGATGGCCCTGCTGCTCCTGGCCGGCTGCGCCCTCTGGCCAGGAGGCGGGGAGCAGACCAGCACCCCGGGGCCTGGCCAGCCGGCGCCCGACTTCACCCTGCCCGCCCTCGATGGGACGCCCCGCCGGCTCAGCGACCTCCACGGCCGGCCGGTCCTGCTGAACTTCTTCGCCACCTGGTGCGTCCCCTGCCGGGTCGAGCTGCCCGAGTTCGAGCGGGCGGCCGAGCGCTATCGGGACCGGGGGCTCGTCGTTCTCCTGGTCGATGTGCAGGAGGAGCCCGAGGCGGTGGCGGCCTTCGTCCGCGACCTGGGCCTGCGGAGCCCGGTGGTCCTGGACCGGACCGGCGAGGTCGCCGCCCGCTATCGGGTCCAGGGCCTGCCCAGCAGTTTCTTCGTCGGCCGCGACGGCCTGATCCGGGTGGCCCGGCTGGGGGTTGTGGACCGGACGCTGCTGGAGCGCGGTCTGGCCCGGATTCTGGACTAGGGGGGCGGGAAGTCGGGGACCTCGCCGCGCTCGCCGAAGAGGCCGCTCTCCTCAAAAGCGCTGGGGCCCCCGCGCCGGACCAGGTCCTCCAGCTGCCGCCAGAGCGGCTCGGGGACCTCGCGCTTGTAGACGTAGAGGTTGTGCAGGTTGCGGACGCCGGCGCTGGTCCCGCTGGCCAGGCCCTGCGCGCGCTCGGTGACACGGAGCGAGGTGCCGCCGAAGTTGGCCAGGTTGAGGTAGTCCTCGCCGGCCGTGGCCTGTTCGTGGACCGGCACCTTCTGCAGGTCCTCGTCGCTCCAGCCCAGGTAGCGGACCCAGCCCAGCACGTCTTTGTAATCGTAAAGGGTCATCTCCCACTGGGTGGACATCTCTCCCCCGCTGTGCCACTGTTTGACCGGGCTGGCGGCAACTCCTGTGCCGGCGCGGCCAGCCTAGACCGGCTGGCCCAGCGCCTCCCGGGCCCGTCGCCAGCCGTCGCGGACCGCCTCCTGGACGTAGTCCCAGGCGGTCTCCTCGCTGGCCTCGGTCAGCAGGCTCCAGTGGCGGCGCAGGTCGGCGCTGACCTCCGCCCAGGTCTTCCCCTGGAACTCCGGCCGCTGGGCGGCGTACCAGCCGAACCGGTGGGCCGCGCGCACCTCATCCCAGTGGATCCCCAGCGGGCCGTAGCGCTGCTCCCACTCCTGCTGCCACTGCGCCTCCTGCGACTCCCACGTTTGCATCGGTCGCCTCCGGGTATGTGGGTCTGGGACCAGGGTGTTCAGGCGGGCAGAACCGGCCATGGCCTGGCCGTCTTCGGGTACAATGGGTGGCGGGACGCCCTCGATTTGTAGCATAGCGGTCGCACGCCCGCGACGGCAAGAGGCGTGGACCGGTGGGGAGTGATCGCATGGAGATCAATATCGGCGCCAGGGTCTTCTGCACCGACGGGTTCTGCGGTCGGGTGGACCGGGTGATCCTGCACCCGGAGACCAACCAGGTCCACCACCTGGTGATCGACACCTCGCCGCTGCTCACCTGGTTTGTGGTGGTGCCGGTCGAGCGGATCCGGCACAGCAGCCACGAGGCCGTCTACCTGGACCTGACCACCGAGGAGCTCAGGCAGCAGCCGACCTTTGTCGAGACCGACTACGAGCCAGCGCCAGCGACCTACGTCCCGCCCCCCGGCTTCCCGCCGGCCAGCCACACCCTTTTCCTCCGCCCGGCGATCAAGGTCCGGGGGGTCGAGCACAAGCGCAAGCACCCCGAGGACTTCGAGATCCGCGACGGGATGCCGGTCGAGGCCCTGGATGGGCCCATCGGGGTGGTGGATGAGGTCATTCTCGACCCGTTCACCCGGAAACTGACCGCCTTCGTCGTCCGCCGGGGCCGGTTCCTGCCGCGCGATGTGACCATCCCCCTGGCCTACGTCCGTGAGGTCGAGGCCGGCCGGGTCCTCCTCGATCTGACCCGCGCACAGGTCGAGCGGCGATCATACCATCGACCAGGC
>Ga0209989_100075_pt1 | contig 17981 bp, 13 predicted proteins | sample Antgeofumaro1A2B_FD_188083 | JGI IMG/M metagenome (GOLD analysis project Ga0209989, IMG submission 188083) | Geothermal fumarole subsurface microbial communities from Mt. Erebus, Antarctica - 1A2B (SPAdes) (version 2) | ecosystem: Environmental > Terrestrial > Volcanic > Fumaroles | place: Mt....
CGCGGGTGGTCGGGCAGGCGTCCTCCGCGGGCGTGTAGTCGTTGGTGAGCTGGCGCAACTGCTCCAGCGCCTGCGCGGCGTTATCGTGCTCGTACTCCATCATGCGGATGGGGTTCGCAACCGTGCCGAAGGGGAAGCGCAACGGCGCGTTCGCCTGCTCCATCTGCATGATGGCGGGGAACAGCACGTGCTCCTCCTTTTGCATGTGTAGTTGCAGTTCGGAACGCAGGCTCTCGTACACCTCGCGCACCGTGTGCCACTCCGGACGTTCGTCACCATGAGCCTCCGCTACTTTCCGCGCCAAATCGCTCAGGCGGGGTAGTTCGTTGCGTAGGTATTCGTGATGCGTCTGCACGATATGCTCGCACAGCTCGGTCAGCGTCGCCTGCGACCAATCGCGCTCTTCAGGCTCAGCCTGTTGTTCGGCTTCCAGCAGTCGACGAGTGACCTCCTCGACGCTCAGGTTCTTCTCCTCGCAAGCTTGTTGAAGCGATTTTCTGCCCCCACAGCAATAGTCGATGCCCAGTTCTTCGAACACCCGCGCACGACTGGGGCGCTCAATCACCATCTGCGCTACGGTGGTCGTGGTGTCGAGGTGGTTCATGGTATCCCTCCTGATATAGGTGTTATCCTTGTTGTCGGAGCAATATCAGCAACATCACCACCGGCGTCTTCGCCACCACACTGTGTGGTAGATTGGGTGTCATGTAGACCCATGTGCCGGCGGTGGCAGGGCGTTTTTCAGCACCCAGGGTCAGTTCCGCCTCACCCTGCACGAAATGGAGCAGAGCAGGCATAGACGCGGTATGCTCCGAAAGGTCCTGTCCCTGGTCGAACCCGAAGAGCACTACCTTCACGTGTTGGTCCTGGTACAGCGTGCGGCTCAAGATGCCGTCCCGTGGAATCTCCACCTGTTGTGCCGGGTCTGTGAGTAATAGATATGGTTCAGCCATGGTGCTTTTTCTCCTTGTTGTTAACGCGGCACCAGCTCGTGCTCCCGAGAAACGGGATATGCCCGCTCCTCCAATGGTTGCATTGACCGTCCGGTATGCAGTCCGACGACGAACCATGCCAGAGCGACCGCGCCTACAGTGAAGACAGTGTCACCGATCACCCGCATCCACCGCAAGGTCTGTATCAATGGCGTCTGTAAGAACTCTGCAGAGCGTGCATACCACAGCCCGTGCTCGACGCTTGCGGCTGTCTGCAGTAGCCCGATGGGCAAGAGGCTGAGTAGTACCATGAGCGACAGCCCGATATTCATCGCCCAGAAGGCAAACCGCAGAAGCCGGACATCCCACTCGCGATGGAGGGTAAAGGCTCGCAGGCAGAAGAGCATCAAGCCCAATCCGAGCAGTCCATACACCCCGAACAGGGCTGTATGCCCATGTACCGGCGTAGTGTTCAAGCCCTGCATGTAGTAAAGGGCTATCGGCGGGTTAATTAGGAAACCGAACAGCCCTGCTCCGACCATGTTCCAGAACGCTACGCCAACGAAAAACAGGATGGGCATCTGGAACGCCCGCACCCACGGTCGAACGGTACTTAGCTTCAGGTTCTTGTAAGCCTCGAACCCTACTAGCACTAGCGGTACAACCTCCAGCGCACTGAAAGTGGCTCCCCATGCAAGCACCGCAGTTGGTGTGCCGGTGAAGTACAGATGGTGCATGGTGCCGATAATACCGCCGGTCAAATAGGTAATAGCGGTAAAAAGCGCCGCGCTGGTGGCAGTCGCTACCTTCACCAGTTCCATTCGGCTGAACAGGAAGGCAATGACGGCAGTAGCAAACACCTCAAAGAAGCCTTCCACCCATAGGTGTACTACCCACCAGCGCCAGTACTCCGCCAGAGCCAGATGCGTATGGCGTCCCCACATGAGCCCTGCACTATAGAATGCGCTAATAGCCAATGCTGACATCAGGAACAACGCTTGCAGACTGCGGCTATCGGAGCGGGTGCGTAGCGCAGGTAGTAGGGCACGCCCAACCAACCCCAGCCACAACAGCAGTCCAACCAACAGAAGAATCTGCCAGAAGCGGCCGAGGTCTACATACTCATAGCCTTGATGTCCGAACCAGAAGCTGAGATCCAGCCCCAGTCGTTGTTGAATGGAAAGCCATTGCCCAGCCATGGAACCCACAACCAACACGAGTAGCGCTGTGAACAGCAGATGAACGCCCAGTTTCTGAAACTTCGGCTCGTAGCCAGATACCGCTGGTGCCACGAAGAGCCCCGTCGCTAGCCATGCAGTGGCTATCCAGAAGATACCCAACTGCACATGCCACGTGCGCACAACCGCGTAGGGCAGGTAGCGCGCTAACGGAATACCGAAAAAGCCGAGCCCCTCCACGCTGTAGTGCGCGGTCAGGATTCCAAAGACCACTTGTATCAAGAACAGCGCTATGACCACCCAGAAATATTTGATGGTCGCGTGCATCGAAGGGGTCATCTGTATCCCGTGCAGAGGGTTCTCCTTGGGTATAAGCACCTCTTCGTCTTCCTGGCGACGGGATGCGAAGTACCAAACCATCCCGCCGACACCTGCCAACAGCGCAAACACGCTGATGATAGACCACAGCAGGATGGATCCGGTAGGATGGTTGTCGATAAGCGGCTCATGAGGCCAGTTGTTGGTGTAGGTGACATTGCTATGGGGGCGGTTGGTGCCACATGCCCACGCCGTCCAGAAGAAAAAGGCACTCATCGTAGAACGACGCTGGGGGTCGGGCACGCTGTTAGGAGGAATGGCGTAGTCTTCGCGCAGGGTCTGTAGGCTCGGGTCGTCACCGAACAGCGCAGCATAATGCGCACTAACGCGACGTATCGCTTGAGCACGTAACGGCGAAACCACGATGTCGCCCGTCCGCGGGTTATACGTATTCGTGCGGATCTCACGCTTGACCTGCTCCTTCAAAGACGCCTGCTGGTCCGCCGAAAGGTTCTCAAAGGAAACTCCATACCGCTGTTGCGCCAGAATGTTTAGCATCGCCACCGCTTCACGATGGAGCCAATCCGCCGACCAGTCGGGCGCAACATATGCCCCGTGTCCCCAAATGGAACCAACCTCCTGCCCGCCCATCGATTGCCATACACTCTGTCCCTGCTGAATCTGTTCGCGGGTGAAAAGCACCTCGCCTTGGGTGGTAACCACACGTTGGGGAATGGGTGGAGCCTGCTGATATATCTCGAAGCCGTAGTATCCCAGCACCGCAAAGGAGAGGAGAACTACGACCGCCAGTCCATACCACAGCTTTGCGTACCGCATCTTCGCATCCTCCTTCTGTGCACAATTACTGGATAATTATATATCTTTATCCAGTTTGCTTTGATTATACCACTGTGATAAAATAGATGTCAAGGTCTTCTAGCGTGGAGGAGAAGTAATGATTTCGCAGACGGCAGAGTATGCCCTGCGAGCGATGGTGTATCTGGCTCAGGAGCCCGATCGCTCGCACACCAATCAGCAGATCGCCCGGATCACCCGGGTGCCGATAGGTTATCTGGCGAAGGTTTTGCAGAACCTGAGCAAAGCGGGGTTGATTACCTCGCGCCGAGGGTTAGGTGGGGGGTTTACACTGGCGAGACCTGCGGAAGAGATCACCATCTACGAGGTGGTGCAAGCGGTAGACCCTATCCCGCGCATTACCTCCTGCCCGTTGAAGCTGAAGGCACATCGGGATAAACTGTGTCCCCTGCACCAGCGGTTGGATAACGCCTGGGAGCTGGTCGAGCAGTCGTTCCGCAGTACCACCCTCGCCGATATTATCGACGAAGCGGGGGAAGTGGGAGTGCTGTGTGAGGAATGAATCTGGGCGCGGAAGCCGGCTTCCGCGCCCTGTAGCGCGCACCTCAGTTGATACTGCTGACCAGGGTGAAGATAGGCGTCATCACCGAGATGGCGATAAACCCCACTACAACCCCCAGGAAGATAATCAACAGGGGCTCGATCATGGATGTCAACCCCTTGACAGTGGCATCCACCTCTTTCTCGTAGAAATCGGAAACCTTCACCAGCATATCGCTGAGGCGACCGGTCTCCTCGCCCACGTCAATCATATGGGTGACCATGGTGGGGAACAGCCCGCTAGCCCCCAGAGGTGCACTCAACTTTTGTCCTTCACGCACGCCGTTGCGCGCCTGTTCAATGGCACTCGCCAGCACGCTGTTACCAGCGGTCTCCGCCACGATCTCTAGGGAGCGCATCATCGACACACCACTGGCAATCAGCACGCCGAACGTGCGAGCGAAGCGCGAGATGCTCATCTTCAGCACCAGGTCGCCGATGATGGGCAATCGCAGTTTCATTAGGTCGATTTGATAGCGCCCCTTTGGGTTTTTGCCGTACTGCTTGAGGAACAGCAACGAGCCCACCAGCAGCGCTGGCGGCACGTACCAGTATGCCACCGCGTAATCGCTGAGGTGGAACAGGAACTGCGTGGTGGCGGGCATCTTCACGTTCATGCTCTCGAAAATCTCCTTGAAGCGTGGAAGCACGAACGTGAACAGCGCGAACACCATCAGCATCGAGAAGACCAGCACCAGCACCGGGTACATCATCGCCGATTTGATCTTCTGCCGGATTTCCAACTCCTTTTCCAGGAACTGCGCTAGGCGGTCGAGTATCTGGTCTAGGATACCCCCTACCTCCGCTGCGCGCACCATGTTGACGTACAGCTTGGAGAACACGTGCGGATGTTTGCTGAGCGCGTCCGCGAGGGACATGCCTCCCTTGACGTCCTGTCGCACCGCTCCGATGACCTCGCGCAGGGTAGGGTTTTTGGTCTGCGTCTCCAGCGCATCGAGGCTCTTCAGGATAGGGATACCCGCGTCAATCATGGTGGCAAACTGGCGGCTGAACATCACCAACTCCAGCAGTTTCACCTTCTTGGAGCGGTTCAGTTCCTTGAGCATAGCCAGGCTGAATCCCCCGCGCTTCGGCTGGACACTGAGCACGTGATAGTGCTGTTCGTGAAGCCAAGCCAGCACCAGCCGCTCGTCGTCAGCCTCCATCACTCCGCGCAGGGTGCGCCCAGACGGGTCTACCGCATTGTATATGAACTGGGGCATTGCACTCACTCTCCTCGCTTATCGAGTCTGGATGAACCGCATGAAGTTCTCGCGGTCGATACAGCGCAGTACGGCTTCCTCAAACGAAACCAGCCCGTTGAGGTGCAGGTCCGCCAGCACACGGTCCATCGTTTGCATCCCCTGCTGGGCGCTGGTTTCCATAACCGAATAGAGCTGGTGCACCTTGCCTTCCCGAATCAGGTTGCGGATGGCTGGGGTGGCGATCATGATCTCCACCGCGGCCACACGTCCGCCCCCAAGCATCGGCAATAACTGCTGGGCGATGACCGCTTCCAGCGTGTTCGCCAACTGCACGCGAATCTGCTCCTGCTGTTCCGAAGGGAACACATCCACCACGCGGTCTATCGTCTGGGGCGCGTTGCGGGTATGTAGCGTAGCGAACACTAGGTGTCCCGTCTCCGCCAGAGTGAGCGCGGCGCGGATGGTCTCCAGGTCGCGCATCTCGCCCACGAGGATCACGTCCGGGTCCTCGCGAAGCACCGCACGCAGGGCGTTGTGGAACGAATCGGTGTCCGAGCCCAGCTCGCGCTGATTGACCATGCTGTTTTTATGAGAATGGAGGTATTCAATCGGGTCTTCAATGGTCATGATATGGCAATTGCGCTCGGTATTGATGACGTCGATCATGGAGGCGATGGTTGTGGACTTGCCGGAGCCGGTGGGTCCGGTCACCAGAATCAGCCCACTGTGACGTCGGGTCAACTCGCGCAGAATGGGTGGCAGGCGCAGCTGTTCGAGGGTGGGAATGGCGGATGGAATGGCACGCATCGCGCATCCCACCGATCCACGCTGGCGGTAGACGTTGAAGCGAAACCTGCCCACGTCCTTGACGCCATAAGAGAAGTCCAGCTCCTTCGTCTTTTCAAACTTCTGTATCTGCTCCCCGGTCAGCACATCATACACCAGGCGCTGGATGTCACGCGGGTTCAACGGCTCGAAGGGGAGCGGATACAGGCGTCCATCCACCCTGACCATCGGCGGCAGCCCAGTGGACAGGTGCAAATCGGAACCGCCCTTCTCCACCGTCATGCGCAGAAGGTCATCGATATGCACGTCCTCGACGGAGAGCATTTCCCCATCGGGTGCACGGCTCGTCTCCTGCGCGATGGCTACCATCCCTCTTCCTGCTGCGCGCTCCGCAGGGATATCTTCCTCCAAAGGTTCCAGAGCCTCGAGGTCTATCATCTGGCGCGTGTTACCGTACTCCATACAAACTCACCTCCCGTTACGCAGCCATGTTGTGCAGTCCCGCACTGCGCTCCACTTCGACCTCGCACCCGGCGAGCAGAGCCTCTATCTGCTCCGGCGTGATGCCTAAGGTCTGTATCGCCTCCCGATCGATAGCGACCTCCCACAGCTCCTCGCTAACGCCATCTTCCAACATGTTGGAGATGTCGCTGGCGATTGCCACTACTGCTGCCAGCTTGGGCGCGGTCATCGCGGCGGAGACGTAGTGATGGTAGCCGATAGCCTCCGCCAGAACGGTTGGCAGGTTCCAGTGGATAGCCAGCGCCAGCCCCACATCGGCGTGGTTGAAGCCGAGAATCTGCTCTTCCGCTTCGTGGTGGCGGATTCCCAACCTTTCCGCCGTCTGCACCACTTGAAGCATTGCCTGAGGATAGTACTGTTCCAGCACCGCTTTACCGATGTCGTGTAGCAAGCCAGCGGCGAAGGCTTCATCGGCAACCACATCCGACGCGTAGGAGCATACCAGGCGCGTCAGTAGCGAGGTGTCTACCGAGTGCTTCCAGATACGACGCTTCAACAGGCTCTGACTGTCGGACTTGCCGATAAACATGTTATAGCAGGATGCTGTCATGGCGATGTTGCGCACCGCGCGAAAGCCCAGAAACATCACCGCCTCGCGCAGGGAGCTGACGCGGCGGGGTAGCCCATAATAGGACGAGTTCGCCAGCGTCAGCACCTTGCTGGTCAAGCCTTGATCCTGCCCGATGACATCTTCCAGCTCCTGCGTGGTGGCGCGGGTACTGCTAGTCATGTCCAGCACCTTCATCACCACCTGCGGTATCATCGCGATCTCGCCGACGTTTTGCACCACGTCCTGGGGTGATTTAGGAAATACCCCTGTCATAGAACCCATCTGTCTACCTCCGATTCGTCATGGTTTTCAGCCTGAGTAGATGACGCGCAGTGATTCTTCCAGCGTGGTGATGCCCAGCAGGATTTTCTGCATGGCGTCTTCACGCAGGGTGCGCATTCCCGCTTCGATAGCCGCCTCGCGAATGGCATAGGAAGAGGCTCGCGCCAGAATGAGCTCGCGCACCTTGTCGGTCACTGGCATCAGCTCGTAGATGCCCGTACGTCCTTTGTAGCCACTGCCTTTGCAGGCATCACAGCCACGCCCACGATAAAAGGTCACGTTAGAATGCCCTTCGAGGTTCATCCCCAGCCTCTGCATGGCATCGCGCGGGGGCACATAGGGCTCCTTGCACTTCGAGCAGATCGTGCGCAACAGACGCTGTGCCAGCACGCCCACCAGCGAAGAGGCGATCAGGAACGGCTCCACCCCCATGTCCAGTAGACGCGCTACCGCCCCCGGCGCATCGTTGGTGTGCAGGGTGGATAGCACCAGGTGCCCCGTCAACGCGGCTTCAATCGCGATGATGGCGGTCTCGGCATCGCGAATCTCGCCGACCATGATGATGTCCGGGTCCTGGCGTAGCATGGCACGTAACCCCGCTGCAAAGGTCATGCCCGCCTTGGGGTTGACGTTGACCTGAGTCAGCCCCTGCAGTTCGTACTCCACCGGGTCCTCAATCGTCAAAATGTTCTTTTCGCCCGAATTGAGCTTGGACAGCACCGAGTAGAGCGTGGTGGACTTGCCCGAACCGGTCGGTCCTGTCACAAGGATTATTCCATACGTGCGAGCAATCATCGCCTCAAACATTTCCAGCGTATACGGCAACATACCCAGCTTGTGAAAGTCGACGGTGATACTACTGCGGTCCAGCACACGCATGACCACCTTCTCGCCGTGCACGGAAGGCAGGGTAGATACGCGGAAGTCGTAGGTTTTGCCGTCGATCACCGCCGAGATTCGGTTGTCCTGCGGCACGCGCTTTTCGGCGATGTCCATGTCCGCCATGATCTTGAACCGGCTGATAAGCGAAGCCTGTACGCGCTTGGGCAGTACCATGGCATCCTGCATGATGCCGTCGATACGATAGCGCACCTTCACATACTCTTTGGCGGGCTCGATGTGGATGTCACTGGCTTTGTCCTGAATGGCTTTGGTAATGATGAGGTTTGCCAGGCGCACCACCGGCGCATCTTCGCTGAGCTCGCGCAGCTGTTCGACGCTGAGGTTTTCCTCTTCCTCGGCGCGGGACGAGCTCCGCACGTCGATTTGCGCGTCGTCTATCTCGCGCACCACCTGGCTCAGCACATCGGTCACCGCCGTTTCCTGACGGTATGCCGAGTTGAGCGCGTTGAGCACGTCCTCCTCGGTGGCGATCACCGGTTCCACATCCTTGCCCGTGATGAGGCGAATCTCATCGATGGCAAAGATGTCTAGGGGGTTCACCATCGCCACCGTCAGTCGCCCATTGTTCAGGCTGACGGGCACCGCTTTGAACCGACGGGCGATATCCTGTGCCAGCAGTTTCACCGCTTCGGGTTCAGGAGGCTGTTGCGTCAGGTCTACGTAGGCGACGCCCCAATGCTCACCCATGCACCGCACGCGGTCGCGCTCGGTAATAAGTCCCATATCCACCAGCAACTCGCCGATGTTTTCGTGCGACTGGAGCTGTTTCTGCTTCTCAATCGCCATCGCGAGTTGCTTGCGGGTGATGAGCCCTGCCTGTACAAATATCTCACCTGTCGTGGATGCCATCGCTACTGCCTTGCTCCCCGGCGAGCAGAAATACCCGCCCCTTTCTGATGAGAATAGCGGAGGGTGAGTGCGATGTGGCGCATCGCGGCTCACCCTCCATCACACCTGGCGTTCCCAATCTATTCTTTCCACAGACTGGCGGTCAGGAAGACCATGATCTCCGAGTTACTGCGCTTGGTGTTGGTCTGCTTGAACAGATAGCCCAGCACCGGCAGGTCTCCCAGCAGAGGCACTTTCTGCACCAGCTTCAGATCGCGCTGGGAGATGAGACCGCCGATAACGAGCGTCTCACCACTGCGCAGGCGCACCGCGCTGTCGGCGAATCGACGGGACACCTGCGGGATCTCGCCGCCGACCGGTGTCTTGAGGAAGCCGGTAATGAGGCTGACCTCGGGGTGAATCTGCAGGCTGATCTCCCCATCGGGGTTCGCCTTCGCCACCACGTTGAGCTGGATGCCTACGTTCACCTTGCCGGTGGTGACGCTGACACCGTTTTGTGTGGACTGCACGCTTTCGATGTAGCGCACCTCATCGCCGATGAAGATTTGCGCCTGCTTTGCGTTCAGCACCAGCAGTTTCGGGTTCGCCAGCAGACGTGCTTTGTTGTCTTTGAACAGGGCATCCAGCTTGGCGCCGATGCCGATGGCGTCGCGCGTGAGCCGTCCGAACACGATGGTGCCGAAGTTGCCCCTGTCGGGTGGGTTCGGGGTATCCAACGTGAAGGTGGCTTTGGTGTTGGTAAAGTCCCACAGCACGCCCAGCGTGTTGTCCACGTCCGTGCTGATCTCCACCACCCTTGCCTCGATCAGCACCTGCGGCGGCGCCACGTCGATGCGAGCCAGCGCCTCTTTGGCACGCTCCACCGCAGAGCGCGGACCGGTTAGGATGAGCGTGTTCACCCGCTCGTCAACCGATGCGTCCTCCTTACCACCGTCGGACTGGTTGCCACCAGCCTGCTCTCCGCCGCCCGCACCGCCAGCACCCTGCAACGCCTTGTCTACTCCCTCTTTGCCAACGGTTCGTCCCGCTGAGTCGCCCAACGGGGCGGGTGCAAGCAGGTTGAAGCCCGGACGGGGTCCCAGGATGATATTCACCGCCGGCATCAGCTCCGAGACGATGCGACGCAGGTCGGTAGGCGAAGCGTGCTTCACAGTGTAGGTGTCTACCACGATGTCCTGTTCGGACTTGCTGAGCGTGCTATCCACCATTTCGATCAGTTCGGTAGCAGTGCGCACTTCCGCCTCCGTCCCCGACACCAGTGCGACCTTCGTACCAGATGCCTTGCCGGCGGGCTGTACGCTGGTCAGGTTCCACGATACCTGCACGCCGGGTGCCTGCTCTTGGAGCACTTTGCCCAGGCTGTTCGGGTCGGCATAGCGATAGGCGACTATCTGCGTGACCCGCGGCGGCGATGGGGCGGGCGTTTGCGTGCCGTTTAACAGGTTCTGCAGTCCCTGCGGGGTAGCTACCACGTAGGTGTTGCCTAGCTTGGCGTAGCGATAGCCGCTGAGGCGAGTCACCAGGTCCAGCGCTTCCTCCACGCCCACGCCCGCGAGGCTGACGGTCACCGTGCCCTTCACCTCCGGGCTGGTGACAATGTTCGTCTGCGTTTGCAGGGAGAGCGCCTTGAGCACATCGGCGATCTCCGCCCCTACGAAGTCCACCGTTACCTGCGGTGCGGGGCGCGGAGGCGCAGCGGCGATGCGCGTCTCGCCTGCTGAGGGCTTGCGCGGCAGGGTGGGCTTGGACTCCGGCAACTGCGCCACCTGAACGCCATCTGCTGGCTTGGATGCGGGCTTCATTTCGGGTTTTTGGGGCTGAGTTGGACTGATAGGCTCCTCGGCTGTCGGAGCTTGTGTAGCGGGTTTTGCCTCAGCCTCCTCCTGGTCTGCAGGGGTCTGCGCCGGCGTCACCGTCGGCTTGGGCGCCTTGGGCTGGATGGACGCGCTTTGCGAGGCGGTAGCAGATGGAGCGGGAGGAGTGTCCGCCTGCACGGGGGCGGTGTCAGGAGAGTATCCCCGCTTCCACACCGTCAGCACCAGCGTCTTGCCATCGCCCTGCTGGGTGATCTGCGCGGGGCGCTTCTCGCTGGTTGCCACCCAGATGCGGGTGATCGGCGGGCGTGCGCGGTACCATCCGTAGCGTGCCCACAGGATGCCACCGCTTCGCACACGCTCCATCTTCGCCTTGCCTATCAGACCGGCGGGCACGTCCACGTACACCCAGCCGCGCTTGCCGTAGAAGCCCACACCGGGCATGCCCACAGGTGCGTTCGTCTGGATGATCACCTGCAAAAAGGCGTCACTCTGCACGAACTTCACCTGCGCGTGAGGCGTGCTGGGCGCGGAGTGAACGGCAAGAGATGCACCCAGCACCAGCAGTAGCGCAACGAACGAAAGGGAATATCTACTTCGCATTCGGATTACCTCCCGGACGCAAGGTCACTGTTTTGCCGTCTTTTTCGATAACGATTCCGTCTCGCGACACCTCGCGCAGGACATAGCCGCCTTCCAGCTGGTGCCCTGACTGAACCACGCGCTGGTCGCCGCCCTCCGTGCGCAGGATGGCCACCGGACGCTGACCAACCACCACGCCTGTGACCGTGATGTTGGGCTGTGCCTCGGTTTCAGGCGCGGCGCTGGTCTGGCTGTTCTCTTTAGAATTGCCCGAAACAGGCACTACCGGCATCGGTGGTAGCGCGCTGAGGCTCGGCGAGGATGCCACCCGCGTGGAGGCAGGGCGCACGGTCTGTGCACGCGCTTGCTGTTTCAGGTTGTCGAACTGCGGCGGTATCACGAAGGGGTCGCGCGCCGGTGCCGACGCGGTAAGCCATTCCGGTTCGGTGGTCGTCTGCTGGTTCTGTTCGGAGAGCTGTGCCTGCGTCGTCGCCGATGCGCTCTTCGTGCTGGCACCGGCGCTACCTGCGAAGAACAGCTGGTAGCCGGCATAGCCTATCGCCACCAGGAACAGCACACCCAGCACGATAACCTGTTGTATCTGCTTGCGGTCGAGTTTTTTCATGGCTGGGCACCTCCTTCCGCGCTACGGAAGATGAAGGCGGTCAGGGTGAACTGCGCCTCGACCTCAAAGGGGTCGCTTGGGTCTCTGCGCTGGCGCGGCCGCAGTTGCACACGCTCCACCGCCAGAATCTTGGGGAACTGCGTCAGGTGCTCGGTGAAACGCATGACATCCCAGAACTGCCCCCGCACCGAGACGTCTATCACCTGCTTCTCGTAAGGCTCGGCGGGTTTCTTCTTCTCCGCTTTCTTCTGCTCGTCATTGTCGCCGGTTTGAGCCTTCTGCGGAGGTTGCGCGTTGGTGGGACGCACCGATAGCACCGTTAGGCGACGTTCCCTTGCGCTGGTCTCCAATTGCTTGAGCAGAGTGGGAATGTACGCGCGTTCGCTGACCGACAGCTCCAGGTGCTGGAGCTTTTGCGAGACGTTGGTATATTGCTCCTGCGCTTTGCCCAGGCGCTCGGCGATCGTTCGGCTTTCGGCGACTTGCTTCTCCGCCGCCTGCACGCGCGCCTGCAGGTGCGAGTAGCCGGTGTACTGCCAGTAAACGACCGCCGCGCCTGCCAGCAAGATGACGACGCAGATGGTCAGCAAGCCGCGTACCACGCCCATACCGCCGCCGCTAGGAACTGCCAGTTTCATCTTTGCCATCCTCCCCTCCGGGCGTGTGCAGGTACGCTGCCACTTCGAAGTCCACCGTCTCGAAGTCGTTGTAGCTTCGCTGTTGGGTGAAGTGCAGTTCCACTTTCTCAAAGGTGGGGATGGTATTCAGGCGAAGCATCATCTCCCCGACCTGTTGCTGGGTAAGGGTGGAACCGGTGAGGGTAATCACCGTGGTCTGTCCCTTCTTCTCGCTGTCCTGCACTTGCGTACTGCTGATGCCCGTCAGCCAGACGTCGGCTGGCAAGCACCGGGCGATGCCGTTGATGGTAACGTACCAACTTCGGGTCTGTTCCTGCGCTTCGGTGAGGGTGCGCAGTTTGGGCATTAACGCCTGGGTCTCTCGCTCGATTTTGGCGATCGTGTCTAGGGTGGGCTGGAGTCGCTGGATTTCGCGCTGAGCGCGTTCCAACCTTGTCTGCAAGGTCATCGTGCCCACGCCCAGGAACGAAAATAGGCTCGCCAGTACGCCGACCTCTATCAGCAGGATGGTAAGCACCTGCTTGCGCCGGCGGATTATCTGCGCCTGCTGTTGCCTGCGCTCCGATATCATGTTAATCAGTGGCATAGCGGTACCTCCTCTGCCTGTGCCAGTTAGGCGGCGTGACGCTGTCGCTCCGCAAATGCCTCCCGTACTGCCAGCCCCACCGCAATACCCAGCACAGGAGTGAACATCTGCAGCGCTTCGGCGGAGATATGCGCCGTGTCGAAGTCGGGGTTGTTAAAGGGATCCCCTGGCTCGACCTCCAGACCCAGCCTCGCCCCTGCATACTCCGCGAAACCGCTTAGCTGGGAACTGCCTCCCGTAAGGATAATCTTGCTGACCTGCCCCTGTGGACTGCCCTCCGGAAACTGCGACTGATAGTAATGGAGCGAGCGGCGAACTTCGCGCAAGAGCTCGTCCACCTGCCCCTGCAAGGCTTTCAGCACCGCTTCCTCCTGGGCACTGCTGGCGCCTTCTGCTGGCTCCTCTTCATCGCTGGCGGAAGCGCGGGAGCGGGCACTGCGTCGCTTCAACAGTTGCCGTAAGTCCACCGTCCGCTTGAACCGTTCCGCCTCGGACCAACTGCAGTGCAGAAGCGACTGAACCGTCTGCGTGAAAGCATCGCCCGCGATGGGGATGGTGCGGGTCAGGAAGAAGCTATTGTTGGCAACGATATACAGGTTCGTGGACGCCGCCCCGATGTCGGCGATCACCACGGATTGCTCCTTCATCTGCGCCATCGCCACACGGTTGATCTCGAACAGGGCACGGTAGAACGCAAACGCCTCTACCTCAATCGCTAGCGTCTCCAGCCCCGCCAGCTCCAGCGTGCGAATCTGCGCATCCACCATCTCGCGCGGAGCCACGACCAGCAGAACGTGCATCTGCTTTTCGACCTGCTCGCCCTCCGCCGAAGGGGTATCCGCATCCCCGAGTATTTCAAAGCCCACATAGCTGTCCTCGATGGAGGTGGAAACGTACTTGCTGGCTTCATAGCGAATGGTCTTGCGTAGCATCGTCTCGCTCATCTTGGGCAGGGTCACCTGTCGCACAATGACCGACGCTCCGGCGATAGCCGTCACGGCGCAAGAGGCCCGGAAGGCGTTCTCGCGCAGAAGCCTCTTGATGGCGGATGCCACTTCTTCAGGCTGAACGATGACTCCATCGCGAATCGAATCGGGAGGGGTGGGGCACTGGGCGATCTGCATCAGCCTCCATCCGGTGCGGGTCGGTTCGACCTGCACGGCTTTGATGGTGTAACTGCCCATATCCAGCCCAACGATACCCTGTTTGTTGAAAATACCCTTCCAACGAGCCATAGGTTGCCACCTCGTCTGCCCCAACGCGAAGGCTGGGCGGTGTGTGAGGAATCCTTCCATATCTGCGCCGGTTAGCCGGATGTCCCTCATGCTGAATTATCGTGAAACCGGTGAAAAAACTGGAGAGCCCAGCGAACATGTAGACACCCCAAAAGATACCAGCGCAGACCCGTTTGCCTGCACGCTTTTTTTGTGGTATCCTGTTTAGCGGTGTCCACTATGGAGAAGACCTCTGTGCAGACCATCGGCGAATCCCGGCAAATGCGCTTGCCCACCGTGGCGATCGTCGGTCGCCCGAACGTCGGCAAATCCACCCTGTTCAACCGGCTGGTGGGACAGCGTGTGGCGATCGTGGAAGATACACCCGGCATTACCCGCGACCGCCTGTACGGTGAAGCCGAGTGGCGCGGGCGCGCCTTTCAGGTTGTCGACACGGGGGGTGTTCTGCTGGAAGACAGCGACCCGCTGATCACTCAGGTGCGCATTCAGGCGCTGACAGCCATCGAGGAAGCGGACGTGATCCTGTTTCTGGTGGACGCCTTCGAAGGAATAACCCCCGCCGATGAGGAGCTGGCAGAGGTTCTGCGCACCACCACCAAACCCGTCCTGCTGGTCGCCAACAAGGTGGACAACAGCCGGCGCGAAGCCGATGCCGCCGAGTTCTACGCGCTGGGCTGGCAAGAGGTCTTTACCATCTCCGCGATACACGGGCATGGCGTGGCAGAGGTGCTGGACCGGGTGATCGAACTGCTCCCACCCGCTACCCCTGCAGAGGAAGAGGATACCGCCATCAAACTCGCTATCGTGGGCAGACCCAACGTGGGCAAGTCGTCGCTGGTGAACGCTATTCTGGGCGCGCCCCGCGTGATCGTGAGCGACATTCCGGGCACCACCCGCGACGCCATCGACACCCCCTTCGAACGCGACGGACAGAAGATGGTGCTCATCGACACCGCCGGCATCCGCCGACCGAGCAAGGTTCAGGGCTCGGTGGAATACTACAGCGTGCTTCGAGCGCAAAGGGCCATTCGGCGGTGTGATGTCGCGCTTCTGGTGCTGGACGGTGCGGAGGGCGTCACCGACGGCGACAAGCGGGTGGGCGGCTACGCGGTGGAGGAGGGTCGCGCCGGCGTGGTGGTGGTCAACAAGTGGGACCTGATGAAGAACCCCACCAGCAAGACGCTGATGATGGACTTCACGCGCATCTTTCGCAAAGAGTGTCCGTTCCTGCACTTCGCGCCGCTGGTGTTTACCAGCGCTTTGACGGGGATGGGCGTTGCAGCAGTGGTGGACACCGCACTGGAAGCGGCGCAGGCACATGCCCATCGCATCCCCACCGGCGTGCTCAACCGCCTCATTCATGATGCCGTGGACGCACGCCCTTACAGCCGCAAGGGCAAAATGCTGAAGGTCTACTACGCCACCATGCCCTCGGTCAAACCGCCAACTGTGGTGCTGTTCGTTAACGACCCGGACATCGTGCACTTCTCGTACCTGCGCTACATCGAGAACCAGATACGCCAGCAGTTTCCGCTGGAGGGCACGCCTATTCGCATAGAGGTGCGCGAGGCGACAGGCAGAAGCCGCAACGATTGAGGGAGCCGATGGAACCGTCCAACAACCCTCTCGAAACCCTGAGCGACGCCTATCTGCAGGAGCTGGGCATCCGCGAACTGCAGAGAGCACGCCTCATCTTCGAAATCCTGCGCGGGTGGGGACCACACGCCGAGGCGTTCGACCAGATGCTTCCTCACCTCCTGCAGGCGATGAAACTCTCGCCCGACCCCGACATGGCGCTGAACAACTTCGAACGCTGGCAGGCAAACCTGGCAAACCGACTGCCCTACTATCGCTTCCTCGCCGAGAACCCGACGGTGCTCGAAATCTTCTTCACCGTGTGCGCGACCAGTCAGTTCTTCTCCGAAATCCTCATCCAGAACCCCGAGTATTTCGAGTTCTTTTCCGACCCCAACCTACGCCGACGCCCCAAAACCGCCCCCCAGCACTACCGCGACCTGCGTAACCTCCTGCGCCCCTGCACCAGCTACGGCATGAAGATCGATGTTCTGCGCCGCTACAAACAGCGCGAAGTTTTGCGCATCGGCGTGATGGATATCCTGGGAGTGCTGGACCTGCCGGAGGTGGCGCTGGCTTTCAGCGATTTCGCCGATGCCTGCGTGCAGGTCGCGTACGAAATCGCGCACGAGGAACTCTCGCGCCGCTACGAGATGGTGGGCACGCCCGCTTTCGCCGTGATCGGGATGGGCAAACTGGGCGGAAGAGAGCTGAACTATTCGTCCGATATCGACCTGCTTTTCGTGCACGATGATGAGGTGGGCGTTACCGGCAAGCTGACGGGCGCACAGTACGCCGAACGTCTGGCGCAGGAGATCGTAAACGTGCTGACACGCAACACGGAACGCGGCTTCGTGTTCCGCGTGGACCTGCGCCTGCGTCCGGAGGGCAGATACGGTCCCCCAAGCCGTTCACTCAGCAGTTATCGCCACTACTACGAGAGCTGGGCGGAAACGTGGGAACGACAAGCACTGATCAAAGCCCGGTTCGTGGCAGGTGACCCCCGCGTGGGCGAGGCATTCACCCGCATGGCGCAAGAGTACATCTACCAGAGCTACGTGCCTGCCGAGTGGGCAGAGGACATTCGCCACAACAAGCGACGATTGGAACAGAAGGCGGCGCTCGCCGGGGAAACCCATACCAACGTCAAAATCGGCGAGGGAGGCATCCGCGATATCGAGTTCACTGTGCAACTGCTTCAACTGTTGGTGGGCGGTCAGCACCCCTCCGTACGCACCGGCAACACGCTAGAAGCCCTGCAGAGACTGCGCCGCGAAGGGTTCCTGACGCCGGAAGAAGCCATCATCCTGCGCGAGAGCTACTGCTTCCTGCGCACCGTGGAGCACCGCCTGCAGATTCTGTATGAGCAACAGACCCAGAAACTGCCCACCGCCCCACGTCAGCTGGAACTGCTGGCGCGACGGATGGGCTTCGAAAGCGCGGAGTACTTCCTGGATACCTACAACCGGGTGTGTGCGCAGGTGCGCGAGATCTTCCTAAGCGTTTTCTACGGTGAGGCGGGCGACCGCGTGATGGAACAGCAGGAAAGCACCCTGCGCGACCTGTTAAGCACCCTCGACGACCCGCATGCCCAGCAGAAGGTGACCCTGCATCTACAGGAAGTGGGGTTCCGCGACCCGCCATCTGCCCTGCGTCTGCTGCAGATTCCGCTGATGGGCACGGACGCCGGCATCGAGGAGGAACGCGAAGCCCAGCCCATCGCGCGCGGCGCGGCGAGCCCTGCCATGCGCCAGAGTTTCCTGCGCATCGCGCCCACGCTGATCACCTACGCCTCCCGAAGCCCTTCACCCGACGACGCCCTGCTGGGCATCGAAACGCTCGCGCTGGCAGTGCCCAATCGTGCGCAACTCTACACCGCTTTCGCCGACAGCCCCGAGGTCCTGCGCCGGCTGGTGGAGCTGGCAGGGGTCAGCCCGCCCACTATGCGCCTGCTGAGCGCACACCAGGAACTGCTGGACACCCTC
>Ga0209989_100076_pt1 | contig 17873 bp, 18 predicted proteins | sample Antgeofumaro1A2B_FD_188083 | JGI IMG/M metagenome (GOLD analysis project Ga0209989, IMG submission 188083) | Geothermal fumarole subsurface microbial communities from Mt. Erebus, Antarctica - 1A2B (SPAdes) (version 2) | ecosystem: Environmental > Terrestrial > Volcanic > Fumaroles | place: Mt....
CTGCCTGCGGCCGTGGCCCCGCACCCGGATGGACGAGCTGATCGCTTTGACGAGCTTGGGCCCCTATCTGCAACGCCGTACGGGCAGACTGTCGGGCGGGACCAAACAGCGGCTGGCCTTGGCCTGTGCTTTGTTGCATCGCCCACGGCTGCTCTTTCTCGACGAGCCGACAGCGGGGATAGATCCCGTCGCTCGGCGCCAGTTATGGGATCTGCTCTTTCAACTGCCGGCGGCAGGGATTACGCTTTTCGTCACGACCCACTACATGGACGAGGCAGAAAGATGCACGCGCGTCGGGTACCTGTACCTGGGTACCCTTCTGGCACTGGGGACGCCCAAGGAGCTCAAAGAATTGCCTGGTGTGACCCCGCCGGGAACCAGACGTCTGCAGATTATGGCACCTGATCTGGCAGATTTGTTGCGGCAGCTGCGGCACAAGCCAGGCGTCTATGAGGCGACCATCTTCGGCCAGGCTGTCAACGTCGTCGTGGATGCGCGACTTTCGCCCGCGGACTTGGGCATTGCAGGCATGGAAGTGATTCCCTCGCCGCCCAGCTTGGAAGATGTGTTCGTCGCGCTCAGCCGGCAATACGAGGGCAATAGCGGCAACCCGAGCGGGGCGCCGATCGCGGCGTCTGGGTCGCCGACGGTGCTCAGGCCCCCGTGACGCGCACAGCGAGGTGTCCTCATGGCCCAATTTCCCAGTGGGACGGTTCCGCGGCTTCCCGATTTTTTCGACAAGATGCCACGCGAGTCGGATCTGTCTTTCAACCCGGAGCGCGAACGCCGGCGCCAGACTTGGCAGCGGCTGTTGGCCATTGCCCGCAAAGAATGGTTGCATATCCTGCGCGACCCGATGACCCTTTTTTTCGCCCTCTTCATTCCCATCGTCGAGCTGTTCCTTCTGGGATATGCCATAGACACCAATGTGCGTCGCATACGCACGGTGGTCCTCGACCAGGCTCGTACCCAGGAAAGCCGTGAACTGCTCCGACAGTTCGTCAATACCGACGATTTCCGCATCGTGGACGAAGTGTTCAGCGATGCCCAGCTGAGCGAAGCCATCGTCGCCGGCCGAGCCCGTGTGGGGATCAAGATCCCCGAGGATTTCTCGCGGCGCCTGCAAGCGGGCCAGACCGCACAGGTTTTGGTCCTCGTAGATGGCTCCGAATCCAGCACCGCCGGCGAAGCAGTCAACGTCTCCAACGCACTGGCATTGCGCATGTCGCTGCAGCAGGTGTTGGGGCAACGTCCTGTGCCCGTGGAGACGCGGCCGCGGGTGCTGTTCAACCCGGACACCCGCTCGGCTAATTTTTTCATTCCCGGACTGCTCGTGGTGATGTGCCAGATGTTGGCCATAATGTTGGCTGCCAACTCGATCGTGCGAGAAAAGGAAAATGGCACGCTGGAGCAACTGTTCATGACGCCGGTCCGGCCCCGGGAACTGATGGTAGGCAAGTTGCTGCCCTATCTGGGCATGACCATCCTCGAGTTTTGCACCATTGCCTTGCTCATGCACACGGTATTTGTCGTACCCATCCATGGCTCCTTCTGGGTGCTGTTGTCGCTGGCGCTCCCGTTCTTTCTGACGATGCTAGGTATGGGACTGTGGATCTCTACCCAAGCCAGTACTCGCGATGCAGCTATGCAGATGTCCATGGGGACGGTCATCCCTTCGATTTTTCTGTCGGGCTACGTGTTTCCCCTCGACTCTATGCCGCGCTTTTTCTGGTGGGTCGCCCAAGTGATACCCACCACGTGGATGATTGATGCCTCTCGGGGCGTCATCTTGCGCGGCGCCGGATATGCTGAACTTTCGCTGCATGCACTGATCTTGTGGTCCATGGCTTTGGGCTCCATGGTCCTGAGCACGGCTCGCTTTCACAAACAGGTGAGCTGATCTTGACGAAGCTGCAGCAGACTTAAAATAGGATATGCCGAGCAAACTGAGCTGCCTCTCGGCAGCAGGGCCGACCTCGTGGCGTTCTCGGAACGGCGAGCTTGCATCGGCGCACCGGCGCTCAGGCGCTGGGGCCGCTGGACATGCCTAACTATCTTGTGGTTGGCTTGCCTGGGGCGAGGCTGCCTAGCCGTTATCTCTGCAATCAGGGCACCTGTCCGCAGGCTTTGTCTCCGGAGGCACTTATGAGCGACAACGATCGCATACCCATGACTCGGGCCGGATACGAAAAACTGAAGGCCGAACTGGAGCATATGGAAAACGTGCTCATGCCGGAGGTGACGCGCCGGGTGGCGGCAGCACGTGCGCTGGGCGACTTGAGCGAAAACGCCGAATACCATGCGGCCCGCGAGGACCAGGGACTGCTCAAAGCCAAAATAGATCTCCTGCGCGACAAGTTGAGCCGTGCCTATATCGTGGACCCCACCCGTCAGGCAGGCAATCGCGTGGCCTTCGGCTGTTGCGTCCGCGTCCTCGACCTCGACCTGGACCAGGAGGAGGTATTCCATATCGTCGGCCCAGGCGAAGAAGATTACGACAACAATCGTATCCTCAGCACCAGCCCGTTGGCTCAGGGGCTACTAGGCAAGGAGGTCGGCCAAATCGCCGAGATCGAGGTGCCAGCCGGTCTGTTGCGCTTCAGAATCCTGGAGGTCACCTGGCCTGCGTAATGGTGCCGACCGCGAGCTCTAATCGAGAGGATTTGCGCACTTCGGGACTACTCTCCGAGGAGCCGCACGGGAGATGCTTTGCTTTCTTCTATGCATCGTCCGAAAGGCACTCGGGTCGGAAAATCCGTCGCCAGGGCCAATGCTTCGACCAATTTTGTGCCAGCCGGTGGCTTCGGGCCGAGCTGCGGGCATGGGTATCTCTTCCGGTAGCCCTGCCACTCGGTCGTATAACGCTCCTTCGGCTACTGATGTCTTGCTGCCTGCGAACCGAGGACTAAAAAATCTCGCGAAAGCCTTCGTGGCCTAGGGGCTTGCACCAGGGGAAAGGGGAAACGCATGGACGGCAGAATCCGTAGCCTCGGCGTGGTGGTGACCGTTGCGGGAACTGTAGGCGCACTGGCTGGCGCCCTGACCATGCTGACATTTTGCGTCAGTATCGGTCAGGTCAAGCCGTACGAAAGCGGGCTTGTGTGGGAAGAGCCGCCCAAGATCACTCCGGCAGAGAACGGAAAACCGCCTTCGGATGCTATCGTTTTGTTCGATGGCACCAACCTGGACGCTTGGGAAGGTGGAGAAAAATGCAAAATCGAACAAGGCGCCTTCGAGGTGCACGGCTGGTTGCGTACCAAACAGTCTTTCGGCGATTGCCAGTTGCACCTGGAGTTCGCAACGCCGACTGAAATTATGGGCCGCGGCCAGGGACGAGGCAACAATGGCGTCGGCTTTATGGATGCCCGTTACGAAGTGCAAATCCTCGACTCGTGGGAGAACCCCACGTATCTGGATGGGATGTGCGCGGCTATTTACAAACAGCGGCCGCCTATGATCAATGCCGCTCGACCTCCTGGCCAATGGCAGACCTACGACATCGTATTCGAAGCACCTCGTTTCCGAGACGGACAATTGCAGCGGCCGGCTTATGTGACGGTCTTTTGGAACGGCGTGCTCGCGCACAATCATGTGCAGCTTTTGGGCGATACCCCGCACGATCGGCCGCCCAACTACAAGCCGCATCCGGAAAAATTGCCCCTGGCGCTTATGTACCATGGCAACCCTGTCCGATTCCGGAACATTTGGATTCGTGAACTTCGCGAGCTCAAGGCCACGCGCAGTCCCTAGGGGCTGTCTGCTTGGACCTGCGGCCGCGACATCTACGGGCAGATGCGGCGCCGATGGGTTTGGGGCTAGCCTCAGGGGCGGGCGCACGCAGCCGGCTTGCTCGCTTTGATGCATGGCTCGAACCGAGGCGATGCCCGATGAGTGTGCTTGACGCCCGCTCGCTCACGCCTAGTATGATGATTTGCGCCCTGTGTGGAAATACTGTCGAAGGTGGATGTGCCATGACGACCTATATGGCAAAACCGAACGAGGTAGAGCGGCGCTGGTGGCTGGTGGATGCGACGGATCAGATCGTCGGCCGTCTGGCCGTGCGTTTGGCGCGCATCCTCATGGGCAAGCACCGTCCGCAGTATACGCCGCACGTAGACACCGGTGACTTTATTGTGGTGATCAACGCCGAAAAAGTGCGGCTTACCGGCAAAAAGTCCCAGACAAAGGTGTACCATTGGTATACGGGCTACCCGGGTGGACTCAAGCAACGTACCTTCAAGGAAATGCTGGCACGCAATCCGACCAAGGTGCTGCGTGAGGCGGTACGCCGGATGATGCCCAAAAACAAGCTAGGCCGGCATCAATTGGCCAAGCTGAAGATTTATGCAGGCCCGACGCATCCACATCAGGCGCAGCAACCGCAGCCTTTGCCAATGTAATCTGGAGGTTCGACGGGTATGGCGACTCCAACCGCAGAAAAGCGCAATACTGCTTACTATTGGGGCACTGGCCGTCGCAAGATGGCTGTCGCTCGCGTTCGTGTATGCGATGGCTCCGGTAGGATCGAAATCAACGGCCGCGCGCTGGAAAGCTACTTTACCGAGCTCAAAGATCGCGAGTTGGTTCTCGCCCCGCTCAAAATAACCGAAATGTTCGGCAAAGTAGATATCTTTGTCAACGTACGTGGCGGGGGAGTCAGTGGTCACGCTGGAGCCGCCTGCCAGGGCATCGCCCGAGCGCTTCGAGAACTGTTCACTTCGCGTGAGCCAGTACAACCCCTGGAAGATGGGACCGTCCCCATGCATCCGCTGGTCAAAAAGCTGCGCGATTCAGGGTATCTTACTCGCGACGCGCGCATGAAAGAGCGCAAGAAATTCGGTTTGCACGGCGCGCGCAGAGGCACGCAATTTTCCAAGCGATAAAGCTCCCAACGGTACCGCACTCGGATCGTCTCCGGGTCGTTACAGTGCCACGCAGCCCGTGTCATTCTTCAGGCCGTTCTTACGGCAGGGCGCTCAGGTGGTGTAGTCTTTGCACCAACCAGGCGACACGTTCCCGCACAACGTGTGTGCTGCTGCCGAAGTCGCGCTTTTCGATCGCCAGCCAGAGCAGCCAGTTGGTGGCGGCCACGACGTCCCCGGTCCATGCCAGGACCTGCATGAGTTCTTCTTCGGCAGGGGTGAGAGGCAGGCGCGAGCGGTACGCTTGCACAAAAGGGCCCCATCGGTGCGGCTCTGCGGTGGCATAGGTGGATGCCACAAGACGGGCGAGATCGAAAACCGGGCAGTCCAGCCGGCAGGCGGCCAGATCCACGATCCCTGTCACACGCGATGGGCCCAATAGGACGTGAGCGCGCCACAAGTCTCCGTGGATCGGCTGCATGGTGACACGACGATGGGCCAGGGCCGCAAGCGCCTTATGGGCGCGTGTCCAGTGGTCCCGGACCATGTGGATCAGTTGACTATAGAGCGGCTGAGCCAAAAGGTCCGGACAAGGCGAGTGCTCGGGAAGCCGCCGGATTATGGAGGGGACTTGCCCCAGCTTGTGCAGCCGATGTCCAACAGCTGATGAGCAGCCTTTTGTGCACCACTCTCGGCGCCAGAGCAGGTGCAATCGGGCCACTGCCTCGATCGCTCGAGAAAAGACGTTTTCGTCCGCATCCGGTGCCAAGGGTTGGCCCGATTGCCACGTCTCCAGCACCCAATAGCATCCTCGGTCACGGACGAACTTGTTACCTGTCCTGGTGGGGATCGTACGTGGGACATAGTCGAGATGTTGTGCGGCGCGGTCTTGCCAAGCCAGGGCCTGCTGCAGTCGGGACACCGATGTGCGCCGGATAGGGAAAGCGCGCAGGCAATAAACGCCCGAGCGGCAGGCGACGCGCCACACGCCGTTGCCGCTCAAACCCGTCGTGATCGGCTGCCAGTCGCACCCGTCCGCTGGCAGTGCCCAGTGGTTGCCAACTAGGTCTGTGAGTCCTTGGTCTGTCGCCATGGTGCCAGAGCGCCATCGGCTTGCGGCCTTGCACGGTTCGGACAGGCTCTGCCCTATTCTACGGTCACCGATTTGGCCAAGTTGCGCGGCTTGTCCACGTCACAGCCACGCAGTACGGCAATATGATAGGCCAGCAGTTGCAACGGCACCACGGTCACGAGCGGCTGCAGGTATTCGGGACAGTCGGGCACATAAACGACGTCGTCGGCTTTGTGGGCAACCTCGCGATCCCCTTCGGTGGCAATAGCGATAACCGGCCCGCCACGCGCTTTGATTTCTTCCAGATTGCTCATGACTTTGTCGTAGACGGCGCCGCGCGTGATCAAGAACACCGACGGAGTGTTTTCGTCCACCAGCGCTATCGGCCCATGCTTCATTTCCGCTGCCGGATATCCCTCGGCGTGGATGTAGCTGATTTCTTTGAGCTTGAGGGCTCCTTCCAAGGCTACGGGATAGTTGTACAGGCGACCGAGATAAAGGCAGTTGGCTATGTGGGCGTATTTTTCGGCGATCGCTTGGATTTGCCGATGGCACTGCAAAGTGCGGCGTATCAGGTCCGGTAACCGACGGAGTTCTTCCATGAGACGGGCTCCTTGGATGCTCGACAAATGCCGCAGACGACCGAAGTACAGGGCCAACAGGGCCAGAACGCACACCTGGGCACTGAAAGCTTTGGTGCTGGCGACACCGATTTCCGGTCCGGCATGGAGGTACACCCCGCCGTCGGCTTCGCGGGCGATAGTACTACCCACAACGTTGCAGATGGCCAGAGTTGGATGGCCTTTGCGTTTCGATTCGCGCAAAGCAGCCAGCGTGTCGGCGGTCTCGCCCGATTGGGTGATGGCAATGACGATCGTGTGTCGGTCAATGGGAGGATTGCGGTAACGGAACTCGCTGGCGTATTCCACCTCGACAGGCATGCGTGCCAGTTCTTCGAAGAGGTACTCTCCGACCAGTCCAGCGTGGTAGCTCGTGCCGCAGCCGGTCAGTATGATGCGCTCTACCTGACGCAAGCGTTGGGCGTCTAAGTTCAATCCGCCGAAATGGGCCGTGGCATCGGTATCCTCGAGCCGCCCGCGCATGGTGTTTTCCAGCACTTCCGGCTGCTCGTAGATTTCCTTGAGCATGTAGTGGGGGAAAGTGCCCAATTCTACGTCGCCTGGATCCCAGTCAATGTGGTGCACTTGCGCTTCGACCGGCACGCAGTCCTGATCCAACAGCCGCCAGTCGTCGGCCGTCAATACGCACAATTGCCGGTCATTGACATAGACGACTTTTTCGGTGTACCCCAACAAGGCGTTCGGATCGCTGGCCAAAAACATTTCTCCGTGGCCGACGCCTAGCACCAGCGGACTTCCAAGTCGCGCGCCGATGAGCACGTCCGGCTGCTGCGGGCTGACGATGGCCAGTCCGTAGGTGCCTTTGAGTCGTTTCAGAGCTTTGCGCACGGCCTCCACGAGATCGCCCCGATAATAGAGAGCGATCAAATGGGCGATGACTTCCGTGTCGGTTTCACTGCGGAAAGCGAAGCCTTCGGCTTGCAATTGCTGTTTGAGGGGGGCATAGTTTTCGATGACCCCATTGTGGACGACGGCTACGATGCCTTCGCCGCCGAGATGGGGATGGGCATTGTGATCGGTGGCTCCGCCGTGAGTAGCCCAGCGCGTATGGCTGATCCCCAAGCATCCGGGGACCGGGCTTTTTTGCAGGAGGGCTGCCAATTCCGTGAGCCGACCGGCTTTTTTGCGCACGTGCAGTCGGCCCCCGTCCACGGTCGCTAAGCCCGCCGAGTCGTAACCACGGTATTCCAGCCGGCGTAGCCCTTCCACCAGTAGCGGCTCCGCTTCCCGATTGCCGATGTATCCGACGATTCCGCACATAAACTCGCTCCGGATCGAATGGAGTAGCCATGCGTTCGCGTAGAACGCTCGCAAGACGAACCGTGGAGAGGGTGCCTGGTCATAGGGCGTCCGGACGGCACGCGTTGCCAATGCCCTGTCCCAGTTTAACACATCGCTTCGGCGCTCGTCAATGTCGGGCCGCTAGGCGTTGGGCCGTGCAGTGAGCGCCCAACAGAGCTCTGAGCTGGTTAGCGGTCTAGTTCACGACACCGGCTGGGGTTGCCGGAAGAGATGGGGTGCGCCCGAGCTCTTGCGGCTCGAGCAGTCGCCGCAGCCGTCGTCGAGCGATGCCTGGCAGATAGTTAGTTCGGGGTTCCTTTGTGGGGGTCCTGCTCTTACGCCAGCAACTGTTCTTCGAGATCGCGGCACCGAGGCAGCTGGTGATCGGGGACGCCTCGCTGGAGCAGATAAATACCGGGTGGGTCGAGGGTTTCCTCTCGTGCCCGCCGGGTACTGCGCTGTCTTTGGCGGCTGCGATAAAACCATTTGGGCAGGCATTGCGGGCAGACCAAGCCGTACGTTTTGAGCTCCTGGATGACGCCATCGCTCCAGCGGGCGGCGATTTTGTAGACGGCTTCGTGGGCGCAGCCGGGTTCATAACACATGATTTTGTAGGGTGGCATGGGCATATGGCAGCACCTCGCGTCGTGGGCCGAAGATGTCAATCGCTAGGGAAGGGGATCGGTTCGCCGCGCAATTGATGCAGGGCGTTGCAAGCCGCTTTTTGTTCGGCCTCTTTTTTGTTGCGTCCCCAAGCTGGAGCGAACACCTGGGAGCCGATTTGTGCGGCGACCTTGAAGCATTTGCTGTGCTCGGGCCCTTTCTCGTCCAGCAGCTGATACTGGGGCGTAACCCCGAACTCCTTTTGTGCCATTTGCTGCAACGCGGATTTGTAATTGGCCCCTTCGCTACCGGCGGCCAGCTTTTCGATCACTGGCCCGATCTGCTGCACGACGAAGCGGCGCGCGGCTTCCAGGCCCCCGTCCAAATAGATGGCGGCAATCAAGGACTCGAAAACGTCCGCCAAGACGTTGGTAGAGACATGCGCCTGCTGGCTCATGCCTTTGCCCAAAAAGACGAAGCGCTCGAGGCGCAACGTGCGGCTGGCGCGTGCACACACCCGTCGACTGACCACTTCCGATTTGATTTGGGTCAGATCCCCCTCGAGGTACTCGGGAAAACGCTCGTACAGCTGCTCGCAGACGATCAGGCCCAGCACGGCGTCGCCGAGAAACTCCAGTCGCTCGTTGGATGCCAATCGCGTATTGGCTACCGAAGCGTGCGTCAGCGCGGCACGCAACAGCTCGGGATTGCGAAAGCGATACCCGAGCTCTTCCTGGCAGGCTTCCAATATCTGTTTTTCCGAGCGCGTGCCAGCCGCCATGTGCGTCAACCTGCAGTCCTGAATCCGCAAAGAAACTATCTGTCCGGTGCCATGGTGTCAATCGCGGATGCCACGCCATGCCCGCGATGATCAGCCGATCTCCCAATGCTTAGCTTATTGATGGATCTGCCGGCGTCCGATCTTATGACTAGAATGATGGAACGGGTGCGGTGCCCTGTACGAGGGGCAATCCGAACGCACAAGGGTCCGAGGGTTCCCTGGTCGCCGTGCCTCATGTCTGTGTGGGACAGAGTCCGTTGACGGTGCGAGGCTCGCTGAGGGTCGTTTGACTGCGAGGCGCACATGGCCTTGAGCGATCGAGTGTTGATCGAGAGGATCCGATGCCAGGATGCCGAAGCGTGGCGGCAATTGATCGCCCGCTATGAGGGCCGCCTGCATGCTTATGCTTACAAAAGACTGCACGACCACGCTCTGGCCGAAGATGTGGTGCAAGAGACGTTCCTGGGCTTTTTGAACAGCCTGCCCCATTTCGACGAAAAACGCGATTTGCAGACGTATTTGTTCACTATCGCCTCGTATAAGGTGACAGACCAGTTGCGGCGGCGCGGCCGTCACCCTGTCCAGCTCTGGGGGCCGGCTGAGAACGACGAGGGGGTACTGGAAAAACATCCGGACGCCAGGCCCGGGGCTTCGACGGCGATACGCAGCCAGGAGCGCAAAGCTCTCGAAGAAGAGGCCTTGGTGCAAGTGCTGCGACGTCTGATCGAAGAATGGAAGGAAGCAGGACGTTTTTTGCAGTTGAAGATTATCGAGTTGCTCTTCGTGAAAGGGTGGGCCAATCGCGAAGTGGCAGCCTTTTTGAGCATAACCGAGCAGCAGGTAGCCAACGTGCGCTTTGCGGCTGTGCGCCGCATCCGCGACGAGTTACGTCGGCACGGCTTGTCCGCAGAGGTGTTTCCGCATTTGCATCCTGAGCCGGACGAGCCATCGCACTAGGTGGAACCAGTATGCCGGAGCAGGAACGAGTGTCCGTCGAGGAGTTACGTGCCTACCTGGAAGGAGATATGTCCGAGGAGGCGAGTGCTCGTATCGAACGTATGGTGCGCGAGTCGTCGCATCTGCGCCAGGTGCTGCGCAACTTGATCGCTAGCCGGGAAGAAGCAGGTCATTCGGTGGCCTCCATCTGGCGCCGGCATCGGCTCAGTTGTCCCAAGCGCGACCAACTGGCAGCCTGGGTCCTGGGCGCTTTGGACGAGGAAACGAGCGATTATATCCGCTTCCACATCCAAATCGTCGGATGCAGTTATTGCGAGGCCAATTGGGCGGATCTGGAAGAGCAACGGAGCCAAACCGCCGGCCAGCGGGCGCAAAGACAACGCCGACTGTTCGATTCCAGCGCCGGGTACCTCCAAGGTCGGGCTTCGTCAGATCGCTAGGAGCGGGCGCGTGCGGGTGCTCATTGTCTCCCACCACGCCTTTCCCCATGTCGGCGGCTTGGAGGCACTGGTAGATCTGGAAGTGCGCACCCTGGTACACCTGGGACACACGATCGTCCATGTGACCAGTGATCTAGGCGGCGCCGGGCACGTGCCACACTATGGCGCCGGCGTGCGGCAAATACGCGTTCCGGCATGGCATGTGCTCGAGCGGCGCTTTCAGGTTCCCTATCCGCTTTTTTCGCCGCGGCTGGTACGGGTGCTGTGGGAGGAAACGGGCCGCTGCGACGTGGTACATGCGCATGGTTTTCTTTTCATGAGTTCGGTTTTGGCCTTGGCCCTGGCGTGGATCAGAGGCGTCCCCGTGCGTCTTCTGACCGACCACGGCGGCGTGCAGCGTTATCACGCACGATGGGTGACCGCGCTAGCCAGGATCGGGGCTTGGACCGTGGGCCGTCTAACCACGCTTTTGGCGACCCGGTTGGTTGCCTACAACACGCGCGTCTTGCGCGATTTGCACCGTTTGGCCGGGCCGGGCAAGCCATCGCTGTTTTTGCCCTATCCCGTGGACGAGCAGATTTTTCGCGCGCCTGGTTCCGGGGAGCGAGCCTCAGCCCGACGCCGACTGGGCTGGCAAGAAGACGCTATTTATGTTCTCTTCGTCGGCAGGCTCATCGCCGACAAGGGTGTCCGCTTGGTATGTGACGCCCGGCGCGCGGATTGGAAGCTGGTATTCTGCGGTCCGGGCGATGCACGCATCCTGCCTCGGGGAGAAGCCAGCGTCCATTACTATCCGCCTCGTCCGCGTCCGCAGCTGGTGGAGCTCTACCACGCGGCAGACGTCCTCGTATTGCCTTCGGCCCGTGAGGGCTTTCCTTTGGTGGTTCGCGAAGCGCTAGCTTGTGGGTTGAGAGCAGTACTCGCCTACGAGCCCGGCTACGAGGCTTATCGCCATTTGCCTGGCTTGTTTTTCTGCCAGCGCGAGCCGTCCAGCATCCGCGAGGCGATCGAGCGAGCATTGCAGGACACGACGCCGAGCGAACTGATAGCCGCTGGCCAGCGCGGCTCGGCTCCTTCACCGGAGGCGTGGGTTTCCCAGCTTTATGCCGATGCCTTGGGTCGCAAAACCCCATGACGGATGCTTTGGCTTAGAGCTGCGTCGCCGCGAGGTGGCGGTACTGAAGGAGTGCCCCGGGGCTACAGGGTTGTCCATCGGATGCGCGCTGCCGGCCCCTTGCCGAACGCACTGGCCGACGTCGGTCTACCAAACAGGCGGCTCGCCGGTGTGCTGGCCCAGCGCCTGCACCAAATAAGCCATCTGGCCAATGTGATTGTTCATGTGACTAGCGCATACTAGGAAAAGCCCCAGCCGAGTGCGGATCGGGTGCCGGTCCGGAAAGTCTACCGGATGTAGCCAGTCCTTGGGCCTTTGTCGGTCCAGGGTTTCAAGCACCATGTCAACCGCCTGACGAAAGCCCTGCCATAATTCCGACCGTGGGTACCAATTGGGGTCGGTGAATTCGCGGGTGCGATTGCGCACGTAGCCGGTGCGCGCGATCCCAGCGCCTATGTAATGATTGAGGTTCCCCGTCAGGTGCAACACCAGATGCCCCAATGAATTGCCGAACGGAAACGGCCGTGTCCACACATGTTCTTCGGGTATTGCGAACAAGGCCTTTTGTACCCGCCCGGCTAGGTGCTCGAAATAGCGCTTCAGCTCTTCCTGCAGAGTCGCGTGCAGTGAACTCGGCGCCGCTTCCTGGTGCATGGCTGTGCCGCTACTCCATAGCCGGCAGTATGGTCGAGAAGAAAAACAATACGCCGAATACCAGAAACAAAAAGATGCTCATGTACACCAAGCTGCGCACTGCATGATGAAGGATGCTCGGCCAATGGTCAAAGCGTGTGGCACTGTAGATCAGGCTGGCCAGGATCAGCAACACAGGCAGGTGCCAATAAATGCTAGAAGCCCACAGCATGTTCTTCACGATTTCGGCTCCTGAGCGTCGGAGCCGCCGGACTCCTGCTGCACTGGATGCATAGGACCGGCGGCTGCGTGATAGATCACCAGGATGTTGAGCAATCCCGCTATAATCGTATACGCCTGGGCCACGTACCACAGCCGCCCCATGCCTTCCGAACTTTGCAAGGCATTGAGTTCATGCAAAGGCGGCGTCTTTTGGAAGCTGCCGAGCCAGGTTCGATGTCCCTCGATGATAGGCTGCTCGCCCACGTCGCGCCAGTAGTGGATCAATGCCGGCCAAGCCGCTATACCGATCCAAAACTGCCCGGCGTACGGTAGCCGATTCCACACGTCTCGCAACACGGGCGGGACCGCCTTCCCGAAGAGTTGCACCTGGCCGGGATGAGTGCGTGGCAAGAAAACCGTTTTCCAGGCACCCAGCCACAGACCGTAGAAAAACATGCCCAACAGAGCGATCAGGAAAAACACTCCCTTGGTGAGGCGGTGGGCATCTTTACGCACCATTCCTTGTACGATTTGCCCTAAGCCAGGAACGAGGTAGCTCAGCACGGCGCCTCCCGCGCGTAGGTACAGCGGATAGCTAGCTCGGGCATCGCTCATACAGTGGTACCCTTTGCAGCGAAAACCCTTTACACCATCGGGTACCGTTGCGGCAAGCGCCGCGTTTTCCGTCCGTCTCTTTTCGGTCGCACTCTACAAGCCGCGCGCCAGCGCAATGGTACCCGCCTTCGAACGGTGCCGGCTGTCATTTCGGCTGGGCATGTTGGTACCGCGCCTCGGCAGATAAATGCAGGCTCGGGGACACATGCCGTCACTGCTCTAACCCATAAAGCTGTCGGTAACTCTCCTAATTGTACTTTGCAGTGCCTAACGGGTCCAATAGGCAATGGCCCATCCGAGTGTGAGTGCCCCAACTGCCAGCAACAGCCAGGCGGCCACGGCCAATAGACTCAAAGCACGCTTGCGCGGCCGAGACGAGTTGTCGTGTTGTCCACGGAGTAGGGATAACCAGCCGCGTTGCCCGGAATGAGGCAAATCCGGTTGGTCGAGGTAAGTCACGACGATAGTCGGCCCATGCTGTACCGCGCCGGTACCTTGTGTAGGCCCTGACTCGACGGAATGGGTATGGGAAGGGCTAGCTGCCGCAGTGTTTGCCGGAGGTGAGTGAACAGCATCGTCTTCGCCGAACATGTCCGCCGGCTGGTGATCGGCAGGCAGCTCATTAGTCAAGGGGCAGTGAGAGGAATCAGGCTGCTCGTCTTTTTGGGCCCCTCGTGCCGGTGAAAAGCCTGATTCTGTGCCCGGTGCAACTTCCGACGCGTGCTCAGGCTGGGTGGAGTCTATACCGGCGGCACACTCTTGCGCTGGGGCCATCATCTGGGTAACGTCGCCCTCCGAAGGCGCGCCGATCTGTAGACCTTCGGGCAGCGCCGATAGAACGGGCATGGTATTCTCGGTAGGCGACGGCAGGCAAAGAGCCGCCAGTAGGTCAAGCAATTCGTCTAGCTCGCGCAAACGCCTACGGATGCGCTGTGCGGCTTGTGGATCGGTCACGAGCTCCTGCTGTTCCATAGTACGATCCCTGCAATATCCTGCGCATAGGGCGGCCTTCGAGCTCGTCCGCTGCCTGGGAAGCTCATAATCTAGCGGCGATGGCTGAAAGGTTCTACATCAATGCGCCGATCCGACTAGGTCGAGTGGCTCTGACAGGCGCCGAGGCGCACCATATCCGCGATGTCTGCCGCTTGGGTGTAGGCGCAGAGGTGACTCTTTTCAACGGCGACGGGGCACAGTATCGGGCTGTGATCTGTCACTCGACAAAAGGGCAAGTCGTCTTGGAAGTTACGGCCAGGGAAGAAATTGTGCGCGAGCTTCCCGTGCACGTGGCAGTTGCTGCCCCTTTGCCCAAAGGGGATCGGACTCAGTTTTTACTCGAAAAGCTTACAGAACTGGGAGTTGGATCGTTTATCCCGTTGCGTACTCGATACAGTATCCGGCACCCCGCCGAGACGCGCCGGGACAAGCTGCAGCGCTACATCATCGAGGCATGCAAACAATGCGGGCGCAATCGGCTCATGCACCTGGACCAGGTTCGCTTGTGGGAAGATTTGGTCGCCCAGCCTGACTTGCCTGCCGAGCGCTGGCTGCTGGATGCTTCTGGCGTGCCGCTAGCAGAATTGCGGCCATCGTTGAGCGTCGTCCTAGTGCAGCCGGATCCGGCTATCCTCATAGCCGCCGGACCGGAAGGGGGCTGGACGCGTGAAGAAATCCAAATGGCTCGAGCCCGCGGCTTTTTCATTGTGTCCTTGGGCCAGCGGATCCTGCGCATAGAAACTGCTGCACTAGCAGCTTGCGCGTGGGTCATGGTGCAACTTGGCAAGTGAGGGGACCCGCAGCATGCCGCCAGAAACTCGCCGGCAAAAACGAATCGTTGGGTCGGCCGAACGGTGAGCAGTGTCACCTGATACCTGTGCGATTGACCATGCTAGGCGCCCTCGGATGGGGCTGGGGGTTGCAGGGAGGATGAAAAAAACGTGGACAATGCGCTAGCTGTAAGCGACAGAATAGTCTGCGCAGATCGCGTGTGCGCGGCGTACGAAAAGGTACGACGTGCGCTAGTGGACGCTTGTCGAGACCAGGGCTACTGGGAAGGAGAGCTGGCCCCGTCCGCTCTAGCCACCGCGACCGCCATCGGTGCGCTGTGCGTGGCCGATGATCCAGCTCACCGCCTGGGCGACGAACAGTTGATCCACGCTGGCGTGACTTGGTTGATCGGCACGCAGCTGGCCGATGGAGGGTGGGGAGATACACCCCGCAGCAAGAGTAACATTTCCACGACCTTTTTGGCCCGGGCAGCGCTTCTATTGGCCAGCAGGCGTCAGCCGGGTCTGGCCGATCGGGTCCAGTGTGCGCTGGACAAGGCGACTGCCTATATGGACCGTGAGTGTGGTGCCGGCTCTATTCGGCAGGCCGAGGCGATCGAGGCGCGCTATGGTCAAGACCGCACTTTTTCCGTTCCTATCCTCATGATGGCGGCTCTGGCAGGGATAGTGGAATGGGAATCGGTGCCTGCCTTGCCTTTCGAGTTGGCTGTTCTGCCGCAGAGGCTGTATCGGTTTTTGCGTATGCCGGTGGTAAGCTATGCGTTGCCCGCGCTCATAGCTATCGGGCAGGCGGCGCACGCGCATCGGCGGACGATCGGGAGGACGATGCGCTGGGTTCGAGACCGTGCGCGCAAGCGAACATTAGCCGTATTGACAAGGATCCAGCCCGAGAGTGGTGGCTTTCTGGAGGCGACCCCGCTCACTAGCTTTGTGGTCATGGCACTGGTAAGCGCCGGCCAGACGGCCCACCCGGTTGTGCATCGAGGACTCAGCTTCCTTAGATGGTCCGTGCGGCCAGACGGCAGCTGGCCTATTGACAGCAATTTGTCTGTCTGGTTGACCACTCAAAGCGTGCAGGCGCTCGCTGCTGCCGACGATCTGTCTTCCCTACCCGATCCAGGGCAGTTAGTCCATTGGATTCTGGAGCGGCAATACAAAACTTCGCATCCCTATACAGGAGCCGAACCAGGTGGCTGGAGTTGGACTCATTTGTCGGGCGGCGTGCCCGATGCCGACGATACGGCTAGTGCTCTTTTGGCCTTGCGGTCCTTGGGTGACTGGCTGACAGCGCACGCCGCAGGCGCGGGTCTCGTGGAGGTGATGGACGCCGCCTGGCGCGGAACGTGCTGGCTGTATCGCTTGCAGAATCGTGACGGCGGATGGCCTACTTTTTGTCGCGGTTGGGGGCGGCTTCCTTTCGATCGCAGCGGTACGGATTTGACGGCCCATGTCTTGGGCGCTTTGGCTGCGTGGCGACCGCAGTGGCAGGCGCAGGGGGTCCCCGGTCTGTGCCGAACCGAGTGGTTTCCGCGCTGGATGCCCGGTGTACAGAGGTGGTGGCTCCGGCAGGTGGATCGTCAGCTAGGGGGTGCTATCCGGCACGGCCTGGCATTCTTGGGACGGATGCAACATGCCGACGGGGCTTGGTCGCCTTTGTGGTTCGGCAACGAATGCGCACGGCAGGAAGCCAATTGGACGTACGGGACCGCGCGCGTGTTGGCGGCCTATCACCGGCTTGGTATGATGGATTGTGACGCCGCTCGCCGGGGAGCGGATTGGTTGATGCGTGCCCAAAATGCCGATGGCAGTTGGGGAGGCGATGTCGGTCTACCTGGCACCATCGAAGAAACGGCCCTAGCCACCGAGGCATTGGCGCGTATCGCCGCCCCGGAACAAACAATGAATACACAGGACACCTGCCAGTTGGCCGCTAAAGCTTGGCAGGCGGTGCACAAAGGACTCGATTGGCTGTGCAGTGCCGTACTGGAGCAGCCGCTCGCGGCGCCTATCGGCCTGTATTTCGCGCGCTTGTGGTATTACGAGAAGCTTTATCCGCTGATTTTCGCGACGGCTGCGCTCGGACGTGTGCGCCGGATCCTGACGTCGGAACGCTGAGGTGGTGATCTGGATCGGCGCAAAGTGCGCTGCCAACCTGCGACCTATGCCGCAACGTGCGTTGCTAAGGCCGGCTTCGGGGCCGACCCGAGCGGCAAGGAACGGTATAGACAGACATACGCTTTGGTCCGTGCGACTTCCGAGGAGTAGTAGCCGTGACAGTTACGTCGGCCGCCGAGCATGCTAAGGAGCCCGGTGTGTCTGCCAACCCGCGCCCACCTGCTGCCCATTACAAAGCCGTACCTGAAAGTCGTGAACTCCGCGAGCGTTTGCGCCATGCTGCCGCGGAAATAGTGCGTCCTTTGGACCGATCGCGGCCACCGACCAAGGCCCTGTTGCGTGAGTTGGGGGAAAAGCTGCTCGGCGATCTGGGACTGAGCACCGATTACCTCGGCTTTGCTATGGTATGCGTGAACAACGAGTTCTGGCGCGAACAATTGATGGCAGTGGACTTTCGACGGCGCTTGCTCTTGCTGCCTCACTGCCTCAAGCATGCCGAAGGATGCCCGGCAGATTATGACGAGCTGGGCTTGAATTGCCGTAAGTGCGGCGCCTGCGTCATCGCCGACTTCAAGGTCCAGGCAGAACAGCTCGGCTACAAAGTCCTGGTCGCCGAAGGGACCCCGATCGTCCTCAAAATCATCATCAGCGGATACGTAGACGGGGTGGTGGGCGTTGCCTGCCTCAACGTTTTGGAAAAGGCCATTGACAAAGTACTCCAGGTGGGCGTGCCGGCACTGGCCGTACCTTTGT
>Ga0209989_100077_pt1 | contig 17787 bp, 15 predicted proteins | sample Antgeofumaro1A2B_FD_188083 | JGI IMG/M metagenome (GOLD analysis project Ga0209989, IMG submission 188083) | Geothermal fumarole subsurface microbial communities from Mt. Erebus, Antarctica - 1A2B (SPAdes) (version 2) | ecosystem: Environmental > Terrestrial > Volcanic > Fumaroles | place: Mt....
GCCAGAATCGAGGTGGCAGGGTTCGGGACGCCCCATCGAGCGGCTAAGGTAGGCTCCTTGGGTCTGAAATGCGCAAGGCCAGGTCAATCGGTTACTTACGCAGGCCCAGGCGGCCAATGACATCGAGTTGGTAGAAGAGCTCAGACAAAAAGCCGGTTTGCCGCCCAAAGAAATTCCCCAAGCACCGGCTAATCCACTCATTTCGATCTTCATGGAACGCTACTACCAGGAAATGACGGAGCGCAAGCAGACGCCCGGCAAGGTGGAGCGCAACCGCAAGGTCGAAGAGCTGCGCGAGCAGATCATCGAAGAGTTTTTGCCGGAAGGTAGCGAGCCGACCTCCTATACACCGGCCCAGGTTTTGGAAGCGTTCCACCATCTCGAGCGGCGCGCGGTGCGTGACCTGATTTTACAGGGCAAACGCGAAGACGGACGGCATCCACGGCAGTTGCGACCGGTGTCGTGCGAAGTCAGCGTATTGCCGCGCACGCATGGGTCTGCCCTGTTTGTGCGCGGGGAGACGCAGGCACTGGTGACCACCACTTTAGGCACGGTCAGTGACGAGCAGCGCGTGGACAGTCTCGTGGAGGAATACAGCAAAAAGTTCATGCTCCATTACAATTTCCCGCCTTTCAGTGTCGGCGAAGTGCGTCCTATCCGCGGTCCTGGCCGCAGGGAAATCGGCCACGGCGCGCTTGCCGAACGCAGTCTCGAGTGCGTCATCCCCAAGCCCGAGAAATTTCCTTATACCATTCGCGTCGTCTCCGATATCCTCGAGTCCAACGGATCGAGCAGCATGGCCTCGGTCTGTGGCGGAACGCTCTCCTTGATGGACGCGGGCGTCCCTATTTCCCAGCCTGTCGCTGGGATTTCCATCGGCCTGGTGAAAGAGAACGACCGCTACATCCTGCTCACCGACATCATGGGGGACGAGGACCACTTCGGCGACATGGATTTCAAAGTAGCCGGCACCGGACGGGGCATCACCGGCATTCAGCTCGACCTCAAGATCCCGGGCATTGACGAGAAGATCATCCGGGAAACGCTGGAACAAGCGCGCGAGGCACGCATGGAAATCTTGCGCATCATGTTGCAGACCTTGCCGCGCCCGCGTCCCGACGTCAGCAAGAATGCGCCACGGCTGATCCAAGTACGCATCAATCCCGACAAGATCGCCACGCTCATCGGCCCCGGCGGTAAAACCATCAAGTCCATCCAAGAAACGACCGGCGCCCAGATAGATGTCGAGGACGATGGCACTGTGACCATCTCGTGCCAAGATGCAGAAAAGGCCGAGCAGGCCAAGCAAAAGGTACTGGCCCTCACCGAAGAAGTCCGCGTAGGGAAAATCTATGAAGGCCGTGTCACTTCCATCCGCGATTTCGGTGCCTTTATCGAGATCTTGCCGGGCAAGGATGGATTGTGCCATATCAGCGAGTTGGACGACAAATACGTGGACCGGGTCGAAGATGTCGTCAAAGTGGGCGACCGCGTCCTGGTCAAGGTGATCGCCATAGACGAAAACGATCGGGTCAAATTGTCGCGCAAGGCCGCACTCAAAGAGCAACAAGCACGCGGTCGCGGCGAAGAAGGGAACGGCCCGTCAGGCCCCGGCGGCAGTCGCCGACCGTCGCGACGACCGGAGCGTTGATGCCTCGACATCGGCCGATTTATGACGCATAGCGCTATTTCGCACGAACCCACGACGAGCAGTGCAACGCCGGCTACCGAAGCCCAAGAGCCTTATCTCGAATTGGCTGAGCTCGCCGGCCGCTTTATCCACGACATCAAAAACCACCTGGGCACATTGAGTTTGAACGCCCAGCTGTTGCTGGAAGAGCTGGACAGCCAGGCGCAGACGCCGGCATTGCGGCGGGCCTACGAGCGTGCTGCGCGCATGCATCGCGAATGCCTGCGTCTCAGCGACCTGGCCAACAACTTCCTGCGCTACGCCCGCCTGGGACAAATCCATCTGCAGCCCACCGATTTACACGAACTGCTGGTCGAAACGGTGGAGTTCTTCTTGCCTACTGCACGCCAGGCAGGCGTCCAAATCAAGACCTTTCTGCCGGCCAACTTGCCCGTATTGCCTCTGGATCGCGAATTGTTCCGTCAGGCAGTGATCAATGTGCTCCTCAATGCTGCCCAGGCCATGCCCGAAGGCGGCGAGTTGACCATCCAGGCGGAAGTGCGCCCCGACACCGTACTGCTGAGCTTTATAGATACCGGCGTCGGCATGACCCACGACGTACTGCAACAGATCTTCAAGCCCTTTTTCACCACGCGCCCCAACGGCAGCGGGCTGGGACTGCCCACCACACGCCGGATCGTCGAAGCCCACGGGGGGCATGTCGAGGTACAAAGCGAACCCGGCCGCGGCACCAAGTTCACCATGTTTTTGCCCATCCCCAGGCAATTGGCGGGCGCCACGAGCGGGGATCGTAAAGCCGACAGCGATATTTCTCGCTAGCGACCTCCGAGCGCACACACGTGTACAGCTTGGGCGCTTGTCAGAGGTTGGATGGTTCTATCGTGCCAACGCTAGCCGTTCCTAATAGAAGCGCAAAGACCGATCAGGCCGTGCCCACCTTGCCGATGTTGTGGACCGGGTAGGCGCTCTGCCGGTCGCGTAGGCTCCCCCTGGTATACGCCAAGCTACATGTCGGGCGCACTATCTTCGCCGGCTAAGTTTTTCCTTTCCTCGAGGCCTTTTTCCAGCAGTTGCAAGATTTTTCTTTCCCGATCCAACGCCGCGCGGTCATCGGTCGCTTCGAGAATCCGTACCAGCAGCTGGCGTGTTTCGATTTGCAAGGGATCGAGAGCCAGCGCTTTGCGACAGGCGTACAGGGCACTGTGCCACTCGCCGAGGCCGACGTGGGCCCGAGCCAATCGCTCGTAGTAGGCAGCGCGCGCCGGATTGAGACGCACGGCCTGTTGGAACAAAGACACCGCGCGCAAATAGCGGCCCATTTCCAAAGCCAGCGTGCCCGCATTGGCCAGGGCGGTCTCTTTTTGCGGTGCCTGTTTCAGCAGGTCCTCGAAAACAGCAGCGGCGGCCTCGCGCTGCCCCGTCGTCCACAAGGCAACGGCCCACGCCTCGCGCGCCGCATGGTCGTCGGGCCAGCGACGCACTGCCTGCTCCAAGCGGGGTAGCGCCAGCGTGCCCAAGACGTGCTGCACCTTTTCCGGCGTGCGCTCGGCAGCCTCCATCAAAGCGATCCCCCAGTCGCGCTGGATTTCTGGATCGTCCGGGTCACGAACAAAATCGTAAAAATAGACCAGCGGCTCCGAGACCGATGGCGCCGTCGGCCTTTTCGGCTGGTATTGGGCCGGATTTTTCAGTACGCGGTGGTCGGTGGTCGCAGTGTGAGCGATATTGGCCTCCAGCTGAGGCATGTGGCAAGCCACACAGTCGTCCTGGCTTTTTTGCCGGACCGCCAAAGGCAAGGAACAACCTCGACTCTCGTGGCAAGCCAAGCAACGCTGTCGGTAATAGTGTGGCTTTTCCTTCGCCGCCGGAACCATATGTGCATCGTGGCAGGAAATGCACCCTAGCTGGCCGCGGCTGCCTCGATAACACATGCTACTGCGCATTTGCTCGACGCTGCTGACGAACTTGTTGTCCTGTGCCAGTTCGGCAGTGCGCACGAAGACCGAAACGAATTCATGGAAGGGCAATCCAGGACGATAATCGAAGGGGGAGTGCCCGCGGCGACTGATACGATGCTGTCCTTGCAAGTGACATTGTTCGCAAACCGCGTCGCGCAACAGAGGCGGCAGTTTCGCCGGATTGACGATGGTCGGGTCAGGATCCGCAACGTCGTTTTGTTGCAAGCGCGCCTGGACGTGCAATTCGCCCGGGCCGTGGCAGCGCTCGCAACCGATGGTCATTCCCGAGAACACCGGCGCCTCGTAACGGTTGAGCGTGTCGGGAACGTGTTTGACTGCCTGGGCATGACAAAAGAGGCATTCCGGCTTGATCGGACGCGAGAAATGGTGGTGATGCCGCCGATACCCAGGCGACAGATCCCACACTCTCCGCGCTGCGTAATAAGTCATGGGCGACATCAACAAGCAGCCGTCACGATAAAGCAGCCAGGACTGGCCCTGGTTGCCGGAACCTACCAGATAGTCCACGGGAAAAGAAGCCTCGACTACGATCTGACCCGATTCGTCGCGTAGCCGTTCGCAGTGATAGATCCGGCCGTCGGCTACCCGCGTGGAATATTCGAGGCCGAAAGCGCGGAACAAGACCCTGCCGTCCCAATCCGGCTGCGGCAGCAGTTGGTCCGCGGGTGTGATAGACCGGCCCATAGGGTGATGGATGTACGATTCACTCTGGGCTGGATGACAATCGTAACAGGCGGCGTCGCCCACATAGCGAACGCCTGGAGAGGTGTTGCGAAATGCCGGCGATACCTTATTCACCGGCTGCGGTCTTTGCGGGCGCTGTTCATCGGCACTGTCAGCGCTGGCGGGCCCGGGCGGCGCCGCGGCACGGCTGCAACCTAGCAACAACAGTGCAAGACCAGTCGTTATGCACAATGCTTTGCTCGAGCAGCACACGCGTCCCTAACCCTTGGCTCAACGGCGCCGCTGCCTGGTGCTGCGGTACATCCATCAAGGTTCTTTTCGCGGCGCGCCTTTCTGAGACGGACCTGTACTTTTCGTACCTTCTTGGGGCGTCGGGTTCTGCGGCAACTTTTCCGGGGGAGCATCGGCGATCCCTTTGAGTTGCAAGAAAGCCCGAAGGGCAGCGTGCTGCACTTCCTGATCGGGGTCCTTGAGGAGCCGTTCGACCAGTGGCAGTGCAGGCCGGGCAGCTTCGCCCATGTTGCCGATCGCTTGTAACAGATGGCACCGGACATAGCGGTTGCTGTCCCGCTCGATGACTTCCATGATGCGCGGGAGAGCGTCCCGTGGACCGAAAATCTCTACGCCGCGGGCGGCATATATGCGCACCTCGGGCTCTTCGTCGTCGAGTGCCTGCAAAAAAGCAGCGATTTGCCGCGGCGGGTCCTTGGGGCCGATATTGCCCAGTGCCAAGGCAGCCATAGCGCGGCGGCGTGGATGTTTGTCTTTCAGGGCTTTCAGGACCTCGGGCAATGCGTCTTCGCCGATGCCGCCCAGAGCTTCGGCAGCCCGCTCGCGCACTTTCTGGTCGTCGTCGGCCAGCAATTCGATCAGGTGCGGGATCGCTTCGCGTGCGCCTGAGCGGCGGATACGCAACTCTTCTGCTGCCTCCTCGCGCTGGCGCGGGTCCGGAGACTTCAACTGGTCTATCAATTGTGCTACAGTCCGCTTTTGCTCTCCCTCATTGGACTTTCCGCATCCCGAGAACAAAAGCAAACCGCCGGCAATTATGGCACCCACCAGGCGTGCGACAGGTCGTCTACAATAATGTGTGACTATCATCGCGTCCACCCCCTATTATCAAGGCAGGTCAATCGGCAGCCCCGATCGGCGAAGAGGCCGGTCGCCGGCGATCCCTGTCAGTATAGTGACCACTTGCTGACCTGCTCAACACAAAAGCACTCAATTCGCACGCCCAGGCATAAAGCCAGTGAACAACCGTTGTGCCATCCGCCACTCGGCGAGTGCAACGGTGCCTATCGGCTTCCCTGGTACTCACCGGTGTCGTATCATGTCTATCGCTAACGGCTCGAGGGGCGATCGTATTCGACGGCTCAGGAGGCCCGTAGCCTGGTCTCGGCAAGAGAGCAGCAGTCCGGGCCATGGGCCTATATCATTACGCGACAAAGCCTATGTTCGATCGCATCGTTTCTGGAGTACACATGAGAGGAAACCCGAGGCTTATTTTGGCGGCGGTCATCTTGACGGCGTCCGTGTCGGCGGCAGAATTGGCCTGGCATAGCGAGCAGACCTCGGCGGACAGTTCGGAGCCGCCCCCTGCGCCTGGAGCGAGCGCCCTGGGACCCCGTCCTGCCCTACCCATACGACTACCTTCCGAGACCGAGTGGCAAAAGATATTGGCGGACCTACCTAAGCCCGGTGCCAACCGAGCAGACGAGCCGGTGGCAGCGCACTTCAGTCTTGCGTCAGCATTGCGGTTTTTGGATGCGACCGCCTTACATTGGCAGCGCGAACGCAAATGCGGCAGTTGCCACACAAATTATCCGTACCTGATGGCGCGTGCCATGACAGCCGGCGACGATTGTCAGCCCCTGCATATTGCCTGGTCTTTCTTTGCGGATCGCGCCGCCCACTGGGAAACAGCCAAACCGCGCTGGGACACGGAAGTGGTGGCCACGGCGTGTGCGCTCGCATTTTACGATGCCCACCGCACGGGCACGTTGCATCCCCTTACCCGCAAAGCATTGGATTGGATGTGGCGGCTGCAAAGGCCCGATGGCTCTTGGGACTGGCTCAAGTGCGATTGGCCTCCTTCCGAAGCGGACGACTATTATGGCATCATGACGGCTTTGTTGGCAGCTGGCCTTGCACCGGACCGATACAAGGAGACGCAACAGGCCCGCGCCGGTGTCGCCAAAATCCGCGCCTATATCGCGCAGCACCCTGCGCCGCATCTGCACCACCGACTTTTCTTGCTCTGGAACGCAACCTTATGGGCTGACTTGATGACGGACGAAGAAAAACAGGCTCTTGTTCGACAGGTTTTGCATTTGCAAAAGGAAGACGGCAGCTGGTGTTTGCCGGCATTGGGATCGTGGAAAAGGCATGACGGCACTGCCAACGACACACGCGCGCCGGGCGATGGATATGCTACGGGACTGGTTGCCTATGTTTTGCGGCAAAGCGGTCTGGCGCCGGAGCATCCGGCTCTGCGCCGGGCTGTACACTGGTTGCGCACCCAGCAAAGGCAATCGGGCCGCTGGTTCACTCGGTCTCTCAGCAACGACCGACACCATTATCTGACGCACGTCGGCAGTGCTTATGCCATCATGGCGCTAGCATCCTGCAACGCACTCGAAGATCGCTGACCTCGTGTCTACCCAGCCTATTTCCTGCTATGTGCTTACGGTACCGGGTCTCGAGGCCATCGCCGCCGAAGAGGTCACAAGGCGGCTGGGAGGACAAGTCAAGCGCACAAGTCGGGGACTGGTCGTTTTCCGAGCGGATACGCCGGACAGGCGCTGGTTCACCTTGCGCACCGCGGAAGACTTGTTTTTGCTGGTTTGGGGTACCGACGGGTTGACAGGCCGGCGCGAAGACCTCGCGCACATACGAAACTGGACCGCGCACCATGCCGATTGGCCCAGGTTGTTGCAAATCCACCATGCACTGCGTGCGCCGCCGCGAGGCCGGCCCAGCTACCGGATTGTGGTGCAAATGCACGGCCGGCACGACTATCGCAGGATAGACGCCCAGACGGCTCTGGCAGAAGGATTGACCCGCGTGGTACCCGCTTCCTGGCGCTACGCGGACTCCAACGCATCCGTGGAAATCTGGCTGACTATCCTCGGGCAAAAGGCCGTTTGTGGTATAAGGCTGACCGATCGCTCTATGAAACACAGGCCTTACAAAAAGGAGCACATCCCGGCATCCCTACGTCCGGCGGTAGCGGCGGCTCTGGTGCAATTGATCCAGCCCGACCACCAGGGATTGTTCGTGGACCCCATGTGTGGCGCTGGTACAATTCTCTGCGAATTCCTTCTGGAATATCCGCGAGGTAAGGCTTTGGGGGGCGACAAAGACCTGGCAGCTTTACATGCCGCTGCCGCCAATTTGAGCTGGTTCGGGACCGGTTGGCTGGTACGCTGGGATGCCCGGCGACTGCCATTGCCGGACAGCTGCGTGAGTTGGATCGGCTGTAACTTGCCGTTCGGCAAACAAGTCGGCATAGAGGAACAGCTTGTAACATTTTACCGTCAGGTGGTTGCAGAATGGGATCGGGTGCTGCTATACGGCGCCCGCGTGGCCTTGCTGGCCGCTGATCTGGAAGCTTCGACACGCGCTGCACAGGAAGCGCAATGGCACAAACACAGACAGCACAAAGTCGTCGTGCTGGGCCAGCCGGCGTGGATCACAGTGTGGTCTAAGGGAAGACCTGCATGAAGCGGACGGCACCGAGCATACGTCGGCCAGCGGCTTGAACAGTGCCGAGGTCCATTGTGCCCCTGTACGCCTGTGAAGAACAGGTGAGGCACTTTGCAAGGTTTTGTCTTTAACCTACGTCGTCGGTATGGCTGACTACGATGGAACAATAAAGTAGGCGCCTATGGTGCAAGCGCAAGAGTTGCTGCAGTCGGCTGTGCAATGGCCACTCATCACCGAGGACATGCCCGGACTGGGCGGATCGGTCAAAATGGAGCCTGAGGACTTCGTCGTCGAAGAAATCCCGCTCTACCCGTTCAGCGGAGACGGAGACTATCTTTATCTGTGGGTCGAGAAAAGGGATATGGGCGCCGGCTTCTTCCTCAAGCAATTGGCGGCGCGTCTCGACATCTCGACTCGAGAAATCGGTCTAGCCGGGCTCAAGGACCGCCGGGCAGTGACCAGGCAATGGGTCAGTGTTCCGGCGAGCGCAGCATCGCGTGTCGGCAATTTGCAAGGAGGCGGGTTGCGCCTGCTAGATATGACGCGGCACCGGAACAAACTGCGTGCCGGCCACCTGAAAGGCAATCGCTTCTTCATTCGTATTCGACAAATCCAGCCCAACGCTGAGGTGATTCTGAGCCGGCTGGTCGAGCGTCTGCGAACAGTAGGATTGCCCAACTATTACGGCTGGCAGCGGTTCGGCCGCCAAGGGGACACATTGTCGCGCGGTCTCGAGTTGTTGCGATGCGGACCTCGATCAGCAGTGGCGCGCACTACCTCTCCTTTTTTGCGTCGGCTAGCGTTGTCCGCTTTGCAGGCGGCACTGTTCAACGTATACCTGACGCGTCGCCGTGGCGACGACTTAGCCCGGCGGATCGTGGCAGGCGATGTCCTGTGCCGGTACCTGTCCTCCCGCTGGTTCCGCGCAGAACAGGTCGCCGTCGAACAGGCGCGCTTCGATAGACGCGAGATCATGATTACCGGACCCATGTTCGGCCGCAAAATGTTCCGTCCCACCGGGGAAGCGGCCCGCCGCGAGGCACAAGTGCTCGACGGTGCCGGACTCGCCAGCGAGCACTTTCAGGGATGGGGCAGTTTGCTGGCTGGTAGCAGACGGCCGTTGTGGGTGTATGTCAACGACCTGGAAACGCGCCTGGACGGAAGCGACTTGTGGCTGCAATTTACGCTACCTGCGGGCTGCTACGCCACCGTGCTCTTGCGGGAACTCACCCACCAGCCGCCTGAGGACAGCGAACACGACGCCGACGACACATACAATGAAGCCACTACGACCTGAAGTGCGCGCCTGGCAAGACCGCAGCACTACAAGTCGGCGGCACGGATGAAAGGGCATGAACGTGTGGTGGGGATGTGCCTTCAGCTCCCAACCCGGAGCAGAACCCGACGATTTGGAGCAATTGCGAGGTGCTTTCGCCCGTTTGCCTATTCCGGCTCCAGGACAACGTCCTGGGCCGCAAGGTCTCACCGTGGCGATCAGTCGCGAGGCCGGATCGCGCGGTGGGACTATCGCTCGTAAGGTCAGCACGCTGCTCGGTTGGCAACTGTACGATCAAGAACTCCTGGAATACCTGGCCCAGGAGCGCCATTTGGAACGGGAACTATTCGAGCATCTGGATCCCGAGGTCCAGCATTGGGTTACAAAACGCCTGGACCATTTGCAACAAAGCGGCCAGCTTACGGGAGACGCACCGGTCGTGGAATTGGCGCGCGTCGTGCTCACCATCGGCTACCGAGGCGAAGCGGTCATCCTCGGTCGCGGCGCCGGGTGCCTGCTGGAGCCGTCTGCCACCCTCCATGTGCGCATCGTCGCCCCAGTGGAAGACCGAGTCGTGTACATGAGCCAGCTCGAGCGTATGAGCCGCGACAGCGCTGCCCGAGAAGTGGCGGCGCGGGACGCTGCCCGGGCCCAATTCATCGCCACACACTTCCACCGGCAGCCAGGCGATATCTACCAATACGATATGGTCCTCAATTCCAGTCTCTTAGGCGAGGACGTATGTGCGCGTCTGGTCGTCGAGGCGGCCCGCCTGAAAAGCCAGACCCGATGCCGGCAGCCGGCTGCACCTCCGCCCACCATGCCCGAGGAGCTGGCCTGACATCCTGGATCGGCGGCGCCCCGTCCGATCCGTTCTTCCACGCTATCCCGCGCCCGAGCCGCCCGAAATAGCTTGAAGCTTGTCAGGCCTGCAGCCGTCATGCCTTGCTTCTGGACGAAACCGCCCACCATCGGATAGCGTTGCATCGGCTTTTTCGGTCGGACTAGATCTGCGCTTTAGCGTCGGAAAAAGTCCGCATATTCTTCCTTGGTCGCTCGTAGGCCGGCGTGAAGCGTCCAACAGTCGAAACCGATAGATAAGCAGCGGCACCCGAGGGCAGTGCAACGTCGCGCCATCGCCGGGCTGGCCGGTACGATACCCCACGCTTTGCGGTGCCGCTCTGCCGCCTGAGCCACGCGTTCGATCGCAGCCCACAAGTGCGGGTGATCCCACTGTCCCGGAATACCCAGCGACTGACTGAGGTCGGCAGGGCCGATAAAGAGCATATCCACTCCCTCTTGCCGCGCGATCGCATCCGCTTCTTGCACCGCCTGCACATGCTCGATCTGGATCGCTAACATGGTGGCAGAGTTGGCCTGAGCAATGTACTCGGCAACCGGCATGCTACCGTACCGGCCATCGGCACCCAGTCCATTCAGACCCCGCTCTCCCAGAGGATAGAAATAGGTCCAGCGCACGATGCGCTCTACCTCGGCACTAGTGCGCACCTGAGCAGCCATGATGCCGCCGGCGCCTGTTTCCAGGGGACGCATGACACTTGCATAGTCCACCGGCGCCAGCCGAACGAAACAGTCCAGCCCGAAACCTCGTGCTGCCAAGGCTGCGCTTTCGATCTGGTGTTGGCTCACCCCAGCGTGTTCCTGATCGAACCAAACGGCATCATAGCCGCCTGTGAGAGCAATGAGCTCCACCCATTTGGGGCTGATGAACTGGCCCAACCCGTATACGACGATAGGCGCGTGCGATCGAAGCTTCTGTTTCAGGTTGCCCGCCATAAAGGCACCGTCATTTTGTCCCCGCAGCGACCGATGCAGTCGCTAGCAGGGTTAATTTAGCGAGTCGGCTGGCCTAGCGGAAATGCGGCTACAGACACTTCACGATCCCTTGGGCGACTTCTTCTTCTCCGGGGTGCTTTTGGATGGCTTGGGTTGACTGGGGCTCACGTCATCGCCCCGTTGCGTACCCTGGACAATACGCAGCCAGCCCTCATAGCGATCTCCTTCCTTGTCCTTGCGGTGGATGACGTATCCGAGACCGAGGGGCTTGAAAATCTCGTCCAGTACGTCCTTGACCGACTTGTTTTTTGCCGAATAGGTCACTTTCTGGTTTCCGGACACACCCATGGCGAAGTAATAACTGAACCCGGCCTCGCTTTTCAGTTCGTCGAGCACCTCGCGCAAGGGCGCATCTACGAAATCCACCGTCACCATTGTTTCCAGCTTTTTGCGCGTGGCAGCGACAATGGGGGAGTCCTTGCTTTTTTCCGGCGGCGCCGATTTCTTACTCTGAGCGTGTATATCAGCACACGCCAAGAAACACCCTACGATGACCCAAACACCCGCCCGTCCGCTCATCTCGGTCACCTCCCATCCTGTACCCCATAGTCCGTTGGCGAAAGCCAATACGGCCGCAAGCTGCTTGTCGAGTGCGCCGCAGCATCGCAGGCACATCACTTAAGCGTACTGACGGCGCTCACCTGGGCAAGTTGAAAGGCCGGGCGACCCCTGGGTGTTCGCATCGTGCCCACGAACTACCCTAGAATTTGGATACCTGCAGCTTGGCTTCGGTTCCGGTAGAAGGAGAAACGCTCGCTGGGCCGCCAGCCGGACGCGGGCGGTTGCTCCCATAGACCAGTCGCTGATTGCCGCCCCAGACATAAAAGCCGGATCGTGAAAGCCTCGGTACCTGCACGGGCCGAGTCAAAACCAAAAGCGGCTCGTCCTCTTGCAACAGGTCGGCGACTCGGCTGCTGGACCTTTCGCGCCAGTGCTCCACATGCCTCTTGCCGGCCATAAAATTCACGCCTAATTCGTGCACCTCGTACGTCAGGACCCGCATGTGTGGCATGTGACGCAACCAGGCGGCTACCTCGCGTACCGGTTCGTTCCAGATCCTGTCGAAAACCGGCACCAGATAGTGAACAAAAAACATGTACCAGCAGGAGATCTCCGCGACAAAAACCGCGCTCGCCCAGCGTGGATGACGCCAATAAGCTGCCAAACATATGCCCATGCTAAGGACGCAAAGGACCGCGATGGTCGTGCGCACTGCCGAGAGAAATTGGATGACGCGTATCTCCTGCGGCAACCAATGCACCCGGCAGACGAGCGCTACACCCAAGGCCAATATGCTTCCCGCCAAAAGTACAAGCGCCGGGGCGCGCCAAACGTGCTGAACTCCCGGGTCGAGCGAGCGCCGCCCCAACCAGCGGGCGACCAGAATGCTCAGGGGCGGAAACGCCGGCAAAGTATAGGTCCACACCTTGGTTTCGCTCGCCGTGAACAAGGCAAACGGTACGATCACTTGCCACAAAAGCAGACGAGCGTAGATCCGATCCCGGGCGCAATCGAAAGGACCGCCGCCGGCCTGCAGGATCGCTCCCGGTACAAACCATGTCCAGGGAAACGTCATCGGAACCACTAGCAAAAGGTAAAACAATGGCGTCTGCGGATGACGATTCACAGTGCTCGTAAAACGCGCCAGGTTTTCTTCGATAAAGAAAGTGCGTGTGAAGGCTCCATCGGTGACGTAGTGAGCCAAGGCATACCACGGGCCGGCGACGAAGAGGACCAGTACCGCCCCTTCCAGTACCAGTCTGCACAAATAGCGGCACGTCATTCGCTCACCACGTTGAGCCCCAGGTTGGCGCAGTTCTTGGCCCTGCGCTTCATTAGACTGCGTCACAGTCGTGTCCCGCCACATGCGAGACAGCCACCACGGAAATATGGTCAGACCCCATAAAATGCCCGAGATGGGCCCTTTGGTCAGGCAACCGAGCCCCACCAGCAAAAATGCCAATCTGTGCCAGGCTAAGCGACGTTCGGTTTCTGGCAAACCGGCTACAATCGAGCATGCTACCGCCCCTTGGGTCCATAGCAGCAACACCATGTCCGTCATCACCATGCGCGATAAAAGGAACACTTCGACCGACAATGCAAGAACTACTCCTGCCAGCAAACCGGTCCGAGCGTCAAAGACCCTGGCGGCCAATAGGGCGGTCACCAGCACCACGGCTACACCAGCCAAAGCACTAGGAAGACGCGCCGCCAAGGGTGTGGAGCCCAAGACCTTCTGACTTATTGCTTGCAGCCAATAGAAAAGGATCGGCTTTTGGTAACGAGGATAACCATTGTACTCGGGAATGACCCAATGGCCGCTCTGTGCCATGATGCGGCCGGCTTCGGCGTACCTTATCTCGTCGTCCGTCAGCAGATCGAAGCGATCGGCCCCAGAAAGGTAGAGAACTGTGCAGCCAAGAACCAGTGCCGACCACGCCGTCCAAGACTTCCACGCCGCCAAAAGAGAACGGTCCGTTTGTTGCTCTACTTGGCTAGGAATGAAAAACACCGCCGGCTACCTCCGTGCAACCAACGCTGCATCTTACCGATGATAAAACCAATGCCGCGTCCAGATCGGCAACGTAACACAATAAACAGCAAAATCTTAGGCACATCGAAGCGCCACCGAAAACGCTTGAAGCAAAGTCCCGTGACATTCTGTTCTCAATTTCTTGACCGCTGGTGAATTCCCGTCCTTGCTGCTATCGCGTCGAACGCGAAGCCACGTCACAGCCTGTTGGCAACTTTTCTGCCGCGCTGCGGTTTAGCCGCATAGCCTTAGAAGAACCAGCGGGGATCAAATCAAGCACATTTGGGCCACTTTGAAAAGCCCAAAAAAGCAGCCTGAACTGGAAAACAAGCTTGACGAGCAATATAATCGTCATCGGAAGTATTACAAGGTAATTCCCAGGGAAATAGTTATGCAGCTGAGAGCTTTCGGGAAGGTCGGGCTGCTCGTATGTTGCGTTTTTTGGGCGGCGTGCCTCGGCTGTAAAAGCGCGCCAGGCGATTTATGGGGCACCACAGGCAAACTGCGAGTGGTGTGCACCGTCGTGCCGCTGCATTGTCTAACAGCCACGATTGCTGGCGACGATGCAGAGGTACGATGTTTGCTTACCAGTGTCGGGCCGCATGAATTCCATCCCGGTCCGATGGAGGCGCGTCTCATCTCGGGCGCTGATATGCTGATCGCCAACGGCCTCGGACTCGAGCCTTTCCTCGAATCGCTCGTACGCAATGCCGGCAATCGTCGGCTGCGGGTGGTCCGCGTCGGCGAAACGTTACCAGAGGATCGCTACATTTACCGGGCAGCACAAAGGCACGGCGACCATGTGCATCCAGCCGGTCGTGATCCTCACGTCTGGCTAGGCATTGACGAAGCAGTGCTCATGGCCAAGAGTATCGCTAAGCAGCTTTCTGACCTGGATCCGAAAAACAAGGACAGGTACCTCGAGCGCTGTCGAAACTGTTGCGACCGGCTCGAACACCTGCGCCAGAAGGGACAGTCGCTGCGGGGATTGAAATTCGTCAGTTTCCACGACTCGTTCCGTTACTTCGCTCGTTCCTTCGGCATGGACATGGTCGGGTCAATCCGCGGTACCGAAGGGGAAGACCTGGGGCCGGAGGTCACGCGCCAGGCCGAAGAGTTCCGCAAGAAGGGCGTCCAAGTGATCGGCGTCGAGCCGCAATATTCCCGCAAGCAAGCAGAAAACCTAGCGCGCGTTATCGGCCCAGGAGTCCGTATCATCGAGCTCGATCCTGTGGAAACCGGACCTGACAAGGGTCTTTTCTGGGTCGAGCCGGACTATTACTTTCGGCGGCTGCAGGAAAACATTGACAATCTTCTGGGTACGCTCGAATCGCGTCGTGAGTCCCCCTGACCGGCAGGCAATGGCAGCGGGTGCAAGCAATGTCGGCAAGTCGGAGCGGTGACAAGCATCTGTCCGATGCACTGGTAGTGGTCGAAGACTTGCACGTCACCCTGGGCGGCCAGCCTATCCTGCGCGGCTTGTATGCACGGATCGCGCAGGGCAAGATCACCGCCTTGATCGGCTTGAACGGCTCGGGAAAAACCACGTTTCTACGCGCACTTTTGGGTGAGGTTCCCTATACCGGCACAATCGAGTACCACTGCGGTCACGACCACAGCCGCAGGCAACCGCGGCACATCGGCTACGTGCCCCAGCGGCTCTTGTTCGACACCGGACTGCCTCTCACGGTACGGGAACTGGTCGGTCTGGCAACCCAGAAAAAGCCTGTGTTTTTAGGTTTCGGACGGCAAGCGCGCCGTAATGCGGAGCAGCTCCTGGAGCGAGTTTGGGCAGAACATCTACTCGACCGTCCGGTCGCTTGTTTGTCCGGCGGCGAATTGCAACGCGTGCTCCTCGGTCTAGCTCTCGAGCCTGCGCCCGAATTGCTTTTGCTCGACGAGCCAGCCGCAGGCATAGATTTTAAACAGCAAGGCGACTTCTACGGCTTGCTCGACAGAATCAATCGTGAAACTGGAGTGACCGTTTTGCTCGTATCGCACGACCTGAGCATCGTCACGCACCACGCCCACCACGTCCTCTGCCTCAAATCAGGCCGGATCGAATGCGAAGGCAGTCCGCAAACCATCCTCAGCGGCGAAATGATCAGCCGGATCTTCGGCGAGGACAAAGCGCTTTACACCCATGAAGCGCACAAGCACACTACCCCATCGAATGCCTAACCGGCCTCCCTTGCCGATCGAAGGACAGAAGCACCAATGCTCCGCATCCAGTCGGCCGGAGATTCTAAGCTGTACTTCCGTGAAAGGCCCTTGTAAGATGGAAATCGCTGGCTTTCTTTGGATCCTTCGGCCCGATGATGCTCGCTCCACGGTCGGCAATGTTGCCATGCATTACCGTCGCGGAGTCTCAGGCAATGGCCAACGCACCCAAGATTCTTTTGTTTATCCTCGTCGGTCTCTTGACCGGTATAAGTGGGTACACGTTTCATTTTGCGGAAGGGTTTTCCTACCTGACCGACGACCCACGCGCCTGCGTGAATTGCCACGTCATGCGCGATCAGTACGAAAGCTGGCAAAAAGCCAGTCACCATGCTGTCGCTGTGTGCAACGACTGCCACGTGCCACAAGAGCCATTAGCCCGCTTGGGGGCTAAGCTACGCAATGGCTACGCCCATTCACAGGCCTTTACTTTGATGGATTTCCATGAGCCTATTCGCATTCGCGAAGTGAACCGTCGCATCGTCAACGACAATTGCGTTCGATGCCACAGTGCACTGGTCGCGGAGATCCTGCCCCACAAAGGCGCGGCGGATCCCTCTTGGAATTGCATCCAATGCCACACAGCCAGCGGACATGGTCCACCGCGATGATACTGGGGGGACGACCGCTGCGTTGTCAGCACAAGATGCAGCGTGTGAATGAATGAAAACGCATTACCGGCACGAGTGAGGACACTAGTGCATGCCAGCGACAAGCACCCAGACTTTGGCGCGTACGGTTATCTATGCGGCGCTGATCATAGTCACAGCAGGTTTGACAGTGGCTATGCTTTTGCTATGGCAAAACATCGCCGAGCGGAAAGAGGAGGCACGACAGCTTCATTTCCGACTGGTCGAGCTTACGGAAGATATAGTAGACCCGGCCGAGTGGGGCAAGAATTTTCCACGGCAATACGACGGCTATCGCCGCACAGTTGAGGATACCCGTCACGGCGGTAGCGAGGCGCCACCTTCCAGACTGGAAAAAGACCCCTTGCTCAAACTCATTTATGCTGGGCACCCGTTCGCTGTGGACTTTCGCGAGGCGCGTGGACATGCCTACATGCTGCGCGACCAGGACGTCAGCGAACGGACCAAGCGCTTTCCGCAACCCGGGTCCTGTCTGCACTGCCATTCTACACCGCTGCAAGCTTACCGGCAGCACGGGCGTCAAGCAGGAATCGGCGACGACCGTCCTTGGGAACAACTGATCAAGGGTTTTGAAATCCTTTCCACCATGCCTTACGAACGGGCACGCGCTTTTGTTTCCCACCCGGTGGCGTGCGTGGACTGCCATGAACCGCGTACCGCTCAACTGCGTGTGACGCGGCCAGCCTTCCTCATAGGCATCCGGCAGCTGGCCCGCAGCCAGGCACCTGTCCCCCACCTGCCCAGCATCGCGAAATGGCGGCAGGAACACCAAGCCCACTTGCAAGCGGGTCGTCCGGTACCGGAATACGATCCCAATATGTTGGCCACCCGGCAAGAAATGCGCTCTTTCGTATGTGCCCAATGCCACGTCGAATATTACTTCCGCAAGCCCGACAAGCTGCTGGTTTATCCCTGGAGGGCCGGCCTGCAAGCCGATCAAATAGAGGACTATTACGACCGGCTGGACGGCGACGGCTTCAGTGACTGGACACACGCAGTGACTGGCGCGCCGCTCCTCAAAGCTCAACATCCAGAATTCGAGATGTGGAGTCAGGGCATTCACGCGCGCAGCGGTGTGGCCTGTGCCGACTGCCACATGCCTTACCGAAGAGAAGGAGCGATCAAAATTAGCGACCACCACGTACGTAGCCCTTTGCGCCAGATCAATGTGGCATGTCAAACATGCCATCGCTTTCCTGAACAGGAACTCGAGGCACGAGCGCGCTCGATTC
>Ga0209989_100078_pt1 | contig 17751 bp, 17 predicted proteins | sample Antgeofumaro1A2B_FD_188083 | JGI IMG/M metagenome (GOLD analysis project Ga0209989, IMG submission 188083) | Geothermal fumarole subsurface microbial communities from Mt. Erebus, Antarctica - 1A2B (SPAdes) (version 2) | ecosystem: Environmental > Terrestrial > Volcanic > Fumaroles | place: Mt....
AATGACACAGCGCAAAAGTTACTCCAGGCTTTTGAAGACTTCGTGGCATCTATCCCGTTGGAACGCTATCGTCAGGAATTGCTGCTAGTGAAGACGGTAGAGCAGGATTTACCAAAGTCGCTCAATCTGTTACCCAGCATCTACGAGACTTACTGGACAGACAAACCCAAACCGTTCCCCGACTATGACCAATTTTTCCGAAATTGGTGGCAAAGTCACCTGTTGCCGTTGGATGAATTCATCAGCCGCTACGTCTGGGGTTGCTCCCGAGACTTTGTGTATCTTGGCTTTAAGGCGCGGATTTACCGCACACTCATTTCCGTTCTCACGCAATTCCACTTCGCCTATTCATGGAAGGCTTTCTGTGAGTTACCCCTTGAGGCTTCTGCCGAACTGGATATGGACGGTGCAAATGGAAAGTGGCACTGGTCTTAGAAGTGCCTTACACCGTTACCCCTCCAAAGGTTTGGAAGGAAAAAGTGAACAAAGCGCGGAAAGACTCAACTAAACATCAAGCCGAACTTTTCTTGTTTGCTGCGGAAAAGTTGCAAAGGTGGTTGAACAACGGTTTTGTTGTTTTCAAACCAGAGTATCCTCGCCTTGTGGAATGCCTCATTCGTGAGAGCATAGAGCAAGGACAGCAAGGCATTGTTGATTGGCAAAAGGTTCTTGTGCAATTAAAGGCTCAATTAGGTGACGGAGGGGAGGAAGATGACCCAAAAGAAGCCCGATAGGAACTGGAAAGAATATAACAAGCGACTCGCCCCTCATCGCCAGATGCTGTTTTGGGGGATACTTAGGATGGTCTTTCGGATACACTATCGTCAACTGGAAGGTCTTGAGAAGGGGTTGGGGAGGCTTCTTTCTATCCCCACTCCAGACTACACGACCATCTGTTTGCGACTGCCGAAGTTAAAGATAGGCCTCAATTTGGGCTACGAGCAAAGGGAATGGGAAGCAGTGGTGATAGCCGTTGATGCCACAGGGATAAAGGTGACAAATCGTGGGGAGTGGATGAGGACGAAGAGAAAGGGCTACATCAAGCTGCATGTGGCAGTCAAAGCAAGTGGTATCACTGGAAGTGACGAGAGTGTTATCATGCAGGTGGCTTCTTGAAGCCAGAGGTGACTCAACAAAACAATTGATTACGGAAAGGAGCGATGCAAGATGCGCCGTCCGTTTGCGCTGGCCGTGCTTCTTTTGCTCGTGTGTGTGTCCACTGTTGCCCAGCGGAAGTACGACTTTGTGGTGAACCCTGCAAACAGCCAGATGAACGTGAACCTCTCCCTGCAGGCGTTTACCTCAGGCACGCTCATCGGCAACTATGACCCCAACACCAACCCGAACGGCACGCGAACCAAACCGGGAGTCCATCTCTTCGGCTTTACAGGCAACTACCCTGTGCCCGTGCAGGTGAACCCCTCGGTAGAGGGTAATGTCGTCTCCGCACCAGCAGGCACCTTCAGCATGGTACTGCACCCTGAGGCGAACCAGGTCATCCTGATGGACTTCTTCTCGGACCTCCTGCCTTCGGGCACGGCCGCTGTGCCTGCCAGGGCGGAGTTCTCTTTTGACACCTTTACCACCCGCAACCCCAGTGCCATCTACCCGGGCGGCACCTACAATACGTCGCTTGGCGATGTGGTGGTGCGCGCGCTGACCATTACGCAAACGGGTGACCCCGCCGTCGGCACGCTGACACCGCTGGGCGGCAACCGATACGCCTTCGCTGTCGCGCCGGTGGTCACGCTCTACGTGAGGGCGGAACTGCAGGGAAGCGTGCTGGCGACCACATCCAACCCGAACCCGCTGGCACTGGTGGGGGAGGTGGGAATCGCCGGCGATACCGCTACCATCCTGTCCGCCAACACCATTGACTGGTCCGATGTCGACACGCCGAACCAGCCCATCCCGCGCTTCGCGATGGACCTGCCCACCCCAACAGGGGATACCGCGCACTTCCTGTTTGACCTGACGCTTAACGAGGTACGCACGCGCGTCAACGGCACCTACACCATCGCCGCCAGCGGGAGCCTGAGCCTGCGTCGCGTCAGCGGCACCATCACGCTGGGCGATTACACTGCGCCTGTAGGCGGGTTGAACGTTGCGATAGAGGTACGCCCGGCAGGGGAGACCACGCCCACCGAGACGCACCTCGTCGCGCTGAACGACGCGGGAGAATATCAGTTTGAGACCGGGCTGTGGGGCACTTTTGACCTCTCAGCCAAAGGCTCGCACTGGCTGAGACAGACGGTAGGAAATGTTGTGCTGGACAAGAATGTCCAGGTAGACTTCGCGCTCACCAACGGCGACATCGACGGCGATAACGAGGTGACCCTGTTCGATTTCGGTCAGCTGGTTTCGGCGTTTGGCAGTATGCCCGGCGACAGTCACTGGAACCCGAACGCGGACCTGGACGGCGATGGGGAGGTCACGCTGTTCGATTTCGGCGTACTGGTGCGAGACTTCGGAGCGATAGGAGATGAGTAAGTTTGCCTTCACCCGTCGCCAGTTCAACCTGATGCTGGTGGCATCGGCGGTAGCCTTTCAGGCGGAGGGCGGGGCGCAGGAACCTGCCCTCCCGGACATCAACGCATGGCTTCCCTCGCCCATGCCTGCGGAACAGGTGCAGAAAGTTGCGGAAGCGGTGAAAGGCTTGCGGAAGACCCAAGAGAAGTTGCGAGCATATCCTCTGCCTGAGGGCTCGGAGCCCGCTTTTACCTTTCAACCCAAACCTCTGCGCGAGACGAAGCGATGAGCGATGACCTCCTTTTCCTGCCCCTTACCGAGCAGGCGAAACTGCTGAAGTCGCGAAAGGTCTCGTCGATGGAGCTGACGCAGGCGTATCTATCGGCGTTGGAGACGCGCGGGAGGGCACTGAACGCCGTTGCCGAGATCACTGCCGAGCTCGCGCTTCTGCAGGCGCGACAGGCGGACCGGGAGATGGCGGAGGGCAAATATCGCGGTATCCTACACGGCATTCCCTACGGCGCCAAGGATCTGTTCGCCACCAAGGGAATCCCCACTCGCTGGGGCTCTCCGGCGCACCAAGAGCAGGTCTTTGAGCATGATGCCACTGTGATCGAACGCCTGCGCCGTGCAGGCGCGGTGCTAGTCGCTAAGCTGGCGATGATTGAGCTGGCGGGAGCAGGGGGCTACGAGTACGCGCACGCCTCGGCGACGGGAGCTTGCTTGAACCCCTGGAACACCTCGCGCTGGGCAGGGGGTTCCTCTAGCGGGTCGGGGGCGGCGGTATCGGCGGGGGCGGTTAGCTTCGCGCTAGGCACCGAGACGTGGGGTTCCATCACCGTCCCCGCGGCGTTTTGCGGGGTGACCGGCTTGCGCCCAACGTATGGTAGGGTGAGCCGGTATGGGGCGATGGCGCTTTCGTGGACGATGGATAAGGTAGGTCCTATGGCACGCAGTGCTGAGGACTGCGCCCACATCCTGCAGGCGATCGCCGGCTACGACCCGCGCGATGCCTCCAGTGCCAGCCAACCCTTCCAATACCGCTTCTCCCGCTGGAAGGGGCACCGATTTCGCATCGGGCTGTTGCCGGTGGACTTCACTCAGAACAAAGCGCCCGACGCCGAGCGGTGCTTCCACGCGGTGCTGGAGGTGTTCCGGAAGCGCAAGATGGAGTTGGTGGAGGTGAAACTGCCCGACCTGCCATACGACGAATCGGCGGAGATGATCATCATGGCGGAGGGTTCCTCCGCGTTCGAGAATCTCATCCGAAGCGGCAGGGTGAACGCGCTAGCGGACCAGTCGCAGGTGGCGGGCTTGCTGTCGGGGCTGGCGATCCCGGCGGCAGACTACCTGCGGGCGATGCGGGTGCGAAGCGAGGCTCTGCGAGCCATGCACAAGGTGTTCGCGACCTGCGAGGTGCTGATGGCACCCACTTTGCTACAGGGTGCGCCTCCCGTGGCTCGCAGTCTCAACGAGACGTGGGTCAACATGGGCGGCAACGGTGGCTTCGCTAACCTGACCGGCTTACCTTCTGTCTCGGTGCCCATGGGCTTCACGGGCGATGGTCTGCCGCTAGGGCTGGAAATCATCGGTGCACCCTACGAGGAGGCGAAAATCCTCGCGCTGGCGCAGGTCTTTCAACAGGAGACCGACTGGCACCGGCGAAGACCGCCTATGCCGTGATCTCCAGCCCCTCTTCGGGTATCCACTGGCGCAGGTATTCAGCGTTGCGCTTCAGCTCGTCCAGCAAGACATCTTCGCGCTTGGTGGAGCCTGGGATGACCTCACAAATCAGGTAGATATTTGGGGGCAATGGCAGCCACTCCGCCCAGGGCTGGTTGTCGCGCTGGCGCAGGCTCTCGGCAATGGCAGACAGCACCTTCGGAATCTCTATATGCCCCTTCGCGTTGTATTCGGGGGTGAAGGGCCAGTGTGCGCTGGCGTCGGGTGGGGTCTGCTGGAGATGGATGACCTCCACTGCCGTGCCGAACCGCCTTAGCCACTCGGTATAGTCTAGGTCGGGTCCGCTCAAGCCATAGTGCATGCCCGCGCAGTGTCCCACGTCCAGCGTCAGGTAGACGGGAATGCCTTTCCGCTCGCGATTTACCTCCACTAGGAACTGCTCTGCCTCCGCTAGCGTCCACGGGGCCTCGCTGGGGATGTACATCTGCTCCTGATACAGAGCGCGAATGCCCTTTGACGCCAGTTCTTCGGACAGTTCGCGGAAGATAGCGTGCTGTCGCTTTAAGGCTTGCTGGTGGCGGCTGGGGTCGGAGAGCACCTCCACCGAGAAGGCATCCCAATGTCCACCGATGGCGTCCACGCCCATGGCATTGGCGATGTCGGCGCAATGCAGAATCCACTCTTTCATGCGCTGGCGCACACGCGGGTCGGAGTGGCTCAAGCCGTGAAAGCGATGGGTTGCCACGCCCGTGTAGATGTCGTTGATGAACACGCCGTACTTTTGAGCGGATTCGCGCGTGGCGCGAGCGGTTTCTCTCTGGTATTCCCAGTTACCCGAGAAGAAGGGGTCCAACACATCCGCACAAAAGGAATGCACCCGATAGCCGCACTCGCGGGTCAGGCGCATCCAGTTTTCGGGTTCTTCCCAGCGGCGCGTGGTAAATGCGCCGTTAATACCCAGCCATAGCCGAACGCTTTTGCTCATCGCTCCTCCTCATCAGGATGCCAACGACACACGTCCATGTTCACCCGTCCGTCCTCGTGAAAGGCGACCCCCTCCTGTGCCAACAGGTGACGCTGGAGAGCCGCCATCTGCGGGTCACGTTTAACAATCGGAAGGTCGCCGTGCTTGCCCACCACGCGCCACCAGGGAACGCTATCGGGAGCGTGGTACATCACCCTGCCCACCATCCGGGCAGAAAGGGGCGGCACCATCCAATCACCAACCTGCCCATACGACATCACCTTGCCTGCAGGAATCTGTAGAACCAGGTCATATACCTGTTGTATCAGCCTATCGTGGTGTCGCCGGCGTAACATTTGGGTTGTTGTGACAGTCTGTATATCGGACACACGGCAGAAGGTTTCGCTGGAGAAGGGCGGAAATCCTGCCAGGATGCTAATACAGGAGAGCGATGGGACGCACGCTACGAAGAGCGGTCTGGAGCGGGTTGGGAGCAGGGGTTGTGATGGTGGCGCTGGTGCTCTCGCTGGGCTTATGGATGCCGACGGGGGCGCAGGAGGCTTCGCCACAACCGTTTCGTTACCGCTTCGAGCCGAACCAGCAGAGCCGATACCGCGTGAGCGCACAGATGTCGGGCACACTGCCGTTGTTCGGCGGTTTGCCGGTGGAGAAGGTCGTGCTGAACATGACGGTGGTGCTGAAGGTGCGCGGGGTGCGCGCCGATGGGAACGCAGAGCTGGGCATCGATATCTCTGCCTTTCAGGCGGAGATGGATGGGCAGACCTTGCCTTTGCCATTGGATCGCCTGCGCGCCAGCGTACGCGACCTGGTGTATGTGGTCAACCCTCAGGGCGAGGTGCTGGAGCGCAAAGGGGCAGGCGTTTTGCCGTTTAACCTGCCCATACCCGGTGTGGAGGCAAGCCAGCTTCCCTTGCTAGCGCTTCAGCTGGTTTTCCCCAAGGAGCCAGTGACCGCCGGGCAGGAATGGAGATACACGCGCGCGATGAGCACCGCTCCGGGCGACCCACCTGCGGACTTTAGCGCGCAATGGGTGAAAGATGAGCCGGTCAACGGCATCTCCACTTCGCTGTTCAAACAGAAGATGCGCTGGAGCCGCTCCTTCAAAGCAGACATTTTCGACCTGCCCACCACCGACGAAAGCCTGATGGTCAAGCAAATCGACCAGCGCGTGACGGGAGAGGCGCAGATATGGTTTGACAGAGCGGGGGGCGGACTGCTCAAAGCAGTGATAGACGCGCGGTTCGAACAGCAGACCCGTTTGCTCAACCCATCTGAGGGCACAAGCGTGCCTGCGCCAGTGCATCTCATCGCAAAGGTGCAAATCACGCGCGAAGACGAAACCAAACCAACCGGAACGTAGAAAGGGGTTACGAACATGCGACAGATGACGAGACTACTCACGACGCTGACACTACTTGCGTTTGTGGGCACTGCAGTGATGCCGGTGCTTGCCCAGGCAACCGGCTACAAACTGCGCCGTGTCTTCAAGGTAAACGACATTCGCAACTACAAGAGGGTCATGGACATGAACGGCGAGATGCGGATGGGTGAAAACTCCTTGTCTCTCAACATGCAGATAGTCTTTCAGTACCGCGAAAAGGTCGTGGGCATCAAGGACGGCAAGGCGACCATCCAAACCAACGTGACCAGCATGAAAATGTACATGAACGGGCAGGAGTTTGTGCCCCCCATGACGCCGGAAAACGACCCGACCAAACTGGTCATCACAACGGTTGTGGATGAGCGCAACAAGGTGTATGAGGTGTGCGGGCTGGAGCGGATGATGAGCACACCCGGCATGGGCAACATGAACTTCGGCACCGGGTTCAACTCGCCCGTTCTCTTTCCCGAAGGGGAAATTCGGGTAGGAGACACCTGGGAGACCGAGATCCCCCTCCCCAACACGCAGGACGCCAAGATCACCGCGAAGCAGACGTTCGTGAGCGTGGAGAAGGTTGGGGATGTCGATACAGCGCGCATCAAGACGGAGTTCGAGGTGCCCTTCGAGAAACTCATGGCGGCTGGGGTGGGGCAGATGCCCGGAGCGCCCCAGATGACCGGCACGATGAGGGTGGTAGCTTACACCTTCTTCGACCTCGCCACCGGCAACATCCTCAAAATGGATGGCGACATGGTCATGAGTGTGCAGATGAGCGGGGGGCAGAATCCGCAAACGCCGCAGAACATGCAGATGCACATGACCGCCAAGATGGCTCTCACGCAGGTGAAGGAGGCGCAATCTCCTGCGAAATGAGATAACAGATTGAGGAACGTCCATCCTTCTCTGCGTGTGGTGGAGGGAAGGGTGGGCGTAGGTTTTTATTTCCGTCATCACTACCGCCGATGAGCCATCTGCTACACTTGCGCACATACGCAATGGGTTGCGACTTCGAGGTGTTCGCCTTTGGCGATGACAGGGGGCACGTGCGTTCCGCCGCGGAATCTGCCATCGAAGAGATCGAACGTATCGAGCAACTGCTGAGCCACTACCTCCCTGAAAGCGAGGTGTCGTATCTCAACGCCCACGCGGCAAACGAGCCGGTGCGTGTGCATCCCGAGGTGTTTGACCTCCTCGCGCGCGCCGTGCACCTGTCCCAACAGACCGGCGGGGCTTTCGACATCACGGTGATGCCGCTGGTGCGCTGTTGGGGGTTCTTCACAGGCGCTGGGCGGGTGCCGGACAGCCAGTCGCTGGCTGAGGCTCTGGCGCGTGTGGGTTTTTCGCACCTGCGCCTGTGCGAAGAGGACCTTTCTATTGCCTTTGATACGCAGGGTGTAGAGATGCATCTGGGGGCTATCGGCAAAGGATACGCGGTGGACAAGGCGGTGGAAGTGTTGCGCGCGGCGGGCGTACGCTCCGCGATGGTTCACGGTGGACACAGCAGTGTGCGCGCCTTCGGCGCCCTGCCCGACGCAGGAGGCTGGCAGATCAACCTCCCGCATCCCCTGCAGCCCGAGCGCAGTCTGGCACATCTGCTTCTACGCGACCGCGCCATCTCTACCTCATCCGCCACCGAGCAGTACTTCGAACGCAACGGGCGACGCTATGGGCATATTCTAGACCCCCGTTCGGGTCTGCCCGTCCAGAACGATCTGGTGTCTGTGAGCGTGCTGGCGGAGGAGGCAATGGTCGCGGATGCACTCTCCACCGCCTTTTTCGTGCTGGGCGAAGCGGGTATCCGCGAATATGCGCGCCACTATCCGGGGGTGCAAGTGGCCGTTCTGCGGGAAGATGAGGCGCACCTACAGTGGATCCCTTAACTATGCCGCAGGAGAATCGCTACGAAGCGGTGAAGTATAATAGCCATGGTGAAGATACTCGCTGTCAATACGGTTTGCGAAGCAGTCGAAGGAGGTCGGTGTTTCATGTCAGAGGATCAGAACATCCGCGTATCTCGGCGTGAGTTCCTGCGCGATTCGGCGTGGGCTGCCGCAGCTGCTGCCTTTGCCGCCGCTCTGCAGGAGCGATTAGAAGCACAACAGAAGAGGAATCAGCCTGCCAGACCCACCACCCCGCGTCCGCCAGCCAGCACCCAGCCGCGACCGGCAAGCCAGCCCGCTCGAAACCTGCCGCCGGTCCATATCGGTTTCATCGGCACGGGCACACAAGGGCAAACCCTGTTGCAGAGGCTGGTGCGCATTCCGGGCGTGCGTGTGCTGGCGGTGTGCGATATCTACCCACCGCATCTGGCGCGCGGACTGCGCATGGCGGGACCGCAGGCGAAGGGCTACGAAGACTATCGCCAGGTTCTGGACAGGAAGGATATCGATGCCGTCATTATCGCGACGCCCCTGAGCCTGCACGCGCCGATGAGCATCGATGCCCTGCAGGCGGGCAAGCATGTGTTCTGTGAGAAGACCATGGCGTACTCGGTGGAGGATGCCCGGCGCATGGTGCAAGTCTCCCGTGAGACCGGCAAGCACCTGCAAATTGGGCATCAGCGCCACTACAGCCCTATCTACGCGCACGCGCGCGAGATGATGGTGGAGCAGGAAGTGATCGGCAGGCTGGTGCACGTGCGCGCGTGGTGGCACCGCAATAACTCGTGGCGGCGCCCGGTGCCCGATAAGAGATATGAGGAACTGCTCAACTGGCGCCTGTATCGCAAGTACTCACAGGGGCTGATGGCGGAGCTCGCCAGCCACCAGATCGATGTGGTCAACTGGTTCACTGGCTCCACCCCCATCGCGGTGATGGGAATGGGTGGAATCGACTACTGGAAGGATGGGCGCGAGGTCTGGGACAACGTGGAGGTCATCTACGAGTATCCCAACGGTGTTAAGGTGGTCTATACCTCCATCCTGTCCAACCAGTATGACGGCTACGCCGAGCAGTTCATGGGCGACAAGGGCACCCTGTTGTTGACCAACGAGAAGGACGGTTTCCTGTTCAAGGAGCCTACCGCCGAGGAGCTCGGTTGGGAAGCGCACGCCAAGAAAGCCACCGGCAAGGGCGGTACCACCGGGCTGGTGCTGGACGTCACAGCTACCAAGAAAAAGGGCACGGGTGCCGTGATTGGTGGGCAGAAGATGGCGGCGGGGTATGAGCTCAAGGACGCCTACACGCTGGAGCTGGAGAGCTTCGTGAACGATGTGGTGCGCCACGGGCAGAAACCGCTCTGCGATGCTGAAGTGGGCTTCAAGACGGCGGTCACTGTGCTGATGGCGAACCAGGCGATCGAGCAGGGCACCAAGATCACCTTCACGCCCGAGATGTTTCAGGTATAGCCCCACAGGCGGCGCAGATTCCGCGCCGCCTGCCCTATCACAAACCCGCTACAAATCGTACGAGTAGTACAGCGCGATGCCCTGGGCACGGGCGTATTCTTCGACGTCCCAGTCGGTAATCATGAAGGTGACCAGCACAGGGAACAGCTGCGGGTAGACCTCCTTCAGCCGGTTTGGTTTTCTGCGCACGAAGTGGTCCACATCGTTCTTGGAGAGCTGCGCCTTGCTTTCACCCACAATGGTGAGGGGTGTGCCGTTGCACTTTGCCTTCCCGAAGATATTCACCTCGATGTACTGACCTTCCCGATCGAGCACAAATTGTCTCTTGAGCCGCTCCTCCACCTCGATGCCGTAGTCGCGCCGTAGCAAGGCGGGCAAGGCCGAATAGGCTTTATCCTCTAGCCCGTAGCCGACACTTGTCGCAATGCCACCCATCTGGCGGCGAACATCTCGCATCTCCTCGGGGAGACGACGTATTTCCTCCTCCGAGCGCTTCTGGGCTTCGGTGAGTTCAGCTAAGGCTGTTTCTATGCGTGCCAAGCGCTGGTCGAACTGCTCGTGCGACCGTATGAGCAGATTCTCAAAGGCGTGCTGAGCCTGAAGGACTGCGGTTATCTCCGAGTCCAACCTCTGGAACCACTTCTCTGAGACCGATTCCTGAAGCTGAGCCACAGCCTCGCCGATGACTTCAGCGATTGTTTCCGCAGCGGTTGGCTCCAATGCCTGCTTCAGTTTTTCGTACATCTTTAAGGTGTCTAGCATCGGTGACGCCTCTCCTCTCCACAATTATACCCTGCATGGCAACTCTCGGAAGGTTCGCTATGGTGTGAGATCGCACTGCAAGTCGCTCAACTCGCCTCCGTAGCATAGGGCGTCCAGTCGGGCGCTTGCACGTCCAGCAGGTCGTACACCTCTTCGCGAATCAGCCGCTCGCAATCCGCCGTCACCATCAGCGTGCCGTAAAAACGGTATGCCAGGTCTACCTCGTAGCCGCCGATGGCGTAGTCCGCCGCGGTGGGGATATATCCCCAGCAACCGTTACTGTAGCCCAACGTGATGGTGGGCTTGTATGGGGACTGTCGCTCGATGTCCAGCGCGTACTGCACGAACATCTCGGCGGGGAAGGCTATCAGGCGCACATCACCGAGGCGCATCTGCTGTATCTCAAAGGGCATGGTCTTCGGTTCGCCTTGCTCGATGGTCAGCAGGAGGTCCTGTGCCCAGCGTAGCATATCGCGTCGCCACATCAGGGTGCCCAGCGGTGCCCCTTCTTCCTCCGCGCGCTTCAAATCCTCCTCCGCCTGGCGCAGATGCTGTTGCGCCTCCTCGTGCGTTGGGAAGAGATACGGCAGGTGAACCGTGCGCAGAGTGCCCGAAATCGGCACGCCGTCCACAGGCTCGGACAGGTGCGAAGCGACCACAACCGCCGCGCCCAGTATCTCCCCCAGCTTGCGCACGTGCGCGAAGGTGGCGCCGTGATAGATGGGGTTGCTGTTGCCCGCGCATCCTTGCAGAAACAGGGGCATGCCCATCCCTACCTGCTTGAGGAAGGCGCACGCCGCACCCGGATAGTCCGCGCTGACCCACAGGTTCTGCCCGCCAAGCACCACGGGATGGGTGGCGTAAGCCAAAACCACTGCCAGTGGGGTCTGGTCCTCACGGTCCACACGAAGCACATCTACGTAGGGCTGTACGGGACCTGTGGGGTTTCGTCCGATGACGGTCTGCTCGCCCCGACGTTCGCGACGGTTGATGCCGATTTGCACCGGCGCACGTCCCCAGCGCAGACTGACTGGAGCCAGCATATCCGCCGCTTGCTGTACCGCTCCGACCACTTTGCGCGCCATGACGTTGCAGTACAGCTCGTCACGTTCACCCATCGCGCGGAAGGTACGCGTGCCGGGACCCGAATGCGTGTGCGAGCAGTTCAGCAGTATCCGCTCGTAAGAGATGCCGACTTTGCGGTGGATGCCGTCCCGTATCAACTCCACCAGGTCAAAATCCAGCGCGATCAGGTCCAAGCTGATGATACATGCGAGGCTGAGACCATCATCCAGCGCCAGCACGCGTGCATAGAGTTCATCGTGCACGCCGATGCATCCGCTGGAACGCCCCGCGTATCCGGCGAGCCAGACGCCGACGGGCGGCGTGATGTTGGTTTCGCAAATGCCCGCTTTCAGTGCCATCACGGTGCCTCCTGTGCAGATTGCCCGTGCCCGCTTTGTAGTTTCTGCAGGCGTTCGATCATGCGCGCGACCTTGCGCCTATGCTCCAGTAGAGGGCGCGGGTCCGAAGTGAAATGGGTCAGGTCGGTAGAGATGTGTTCCGGTATCTCCAGCAGTTTGTGTGCCTCGGCGATGAGGCTAGCGGGTGCGCGGTGGCGCACCCGCTCTATCTGCGCCTGCAGAAGTGCGAAGTATTCATAGTCTTCCACGCCGTCGCGCAGGTTCTCCCACCGGATGGAGGAGATGGGCGGCTGTATGGCTGGCGGATGTGCCTGATTGGGGTCACGACGAGGGGGATACAGGAACCGTCCATCCCCATTGCCCCAAAACTGCTTTGTGCCGGCGGGCACGCCGTAGCCGGTGACGTAACTCATCGGGTCCTCCCACGGGTTCTGTAGGCTGTTGGGGAAGGCGGTCGGGCTTGTCCAGTAGTTGGTCTGCCAGATGAGGATGCCCTGCACGCCGTACTGCCACGACTGCCACGCCCACAGACGCAGTTCCACCGCTGGGTGCTCGATAAACAGCCCGATGTAGGGCGCGCGCGGTCCGGTGCAGATGTACCACCAGACCTCCTCGCCTGCCCTGCGCCGCTCGGCAACGCGCTCTTTCGTCCATTCTGGGGTCAGCCCGCACCAGATGTCCACATGCCCGTACAGCGGTGGCTCGGGCTGTTCGGTGAGCAGGCGTCGGATGCCAGGCGCGTGCCGACGAATCCTTTGCATGCCCGCGATGACGAAGTCGTAATCGCGCGGCTCGGGTTCGTCGAACCAGTAGACGTACGCCTTCTCCAGCCATCCCTTCTCGCGCAGGTGCGTTTCGATCTGGTGCAGGTAGTCGCCAAAGAGGCGTTCATATTCGGGCGTGCCCGCTTTGAACCCGCCAAACTCGCCCTCGTAACGCTCGTAAAAGGTGCCCCCTCCCATTCCCTGAATGGGCAGAAGGAAAGCGTTAAAGCCCAGTTCGTCCAGGTAACGCTGACCTGCTTTATCGAAGTCGCTGAAGTCCACAATTACCCGCTTGTTCGCACCCTCGCCCTCGAAGCGCACGTGAATGGGATTATACGCATAGAACACGTAGGGCGCGAGGCGGTGCTCGGCGAAGGAGCGCATGTACAGATCCCACACTGTGCGTTTCTGCTCGTCGGTCTGCAGGTGATGATAACGCTCAATGAGCCCGGCGTCGATGCCGAAACCACTGCGCAGGTGCACTTTGGAGGGCAGGGCGAAGTCGAACACACGCACTTTCAACGACACCTTCAGCACGCCCCGGTTGGTGCGCAGGGTAATACTACCAGCGTAGGTGCCCGCCTGCGCGCTGTGCGGGACATGCACGAGTATCCAGATAGCTTGGTTGGCATCGGTGGGCAGGGGCAGAGGGGTAACCAGCGGCGGCAGGGGGTCGGGATAGTCGCCTGGCGCGCCAAGCGAGTCGCTGGGATGCTCCACCCGCACGGTTGCTACCTCAAACAACCTGACCTGCGACGCGCTGATGTGGGTCTTTGCCCCTTGGAGGTCGCTGATGGAAACGCTCTGTAAAACCGTATTCGGCGCCTTTGCCCGGAGCACCACCTGTGCAGGCTCGTACTCGCCGCGCGCGGCTTCGATGAAAACCGCCGGCGAGGTTTTGCCCGTGGGCGGGGGACGATGCCGCCCCACCTTCCATGCCCCCTCGCACCACCAGACCGCGCCGAAATCCGCCGGGGCAGGAAGAGGATAACCATAATGCGATCCGTCCAGCGTCATGAGGGTCACCTCCGTTTGTGCCAAGTAAAGGGATGTGCGTCCGGTGGTGGCACGCAGGGCGATCTGGTGCCTGCCCGCTGACAGCCCAACCAGCGGCACCCTCGTGTGGGCGCTTGCGTTGGGTTTCAGGTTCGCTCTGCCGGCAGATTGCCAGCGACCGTCTATACCTACCGCCATCTCTATCTGGCGCGGGGTGGGCTGTTGGTTCTGCCAGTGCACCACCCACGAGTCGCCGTCGTTGTACCATTGCACTTGTAGACCGGGCGAGGTATCGCGCTCTTCCACCACCAGCGTCTGCCCGATTCGGGGTGCGCCGCGGTAATCGACCTGCGCCCGAAAGTGATAGAAGTTGATCTGACCGTATGCACCTGCATCCTCTGCCGAAAGCCGAATGTATAACTGCCGGGTGGGGAACAGGTTTTCCGGTAACACGACCTGCACCGCTCCGGTCTTGGTAGCGGTGAGGATTCTCTGCCAGTGTTGACCGTCCCCGCTCGCCTCGGCGAGCACCTTGCCTCCGGTGTGGTAGTTGACGTGGATGGACAGGGTGGCTCCTCGCATCGGGAAGGGCAAGTTGTAGCGGTATATCACCGCATCGCCCGGACCGAACGCCCATCGGTCGGTGTTGAAGTATGCCTGCTGGCGCCAGAGTGTGCGATGAATGGTGGAACCGTACCAGCCCAGAGTGTGCCTGTCGGTGTACTCGCCGTTTTGCAGGCTTTCGCCCTCGCCTAGGCTCAGGTCGCCCCAGCGACGATGCACTACTTGCGCTGGATAGAGTTCGGCGCGGTCAAAAAACACCTGCCCTTTCAGGTGCCAATGTCCAAGCCGGGCAAAGGGGTTGGGCATTTCGGGGGCGCGGAAGGCGAAGGCAAACTCTTGCCACTGTGTGCTGGAACCGAAGTCACGGTTAACCGTATTCAGCCCGCTGATGATGGTGCCTCCTGTACCCTCTGTGCGAGCGCGGAAGCGCAACACGTATGCCCTGCCCGGTTGTAGGCTCAGCGTGGCGGTGCGCCAGTACGCGCTATCTTCGCCTCTGCCACGCACCGCCAGTGCGGGCTTGCCGTCCGGCGTGGCGCGGAAGACTGCGGACGCAGTGGTATCCTCCCCCGCCTGCCATTCGGTAAGAGGCGGCAGGAGGTTTTGTGCTTTCACCGAAGTGTACGAAGTGTACATCGTGAGCAGTAGCGCGATGGCAAGCGTTCTCATCTCCCCGTAGCCTCCCATCCCCTGTCGTGATGGGTACAGTAATTGGCGGTGTGGATGTGGATGTCCTGCTGGGGGTAAGTCCATACAGCCTCCGGGCAGATTGGACAACCGGACGGCGTTTTACATTCGGCAAGAACATCGCTCACGGTGCATTTACTCTCAAAAAATAATTTTTTTGCCCATGCCTCTCAAAATGCTTGACAAACCTGGCGCAAGTTGGTATGCTTTAGTTGTGAATACGTATTCTAGGACGTTTCGGAGGATACACCGAGTCTGGCTATAACCGATTGGGCGATTGGTTCCAATCGTTAGCATATCTTAGCACAAGGGGGTATTTCACATGCTCAAGCGTCACGCTTTTACCCTGATCGAGCTGCTGGTTGTGATCGCGATTATCGCGATACTGGCAGCGATCCTGTTCCCTGTGTTTGCACAGGCACGTGACAAAGCGCGCCAAACCTCTGACCTGAGCAACCTCAAGCAGATCGGTCTGGCGGTGCAGATGTACGCGCAGGACTATGACGAAACCATGGCTCCTGCGGAAGGGTGGCGCCCGGATGTCGCGGCAGACCCGGGCCAGTTTGTCACGTGGATGGCATTGGTGCTTCCTTACACCAAGAACCATCAGATTTTCCGCTCGCCCAAGTACGCTCTGCTCTTCCCAGAAAGCATCGCGAACTGGCTGAACTACGGGCTTCATGGGTCCATCGCGCAGGGCACACCGGGCAACCGCGTCATCCCCATCTCCTACGCCGCGGTGAACCTGCGCTGGTCGACCTGGCCGCACAAAACCACGGTCTCTGCCAACAACGGCTACGGGGGCAAAGGGGGGATGTATGCCGCCTATCCGCAATGGACCCCCGGCGATACGCCTGTGAGCCTGGCAGCCATTGAGGAGGTAGCGGGCACGCGCATCATCGTGAACGGCATCAACTATCACCTCATCTCCGGGTGCGACTTGGACGTGCTGGACAACAGTGGGAACCTGCCCTGCGGCTTCACCGCCGTCACCTACATGAACACGGGCGGTCAGCCCCCATGGGCAGTGAACATGAACCCGCCCAACAGGTCGACGTTGGCACCGTTTGCGGGTAACGTCAACGTGGTCTTCGCCGATGGACATGCCAAAGCGGTGCCGTGGGGCACTAGCTGTCCACATGAGTACACCGTGGAGGCGGACCGTTCGGTAGAGCCTTCGCGCTGTCAGTAAGGAGGCAAACACATGACGCGGCGGGAGATCCCCCTGCCGGTGGCGCTGGCGGTGATTGTGGTGGTGGTGTTGGTGGCGGCGTTTGTGCTGTTCCGCAAGACGTCGCCCCCAACGGAGACGCGGCTCCAGCGATGGGCGCCGTATCCGCAGATTCCGGCAAACCCCACCCAGCAGAACCGGTAGAGGCTGTCACTTCGCGCTGGTAACGGCGGCAGGACGAAACTCCTGCCGCCGTGCTCATATAGAAACCTGCACTTTATCTGCCGATAATCGATTAAGAGTTCCGCTCATTCAGGGGGTGATAGCGGTGAACCCCGACGAGATGACGGTACGCCCTGTGGTGTATGGCACGTCGGTGCGTCCGGTACACCGCGAGTCGTCGCCGCGCGATTCCACCTCGCGCCAGCCGTCGCACGGGCAAGAGAGCGCACAGCGGGAAGAGCCAGCCGAAGTGCCGGAAGACGTGCCGCACGACAGCCAGCAGACGCATCTGATAGACCTGCGCGTGTAGAGGAGAAGGATGGGTTACACCGGATACCTGACCGCGGCAGAGGTAGATCCGTCGCTTTTCATCGGGGCGGCGATGTGCACGGATGGTTTCGGACTGCCCGTGGAGTTTCGCTACACAGAGCCGGTGCGTGCCACGCCGCTACAGCGCATCCTGTATGGCAGTGCCCTTCATCGGTACCTGTGTCGGGAGGTGATCGCCTCCACGCTGTTGCAGGCGATGGAGACAGTGCCCGAGGTGTGGATTGTGCAGGATGAGGTGCTACTGGAGCCTCTGGAGGGGATGCGCGTGCCAGTGGTGATGCTGTTTGCGACCGACATGGCGCCGATGAGCGACCTGGGCGCGACCATGCCCGCCGGTGAAGGCGAGATGCTGGTGCAGCTCTCGCTGGCGGGTGCACCTTTGCGTGTGCGCTTCGGCAATCAGGACGCCGCAGGACAGCGTCACGCGATTCAGGCATTGACCGAGGCGGCGCGCACGATGGACGTGCTGGAGCCACTGAGCAGGCTTCAGCAGGCGGTGCGGGCGGTGCAGGAGGGTCTGGAAGCGGCTTGAAGGGGTTCGGGTGGAGATATCGGTGGCTTCGGGTGCTGACGTGGGCGTTGCGCACGGGGCAACCCCGGGTGTATGGGGGGAACCTGGCAGTTGTGCCTCCGGGCGTGGCGGCGCTTCCGCTTCGGCAGGTGGTGGCAGTCGTGCGTCGTCCCAAGCCCCTGCGCAGTCGGGTTCTCGCTGTGCCCGTGCAGGCGGTGCCCTGCGTCGTGCGGAGGGGCTCTCGCCCTGTGGCGCGGGTGTGCACGGTCAGCGCTCCCTCCATCGTCGCCTCGCAACGCGCGGTTTCTCTGGCGGTTCGTGTGCGAGCGCAGAGGGTACAGGAGGCACCATCATCAGCGGGCTGAATACGGTTAACCGTGACTTCGGTTCCAGCACACAGTGGCAAGAGTTTGCCTTCGCCTTCCGCGCCCCCGAAATGCCCAACCCCTTTGCCC
>Ga0209989_100079_pt1 | contig 17587 bp, 21 predicted proteins | sample Antgeofumaro1A2B_FD_188083 | JGI IMG/M metagenome (GOLD analysis project Ga0209989, IMG submission 188083) | Geothermal fumarole subsurface microbial communities from Mt. Erebus, Antarctica - 1A2B (SPAdes) (version 2) | ecosystem: Environmental > Terrestrial > Volcanic > Fumaroles | place: Mt....
GGGAGAGCACCAGAACCCGGTCGGCCAGAATCACGGCTTCCGGGATGGAGTGGGTGACAAAAACCACCGTCTTTCGGGTCTGCTCCCAGACCCGAAGCAGCTCATACCTCATGGCCGAACGGGTAAGCTCATCCAGGGCGCTGAAGGGCTCGTCCATCAGCAGAAGTTTCGGGTTAAAGACCAGGGCCCGGGCCAGGGCCACCCGCTGGGCCATGCCCCCGGAGAGCTGGTGGGGATAGTAGTGGGCAAAATCAGCCAGACCCGTAAGCCGCAGCAACTCCTCCGGGTCGAGGGCCGGACGGGGAACCCGGTTGACCTCAAGGGCCACCCGGATGTTCCCCAGGACCGTCCGCCAGGGCAGAAGGGCCGGCGTCTGGAAAACGAAGCCGACCTCCTTTCGCCGGCGAGCCAAGTCGGGTTCCTGGCCGGCAATGGCCACCTTACCGGCCGACGGCGAAAGAAGGCCACCGATCACCCGCAGGAGGGTGGTCTTGCCGCAGCCGCTCGGCCCAACCACAGCCACAAACTCCCCAGCCCCGACCTGAAAGCTTAACTCCCGCAGCACCGGCAGGTAACCGGCGGCCAACTCGAACCCTTTGCTCAGGCTGCGAACCTCTAACAGGGGCCCGGTCACGCTAAAGATTATAGCCGGCCGCCTCCGGCGGCCGGGTTCCCGGTTTTGTCCCGGCGACGCCCCTTGGTTTAAAATTGTGACCGGGCCGGCCACTTTGGGCCTGCACATTAGCCCAGCATCCTGCCCAGTTGCACGGGGGCTACCATGGGAAAACTAATCATGTACTCGCTGGCCACCTGCCCCACCTGCGAGCGGGCCCGCAACGCCCTGCGGGAACGGAGAGTCGATTTCGAAGAACGGACCGTCGACGATAACCCCGAGTGGTGGGATGACGTCTTCCGCCTCTCTGGTCAGGACACTGTCCCCGTATTCGTGCACCCCGACGGTCGGGTGGAGGTAGGTTTTGAGGGGGAAATCGGCTGAAGCATTCTCTAGCGCCGGGTAGGTTGCCCGGCAGCAGCGGATACCCTAAAATGACCGGGAACGCCTAAGCAGGAGGGGAATGGTGAAAACGTTGGTCATTGCCGAAATTCGCAGCAGCGAAGACGCGGTTAAGTCCTTACGGGAAATCGTATCCAGTGAGGGGGTCGAAGCCATCTTCTGCCTTAGGAGCATCCTAAGCGGGGGCGCCAGGATAAACCGCTGGCGTGAGATTCAGGAAGGGGGCGCTCCGCCCACCTATCCCGACCCGACTGTCCAGGACCAGGAAAAACACGACCTTAGATTCTTGGAGCTCTTTTTCGACACCCTGACCGAGCTGCGCATCCCATGTTTTCACATTCCAGGCTGGTACGACGCCCCGGCCCGCCTCTACTGGCAGTCGGCCGTGAACCACGAGGTGGTGGCCGGGCAGATCCAGGGGGTGCACCTGGCCCCGGCCTTCTTTGCCAGTGATTGGGTAGTGGCCGGCTTCGGCGGACGGATCGTCGAACGGGAACACCACGAGGATTACTTTGTCATCGAGCACCCGGCCTGGGAGGCCGAATTCGGACTGAACTTCCTCCGGCGCTTCGACCGGCGTCGGATCCTCCTCTTTCACGAGGCCGGCCTGCCCCATGAAGCGATGCACCGGGTTATCGACCACCTCATCAAGGAATACCAGCCAGACTTTGCCTTTGTAAACAGCCCCGACGGCCGGATTGAGGACCGGCGCCTTGGGCGGACCCTGGTGGTCACCCCCGGCTCGCTGGCCGAGGGCAGCTATGCCGTGGTAGACCTTCGGGCGGAGACGGTAAAGGCCGTCTGGGCCGGCAGGTAACCCGGTCCTCCGGTCGGCAGGCCAGGGGGTGGGCTGTGGCCGAGGTGGTAAGCCTTATCTTCCTCGGGGATGTGATGCTCGGCCGCCTTGTAAATCAAGAGCTCAAGGGGCGGCCGCCCGAGTATGTCTGGGGCGATACCCTGCGGGTTCTCCGGCGGGCGGCCGCCGTTTTCATTAACTTGGAGTGTGCCATTACCGATTGGGGCGAGCCGGTCCCCGGCAAGCGATTCTGCTTCCGGACCGACGCCAAAAACGTTGGGGTTCTGCGGGTGGCGGGGGTGCGGGCCGTGTGCCTGGCCAACAACCACGTAATGGACTACGGGGACGTGGGCCTGCTCGAAACCCTGACCAACCTCGACCGGGCTGGAATCGCCCGCGCCGGCGCGGGCCGGAACCTGGCCGAGGCCCGCAGGCCGGCCCAGCTCGAGGTTGGGGGACTTAAGGTGGCCCTCATCGCCGCCACCGATAACCAGCCCGACTGGGAGGCCAACGAAGCCCACCCTGGGGTCTTCCACGTGCCGATCCGGTTGGACGACCCGAGGTTTACGGCCCTTTTAGAGCTGGTGGCGGCGGCCAAGGCCCGCTCCGACCTGGTAATCGTCTCCCTGCATTGGGGCCCCAACTGGGGCTACGACCCGCCCGCCGAGCACCGGCCGGCGGCCCGCAAGCTCATCGAGGCCGGGGCCGACATCATCCACGGCCATAGCGCCCACATCTTCCGGGGTATTGAGCTGATGGAGGGTCGGCCGGTTTTTTACAGCTGCGGCGACTTCGTCGACGATTATGCCGTCGACGAGGTGGAGCGAAACGATTGGTCCTTTATCTTTGAGGTGGAGCTTAGCGGCCCCAAAATCAAAAGGATCATCCTCACGCCGACGATTATCGCGGACTTCCAGGCCCGGCTGGCCCCAAGCCTTTACCGGGAAGCCATCTTAAGCCGAATGTCCACCCTCTGCTTCAAGTTCGGCACGGCGGCCCGCCGGGTGGACGACCGGCTGGAGATACCGGTTGGGTAAGCCTTCGGCGTCTGGCGGTCCCGGCTCAGCCCCTGTTATAATTTCAGACGAGGAAACCGACGATGAACATCGAATCCTTAGTTCCGGTTCAGGCCAATCCTAACATCCCCGAATTTGGCCCCGGCGACACCATCCGGGTTCACTTTCGGATAACTGAGGGAGGCCGGGAGCGAACCCAGGTCTTCGAGGGCACGGTCCTTCGAATTCGCCGGGGCGGGCCCAGCGCCACCTTCACCGTCCGCCGCATAAGCCATGGGGTGGGCGTCGAGCGCACCTTTCCCCTTTACTCGCCCCGGATCGAGAAGGTGGAAGTCCTGCGTCGGGGTCGGGTGCGCCGGGCCAGGCTCTACTACCTCCGGGAGCGGGTGGGCCGAGCCGCCAAGGTGAAGGAGCGGACCGCCCAGACGGGCCGGGCCATGGCCTTTCAGCTGGGGGCAGCCGAGGCCGCAGCCCCACCAGGGCCGGAAGCTTAAGGGTCAAAGGGGGATTCCGGCGGGTTAGCCCGCCAGAATTCGATAAGCCGGCGCTCTTCTGGGCTCAGCTTCGCCTTTTCTAGCAGATCCGGTCGGCGGAAGAAGGTGCGGAGCAGGGCCTGCTCCCGCCGCCACTGCCGGATTCGCCCATGGTGACCGGAAAGCAGAACCTCCGGCACCTTCCAGCCCCGGAAATCGGCCGGCCGGGTGTACTGCGGGTACTCGAGGAGCCCGTCGCTGAAGGACTCCTCGAGGGGCGCCTCCTCGGCCCCAAGCACCCCCGGCACCAGCCGGACTACCGCGTCGACAATGACCATCGCCGGAAGCTCCCCACCCGTAAGCACGTAATCCCCGATGGAAAGCTCATCAGTGACCAAGTGTCGCACCCGTTCGTCAAAACCCTCATAGTGGCCGCAGATTAAAATTAGCCAGCGAAGGCGGGCAAGCTCACGGGCAATTTCCTGGTTGAATACCCGGCCCTGGGGGCTCATTAGGATGATGGACATATCCCGGGGAACCAGCCGCTTCGGTTCAGGCACCTGGGAGGTCGGCCAGAAGCTCAGGCCGGTGATGGCCTCCACCGCCCGGAATAGGGGTTCGGGCTTTAAGACCATCCCGGCCCCGCCCCCGTATGGGTAGTCGTCTACCGTCTTGTGGCGGTCGGTGGCCCACTCCCGAAAATTGTAAATGTTTATCTCCACCAGGCGACGCTCAACGGCCCGCTTGATAATGCTCTCCTCGAAGGGGCCCCGGAACATCCCCGGAAAAAGGGTGAGGATGTCAATGCGCATGGGGCCGGTGGTCGGTGGGTTCCTCCCGTAGGAGCCCCACCGCGTGGGGAAGGGCGGGGCGAATGATTGCCAGGGCCTGGCGCACCCCCTGGGGATTGCCGGGAAGGTTAACGATCAGGGTCCGACCCCGGATCCCGGCGATCCCCCGGCTCAGCATGGCGAAGGGGGTAAATTCCAGGCTCTTAAGCCGGATCGCCTCAGCCAGGCCGGGAACCGGCCGCTCGACCACCGCGGCCGTGGCTTCCGGGGTTACGTCCCGAGGCGCAACCCCGGTCCCGCCGGTGGTTAAGATGACGTCGACCGCCCTGGAATCGGCCCAGTCCCGGAGGGCCCGCATGATCAGAGGGGCTTCGTCGGGCACGACCCGGTAATCGACCACCACCCAGCCGGCCTCCGTTGCGACTTCCCGAATGGCCTGGCCACTCAGGTCCTCCCGCCGGCCGGCGGCGACCCCGTCGCTCACCGTTAGGATGGCAACCCGAATTTCGGCCATTTAAAGACTCAGGCGCACCCCACACCGATTCGGGCCCGCCTCCAGCTCGGCCAGCTCGGACAGCGCGGGCAGAAGCCCCCTCCGGTTAATCTGTTGAATCGTCCGGAAATTGGGCGGCTGTTCCGGGAGGTTGGTTAGCACCTGCCGGACAAACTCTCCTTCGGGCACCCTCAGAAGAGGCAAGGCTTCACGGACGGCCCCGAGGGGCGCGGCGATGGGCTCGCCCCAGCGGTAGGGGACGGCCTCGCTGAAATGGGCCGGCAGAACTAACATCCCCGCCGGGAGTCCGGCCAGCCGCTGGGTGTACGTCCGGTAGAGCTGCCGGGCTTGGCCCTCGGCATCCTCCCGCAGGTCCGGCCGACCGATGCTCTCGATGAAGAGGGTATCGCCGGTAAAGAGGACGGCATCCCCAAGCCGGAAGGTTACCGAGCCAGGGGTGTGCCCCGGCGTACTAAGGGCCACCAGGGAAAGGCCGTCGGCCAGGGGCAGTTCAAGACCGTCGTCGATGGGCACAAAACCGTCAAACTCGTACGGCTCCGCCCCGCTTAAGAGCAAGACCGCCCCGGTGCGGGCAGCCAGCTCCCGCGCCCCCGAAACGTGGTCGGCATGCAGGTGGGTGTCGGCCACCGCAACCACCCGGGCCCCCCGTTCTTCTACCGGCCGGAGAAACTCCTCGACATGGGCGGTGGGGCAGACCACCACGGCGGCCGACCCGACCCGGATGACGTAGCCTAAGCAACCCTTTCCGGGTCGCCTGATTTGAATAACTTCTGCCTCGGCAAGCCCCACCGGCACGCTGACCGCCTCGTAAACGGCGTTCCAGCCGACCATTCCCCCGGCCAGGCTCCAGGCCTCCACACCCCGCGCCCGAAGGGCCGCCGCGGCCCGGACCGACCGGTTCCCGTGGGCGCACACCGCGATGACCGGCCGGTCGGCCGGCAGGGGTACCGCCATTGGGTCAGCCTCGACGACATCCACCGGGACGTTCACTGCCCCGGGGATGTGCCAGCCGGCAAACTCTTCCGGGGTGCGGACGTCCAGGATAAACACGGGCTCGCCCCGGGCCAGAAGGTCCCGAACTTCGGCGGGTCCAATATCCAAGCCGTCGGCCATTTTAAAACTCCTTCCCGGCGGTATATCAGCCCTAAGTTTATAGTACAACTTATAGTACAATACGGAACCGTTCAGGCCATGCCGGACGTCGGGGTTATCATTGTCAGCTACAACGTGGCCGGCCTGCTGCGAAAGTGCCTCCGGTCGGTGCTGGCCAGCCGGGGGGTACGGCTGGCCGTCTGCGTCGTCGACAACGGCTCCGTCGACGACTCGGCCGAGCTGGTTCGAACCGAGTTCCCCCAAGTTCACTTGATTTTAAGCCCAGAAAACCGGGGCTACTCGGCGGCCAACAACCTGGGGATAAAATATTTCCTGGCCCAGTCGCCCCCACCGCGGTATATCCTCCTCCTCAATCCCGACACCGAGGTCCCCCCGGACGCCATTGCGGAGATGGTGGCCTACCTGGACCGCCACCCGGAGGCGGGAATCGCCGGCCCAAAACTGGTCCGTCCCGACGGCAGCCTCGACCTGGCCTGCCGCCGAAGCTTCCCCACCCCAGAGGTTGCCTTTTACCGGATGGTCGGCTTAAGCCGCCTTTTCCCCCGGAGCCGACGGTTCGGGCGGTATAACCTCACCTACCTGGACCCCGACGTCGAGGCCGAGGTGGACTCGGTGGTGGGGGCCTTTATGCTGGTCCGCCGAGAGGCCCTGGAAGGGGCGGGCCTGATGGACGAAGAGTTTTTCCTTTACGGCGAGGATTTAGACCTGGCTTTCCGGATTAAGGCCCAGGGCTGGAAGGTGCTTTACTACCCGAAGGTGGTGGTTCTGCACCACAAGGGGGAAAGCACCCGGCGGGCCCGGTCCCGGGCTGTTCAAGAGTTTTATCGTGCGATGTTAATTTTTTATAAAAAACATTACGCCCCCGCCAACCCACCCCTGCTCCGCTGGGTCGTCACGGCCGGTATCTACCTGCGTTGGGGGCTCGCCTGGGCCCTGCTCAAGGCCGAGGGGCTTATCCCCTCCCGACCTAGGCATCTGGCCTAGCCGGTGCCGTAGAGCATCACTTCCCAAGCCAACTCCCGTCCCCGGGGGGTTAGCACCAGCAGCCCGTTTTGGCGCTCCACCAGCCCGGCCTCCTCGGCCAGCCGGACCACTGTCGCCGCAAACCGGGGCTCCCAGCGGAGATGGGCCGGCAGCTCCGCGGCGGCCGCCTCGCCGGCCTCGGTGGCGGTGCCTTCATGGGTGAGCAGGTGCATCACCAGGAGGCGGAGGGCAAACTCCCACCGCTGCCGTCGGTGCCGCCAAGCCCTGGCGACCAGGCCTTGACTGGGGGAACCGAGGAAGGCGAGCCCGAAGAAAACGCCCCCCAGGGTGGCCATGGACCCGGCGATGGAGGTATCAAAGGTGTGGGCCACCCAGTAACCCCCGACGGCTGACGCTGCCCCAACGGCCACGGCCAGGGCGATTACCACCGGTAGGTGGTCGCTCAGCAGCAGGGCCGTTGCCGGGGGCACGATAAAGAGGGCAACTGCCAGAACCACCCCCACCGCGTCGAAGGCCCCCACCGCCGTCACCGAAACTACTCCCAGGTGGAGGGTATGGACGAGGGCCGGCGAAAAGCCTAGGACGGCCGCCAGTCCCGGGTCGAAGGCGGTGAGCTTAAGCTCCTTGTAAAGGGCCAGCGGGAATATCAGGTTAATGACCAGGATGGCCCCCATGAGCCAGGCCCGGCGGGGCCCGAGGTCAAGGCCGTCAACCTCCAGCCGGTCGAAGGGGGCAAACGCCAGCTCCCCCAGCAGGACCGCATCCACGTCCAGGTGGACGTATTCGGCGTACCAGGAGATGAGGATTACCCCGATGCTGAATAGGAGGGGGAAGACCAGGCCGATGGCCGCATCCTCCCGCACCAGGCCGGTGCGAAGGAGCAGGGAAACCAGCCCTACGGTCAGCAGCCCGGTAAGGGCGGCCCCGATCACCAGGAGGGGCGAATGGAGGTCTTGGGTAAGCAGAAACATAACGACGATACCCAGCAGGACGGTGTGGCTGATGGCGTCGCTTATCATCGCCACCCGTCGCAGGACCAAAAAAGTCCCCGACAGGGCGCAGGCGGCTGCCGCCAGAACCGCAATCAGCTGAATCTCAAGCTGAAGGCCGGTCATGGCCCCGCCTCGGGTTTGGATTCGGAACTTGGCGGCACGGGGGTGTCAGGCGCAGCCTGCTGCAGGAAATCCGAGACGGCCGCCAGGCCCTCCGGGGTCAAAGCCACCCGGCCGTCGGGGAGCCGGCGAACCCAGTTGCGGGCCGCCAACTCCCGCAGGCTCGCCTGGACTCCGGAGCCCGCCAGGGCCCGCAGGGCCCCGGCGGGATGGGGGTAGAAGGGGTCCCCGTGCTGGGATCCCAGCCAGTAAAGCTGGGCCAGCACCTGGAGGGCCCTGACGGCGCGTTGGCGGCGGCCGGCCACCAGCCGCCGCCAGACCAGGCCCCGATGGGGGGCAAAAAGCAGCGACCCATAAACCAACAAGCTGGCGCAGACGACAATGGTCGGGCCGGTGGGAAGGCTGTCCCCAAGGCTGCTCAAAAGCACCCCACCCAGGCCAGCCGCCGCCCCAAAGACGGCAGCTAAAAGCACCATGGTCGACAGCCGGTCGGTCCACTGGCGGGCAGCCGCGGCCGGGGCGATAAGCATGGCGCTCATCAGCACCACCCCCACGGTCTGCAACCCGGCCAGTATGGCCAGGATCACCAGGCTGGTTAAGGCCACGTCCAGCAGCCGGACAGGAAATCCCTGCACAGCGGCAAAGGCCGGGTCGAAACTTAGAAGCTTAAACTCCTTCCAGCCCAGGATGACGACCAAGAGGGCCAGGGCGGCGATAACCGCCATGGTCAGCACATCCCGCTGGAGGATGGTGGCCGCCTGACCGAAAAGGAACTTGTCAAGGCCGGCCTGGGCAGCGGTGGGCAACCGCTGGATAACCGTCAGCACCACCAGTCCAAAACCGAAAAAGACCGAAAGGACGATTCCCAGGGCGGCGTCCGGCTTAAGGCGGGTGTAGTTGGGGATGGCGATGACCCCAAGGGCCCCGACCCAAGCCGCGAAGGCCGCCCCCAGCAGGAGAAACGCCGATTCCTTGCTCCGAGTAACCAGGAAAGCGAGGGCGAGACCCGGCAAAGCCGCGTGGCTCATCGCGTCCCCCAGGAGGCTCTGACGGCGCAGGAGGGCGTAGACCCCGAGGACGCCGCTGGTAATCCCCATCAGGACCGCCCCCGCCGCCACCGTTCGGACGGTGTGGTCGGAGAGGAGCAAGACCGCCAGGTCCAGCGGACCCATCACGGCCGCCTTGCCTCAAGGGCGACCGCCCGGCCGCCGTAGGTCTGGCGGAGGTTCCCCTCAGTAAAGACCTCGGCCACCGGCCCGCAGGCGACCCGGCGCACATTAAGCAGCAGCACCCAGTAGAAGTATTCCCGCACCGTCTGCAGGTCGTGGTGAACGACCACCACGGTTTTACCCCTCGCCCGCAGGGACCGCATTATGTTCAGGATCGCCCGCTCGGTCAAGGCGTCAACCCCGGCGAAGGGTTCGTCCATCAGGTAAATCTGGGCGTCCTGAACCAGGGCCCGGGCCAGGAAGACCCGTTGCTGCTGGCCCCCCCGAAAGCTGGCTTATCTGCCGGTCGGCCAGCTCCCGCATTCCCACCTGCTCCAGGGCGGCCAGCGCCATGGCCCGTTCCTGGGGTCCGGGCCGCCGGAACCAGCCCAGGTGGCCGTATCGGCCCATCATAACGACGTCAAGGACGTTTGTTGGAAAGTCCCAGTCCACCTCCCGGTGCTGGGGAACATAGCCCACCAGGTGCCGCACGGCCTTTATCGGCTGGCCGAAGATGCGGACACTCCCGGCCGCCGGCCGAACCAGCCCTAGAATTGCCTTAAGGAGGGTAGTCTTGCCGGCACCGTTGGGCCCGACAACGGCCATTAGGACCCCGACCGGAACCTCCACATCCACATCCCAGAGGACCGGTCGGTCCCGGTAAGCCACGGTGAGGTCGGCGACCTCGACCGCGAGGGCGTGTTTCGGAAGAGGCTGGGTCATCGGCTGCCTCCGCTAGGGAAATCTTGTCCGGTAAGGGCCTCGACGACGGTCCGGACGTTGTGCCGAACCATACCGGTGTAGGTACCCGCCTCGGTGTCCGGCTCGCCCAGGGAGTCGGAATAAAGCTGGCCGCCGATGGCAACCTCCCAACCGCGGGCCCGCACTGCCTCCTGGACGGCCTCGATGTTGCGAACCGGCACACTGCTTTCGATGAAAATGGCCCGGATGCGCCGCCGCACGATGAAATCGGCCAGCTCCTGGACGTCGGCGATGCCGGCCTCGGCCACGGTGCTGATACCCTGAAGCCCCCGCACCTCAAAGTTATAGGCCCGGGCAAAATACCCGAAGGCGTCATGGGCCGTAACCAGCACCCGCTGTTCGGGGGGGATCCGGCCAACCCACTCCCGAACCCAGCCATCGAGCTCAGCCAGCTCCCGGAGGTAGGCGTGAGAATTGGCCCGGTAGACCTCCCGGTGGACCGGGTCCCGCTCGGCCAAAGCCTCGGCGATGTACGACACTACCTGCATCCAGAGGCGGACGTCGAACCAGATGTGGGGGTCCGGGTTTCCGGCCGAACCTTCCGGGTAGATAAGGTCGGCCGGGTCGACGGCATTGCCCACCGCGTAGGTCGGCACCCACCGGCCCATCTTCGCCAGGATATCCGCCATTTTGGCCTCCAGGTGGAGGCCATGGTAGAAAACGATGTCGGCCCGGGCAAGCCTCAACACGTCACCCTCCCGAGCCTTGTAGAGGTGGGGGTCAATGCCGGGACCCATCAGGGCGGTGACCTCGACCCGACTGCCCCCGACTTGCTTTGCGGCGTCGGCGATCAGGCTGGTCGTCGTCACCACCCGCACCGCCCGTCCGGCCAACTCCGAAGGGTCGGCCGCGCGGCCGAGGGGGGCGCAGGCGGAAAGGGCCAAAACGGCCGCCAGGAACACGCTAAACACGGTCCGCCGGGGCTGGCGCGAACGCCAAGGGTTCACGGGTCGGCCCTTGAAACCTTAGTCCTGAACCGGTACGGGCTCGACAAAAATGCGGCCGGAGACCTCTCGACCGATGGCGTGCTCCCGCTCCCCCACCCGCAGGTGTACCGGACCGTGAAATGGGGCCACGTCTTTCACCTCGACCAGCGCCCCCGGAACCAGCCCCAAGTCTGCCAGGTAGCGGAGAAGGGCCGGATTGCTGTCGGGCACCCGCCGGACCCAGGCTCGGGTTCCGGCCGGGAGGGCGCCCAGGGGCACGTAGTCGGGCTCGTTGATGGTCCCATCCTTAGAGGGTATCGGGTCCCCGTGGGGGTCCACCGTCGGGTAGCCGAGGGCGGCGTCGATGGCATCTTCAAGGGCATCGGAAAGGGTGTGCTCCAACCGCTCGGCCTCGACGTGGACGGCGTCGAGGGGCATATTGAGCGCCCGGGCCAGAAAGAGCTCCCAGAGCCGGTGGTGACGGATCACTTCCAGGGCAATGCGAGCGCCCTTCTCGGTCAGCTCGACGCCCCGGTAGGGGGTGTAGCGGAGAAGGCCCATGTCGGCCAGACGCTGGACCATGCTGGTCGCGGCCGGGGCGCTCACGCCCAGACCCTCGGCGATGGCCGAGGTGGAGACCCGCCGCTGGCGCTGCTGGACTTTGTAAATCACCTTAAGGTAGTCCTCAACAGCCTGCTTCATTCGTCACCCCCCGGCTAGTTTAATGAAGGTTAAGTTCTGAGTTAACAATAACCCACTACCAGGTTATTGTCAAGACCCAAAGGGCGTGGCCGGGGCTTTCCACGTTTTTGCGCCGTCACTAGGTAATCGGCAGTTTCTTGTTGGGGCGCACGGCCGTGCGCCCCAAGGAGCTTAGCGGTCGCTTTCAGTCAGGTCGAGGGGAAAGCTGGAAAGCCCGGCGTTCTAACCGGTTGACAACAGTGTTGGGGCGTATTATCATATAGCAAACCGGTGTGTCCGAAGACTTTGAGGCGAACGGTTCGAGGGGGGGTGACCCTATGCAGCGACGGGGGCCGGTCGCCCGGGCCGGCTCTGGGCCAGAGAGGGTTCGTCCGGCGGATGTTTAAACCCTGCAGGGAGGAGGCTGTTTAAATGTTGGTGGCGACGCCTGAAACTAGGACCGAGCACGACACCAAGGTTGTTGAGGAGGCCATCCGGATCATTCAGGAGCACCTGGACCGCGAGGCCCGAAACCGCCGCCAGGTCCTGCTGGAGCCCAAGGACCTCTGCCCGATGCAGAAGGCCAAACTGGTAGCCGACCTTCAGGCGGTCTTCGACGACCCAGGGCCTGGCCGGGGCTCCTTTGGTGAGTGGATTCGGGGCATCTGGGCGTCGGTCCGGCGGCTCTTTTAGACTGGGAACCCCGACCGGCGGCCTAACCGACCTTATATAGGGCGTTCACCCGGCGCCCAACCTGATAACCGGCGCGGCTGAACCGCGGGCCGGTAACCAAACTCTCGGTTACCGGCCCGCCCCTTCCGGGGCCGGTTTAAGCTCGGGTGTGCCCACCCAGACCTCCCCATCCACGAAAACCTCTTTCTTCCAGATCGGCGCCTCGGCCTTAACCCGGTCCATCACATACCGACAGGCCTCAAAGGCCGCCGCCCGGTGGGGGGCGGCCACCGCAACCATTACGCTGGCTTCCCCGATTTCCAGCCGCCCGACCCGGTGCTTAACGGCGATCCTACCTACCGGCCAACGCCGGCGAGCCTCGGCCGCAATATCGGCGATTTTGGCCTCAGCCATCTCCGGATAAGCCTCGTAGACCAGGTACCGGGTTGGCCGGCCATCGGAGTTATTTCGGACCACCCCGAGGAAGAGCACCACCGCCCCATCCTCCGGGGTCTGGACGGCAGCAATGAGCTCCTCCGGGTTCAGCGGCCGTTCGGTGATTTCGAACATGGGCTGTACCTCCCCCCCACTGACCGGCGGAACGAAGACCACCTCGTCCCCCGGCTTAAGCTCGTAGTCGGCCGGGACGTACTCCCGGTTCACCGCAAACTGCACCGCCCCCTCCAGGCCCGCCAGCACCGGCTGCTCGGCCACCAGGCGGGCCCAGACGTCCACCACCCGGGACCCCACCGGAATTTCCAGTTCCCGTTCGGCTTCCCCAAAGAGTTCGCGGAGCAGCGCAAAAAATTTGAGCCTAATATTTACCCGCTCCAACTGGCCGACACCCCCTTTCCGCTCGATTATATACCCCCAAGTTTTTACGGAACCGGGTCTTTCTCTTCGCTTCCAGGTGCCCCCAGAAACTCCCGAGCTTCCGCCACCAGGTAAAGCGAGCCGGTAACGCAGATTAAGTCCTCCGGCCCGGCCCGTCCTAGAAACTCGCCCAGGGCCGCCCCCACTTCGGGGAAAATCCTGGCAGCGTGGTCGAACCTGGCAAACTCCCGGGCCAGGACCTCCGGCGGTGCAGCCCGGGGGTGTCGGGAGCGGGTAACCCCGACGAAGTCGGCCAGGGGCGCCAGGGCACCCACAATGGCCCCAATGTCTTTATCCGCCGACGTCCCCAAAATCAAAAAGAGACGATTATATGTGAGGTCTCCCTTAAGGGTTCGGGCCAGGAACTCCGCCGACTCCCCGTTGTGGGCTCCGTCCACTACCACTGTTGGATTTCGGCGCAGGATTTCCACCCGCCCGGGCCAGCGAACCTGCTTAAGGCCCAGTCTTATCTCCTCCCGCCCCAGGTCGACCCGCTGCTGCGCCCGTAAAAGGTCGATGGTAGCCACCGCAACGGCGGCATTCTCCAGCTGGTGGGGCCCTAGCAGGGCTACCTCCAGGCCCCCGTAAGTCTCGAAGGGGGCGTGGACGGTCAAATTTTGGCGGCTGCCCGACCAGGACCAGTCGCGGTCGGCCAGCAGGAGGGTTGCCCCCAGTGCCCGGGCCCGCTCCTCGATAACCTTTACCGCCTCCGCTTCCTGGGGGGCGCACACCACCGGCACCCCCGGCTTGATAATGCCGGCCTTCTCGGCGGCGATCTGGGCCAGGGTTGAGCCCAGAATCTGGGTATGGTCGTAACTCAGGCTGGTTATAATGGCCACCTCCGGGGCGACCACGTTGGTGGCGTCCAGCCGCCCCCCAAGGCCCACCTCCAGGACGGCCCACTCCGCCCCGACCCTGGCAAAATGGAGGAGGCCCAGGGCCGTGGCCAACTCGAAGGTTGTGAGCCGACCCAGCCCCTCGGCCTGTCCGTCTAGATCGGCCACAATGGACCGCAGCTGCGCCACCAGCCGGCTGAAGGTTACGGGGGAGATGGGCGACCCGTCGACCTGGATCCGCTCCCGAAACGTGTGCAGGTGGGGAGAAGTAAAAAGGCCGGTGGGGTAACGGGTCCAGAGGACCGAGGCGACCATCGCGGCCACCGAGCCCTTACCCTTAGTTCCGGCGATGTGGACGATTTTAAGCCGGTCCTGCGGCCAACCAAGACGCTTAAGCAGCTGGGTGGTGCGTTCCAGGCCCCGGCCCAAGGGGTCCAAGGAGCCCAGAAAGCCCCGTTCGTAATTGGCCCTGGAGTAGAGAAACTCCAGGGCAGCCCGGTAAGGGTCAGTCTCGGGGCCTAGCATTGGCCGCCGCCCACCATGTGGACCACCTCCACGTGGTCGCCCGCCCGAATCCGAGTCTTTTCCCACTCCTCCCGCAGGACCACTTCCCCGTTCAAGGCCACCGCGACCCCATCCGGGCGGACGCCTAGGTGGTCCAGGAGGTCAATGATGTTCATTTCCCGGGGAAGACCCCGAACCTGGCCGTTGATAATTACCTCGATCATGGTCGATTTACCCTCTTACCCTGGATGCGCCCCAGGCCGCCTGAAGGGCCGCCTTAAGCCGTCGGGCCGCCCCCTCGGGGTCGTCGGAATCCAGAACCGCCGAGATGACCGCCACTCCCACCGCCCCCGCCGCAAGTACCTCGGCGCAGTTGGCAGCCGTAATGCCGCCGATTCCCAGGACAGGAATTGGGCTTCGGCCGGCAAACTCCTTTACCCGTTCGGTCCCAGCGGCTGGCAGGCCAGGATGACTGGGGCTTGCAAAAACTGTCCCCACCAGCAGGTAGTCTAGAGCCGCCCAGTCCAAGCCGGCCGGGTCGTGGGCGGACCGCCCGAGGATCCGGTCCGGACCCAACAGTTGCCGGGCTGCCCTTGGGGGAAGGCCTTTTTCGGGAAGGTGAACCCCGTCGGCCCCGGCCGCCAGCGCCACGTCGACCCGGTCATTCACCAGCAACCTGGCCCGCCCCGCGACCACCTCCCGAAGGGCCTTAACCAGCCCGAGGAGGTCAGCCGCCGGCAGGTCCTTTTCCCGGACCTGAACCAGATCGACGCCCCCGGCCACCGCCCGGCCAACCGCCTCGGTTAGGGGCAGGCGGCTCCTTCGCCGGTCGGTGACCAGCATCAGCAGGGGTGGCTCACCCAGCCGGCCCAGGGTCATCTACCGCCACTGCACAACCCCTTCCAGGGGGCTGCTGGCCTCCGCGTAGGGGAGCTTGGGGATCCGGCCGGCAAGGAAGCCCTTGCGCCCCGCCTCAACCCCCAGCCGGAAGGCCTCGGCCATCAGGGGCGGGTTCTTGGCCTTGGCGATGGCAGTGTTTACCAGCACCGCGTCCGCCCCCAGCTCCATGGCCAGGGCGGCGTCTGAGGGGGCCCCCAGGCCGGCGTCGACCACCACCGGTACCTTCGCCTGCTCGATGATGATCTGGATCTGGCCGAAGTAGACGATGCCCTGTCCCGAGCCGATGGGGGCGGCCAGGGGCATAACCGTGGCGGTACCGATCTCTTCCAGCTTCTTGGCCAGAACCGGATCGTCATTAATGTAGGGCAGGACGACGAACCCTTCCCGCACCAGCACCCGGGCTGCCTGGAGAGTCTCCTCGGGGTCGGGCAGCAAGTACTTAGGATCGGGGATCACTTCCAACTTTATCCAGTTGTAACCCTCCAGGCCCCGGCATACCTCCCGGGCAAGCCGGGCCGTTTTGATGGCCTCCTCGGCGGTGCGGCAGCCGGCGGTGTTCGGGAGGATCATGTACTTGGACCAGTCGATGATGTCAAGCAGCGTCTTCTTTTTCGGGTTATCTAGGTCCAGCCGCCGGATTGCCACCGTAATGATCTCCGGTTTGCCCGCCTCGTAGGCCGCCAGCATCTCCTCTTCGGACCGGAACTTGCCGCTGCCCATCATCAGGCGGGACCGAAACTTGCGGTCGGCGATCACCAAGTAGTCGTCGTGGGGCTGGTCAACCATGATTCACACCTCGCTTTCTGCCGCCTGCCCGGGGAAACTCAAATGCTACTCCGCAAGGAAGCAACCACCGGCGGGTGGGCCCTCTGCTTCCCTACGCCGGCATTACCCGGATCAGGTTCCGAGGGTTGACGGCCCAACTGGACGCCGTCTCTCAGCCTTTTCGGCTCCCCTAGCAGAATCGGCCCAGTTTATTCGGCCGGGGCCGAAGCACCCGACCATCTTCATTTTAGTCTAGGCTTCTAAACTGTGTCAAAAATGCTCGGCTTAGTTTTGGTATCATTGAGGCGATGACCGGCACGCTCATCAACATCGCTACTGTCCTCCTGGGAGGCACCGCCGGGACCATCCTAGGGGCTCGCCTGCCCCAGCGAATTCGGGAAACGGTGATGCACGGCATCGGGCTTATGACTGTCTTCATCGGGCTCAGCATGGCCCTCAAAACCCAGCACCCCATAATCCTCCTGGGCAGCATCGTCCTGGGCGGCATCGTCGGGGAGCTTCTGGGTGTCGACCACAGCCTCCGGGTCCTGGGCGACCGTTTTGAGGGCCGTTTTGGGGCCTCTTTCGGGGGTAAATCGGCCCAGGCCGGCAACTTCAGCAAGGGCTTCGTTACCGCCAGCCTCATCTTCTGCGTCGGACCCATGACCATCCTCGGCTCCATTCAGGACGGCCTCACCGGAGATTACAGCCTGCTGGCCATCAAATCGGTTCTGGACGGCTTTACGGCCCTCGCCCTTTCGGCCACCTTCGGCATAGGGGTCGCCTTTGCCGCTGTCACCATCTTGGTCTACCAGGGGGCCCTGACCCTCGGGGCAGCCTGGGCCCGGGCGTTGCTTACCGAATCCATGGTTACCGAGATGAGCGCTGCCGGCGGCCTCATCATCCTGGGCATCGGCCTCACTATTTTGGAGCTTAAGCCCATCCGGGTTGCCAACTTTCTACCGGCCCTGGTCTTTGCGCCGGTGTTAGCGGCCCTTTTCGGCGGCCACGTCTGAGGGCTAACGCCGGCGGCGTAACCGCCGCTTAGCCCCTGCGTTATAGTATTGAGTAATCGACCGGAGGGGATGACTATCGGCGAGTGGCCGGTTCCGAGCCCGAAGCCGTACGCAACCTGGTGGAGCGGCTCAAGGGCGGTGATGCGGAGGCGGCGGCTTCCCTTTACCGCCTCTATGCCGACCCACTTTACCGCTACTTCCTCTACCAGATCCGGGACCCGGACCTGGCGGCCGACCTTACCTCGGAAGTCTTTCTCCGAATGCTAGAAAATATCGGCCGCTACAACCACCGGGGCGTGCCCTTCCGGGCCTGGCTGTTTAAGATCGCCCACAACCTGGTCATTGACCATTACCGGGAGCGGACCAAGTTCATTTCGGGAGAAGCAGACCTGCCAGAACCGGGGTCCGATGACCCGGAGCCGCCCGACCTGGACCGGTACCGGCTCTTCGCCGCCCTGAACCGGCTCACGGCCGAGCAGCGGCAGGTGGTTCTGCTCCGCTTTGTCGAAGATTTGGACATCAAGGAGGTGGCGGCAATCCTGGGCAAAACTGAGGGGTCCGTCAAGGCCCTGCAGCATCGGGCCATTACCGCCCTGCGCCGTCTGCTAGAGGGGGATCCCAATGGCCGGG
>Ga0209989_100080_pt1 | contig 17486 bp, 11 predicted proteins | sample Antgeofumaro1A2B_FD_188083 | JGI IMG/M metagenome (GOLD analysis project Ga0209989, IMG submission 188083) | Geothermal fumarole subsurface microbial communities from Mt. Erebus, Antarctica - 1A2B (SPAdes) (version 2) | ecosystem: Environmental > Terrestrial > Volcanic > Fumaroles | place: Mt....
AGCTCTGCCTGGGCACGGCGTACATTACCGGCTTCCGGCTGGCCCTGGCCGACGGGGCCGAGCTGGTGGTCCAGATGGATGCAGACTTTTCCCACGCGCCGGAGTATCTGGTGCCGATGGTGACCCTCACCCGGGACTACGATGTGGTGGTCGGGTCCCGGTGGGTTCCTGGGGGCCAGGTTGACCCCGACTGGGGTCTGCCGCGGCGGCTCCTCAGCCGCTGGGGCGGAATTTACGCCCGCCTCATCCTCGGCCTCAAGGTGGCCGACCCTACCACCGGCTTTAAGGTCTTCCGCCGGGATGCCCTGGCCCGAATTCCCCTGGACCGGGTGGTTTCCAACGGCTACGCCTTTCAGGTGGAAATGGCGTACATGTGTCAGCTGGCGGGACTGCGGGTTTACGAGTACCCCATCGTCTTCCGGGACCGCACCCGAGGCCACTCCAAGATGACCCTCGGGATCGCACTGGAGGCTGCCTGGCGGGTGCTTGAGGTGAGATGGCGAAACCGGAAAAGGGCCATCCTAACCAACTCGACCTGATTTTCCTGCTCCTGGGCGCCCTGCCCGTCATCATTCTTTACCTTCCCGGCCTCACCGGCCAAGGTACCCTAGTGCCCGCCGACTATGCTTATCAGTTTCCCCCCTTCCGGAGCTTTGCCGCCCAGCAGGGAGTGCCGCCCGTTCAGAACGAGCTTTTTGCCGACCTCCTCCTGGAAAACTATGTCTGGAAAAGCTTTGCCCGGGCCGAGCTGAGCCGGGGCAATCTGCCCCTTTGGAACCCATACATCTTCGCCGGGACCCCTTTCCTTGCGGGGTATCAGCCGGCCGTCCTCTATCCCCTGAGCCTGGTCTTCTGGGTGGTACCACTCCACCTGGCCTACGCCTGGTTCAATGCCCTGCACCACTGGCTGGCGTTGGCCTTTATGTACCTGTTCCTGCGGCGGCTGGGGCTAGGCGGCCCGGCGGCCCTTTTCGGGGGCCTGGCATACGGCCTCTCGGGGTTCATGGTGGTAGGGGCCATCTGGCCTATGGTTCTTTCGGTGGCGGCCTGGATTCCCGCCCTGCTCTGGGCCGTTACCGGCTGGGCCCAGGGGGTGGCCGCAGGGCGGCCCGGCTTGAGGTGGTTCCTGGCCGGTGCAGTCGCGGCCGCCATGGTGCTTTACGGCGGCCACCCGGAGATTGCCTTCTACGGATTTGTGACGGCCGGGGCCTACGGCCTTTACCGCCTTGGGGCCCTTCGGCGGGCCGGCCCTAACCGCTGGCGTCGGGCAGGGCTGATGCTTGCCGGCGGGCTCGGGATGGCCCTGTTCGGGGTCTTGCTGGCCGCCCCCCAACTGGGCCCCTTTTTAGAACTGGCCCGCCATAACTTCCGGGCAGGCCTGACCACTTACGAGGAGGTGGTAGGGTGGGCCTACCCGCCCCGGCAGCTGCTCGCTTACCTGGTGCCGGACGTCTTTGGAAACCCGACCGCCCGGACTTACTTCGACCCGTGGCGGCTCGAGCTACGGTTCTTTGAGAACCCCCGGGACGCCGCCGGAAACCCCCGGCCATACCCCTTCTGGGGAACGAAGAACTACGTAGAGGGGGCCGTTTACGTGGGAATTCCCACCATCGCCCTGGCCTTGCTGGGCCTGGCCACCTGGCGACCCCGGGGCCCAGTGCTCTTCTGGGGCGGGTCCGGGCTTATCTGTCTGGCCCTGGCCTTCGGAACCCCCCTTTACCGGCTGGTCTGGGCAATACCAGGGGGTGACCAGCTCCATACGCCCTTCCGCTGGGCCTTTCCGGCGGGCCTGGCCCTGGCCGTTCTGGGGGCCCACGGCTTGGAGGTGGTAGGGGCGGGGAAGGGATCGGGGGCGGAAATTGGCCGCCGGCTGGGGACCGGACTCTGGGTTGGGGGGATAGTCTTGGGGGTCGCCCTGGTGGGGGCCTTTACCCTTTTCGGGACCCAGGTTAGGGCCGCGGCCGGTGAACTTCTCGCACGGTCGGACGCCATCAAAACCGCCTTCGGGTCCGCCGAAGCTTTCGCCGCCTACGAAGGTCTCCAGTTTCTGCGGGCCCTGGGCCTCGTGGTGCTGACCGGGTTGGCCCTCCGGTTCCGGCCGGCCCTCGCCGGGGCGGTACTGGCCGCCGACCTGCTCGGATTTGGGTTTGGTTTTCTGCGGTTCGCCGACATCCGGTGGCTGGAGTTCGTGCCCCCGGCGGTTCAGCGGCTCCAGGCCGAACCCGGGCCCTTCCGGATTGTCAGTTTCGGGTCCGAAGATATTCTCTCCCCGAACCTGGCCCAACTTTACGGGCTTGAAGATATCCGGGGCTACGATTCGGTCATACCTGGTCGGTTCGTGCGGCTGTGGGAGGTTATGGAGCCGCCCCAGGGCCTGCTTTACAACCGGCTGCACAAACTTGTAGACCCCCGGTCGCTGGATTCGCCAATTCTGGACCTTTTAAACGTCAGGTTTGTCCTGAGCGCCGAACGGTTTGAGCGTCCGGGCTGGCGGCTAGTCTACGCCGGCGAGGTCTATATTTATGAGAACTTGGACGTGCTGCCCCGAGCCTTTCTGGTCTACCGAGTTGAGACCGTCGCCGATGAGGGGGAGGCCCGACGTCGGCTTGCCCGGCCGGACTTTGACCCCGCCACCGAGGCCGTCATCGAGGCCCGTCCCGGGGAGTCGTTCCCGCTGGCCCCCCCGCCCCGCCGCCCCCCAACCCTTTCCATTGTGGAACGGAACCCGGGGAGCTGGGCTTTCGAAGTGGAAACGGAGACCCCGGCCCTCCTGGTGATTTCCGAGGCGTATTTCCCCGGCTGGTCGGCAACGGTGGACGGGCGGCCGGTTCCGGTCTTCCCGACCGACCTGGCCCTGAAAGGGGTGCCCGTCCCGGCGGGCCGACACCGGGTGGAGGTGGTTTACCGGCCGTTCAGCTTCCGGGTCGGCCTTTACCTGGCCGGAGTTGGGCTAATTGGCGTCCTCCTACTCACGGCGGTTACCGGCCTCTGGCGGCTGAGCCGGGCCGAGGGCGGGGCGGCGGTCCGGGTTCTGCGGAACAGCCTCTTCCCGATGGCGGCCCAGCTCTTCAACCGGACGTTGGACCTGGGGTTTGCGGTGCTGATGGCCCGCTACCTGGGCCCCGAACCGGTGGGCCGCTACGCCTTCGCCGTGGCCGTCTTCGGCTATTTTTCTACCTTTGTCGAGTTCGGCCTCAATACTCTGCTAACCCGCAACGTGGCCCGGGACCGCCAGCTCGCCCCGGTGGAGACCGGAGTTAACTTGGCCGTTCGGCTGGCTTTCTCGGTGGTTTCAGTGGCCCTGGTGCTGGGCTTGCTTTGGGCCTACGGGGCCGCCTTTGGGGGGCTTACGGCCGATACCTTCTGGGCGACGGTGCTGCTGGTCCTTGGCCTGGGGCCGAGCAGTGTGGCGGCCATCTTAAGCAGCCTGTTTTACGCCCACGAGCGGGCCGAGTACCCGGCCCTGCTGTCCATTCTCACCAACCTGGTGAAGGTAGGACTGGGGGTGCCGGTCCTGCTTATGGGGGGCGGCATCGTGGGCCTGGCGGCCGCCTCGGTGGTGACCAACCTGGTCACCGCCGCAGCTTTTCTGGTCGCCCACCGGCAGGTCCTCGGGCCCCTCCTCACGGCCTTCGACCCGGCCCACGCCCGCGGGCTTTTGGGCGAGGCCTGGCCCCTTTTTATCAACAACCTGCTTAACGGCCTGTTTTTCCGGGTGGATGTCCTCCTGCTTAAGGGCCTTGCGGGGGACCTGCAGACGGGCTACTACAATGTGGCCTATAAATTCATCGACGGTGCCCAGGTGATTCCGGCATTCTTTACCCTGGCGGCGTTCCCCGTCGTCAGCCGGCTGGCAGCCGCTGAGCCCGGGCGGGTGGGGGTGGCGGTGGGGCGGGGGCTTAAGGCCCTCTTTATGGTGGCCGTGGGCTTTGCCCTCTTTGGGAGCATCCTTTCGGAGGACCTGGTGGTCCTCCTGTTCGGGGACGAGTTCCGACCGGCGGCGGCTGCCCTGGCCCTGCTGGTTCTGCACATGCCGCCGGGGTTCTTAAACAGCTTTCTGCACTACGTGCTTATCGTCTACAACCGGCAGCGGGCGTTGACCTGGTGCTTTGCCGGGGCGGTTATCTTCAACGTGGCGGTCAACGGCCTGCTCATCCCTTACTGGGGTTACCGGGCGGCTGCCCTGAACACCGTTCTGACGGAGCTGGTCCTGCTGGTTCCCTTCTGGCTCTTGACGACCCGGCACGTTCGCCTGTCCCTGGCAGGGGTCACCGCCCGGGTCCTGGCGGCAGCCCTGCCTGTGGCCGGGGTGATGCTTTTAGCCCGGTCTTTATCACCCCTGCTGGCCTTTGGGCTGGGCCTTGCCCTCTATCCGGCGGGGCTAATAACTACGGGCGCGCTGAGTCGGGACGACCTAGCCCTGGTGCGAAGCCTGATCCGGCCCATGCTGGGCCGGCCCTAAGTGGGAAGAGCGCCGTGAGGCGAGGGGTACGCATTATCTGTTTGTTCATCATCCTGGTGGGCTTCGGCTTGCGGGTGTACCGATTGGGGTCCCAGAGCCTCTGGTATGACGAGGGGTTCAGCGTCTGGCTTGCCCGACAGCCTCTGCCGGCCGTAACCTTCGGCGATTTCAACCCGCCCCTTTACTATTACCTGCTCCATTTTTGGGTTTCCGGAGCCGGAACCGGCGAGTTCGCCGTCCGCTTCCCGTCGGCCCTTTTCGGAACCCTCACGGTAGCCGCAACCTTTGCCCTCGGTTCGGCCCTCTTTGGGGCGGCCGCCGGGCTGGTCGGGGCCGTCCTCGCGGCCCTCTCGCCTTTTCTTGTCTGGTATTCACAAGAGGCCCGGATGTATGCCCTTGCGGTCCTTCTGGGGATAGTGGCCTCCTGGCTGGCCTGGCAGGGATTCAATGGGCGGCGGGGCTGGCCGGCCTATGCCGTGGCGGTGACGGCCGGGGCCTACACCCACTATTTAAGCCTGCTGGTCCCCATCGGCCACGCCCTCTTTGCGGCCGGCTGCCTCTTCGACCCCAAGGGGCGGCCGGCCGTCCGGGGCTGGCTCGCAGCCGCGGTCGGGGCTGGCCTAGCCTACTTGCCCTGGCTCCCGACGGCCTACGCCCACGCCCAGCTCCAGACCTACTGGCCCGGGCGGCCCGATTTGCTGCGGCTTTTGCAGGACGCCCTGGCCCGCTTTGTGGCCGGCTATTCCCTGGAAGCCGAGCGGGCGCTGCCCTTCGGGTACGGCTTTTTAGCCGCGGCCGTCCTGGGCCTTGTTGGGGCCCTGTTGGCCGGGGGCAAGGTTCGGGCCGGGGCTCTGCTCCTGGGGTCGGTGGGGATCCTGCCGCTGGCGGCAGTTCTGGGCCTGGCCTGCCTTCGGCCGAAGTTCGAGCCGAGGTATCTTATCTTTGTTTGGCCGGCCCTGACCCTGCTGGGGGTGGGACTGGTGGGGACCCAGCCCAGGCGGAGCCTCTGGCTCATGGGCCGGCTTCTGGGTGCCGGGACAGTCCTCGTGGTGGGGATACCGGGGCTAGCGGCCGATTATAACCTCTACACCGACCCCCGTTACGGCAAAGATGTCTGGCGAGAGGTGGGGCGTCTCCTGAACGAGTGGGTCGGGGAAGACGAAGTGGTGGTCCTCGACTCGGGCCACGCCTTCCCCGTCTTCGCCTATTACTACCCAAGGTCGAATTGGGTCCCGCTGCCCCCTAACCCGCCGCCGTCTCCCCTGGTAGACCGGCCCCTCGGGCCGGAGGCAGGGCCGGTCTTGGCTCAGGCCCTGGCCGGGCGGCGGGGGGTCTGGGTGGTGCGCTGGCAGGACCGGGTCGCCGACCCGACGGATATCGTCCGGACCCTGCTGGACCGGGTCGGTTACCAGACCCCAGTACCGCCCCTTTTTGGGGCCATCCGGGTGGAGCACTACGTCCTCCAGGGCGACCTCCGGGAGCTTACCCGCCTTGAACCCAGGGAGCCCCTCGGGTGGGAATTCCGCGGGGAGGTAAAGCTCCGTGGCTACGACCTGCGGCTCATCGACCGCTCCGCCCTGGAGTTCGTGTTTTACTGGCAGGCCTTGCGGCCGCCGACGGGGGTATACAAAATGAGCGTTCGTATCGTCGACGAAGGGCAGCGAATCCTTGCCCAAGAGGACGCCTGGCTGGCCGGAGAAGCCTACCCCACCAGCATGTGGCGCCCGGGAAGCCTAGTCCTCGGCCGCCTGAAGCTGCCGGTACCCCAGGAGCTCCCCACCGGCCGGTACGGCCTAAACTTCGTGTTTTACCGGGACGACCTGAGCTGGACCGACGATGTGCGCAGCCTCGGAATCGTGGAGATCGGCCCGCCCGGCGGCTAAAGCCGCCAGCCTTATCCGGGCAGGGGGCCTGGTGGCCGTTGCGGTCGGCTTTGGCCTGCGGGTCCATATGCTAGGGCGGCAGGGGCTCTGGTACGACGAGGCCTTTAACCTCTCGGTCGCCGAGAGCGGCTGGCCCGAACTGCTGGGCCGGGCCGCCGCCGACTTCTACCCGCCCCTTTACCACGGCCTCCTCTGGGTCTGGACCAGGCTTGCGGGCACCGGCGAGTTTGCCGTCCGCTTCCCATCCGTCTGGTTCGGAACCCTCTTAATCCCGGTAATCTTCAGCTTTGGCCGCCTGATTTCCGGGAGTTCGGGTCCCGAAAAGGGCACCCCAACGGCGGCCCTGCCGGCAGCGGGGGCTTTTTTCGTCGCCCTTTCCCCCCTCCTGGTGGACCTTTCCCAGGAGGCCCGAATGTACACCCTACTGGCCCTGACGATGGTGCTGGGGGAGCTGGCTTGGGTCCGGCTGGGGCTTGGGACCGGCGGTCGGGAGGCCGGCCTTTACGTAGTGGGCACGACGGCGGCCCTTTACACCCACTACGCCGCCCTCCTGGGTTGGGTCCTTCAGCCCTGGCAACTGTTGACTGTTGGGGGCCGCCGGCGACCCCGGCTCGCCCTGCTCTGGGCCGTGCCCGCGGTGCTTTTCCTCCCCTGGTGGGGGGTGGCCTGGGGCCGGTTTACGGCCACCGTTAATCCCCAGGCGGGCACGCCCCTGCCCGAAATCTTCCGACGGTCGGTCGAAATCTTCTGGACCGGGTACGGGGTGGAGCCGTACTTTCCGGCTCCGGACCCGGCTACCGCGGCCGCCGACACTTTGAAGGCCACAATCCTGGGCGCGCTGATCACGGGGATCTTCGCTTGGGGCCTGGTGTCCGCCGGCCGGGATAAGCTCCGGCGCTTCCTGGTTCCCCTGCTCGGCCCTCTCATCCTCTGGTACCCGGTGGCCCTGGGGCGGCGGGACTTCGCCCCCCAGTACCTCATTTGGGTTGGGGCAATTGGGTGGGTCTTCGTCGGCCTAGGTGTCCTGCGGCTGCGCCGGTTGCTTTCGGCGGGGGCCTTCCTGTTCGTGGCGGGGGCGGAGTTTTTCGCGCTCTTTAACCTCTATTATGTGCCCCGCTACTGGAACGACGACCTTCGGGGGGCGGCCCGGCTGCTGACGGAGCTGAGTCGGCCGGGGGAGGCCATCGTGGTAAACGCCCACTACGCGGTGGTGGCTTTGGACTATTACTACCCGGGCCAGGCCCCCCGGTTTGGGCTGCCTACCCGTCCCGCCCAGCCCGACCCCCTCCTCGAGGGAGACCTATCCGCGATCGCCCGGTCCCATCCCTTTATTTGGCTGGTTCTGTGGCAGAGCTATTACTCTGACCCCCAGGACCGAGTCCGGAGGTGGCTTTCGACCCACGGTTACCTGGCCGAAGACTGGGAGCTCAGGTCCCACGCCCGGGTCCTGGGGTTCTGGACGGCACCCCCCGTGCTGGACCAGCTCCCCCCGGAGGCTATCCCCGGACCCCCCGAAGCCCTGGGGGATAGCGTTCGGCTGGCGGGTTTCGTCCCGCCTCGGCCCGTCCTGGAGCCGGCGGACTTGGCGTCGGGTCGGCCCGAGCTTCATTACACCCTTTACTGGGAGGTGGTCCGGCCCCTGGCCGAACCGTACCAGGTGTTCGTCCACGTGGTGGACCAGGCCGGGCAGGTGGCGGCCCAGGGGGACGGTCCGCCCGTCTCCGGGAGCTTCCCCACGGACCGGTGGCCTGTCGGAAAGGTCGTCCGGGATGACCGCAAGCTCCGGCTGCCGGCCAACTTTCGGCCCGGGGAGTATCGGCTGCTGGTCGGTATGTACCGGCTTACCGACTTGATTCGCCTCGGCCACGGTGGGACCGACCGAGTCGAGGTGGGGCCTGTAAAGGTGGAACCGTAGACACCGGTTTACGTGAAGGGACCGGATGGCCCATAATTGGGGCTTGATACCGCCGCGAAAGGGGTCAAAATCATGTCCAGATGGAGAACTAAACCGGAGTCCAGGCCGGTTGGCCACACCCGGCCTGGGGAGCTCACCCTTGACCAGATCGCCGAGATTTAGCCGGGCCTGAGGCCGGCTGATGCCCGAGGTGAACAACCACGGCGCCCGGGGCGGTAATTGGGCCCTGGCCCGGTATTGTCTGGGTCAAATTCCAGGCCCTTTTCAAGATTGGGGCCGTAAATCGGCCCCGGATGCGGCCGCACTTGGAGGCTTTCAACGGCGGCTAGGTCCTCATGCCTGATGGCCGTCTAGATGGGGTCCGATTAGTCTTTGAAGAAGCTTACCACCGGGAACCATGGGGCCAATGAGATCCATGCGGCCGTGGGCCACTCGGAGGTCGTCCGGCTGCTGCCCCCAACCCTGCCCCAACACCTTTACCTGGGGCCCATTGCCCGCCGGACGGAAACTTCCGCGGCCGAGGATTGACACCGGACTGCCCAAGGTGTAATCTGTTTCCGGGTAAATCCCTGGTCCAAGGGGAGTAGCCGCCGGGCGTAAAACCGCCCGGGGGCAGGGTCGTCAGCACGGGTTCTGGTATGGCCCCGGCCCTGCCAGCCCGAAAGGGTAAGCGAGACCTTGGCCCGTTGATGTTAAGATTGGCGGGCCGAGGTCTTTAGTTTTTCTAGGGGTAAGAGCCAATGGGTCTGATGCTCTGGGTACTTTTTCACCTAGTTGTGGTGATGATGCTTGCAGTCGACCTAGTGCTCGTCGGCCGGGGGGGCCGCATAACTTTGAAAATGGCGGCCTTCTGGAGCGTAGTTTGGACGTTGGTGGCCCTGGCCTTTAACGGTCTGGTCTTTATCTGGCGGGGAGCCGAGGACGCCGTCCTATTTTTAACGGCTTACACCGTCGAGCGAGCTTTAAGTTTCGATAACGTATTCGTATTCGCCGTAATTTTTAACTACTTCCGTTTGGGTGTAATTATCCAGCATACGGTTCTATTTTTAGGCATAGTAGTGGCGGTCATTCTGCGGGCAGTGTTCATTATATTGGGTATTGAACTCATCAAGACCTTCCACTGGGTCATCTACGTGTTCGGTGCTTTTCTGATTTACACAGGCATTAGGCTGGCCCTTCACAAGGGTGAGCCGCCTGACCCGGAAAGGAACGCCGTAATTCGGCTCGCCCGCCGCTTCTTACCCATTGAAGTTGATAACCGCGGTCACAGCTTTTTTGTAAAACGCGGGGCAAGGTGGTACGCGACCCCGGCCCTCCTGGCGTTGCTGGCCGTGGAGACCACCGACGTGGTCTTTGCCATCGACTCGGTTCCGGCCGTGCTGGCCATAACCACCGACGTCTTCCTAGCATATACTTCGAACATCCTGGCCGTTCTGGGCATGCGGGCCCTCTACTTCCTGGTGGTGGGCCTGTTGCGGGAGCTGCGCTACCTGGACTTTGGGCTGGCCCTGGTCCTGGTCTACATTGGCCTGAAGATGGTGTTGGCCGAGTTTGTCCATATCCCCACCGGCCTATCCCTGGGAATCGTCCTAACAGTAATCTTCGGCTCGGCCCTCCTCTCCATTTACGCCGACTGGCGGGAGGGGAGGCTGGCCCAGCCCAGGGTGAGCCGGGCCGCGCGCTCGGAAGACGACGGCTAAACCCGGGCCGGGGTGGCCGTCCAGACGACGAACCGTTCGGGCAGGATTTTGATTACCGGCTCGGCGTCCAGGGCCATTGTCCGGTACTGGGGGTATTTTTCCCGCAAAAGCTGGACCGCCCGCTGGTGCTCGGCCCCGGCAAAAATTAGTTCGGCCCGGCCGTGCACCTGAACGTACATTAAGTTTGCCCAGTTTTCCTCATAATGGTCCACGATGAGGCAGACGTGGGGATTGGCCCGGATATTGCGCACCCTGGCCAGCCTCTCCGGGGGCACCCGTTTGGGCTTCGGGTCGATGACCGAGTAGAAATTTTCGCCGTCGAAGGCGTAGCAAATGGCCACCACGTGGGGACGGCCGTCGGGGGTTACCGTGGCCAGGTGGGCTACCCGGGCCCTTTCTAAAAAACCGATAACTTCCGGCGGCAGCTTCAACTCCGGTCGGCCTCTCCGGACCGGTAAATCCCCAGCTCCCGCCGAACCTGGAGCAGCCTGAAAACGCTCGCCCGGCTTACCAGGCCGACCAGCCGGCCGTCGATAACGACAGGTAACTGGTTCAATCCCGTTGTGGCCATGACCTCTACCGCCGCGGCCAGGTCGGCCTCGGGGGCCACCGTTCTTAGGGGCATCCGGGTCATCACCGTACCCACGACCCGCTCCTCCCACTCCTCCTCGGGGAGGTTACGGACGTCGGTAACGGTCACAATCCCCACCAACCGGTCCCCATCCACCACCGGGAACGCCCGGATCCCCTCCCGCAGGATGTGGTCCCGCACCAGCTGGCCCACGGTCATGGACGGGGTTACCACCTTGGGGTAGGCGTCCATCACATCCCGGACCCGAATCCCCTTGAAGACCCGGGTGACGTCGGCCTGGTTTCGGACCGCCTCGGCGGCGTTATTGAGAAACCAGCCGATAAACGCCAGCCAGATTCCGCCGAGGATGTCGCCCCCCAAGGCGACGAAAAACCCGGCTCCAACTAGCAGCCAGCCGATACCCTGGCCAACCAGGGAGGCAACATCGGTGGCCCGGTAGAAGTCGTGCCAGGCCAGCCAAAGGATTCCCCGGAGGATCCGGCCCCCATCGAGGGGAAAACCCGGGAGTAGGTTAAAGGCGGCCAGGGCCAGGTTGGCGTAGGCCGAGTAACCCAAGAGGGCCCCAGCAGCCGTGTCGGGAAGGGCCAGACTGAGGAGGAAAAAGAGGCCGGCCAACCCCAGGCTCATGGTGGGGCCGGCCGCGGCGACGGTCACCTCATCCTGGGCCCGCTGGACCTCGGCCTCCATTGCCGCGATGCCCCCGAAGATGAAGAGGGTGATGTTCCGCACCCGGTAGCCGAGGCGCTGGGCCACCAGGCTGTGGCTCAGCTCATGCAGGAGAACGGAGCCGAAAAGAAGCAGAGTACCGGCTATACCAAGGGCCAGGTAGGCCGCGGTGGCCAGGCCCGGGATAACCCGAGGGAATACCCCCGCCGCCAAGGACCAAGTTACCAGAAAGAAGGCAATCAGCCAGGTGTAGTGCACCTGGATTCGGATACCCTGAATCGTGCCGAGGACCAGGGACCCACCCATCGAAGGCCACCTCCCAGCAGTATATTAGGCCGCCGGGGACTGGGTCTACAACTGTCGGGCCTGCGAATTTCAGCCGGCAGCCCGTTTTCACCAGTCCCCCGGCCGCGGTTAAGCTTGGGGCATCGATTGGTAGCGGCGGAACGCCCCGGGCAGTTTGGGTTGACAGCCTAGGCCGTCAGAGGCTTGCGGGCGATGACTTCCAGCCAGCGCCGGGGAATGTAGCGTTGGCCCTGCTCGTCCGGAATGCCAAGCTCATCCAAGACGGAAACCACGGCCCGGCTCAGCACCTTGGCGGCGATGTCCACCGGATAGCCGTGCAGGGCCCCGGCGGCGTAGTCGGCATATTCGCAGATGAGCTGCCATCCCTCCCGGTAAACCCGCACCTCCCGCTGGCCTAGGTAAACTATTTCAAACCCGGCCGCCCGGACCAGTTCGGCATACTCTTTGGGTTTAAGCCAGTTGCGGGCCTCGGCCCGGCCCTCCTTGGCGCGTGGGACCCCCAGCTGCTTCAGTTCGGCTACCGCCCGCAGGATCTTCGCCCGGTAAAAGGCCTCCGTCCCCTCGACAACGGTCCCCTCGTAGAAGGCGCTGTTGAAGAAAAGCAGTCCGCCCGGCCCGCTTACCCGATAAACCTCCTTCAGGGCCGAAAGCTTATCCTCGTGGCTCAAATTGTGGATGCCGTTGCCAAAGGTCGTCAGCTCAAAGGGTCCCTTTAGGGGCAGGTACTGGGCAAAGGCTTCGACCCAATGCACATTTGGTTCGGCACCGAGCCGCCGCCGACCGGCGACGATGGCCTCCCGGGAGGCGTCGACGCACACCACAACGGCTTCGCGCAGGGCCGGAATCTGCTCCCGGCCAAGCTGGACCATGGTCCCCACCCCGGTGGCCAGGTCCAGCATCCGCCTGACCGTACCCGAAATGTACCGGGCCAGGTTGCTCAGCGCCGCCCGATTGACGGCCAGGTATTCGGCTGTTTCGGCGAACGGCTCAAACGAAAAAGGTCTGGCTGCCGGCTTTGCATCCATTTGGACTTACGCCCTCAACTTGAGTGGAATTTACCCGTATGTAATAACACCGGTAAACGGGAAAAGTTTCGGTCCGCCCCTGGTCGGCTTAACCGTTGTCCTGCAGTCGGCTGATGGGGTTGGGTAGTTTGCCTTCCGCCTGTAACTCCCGCCAGTGGGGCATTATGCCGCAGCTTTCGGGCTCGTCACAGTAGCCCAGCCGCAGGCATTTGGGAACCAGGTGGCCCTTGAGGAAGGGGGCGACCTTTAAGACCTCGGCCGCGACTTTAAGAAAAAGCTGGTGGATCTCCCACTGGGCCCGGGGACAGAGCCGAAGTTCGCAGATATGGATGAGCTCCCGGATGTTTACGGTCATCACCAGGTTGCAGGTCGTGGCGTTGGGCAGCACAAAGCGGGCATCCTCGGGGGCGATGCCGGCGGCCGAAAGCCCCCGGTAGGCCTCCCAGGCCGCTGCCATGGCGGCTTCGAACCGCTTAAGGATTTCCGGTTCCACCCCGATACTTGGGGGCGTAACGTAGGTCGGCCGGTCCAGCCGGACATACCGCTGGGACTGGACGGAGAAGGCGATTCCCACCCGATGCCGGGTGAGCTGGGCAAGGCACGAACGGGAGATTCCGGAGATGCCCAGGGTGAATGAGACGTGCTCTAAGACCGAGTGGTGCCCCTGCTGAATGAGGCGGTCCACCAGGTCAGACATCTTAGCCTCGGGCACATTATCTGACCAGATTTCGACCGGGGACCTGGCCGAATAGCAGGTCCGGGCTGCGGTGTAAATCACCTTTAAAGGTTCGGGCGTGTACGCTAAAAGTTTTACTTCCATACTCTGTTGGCTCCGCCTGCCTGGACCGGCCTTTGTGCCTACCGTTTACTCCGGGCTAAAGGTGCAAGCCCAGGTTTTATTCTCCGGCCTTATCCACCAAAATTCCCGGACGGCCCAGGCGTTCGACCCGGAGGGTCCCGACCCGCAGGCCAACCATGCTCTCGACACTGAACCTGTAGCCGTCCACCTCAATCGTATCCCCCACCCGGGGGATCCGCCCGAGGCGCCCCGTGACAAAGCCCCCGATAGTGTCGTATTCGGGGTCGTCGAGGTTGGTCCCAAGGTGCTCGTTAACTTCCTCGATAGACGTGAGGCCATCGATAATTAGGCTGCCGTCGGGCTGGACCTTGACGTGGGCTTCCGGGGTCAGTTCGCCCAGAATCGCCGTTACCAGGTCCGTCAGGGTTACCAGGCCAGCTGTCCCACCCCGCTCCTCCACCACGATGGCCAGCTTGTCCCCCCGGCGCATCTGGGCCAAGACGGAATCGATGGTGGCGTTTTCGGGCACAAAGAGGGGCTCCCGCATGAGTTCCCTAACTGGCCGGTGGCATGCCTGCGGCTCGCAGTCGGGCCAGACGGCCGCCACCATATCCCGCAGGTGGACGACGCCCACGATGTTATCGATGGTTCCCCGGTAGACCGGGAGACGCCGGTGGCCGCTGGTTAAGCAGAGCTTTACGGCGTCACAGATGGTGGCGTCCTCGGGCACGGCTACCATGAGGGTACGGGGGACCATCACCTCGTAGACGGTCTTCTCCCCGATTACCAGGGCCCGTTCGACGATTTCCTCCTCGGTCGGCTCCAGCACCCCAGCCTGGCGGCTGGCAACCACCAGCAGCCGCAGCTCCTCGACCGAATGGACGAGCTGTTCACCGGCCACCGGGCGTAGGCCCAGGGCCCGCAGGGTGAGGCTGCTTGCCCCGTTAAGGAGGCCGACAAAGGGCCGAAGGGCCACGAAGAAAACCCGCATGGGCACGCTCACCGCCAAGCTCACCGCCTCGCTGCGCTGAATGGCCAGGATCTTGGGGGCCTGCTCCCCAAGGATGATGTGCAAGGTGGTGATGAGGCCGAAGGCCACGGCGGTGGCAACGGCGTGGGCGCTCACCACCTGTAGAGCCGGGGAGAGGAAACCGAAAATCGGCTCTAGAAGCTCAGCCAGCAGGGGTTCGCCTACCCAGCCCAGGGCCAGGGAGGCCATGGTTATACCCAGCTGGGCCACCGCCAGGTAGGCGTTTAAGTGGTCCAAGGCGTGGCGGACGGCCGGGGCCAGGGGGTGACCTTCGGCTTCGAGCTGTTCCACCCGGCTCCGCCGGACGGCCACCAGGCCGAACTCGGCGGCCACAAAGAACCCGTTCAGGGCCACCAGGGCCAGGATAACCAGCAGCCGGAAGACTAACTCGATGGGGTTAACGGACATGACCCTGGGTTGGCCTCAACGGAAATTAAGCGGTCGGCCCGGCAGCGGTATCGACCTGGGGCTCGGCTGTCCCGAACCCGGATTCGGCCCGAACGAGCTGGACCCGTTCGATCTTAACGCCCTCCATCTCCGAGACGACCAGCTTGAGGTGGTCGAAGGTGACCGAGTCGCCGACCTTAGGGATCCGCCCCAGCCGGGCGAGGATAAATCCGGCCACGGTGTCGTATTCCCCTTCAGGAAACTCCACGTCCAGCAGCTCCTTCAGCTCGTCAAGGCGCATGGTGCCGTCGACCTCGATGGTCCGTTCGTCGATATGCTTTACGCCCTCTTCACCCTGAGGCCGCTCGTCGCCCAGCCGGCCCACAATTTCGCTGGTAAGCTCGTTAATGGTGATAAGTCCGGCAGTACCCCCGAACTCGTCCACAACCACCGCCACTGACTGGTTGCGCTCCTGCATTTCAACCAGGAGCTCGCTGATATTTTTGGTTTCGGGAACAAAGTAAGGTTCCCGAATGAGGCCGTCGATGGGGCTGGTCAGGGTGATGGTCTCCCGGGCCAAGCCCATCACCACGTCCTTCAGGTGAAGGATGCCGACAATGTGATCAAGGTTATCCTCGTAAACGGGGTAGGCGGCATGGGGGGCTCGGGCGTAGACCTTCCGAAGGAAGTCGGCCACCGTCACCCCCTTGGGTACCCCCACGATGTCGGTGCGGGGAATCATCACTTCGTAAGCCTGCCGGTCGCCAAACTCAAAGACCCGCTCCACCATCTGCCACTCCGTCTTCTCAATGGTCCCCTGCTCGCCCCGGATCTCTAGCAGGAGCCGAAGCTCCTCCTCGCTCAGGAATGGGGAGCGGCGGCTGCCGGGTTTGCCGCTCGCCCGGAGGAGCAGCTCCGGAAGCTGCATAAAGAGGGCAGTGAGCCACCCGGCGAGGACCATCAGGCCCCGGACGGGCCAAACCAGAACCGGCGCCACCGCCTCGGCATGGGCGGCAGCCAGCCGCCACGGGGTGATCTGGCCGAACACAACCACGATACCGACCGCCAGGCCGGCAAGACCGACAAGGATGTAGGTATCCCAGCCGAAATAGTAGGTTCCCAGCAGCAAGGTGATGACGGCAAAGAGGACCGTAAGGGCCGTCACGGTAAGTCGCACCGTCCCAAAAAGCCGGTCGGAGTTTCCGAGGAGCTTCTCCACCAGCTGGGCACCCCGGTTCCCGGACCGGGCCAGGTTGTGGACCTGGACCCGGTTAGCTGAGATGAAGCTTGCTTCGGCCGCACTCAGCAGGGCGATGAAAAGGAGAGCCCCAGCCGCGGCCAGGAACAAAAAGGGCACACTCTCGGGGTTCACGAGTACGGCGCGGTCTGGCAATGGGAAGGCTCCCTGTTGGCCGGGGGTGAACTTGCCGGCTGAGGCCTCAAACGCGGCAGGGACGAGGCCCGATTACTCGGAAGCTCGTCGTTCTTACTCATGGGTGAAGGGCGAACCCTGTAGCCGCACCTCCCACAGGGAATTATACCACACCCCGGGGAACGGCCGGCCTATCAGAAGGCCCGGATCGCCTCGTCGGGCAGGTCGGTGATAAACATGTGCGCTGGGTAATGGGTAATGGCCAGGTCCGGCCGCGCCCTGGCCAGGGCCAGCTGGGGGGTAACCCCGCAGGCCCAGAAAACCGGCACCTCTCCAGGCCGGATTTCCACCGGGTCGCCGAAGTCCGGCCGGCCAAGGTCGGCGATGCCGAGGCTGGTGGGGTCCCCAACGTGGACGGGCGACCCATGGGCCAACGGGTACTGGGCGGTTATCTGGACCGCCCGGGCAACGTCGGCCGCCGGAACCGGCCGCATGGACACTACCAGCGGCCCGCTGAAAGCCCCCGCCGGCTTGCACTCCCGGTTGGTGATGTACATGGAGACGGTGCAGCCGCACTCAATGTGCCGGACGGGTACCCCAGCCCGGAGTAAGGCCGCCTCGAAGGTGAAACTACAACCCAGCAGAAAGGCCACCAGGTCCGGCCGCCAGTAGGCTGAGATATCGTTGGGCTCATCGATGACCTCCCCATGCCGAAAGACCCGGTAGCGGGGCAGGTCGGTGCGCAGGTCGGCCCCCGGGGCGACGTTCACCGGTTCGGGCGAGCCCGGTTCGGTCACCTCTAGCAGGGGGCAGGGCTTGGGGTTCCGGACGCAGAATCGGAGGAAGTCAAAGGCGTACTCTTTCGGTACGACCACCAGATTGGCCTGGACGTAACCCATGGCCAGGCCGGAGGTTGGGCCAGTCCAGGCGCCACTCCGGATGAGGGCCCGGGCCTCAGCCGGGGTTTGGGGCAGGGCTGTCCGGCTCATCCTGACTCTTGATTAGCATTAACGCCCCCCGGATGTCAAATCAAACCAGGCCGGCAAAGCGGAGCAGGACCCTGGCCGTGTGCTTGGTGCCTAAAACAAAGTCATTAAGCCGGATGTGTTCGTTGGGGGCATGGACTTGGCTACCAGGATAGCCGACCCCAGAGTTGCTTACCGGAACCCCCAGGTACTTAACAAAGGGATAGATGGGGCCCGAACCTCCCGTCAGGGGTTGGACCACTGGGTCCTTGCCGTAGACTTCTTTGGCTGCCTGGACGGTGAGCTTAACAAAGGGGTCATCGGGGTCAACCCGGGCCGGGTGCTCGGCCGAAAGAAGCTCAACTTCAACGTCCGAAAAGCCTT
>Ga0209989_100081_pt1 | contig 17394 bp, 15 predicted proteins | sample Antgeofumaro1A2B_FD_188083 | JGI IMG/M metagenome (GOLD analysis project Ga0209989, IMG submission 188083) | Geothermal fumarole subsurface microbial communities from Mt. Erebus, Antarctica - 1A2B (SPAdes) (version 2) | ecosystem: Environmental > Terrestrial > Volcanic > Fumaroles | place: Mt....
CCCCTCCCGGATATAGTTAGGGAAATAGCTTTCGTAATCGAACACCCTCCCGTCGCAGACCTCCCGGTAAACCTTCAGCAAAAAGAGCCTTGCGGCCGCCCGCCCGTAGGCGGGGTCCCAAACGCTGTTCTCAACGGCCAGGTCGATGAGCTCCGACAGGTCTGCTCCGGCCGTCAGCCGATGCGACAGCTCGGGAACCTCAAGGTCCATAGAAGTCACCTCCCGGTTTGGTTTTTATTGGGGGCGACCTGGCGGAAGAGGCGGTCAAGCCAAGGCTGGTGCCTTAGGCCTGCGCCCCCGACCCAACCCGCGAGGCCGCCGGGCGCAAATGCGGGCGGGCCGGTCTTCGGGCTCCCGGATCAACCTACTCGCCACGCCTTCCCAGCCCCGCCGAGGGCCAGTGGCCGCTTGTGGCTTTCGTCCCCGGTTACCGCTGCGGGGCAGCGCCGGCCTTGCACCGGACTTCCCGTTCACCCGCCCGCAGCTCGGACGGGATCAGGCCACAATATCCTGTGGTACTTTCTAGCCTGACCCCAATATATTGGGTTTTCACTAAGGTTTATAGTTTGAACACGGCTGGCCGTCAAGGGGGATTTTCCACCAGATTTGGGCTGACCGCCCCGGAAAGCGCCGAAGCCCAAAACTGACGCCTGCGACCTGGACCGGCCTCGGGCCGGGATTGGCCAGCAAGCAAAAGGGTGAGACCTCACCCGGGGCACGGGTCCGAAAGCCAGCTCAGCCCCAGCCGACCCCGGCAGAAGCTTTGCGCAGTTAGGGTCTTTTTAAGCCCCACGAAAACCCCAAAGGGCTGAGCCCTTGGTCCGGCGGTAAACCTGAATCCCGCCGAGCCAGGTTTTTCCAGGACCCACCGCAGGGAATGCGCCCATAATCTCGGAAGGTTTGATGCTGGATGCAGGGCTGGTATTCGGGGCCTTTTGGGCCGCCACCTTGGCCTCGGAGTTTAAGCTGCGGGTCCCCCGACAGCCGAAGCGGTACTTTCAATCGTTAGTTGGGGGCGGACTTTTGGGTTACGGGGCGGGCATCGCTTTGGGCTGCACCATCGGCGCGTTCTTCTCGGCGATACCTTCGCTGGGCTTTAACGGCTGGCTTTTCGGCATTGGACTCCTGGGCGGTGCCTACCTGGGCGTTCGCCTGATTCGGATCCTGGCTTGAAGGAGGTTTTAAAAGATGCGCCTTGACGTGCGCGGCGAAATCTGCCCATATCCGATGATGCGGACAGTGGAGGCCTTGGGGAAACTGGCCCCCGGTGAGACCTTGGAGGTGCTCACCGACCACCCACCGGCCCTCTCGACTATACCTTGGGAGGCTGCCAAGCGGGGCTTTGCCGTTGAGGTGGAAGCCATCAGGCCCGGCGAATGGCGTCTGATCCTTCGGCCGACCGGGGGGCGGCTCGACCCGGCCAAAGCCGTTCAGGAAGTTATGCGGCAATTGGGAGGTGTCAGCTGATGGGCAGATATCTTTCAGGCGTTGTGCTGCTGGTGTTGCTGATTACCGCTTGTGTTCCGGCGGCTCCCGCCGTTCCCCAGGCTGAGGTCTCGGCGGGTTATGCCCGGCCGGAGCTTTTGGCAGAGACAGACTGGCTTGCGGCTAACCTTTCTAACCCAAACCTTCGGGTTGTAGACCTGCGCCCCCTCGAAGCTTACCAGGCCGCGCACATTCCGGGGGCAGTCTGGCTCGACGTCCGCAAGCTGGACGACCCGCAGACCCAATATGTCCCCGGGCCCGAGGACTTTGCCCGGCTGATGGGGGGTCTGGGGGTCGACAATGAAACGCTGGTGGTCAGCTATGACGACCAGGGGGGGCTACGGGCGGCCAGGCTCTGGTGGGCCCTCGACTATTACGGTCACAGCCGGACCAAGGTGCTAAACGGCGGCTGGAACAAGTGGGTGAAGGAGGGGCGGCCGGTGAGCCACGAGGTGCCCCAGGTCCAGCCGGCCGTGTTCGTGCCCCGGGTCAACGAGGGGAGCATGTGCAGGCTTGATTACCTTAAGGAGGCCCTTAATAGGCCCGGGGTGGTCATCCTGGATGCCCGCAGTCCGGCGGAGTATAACGGGACCGACGTTCGAGCCAAACGGGGCGGTCACATCCCGGGGGCCGTCAACATCGACTGGCAGCTCGCCATCAGCCCGGACGACCTTAAGGTTTTCAAGCCGGCGGCGGAACTACGCCGGCTTTTTGAGGCCGCTGGGGTTACCCCCGACAAGGAGGTCATCACCTATTGCCAGACCGGGGTTCGGTCCGCCCACACCCTGTTCGTTCTGAGGCTTTTGGGCTATAACCGGGTCCGCAACTACGACGGCTCCTGGGCCGAATGGGGTAATAACCCCGAGCTTCCCATCGAACGCTGAGCGGGGGTAACTTTGGCCAGGCCAGCGGGGGCTGACCCCGGTTCCGCAATTGGCGGGCAAATCCCCAGTTTCTGGGCAAGACCGAGTAAGACCTGCGGTCCTCTCACCACTACCCCTAACACCGCGCCGGGGGAATTTCCGCCTTAGTTTCCCCGACCCCACTCCGGCCATCCTAAGGGGCCGCCTGTTGACAGGCAAAAATCCGGGGATTATAATTTCCGCAAACGGATGTTTGCAGGCGGCCGTGCTGGTCTACCAGATCAGGGCTGACCTGGTCGAGCTGGTCTTCGACCCTCGGGTCGAGGACCTTCGGGTCGGCGAGAGCCTCCTTTTGCGGGAGGCTGACTCCGGCCGGGCCCTGGTCGTGCAGGTCGTCGGCTTCCGGACCGTTAGCTACCCCGCCCTCATCCGGGAGGAGTTCGGTCCCCAGCCCGAAAGCCCACCTCCCCTGGACGAGCCGGATTTTAAACACCTTAAGGTCGCCCTGGCCAAAATCCGCAAGCTGGCCACCCGCCCCTGGGAGAACTGGGACGGCTGGGTCCCCCACCGGGAGGTCGTCGTCGAGCGGGTGGGGGACCGGGAGGTGCTCAGGCAGTGCGTGGCCGACCTCGGCAACCGCATCCTCATCGGCCGCACCCTCCAGGGCGACCCCTTTTACGTGGAGGGCCAGGCCCTCGAAAAGGTCAACATCATCACCGGGGCCAAGGGTTCGGGAAAGTCCCACCTGGCCAAGGTCCTCCTCATGCGCCTCATCGAGCAGGGCGCACCCTGCATCGTCTTCGACATCAACCGGGAGTACGTCCACCTGCCGCCCCTGGAGCTCGACCTCTTCGAGGAGCGGGTCGTCCGCCCCGGCGTTATCCACCTGCGGGCCGGCCACAACCTGAAGCTCGGGATCCGCCAGTTCGGCCTCGGACCCCTCCTCACCATGCTTACCAAATTCGGCCTGCCCGAAGCCTCCGCCCTCCACTTCGAAAACCGGGTCGCTCGCCTCCTGGACGAGGTCCGGCAGCGGGAGCGGGCCGGGCAGAAGGTTCCCTTCATCGGCATCGACCAGCTCATCCAGCTGGCCGAGGAGAACGAGTACTACCAGGGCGGGGGCTCCCAGTGGGGTGGGGACCGGGTGGCGGCCGTCATCAACGGGGCGATCCGTTCCCGCCTGGAGGCCCTGAAAAACACCGGTCTCTTCGCCTCCCACCCTAAAGAGGCCACTTCCATTCCCGACCACTACCGCCTTATCCGCCACGGCGGCGCCCTAATCATTGACATCGCCGACCTTTCTAACCTGGCCAAGGTCGGCTTTGTCCAGGCCATCCTGGAGATGATTAAGGACCTCTGCGAGGCCGAGACCGTCGAAGGGACGGGCCGCTACCCATTCGTCTTCTTCGAGGAGGCCCACCTCTACGTCCAGAAGGCCAGCATCGACTACCTCGTGACCCGGGCCCGCCACCTGGGGCTCACCTCATTCTTCGTGACCAACATGGTCACCGGCCTGGACGAGGTTGTCCTTCGGCAAGCCGACAACCTGTTTCTGTTAAACCTGCCCTACGAGGACGACGTCCGCCACGTGGCCAAGAGCGCCGTGGTGGACCAGGAGACTTTGGCAGCTTTCGTTCGCCGGCTCAAGCGTCACCACGTCCTGGCCGTGGGCCAGGTCACCGGCGGCTACCCAGTGATCGTCCGGGTCGACCCCCTGACGGGGGTGAATACGGCCGGCGAAACCCGCTACTTCTTCCGGCCGCGGGTGGCCGTCGGCTGAGGGGGGTGAGCGGTGGACCTTGTGGTAAAACTCCAGGGGATGATCGAGGAAAACATCACCGGCCGGGCGGCCCAGGAAGAGCCCCCAACCATCAGTCCGTCCGCGGCGGCCCGGGGGTGCGTGCTGGCCGTGGCCTACGAACTTCTGGGCATGCCCAAGCCCGAGCCCGACCCCCGCAGCCTGCGGGCCATGCAGGTGGGCACCGACGGCCACCGCCGCATCGTCCGCTACTTCGGCCACTACGTGGTCGGTCGGGAGCTCTTCTTTTACGACCGGGAGTACGGCATCCGTGGCTACTGCGACGCCCTCCTCTACCTGCCCCCTGACTTTGCAGGCGACCGAGCTGGCCTTTACGCCCTGGAGGTCAAGACCACCGGCGGCCTGGAGTTCGAACGGATTCGGGCCGGGGGCGCACCCCGGGACGACCACGCCCGCCAGTGCCAGATCTACATCTGGGGTGTGTCCCGCTACTATCCCCTCTTTCAGGTTCGGGGCGGCATCATCTTCTACGAAAACCGGGACAGCCTAGAACACCTGATTTACGTGGTGGACCCCGACCCGACCATCGTCGACTACCTCGACCGACTTCGGGCCGCCCGAGAGCGGGTGCTCGCCCGGGGCGAGCTTCCCCTCGACGACCGGCTGCCCGATGACCACTGGGCCCACCTCTACTGCCCCTTCCTGGATATCTGCCCGCCCGGCCAGGAGGCGCTCCGCCGGCAGCGGGCCCATGGTCCCCGGGTGCCGGACCAGGTGGTGGCCGAAATGCTGGCCCGCCGGCTGGTCGCCCGCCGGCAGGCCGAGCGCCGCCAGGGTCGGCCGGCCGGGCCCCGCAGCCTGGACGACCTGGCTGCCGCCCTGGGCTGGTTCCCCGAGGACGAGGGGTGATCCGTTAAAATTTCCGGGATAAACTGCGGGAAGCGACCCGGTGCTGCGGCTCGCCGCCGACCACTTTTTTAAGCCTCAGGCAGCCCTCGCCCTTGCCGCGGCCCTCTTGGCCGTGGCTGCCGGCATCCTCACCGCGGCGGTTTCGCCCTTTGCCGGCTTCGGCCTGCTCCTCGGTCTGGCCGGCCTGTTCCTGGTGATAGCCCGGCCCTGGCTCGGGGTCATCGCCACGGTCGCCGTCCTCTACGGCCTGCCCTTTGGGGTAGTCCCCATCGAGCTGGGAAGTGTCCGGCTTACCTTTCTAGACGCTGTCCTCACCCTCACCTTGCTGGCTTGGTTTTTAAGGCTCCTTACGAATCCGGGCGAAAGGCTTGTCGCCACCCCCCTGGCCCTCCCCCTGTTGGCCTTCATCGGCCTGGCGATAACCTCGTTTTTTGTCGGGGTGGAGTCGGTTACCGGCGAGGTGGTCAGGTTCTTTTTAAAGACCGTTAACGCCCTGCTCTTTTACTTTACGGTGGTCAACTGCATCCGGAGCCCCGACCGCCTGCGCTGGGCCTTCCGGGCCCTGCTGGTTGGGGGCACAGTGGCGGCCCTGGTCGCCCTTGGCCTTTACGCCCTTCCCGAAAGCCAGGCGGCGGACCTTTTGAGCCGGCTCCGGCCCATGGGGTACCCGAGTGGGCCAGGCGTTATCCGGCACATCGCCGGCACCCAGGTCGTCCGGGCTACGGGCACAGCCATCGATCCGAATGTGCTCGGGGGGATGCTGATGTTGGTGGGGGTGGCGGGCGTCGCCCAGGCCCTCGCCCCCCGACCGGCCCTTCCCCGGTCGGTCATCTGGGGCCAGCTGGTGGCCATTGGGGCCGCGCTGGTGCTCACCTTCAGCCGGTCCGCCTGGCTGGGGACCCTGGCCGGGGTTGGTTTCCTGGGGGTGCTCCGGTTTCGGTGGGTCTGGCCGGTTCTGGCCGCGGCCGGCCTGGTGCTGTACCTTCTACCGGTCGGGAACGTCGCCTTCGAGCGGTTGCAGCAGGGGATTGAGTTTGAGGACCCGGCCGCCCAGATGCGCCTGGGCGAGTACCGGGACGCCCTCCGCCTTATCCAAAGGTACCCGGTATTTGGGGTCGGCTTTGGGCGGGCGCCTGATATCGACGTTTACGTCGCCGCGGCCAGCGTCTACCTGCTCATCGCCGGGCAGATGGGGCTGGTGGGCCTGAGCGCGTTTTTAGCCATCGTCGGGGTTTTCCTTTACCAGGCCCTTTTTCGGCCCCTCCGGGAGAGGTGGCCGTCCAATGAGGTCAACGGCTACCGGCTAGCCGCGGCCGGCGGGGTAGTGGCGGCCCTCTCGGCCGGCCTCTTCGACCACTATTTCTTCAACCTCAACTTCCCCCAGACAGTCTCCCTCCTGTGGCTCTTCTTCGGCCTGGCTATGGCCGCGGTTACCGGCCCTAAACCTTCAGAGGCGAGGGACAGCGATGAAAATCCACGAGTTCCAGGCTAAGCGGCTCTTGGCCGAATACGGGGTGACCGTGCCGAAAGGGGAGGTGGCGGAGACGTCCGACCAGGCGGCCGACATCACCGCCCGCCTTGGGGGGCGGGCCGTCATCAAGGCCCAGATCCTGGCCGGGGGGCGGGGCAAGGCCGGGGGCATCCGCCTGGTAAATTCCCCCGGCGAGGCCCGGGAGTTTGCGGCGGGCCTTCTCGGGCGGCCGCTGGTTACGGCCCAGACCGGGCCAACCGGGGTAGTGGTGCGCCGGGTACTGGTGGAGGAGCCCCTGGAGATCGCCCACGAGCTCTACCTGGCCGTTTTGGTCGACCGGGGCCGGGCCCGACCCCTGATTATGGCCAGCGCCGCCGGGGGCGTGGAAATCGAGGAGGTGGCGGCCACCGCCCCCGAGAAGGTGGTCCGGGTCTGGGTCGACCCGGCCGTGGGCTTCCAGCCGTACCTCGGCCGGCAGGTGGCCTTCGACCTGGGGCTTTCCGGTGAACAGGTTCGGGCGGCCGTGGCAACGGTGGGGGCCCTTTACCGCCTTTTTATGGAGAAAGACTGCGCCCTGGTAGAGGTTAATCCCTGGGTGGTGACGGCCGACGGCCGGCTCGTGGCTGCCGACGCCAAGGTGGACTTTGACGATAACGGCCTCTTTCGCCACCCTGAAATTGCGGCTCTGCGAGACACCTCCGAAGATTCGCCCTTGGAGGTCGAGGCGATGAAGGCCGGGGTCTCCTACGTCAAGCTCGGGGGCTTTGTTGGGTGCATGGTCAACGGCGCCGGACTGGCAATGGCCACCATGGACCTGATCAAGCTGGCCGGGGGGGAGCCGGCCAACTTTCTGGACGTGGGGGGCGGGGCCAATGAGGAACGCATTGCCGCCGCCTTCAGGGTCCTTGTCTCCGACCCAGATGTTCGGGTGGTGCTAGTAAATATCTTTGGGGGCATCGCCCGGGGCGACGTCATCGCCCGGGGTATCACGGCCGCGGCCCAGGCCGTTGGGGTCAGGATCCCCATGGTCGTCCGGCTGGTGGGCACCAACGCCGAGGAGGGCCACCGCATCCTGCGGGAGTCGGGGCTGTCCATCACCGTTGCGGCCGACATGGCCGAGGCCGCCGCCCTTGCCGTCAAATTGGCAAAGGAGGCCGCTAGGTGAGCATACTGGTTGGGACCCACACCCGCCTGCTCGTCCAGGGAATCACCGGTCGGGAGGGGAGCTTCCACGCCCGGCAGTGCCGTGACTACGGCACCCACGTGGTGGCCGGGGTAACGCCGGGCAAGGGGGGAACCGATGTGGACGGCATTCCGATTTTTAACACCGTTCGCCAGGCGGTCAAGGCTACCGGGGCCAACACCAGTTTGGTCTTCGTCCCGGCCCCCTTCGCCGCCGACGCGATCCTCGAGGCCATCGACGCCGGCCTTGAGCTGGTGGTGTGCATCACCGAGGGGATCCCGGTCCTGGATATGGTCCGGGTAAAGCGGTTTCTCGACGGAAAGCCGACCCGCCTCATCGGTCCTAACTGCCCTGGGGTTATAACCCCAGGGCAAGCCAAGGTTGGGATCATGCCGGCGGCAGTCTACAGCCCGGGGTACGTGGGCATCGTTTCCCGGAGCGGCACCCTAACGTACGAGGCCTCGGCCCAGCTTACGACCCTGGGGATCGGCCAGTCCACCTGTGTAGGCATCGGGGGCGACCCCATCGTCGGGTGCGGCTACCTGGACATTTTGCCCCTCTTTGAGGCCGACCCCGACACAAAAATCGTGCTGCTCATCGGTGAGATCGGCGGGACGGCGGAGGAGGAGGCTGCCGAGTACATCCGACGGCATATGACCAAGCCGGTGGTCGCCTTCATCGCCGGCCGCTCCGCCCCCCCGGGCCGGCGAATGGGCCACGCCGGGGCCATCATCAGCGGCGGCACCGGTACGGCCGAGACCAAAATCCGGGCGCTGGAGGCCGCCGGGGTTACCATCTGCCCCAGCCCGGCCAAGATCGGCCGGACTGTGGCCGAGGTGGCTCGCCGGCACGGGCTGCTCGGTTGAGGCTAAGCCCGGGCACCGGGAGCCGGTTGGAGAAGCTCCACCTCAAACCGGTAGTCTTCGATGACTGGGTTGGCCAGAAGCCGCCGACAGAAGGCGTCCACTCCGGCCTCGGCCGCCGCCCGGTCAGGGGCCTCGAGCTGGATCTCGAAATACTTACCGGACCGCACCTGCCGGACCGACTTGAAACCCAGGTCCGTTAACGCCTGCTGGATGGTGAGGCCCTGGGGGTCATTTACCACCGGCTTAAGGGTAACGTAGACCCGGGCCAGCCACATCAAAGGCCCCGCCCAACAATGTAATCGGCCAAGTCGGCAACCCGGCAGGCGTAACCCCACTCGTTGTCATACCAGGCCGTCACCTTCACCATGTCGCCGTCCATCACCATGGTGAGCAGGCCGTCCACGATGGCGCTGGCCGGGTTGCCCTTAAAGTCCATGCTCACCAGGGGCTCCTCGGTGTACTCGAGAATGCCCTTGAGGCTGCCATTGGCGGCCGCTTTGAAGGCGGCGTTTACCTCCTCGACGGTCACCGACCGCTCCAGGTCGCAGGTAAGGTCGATGACCGAGACGGTCGGGGTAGGGACCCGCATGGCGAAGCCGTGGAGCTTGCCCTTAAGCTCGGGGATGACCAGCCCGATGGCTCGGGCGGCCCCGGTGGTAGTCGGGATGATATTGAGGGCGGCGGCCCTGGCCCGGCGCAGGTCCCGGTGAACCAGGTCCAGGATGCGCTGGTCGTTGGTGTAGGCGTGGACGGTGGTCATCAGGCCCCGCCGGATGCCGAAGGCCTCGTGGAGTACTTTAACCACGGGGGCCAGGCAATTGGTGGTGCAGGAGGCGTTGGAGATGATCCGGTGGTGGGCGGGGTCGTACTGCTCGTGGTTCACCCCCAGGACCACGGTTATGTCTTCGTTCTTGGCCGGGGCCGTGATGATAACTTTTTTAGCCCCGGCCTCCAGGTGACCGGCGGCCAGGATGGCGTCCTCAAAGACGCCCGTCGATTCGACGACCAGCTCCACCCCCACCTCCCGCCAGGGAATCCTCTTCGGCTCCCGCTCGGCGAAAACCCGAATGAGCCGGCCGTCCACAAACATCTGGTCGCCCTGGACCTCGACTTTGCCGGGGAAAATACCGTAGTTGCTGTCGTACTTGAAGAGGTGGGCGTTGGTCTTGGCGTCGGCCAGGTCGTTTACGGCCACCACCTCGAGGGTATCCGGGTGATACTGCAAGATGGCCTTGAGGACCTGCCGTCCCACCCGGCCGAACCCGTTAATCCCAACCTTGACGGCCACGGTCACACCTCCCTGGTGAAGATAAAAACTCAAATCACCCCTCTTGGACCGGGTCGGCCGGCCCAGTAGAGGCTCAGTTTTCGGCCAGGCTCAGGAAATACTCGTGAAATCTGGTGTCGTCGGTAAGCTCGGGGTGAAAGGCCGTCCCCAGCAGCTTGCCCTGCTGAACGGCCACCGGCGTTCCGTCCGGGAGCCGGGCCAACACCTCAACCCCCGGCCCCACCTCCCGAACCACCGGCGCCCGGATAAATACCGCCCGCACCGGCCGGCCGCCCAGCTTGGGAACCTCCAGGTCCACCTCGAAGCTGTCCACCTGCCGGCCAAAGGCATTTCGCTCGACTTTTATGTCAATAAGTCCCAGGGGTGCTTCCAGGAGCCGGTCGGCCTCCTTGCCCAGTAGGATCATCCCGGCGCAGGTGCCCCAGATAGCCATCCCCTCCAGGGCCCGGCCGGTGATTTCGGGCCGCAGGCCGCTTAGGGTGAGTAGCCGGCCGATGGTGGTGCTTTCGCCCCCAGGGATGATAAGGGCGTTGACCCCTTCCAGGTCGCTGGGCTTGCGGACTTCCACGGCCTCGACCCCAAGGCGGCGCAGAACCTGGATATGCTCGGCAAAGTCGCCCTGCAGGGCCAGTACCCCAACCCGCACGGCCTACACCCCCCGGGTCGCCAGGAGCTCCTGGGGCGCCAGCTGCCGGACGTCGATGCCCCGCATCGGCTCGCCCAGGTCCTTGGAAATCTCGGCCAAAATCTTCGGGTCGTTATAATACGTCACCGCCAGGACGATGGCCCGGGCCCGCTTGGCCGGGTTCTCAGACTTGAAGATCCCTGAGCCGACGAAGACCCCGTCGGCCCCGAGCTGCATCATCAGGGCGGCATCCGCCGGGGTGGCAATGCCCCCAGCCGCGAAGTTCACCACCGGCAGTCGGCCCAGCCGCTTCACCTCCATGACCAGCTCCAGGGGCGCGCCCAGGTTCTTGGCCTCGGTCACCAGCTCGTCGTCGGGCATGTTCTGGATGCGGCGGCAGGCGTCCATTACCGCCCGCATGTGGCGGACGGCCTCCACCACGTTGCCGGTGCCGGCCTCGCCCTTGGTCCGGATCATGGCTGCCCCCTCAGCGATCCGCCGCAAGGCCTCGCCCAGGTCACGGCAGCCGCAGACGAAGGGAACTTTGAAATCGTGCTTCCAGATGTGGTGGTTTTCGTCGGCCGGGGTAAGGACCTCCGACTCGTCGATGTAATCCACCCCGAGGGCCTCGAGGATTTGGGCCTCGACGAAGTGGCCGATGCGGCACTTGGCCATGACCGGGATGCTGACGGCCTTCATGATGGCCTCGATGTGGGCGGGGTCGGCCATCCGGGCAACGCCGCCGGCGGCCCGGATGTCAGCCGGCACCCGCTCCAGGGCCATAACGGCCACCGCCCCGGCCTCTTCGGCGATCGCGGCCTGCTCCGGGGTGACCACGTCCATGATCACCCCGCCCTTAAGCATCTGCGCAAGCCCGGCTTTGACCCGCCAGGTTCCCTTCAGAATCGACTCGGCCATGGCGTCGTCAACCTCCTTCGACTAATTGTAACACAGTCACGGGCGCAGCTTAAAAACCCAGGCCCGGTTAAGGTGATAAACCGGCTCGTAGGCCGGGCTCTTTAAAAGCTCCGCCGGCTCCAGCACCCGACCCGCAGGGTTGTTCACCCGCCCCCGCTTTTGCCCGATGTAAACGTAGTCGATTCCAGCCGTCCTAAGGTTTGCAACCACCTCGGGGTCCGTCGGTCCCTTCTCGAGGACTAAAGCCATAAGGCCGTTGGTCCTCGCCACATAATCGGGGTCTCGGGGGCGCTCGCTCACATACGGCATAGGTGGAACCGACGCCCATCGCCCCCCCAAAAGGGGCAACCACCACCCGGCATCGGAACCCACCACTATGGTCCCACCGTAGGCAAAAAACCCGTTTATCAAAAAACCCGAATTCGGCGGCGTGTTTTCCCGAACCCACCTTAACGCCTCAAGGTCCGTCCAGGTAAGCATGCTGTGGGCCCCAGGTTCGGAAACCGTCAACTGGTGGTAAGCCCCTAAAAGACCCAGGCCCAACAGAAGCACCAAAAGCAGGGCCGGCTTTAGCTTTAACCTTTCGGCCAGGGTCGCCCCGGCCCAGCCCAGGTTAAGGGCCGCCGGAAGGTACGCCGCAATCAGCAGCGTAAAGTTGCCCACAAAACCCGCCCCGGGAAGCCCAAAAAGGTCGGGATTGGTCAGCACAAAGGCCAGGGCCGACCAAAGCCCCAAAAGCCCCACCCCTTCGACCCGCCCCCAAAGTCCCAGCCCAAAGCTTAAGGCCCAAAGGGGCCAGGCCCAACCGGGGAGAAAATCTGTAAGCGGACCAAAGGCGTTGGTGTCCAGCTCGGCCTGGGTCGGGTTTGCTGCAGGCTTTAGGTATCCGGCCGCCAACTCAAAAAGCTTTCCCGAAAGGACCTGGGGCCACCAGGGCAGGGTAAGGCCCAAGGCCAAAAGCCCCAAAAGCAAAAGTCTTAAGGCCGGCCCTTTAGGTCCCCACCGGGCCGCCCCGAAAAGGCCCAGCCCCAGGGCAAAGGCCCCCCAGAAAAGGGCTACCCGGTAGTGGGTAAGGACAAGCCCGCCCACCAAAAGCCCGGCTACCCCCAGCAGCCGGGGTCTGAGGTCCTTGGCCCGCATAAGCTCTAAGCTCAAGACCAAAGCCGCCGGCAAAATCACCTGCCCGGCCAGCTGGGTGTACCGGCCCCAGCGCACATAATAGGCCGGGGAAAAGAAAATTAAGCCTGCCAAAAGTACGGCCAAAACTCCGGCCCAGGCCGAACCGAAAAGCCGTCGGCCCAGCGGATAAAGACCCAGAACCGCCAGCCCGTTGAGGATCTGGCCGGCCACGAGAACGGCCTCCGGGGCCTGAGCCCCGCTTACCCAGCTCAAGGCGGCCGAAAAGGCGTGAAAGCCGAAATGATAACTAAAGCTAGTAAGCTCAGCATAGGGTCCCCAGTCGTCAAAAAGGCCGCCCTTCGAGCGAATCAGCTCGGTTATCAGCGTATGGTGAACGCTGTCGCCCCACTGGGGCCCGGCAAGCCCCCGGATGGTCAGCATGCGCACCAGGAAAATTAAAAATCCAAGGCCCCCGAGGGCCAGGAGAGCCGCCGGCGGCTCCGGGTTAGGCCGGACTTCGGGCGCTTTTTCCCGAAACCGGGCAGCTAAAAGAACCCCAAGGCCTAAGGCATTTAAGCCCACGACGAGCCAGATTCCGGGTCTGAGGCCGAGAAGGTTGGCCCACAACAGCCCCAAGGGATAAAGGGCTAAGCCGGCGCCCGGGGCCAGCAGTAGCTCCCCGGCCCCAAGCCGGCCCGGGCCCTTAAAAAGCCTTACGAGCCCCAAGCCCGGGATCAGAACCAGCAGCCCCGAAAGGCTGACCCAGTAAAGGGTTAAAAGGACCGTCTCAAAAAGGCCTAGTAGAAGCCCGGCCGGGGCGTAAACGAGCCTTAAGAGCAGGTCGACCGAATCCACGGGGTCCCCGTTCAGGCTTAAGGCCCCGTCGGGCAAAAGCCCGGCCGGGGCGGCGGCCACCCGGAGCGAACCAAAAAGAACCTCAAGCTCCAGGTAGTAAGACCGGTTGTGGGATAAAGGTTCGGGCTCAAGTTCCAGCCGGTAAAGGCCGGGGCTTTGCGGGCTTAAGTCAAAGACGGCGGTTTTTAAAGGCTCCCCTTGGGGCTGCCAGCCCCGGAAAAGGCTCAGTTTTACCCGGGCCGTGCCCTCGGGAAGAAGGCCCAGTTCGACCCCCATAAGGCCCCGGTGAGCCGAAAGGAAGCTTTGACCCAGACGCTCTCCAGCCTGGACCCGGAGGGTATTTTCCGGGTCGAGGGGCGGGTGAGCCGGGTCGACCCAGGCCCCCCCGATGAGGCCGTTTAAAAGGCCGAAAAGGGCGATTAAAATGCCCGTGCTCATCTGCGCCAAGTGGGCAGGCCAACGGCCGCCGCTACGATGATAACCGAGAGGCCCATTAGGCCGAAAGCCACCGGCGAGCCCCAGAGCTGGGCAGCCGTCCCGGCAAAGAGGCTTCCCAGGGGCATAAGCCCCTGGTTGAGCATGTAAAGGCTCATTACCCGCCCCCGCATGTGGTCCGGACAGATGAGCTGAAGGAGGGTGTTGTTGGTGGACATGTACGTAATCTGAAAGCCCCCGATGAGCACCAGGACCGCAAGGGCCGGGAACATCGCCCGGGTCAGCGCCAGGGCAAAAAGGCTTAAGCCGAGGCAAACGGCGGCCACGTATAAAATGGCCGGGCGGCTCTGAAGTCGCGGTGACGAGGCGATAAGCAGCGTCCCGGCCACGGCCCCAATCCCGGGGGCGGACATCAAAAGCCCAAGCCCCTCCGGCCCCACCCCCAGGACGTCCGCCGCAAATACCGGCATGATGCTTATATACGGGAGGGCCAGCACCGTCGGAATAAGGCCCATCAGCATCTGGTTGCGCAGCTGGACGTGGGCCAGCACAAACCGAATGCCCTCTTTTAGGTCCTTAAGGAGGGAGGTCTCCTCAAGGCGGCCCTTAACAGGCGGGAGTTTGAGCTGGTAGGCCATAAAGGCGACCAACAGGTAGGCCGCACTCTGGATAAAGAAATTGCCGGCCACCCCAAACAGGGCGATCATCATGCCACCGAGGCCCGGCCCCACCACCCGGGTAATGTTGAAGCCGGCCGAGTTAAGGGCAATGGCATTGGCCAAGTCCTCCCGAGGCACAACCTCGGGCACCACCGACTGGCGGACCGGCTGGTTGAAGGACCAGGCGATACCGGTAAAGAGGGTGAAGATAAATATATGCCAGACCTGCAGACGTCCAAGGGCGATATCCAGCCCGAAGAGAAAACTCAGGACCAGCAAGAAAACCTGGGTCCAGAACATCAGCCGGCGCCGGTCGAGGCGGTCGGCCAGCACCCCGGCCAGGGGACCGGTGAGCAAGAAGGGGACCGCCCGAAGGCCATTAACCAGGCCGAGCAAGGCAGCCGAGCCGGTAAGGTCGTAGACGAGCCAGCCGAGGGTAATCTGCTGGATCCACTGCCCGGCCGAGGAGAAAAGCAATCCGAACCACAGGAGGCGAAAATTGCGGTGCTTTAAGGATTTAAAGGTCCCAACCCTGAGCCGGGACTGGGCCGGCGGCCGGCCCACGGCCGGCTGGTCGCTGACTTCCATATCCGCCCTATTTTAAGCCTCGCTTAACCTTTACGTCAAAGTCACCCAACCTAACTAGGCCCCCGCAGCTATCGTCCGAATTGCTATGCGGTTAGCCTTGGCTCCCGGTTGTTTTCGGTCAGGTAGATAAAAAAAGCCTCGGGCTTTTCGCCGGGCATCTGTGCAAGTTCGAAAAATTTATGACAGTGGCCCGGCCGGTGAAACCAGCGGCCGTCCCCTTGGCTATCTTAAAGCCGAGCACCCGGAAAGGATGCCCCCTGTCCCAGATGTGTCGAACCCATACACTGGGTTGCGCCTTTCCACATATTCACCTTATACTCACAGGTCGAACATTTAACCGTTGAAAGGGGTTCGACCTGTGGAGGATATCCGCCGCTTCCTGGCCGTCCGGTCCGCTTACCTGCCAACCTTCTCTTCCAATGGTCAGATTATGGCCTATATAACCGACATTTCGGGCGTACCGGAACTTTGGGCCCTACGGCTCGGGGAACCTTTTCCCGACCAGGTAAGCTACTTTGGGGAGCGGGTGGGCCTTGCCAAATACGCCCCCCAGGGAGATCACCTGGTCTTTGCCATGGACGCCGGGGGTAACGAGCGTTGGCAGCTTTACCTGCGGCATCAGGGGCGAATCCTACCCTTGACCCGGAACCCGGAGGCGATTCACGAGTTTGGGGCCTGGGCACCCGACGGTCAGCTTCTGGCCATATCGGCCAATACCCGCAATCCGGCCTACTTTGACGTTTACATCGGCACCCTTGAGGGCGAGTGGCGGCGGGTCTGGCAGGCCGATGCCACCCTTTACGTCCAGGATTGGTCGGCAGATGGCCGCTACCTGCTGGTAGCCGAATATCACGCGCCCTCGGCTCAGGACCTGTGGCTCGTGGACATTTCCGACCGGAGCCGGCGCAGGCTCACCTCAGGCCCACCGGCCCGCTACCTGTTCGCCCAGTTCGGCTCCCAGGGGGATACGGACGTCTGGGCCCTGAGCGACCTCGATTCGGAGTTCCTTCGGCCCGTGCGGATAAGCCTGGAGACGGGCCGGCTTTCGGTACCCCGGGAATTCGACTGGGACGTGGAGCAGCTGGCGATTTCCTGGGACGGGTGTACGGCAGCCTTGGTGGTCAACGATGGGGGCCGATCTCGGCTCCTAGCGTTCCCCTTGCCGGAGCTGGACCGGCCGGCCGAAGCCCACCTGCCCCTGGGGGTGGTGCTGAGCCTGGAGTGGCACCCGGACGAGTCTTGGGTAGCCTACAGCTTCAGCGGTCCCCATTTTAACCCGGATATCTGGCGCTGGGAGCCGGAGAAGGACATCAGTCGGCTCACGTGGAGCCCCCGCCTCTGGGTTGAGCTGACCGAAACCCCAGAGCCGGAGTCGTGGCATTTCGAAAGCTTCGACGGCCGACTGATTCAGGGCTGGCTTTACCGCCCGGCCCCGATCCCGCCCCCTGGCGGCTGGCCCGCCCTGGTCATCGTCCACGGCGGACCTGAATCCCAGGCCCGGCCTGACTTTGACCCTGTTATCGCTTACTTCGTCCGGGCCGGCTACCTGGTTTACACGCCTAACGTCCGGGGAAGCACCGGGTTCGGCAAAACCTTCAGCCACCTAGATGACCGGGAACTCCGGCCCAACGCCGTTCGGGACCTGGCCGAGGGGGTAAAGGCCCTCCAGGAGGCTGGCCTGGCCTCCCCCAAGGCCACGGCCGTAATGGGGGCAAGCTATGGGGGCTTTATGGTCCTTTCCGCCCTTACGGACTACCCCGACCTTTGGGCGGCCGGGATCGACATCGTGGGGATCGCCAACCTGGAAACGTTTCTTGAGAATACCGGACCCTGGCGGCGGAAGCTGCGGGAGGCCGAATACGGCAGCCTCGAGCACGACCGGGAGCTTTTGCGGGCCCTGTCCCCCATTCACCGGGCGGACCGAATTAAGGCCCCCTTGCTGGTCATCCACGGCCGCAATGACCCTCGGGTCCCGGTGACTGAGGCGGAGCAGATTGTGGGCCGCCTGCGGGAGCTGGGCCGCCCGGTGGAGCTTTTGGTCTTCGACGATGAGGGTCACGGGGTGGTGAGGCTGCCGAATAAAATCCGGATGTACGAAAGCGCGGCCAAATTCTTAGAAAAGCACCTTAAGGGGCAGCAATGACCGCCGAAGCCGTCGAAAGGGTCGACCCGGACATCTTTACCCTATTGCAGGGTGTAAGCACCGCCACCCTGCACACGGTTTTACACCGCCTCGGCTACAGCCGGGTTTTTATGGCTGGCCTGCGACCCTTCAGCCGCGGCCGCCACCTGGTGGGCCAGGCGCTCACCGTCCGTTACCTGCCGGCCCGGGAGGATTTCCCGCCCCCTACCCGGGAGGAGATGCCTGGCT
>Ga0209989_100082_pt1 | contig 17376 bp, 17 predicted proteins | sample Antgeofumaro1A2B_FD_188083 | JGI IMG/M metagenome (GOLD analysis project Ga0209989, IMG submission 188083) | Geothermal fumarole subsurface microbial communities from Mt. Erebus, Antarctica - 1A2B (SPAdes) (version 2) | ecosystem: Environmental > Terrestrial > Volcanic > Fumaroles | place: Mt....
AAGTCTATCTGCCAGAGTCGCTCTGGACCAGGCAGGCTTTACGGGATTCACCGATATTGACCAGCTATCCACCGGTTTTCGCACTGCCGCCACCTGGGGCGAGCCGGAGTCTCCGCAACTGACCGTGGGCGTGGATTTCCGGCTCATGGATCAGCAGCTGAACGAACGGGACACGCTCTTTGGATTCCCGTGCGACCTGAACTTCCCGATCCCCCGTTCCAGTCACGCCACCGTGGGCGCGTTCTTCGGGGAATACAACCTGCCGGTCAGTCAAGTACTGACGGTGCGCACCGGCGTGCGTGTGGACATCGTCGCCGCCGACATCGAGCACGACCCCGACTTGTGTCACGACATGGGGCAAGACGAGTTGGCACAAATCTTGGGCACTCGCGACTTTTCCCGCGAGTTCGTACTGGTGCTTTTCTATCTCACCGGCGAATACAAATTGGACAAGAATTGGACCTTGCTGGGCGGCTTCGGCCATGCGCAGCGACCGCCGACGCTGACCGAACTGTATGCGGCCCAGCCTTTCTTGGCGATTCTGCAACAAGGCTTCACCGCCATCCAAGGGAACCCCGAACTGGATCCAGAGCGACTCTGGCAGATAGACTTGGGTCTGCGCGCCGAGTACGACGATTTCCGGGCCGGCCTCAGCGGCTTTTACGCGTTCATCGAGGATTACATCACCTTCGAGGCGCTGGGAACATCGCAAGGCAAAGTCGGCATCAACATTCCCGATGCCCTGCTGGTGCGCTTCGTCAATACCAAACTGGCGACCCTGTCCGGCGGGGAAGCGTTCGCCGAGCTGGATCTTACCGAGTGGTTGACCGGTTTTGCCACGCTGAGCTACGTCGAGGGGCGTGACCACACGCGACGGCGACCGGCGGCGGTGCGCCTCAATGGCCTGACCCAAGTCGTACCCGGTGCCGGCAGTCCAGAAGAGCCGCTGCCGATGATGCCCCCGCTCGAAAGCCGCATCGGTTTGCGTTGGCACGAAGCCGGCAAGAAACCACGCTATGGCATCGAGGCCTATGCCCGCATGGTCAATGCCCAAGACCGCTTCGCTTCCTCCCTTTTGGAGCAGCGCACGCCTGGGTTTACCATCTTCGATATCCGCGGGTACTGGCAAGCGACGCGCGGCATGACGCTGGTCGCCGGTATCGAAAACATCTTCGACCGCTTTTACCGCGAGCACCTCGACCTACGCACCGGCAACGGCGTCTTCCAGCCTGGGCGCAACGTCTACATGGGCATCGAGCTGACCTATTAGCCGCGGCGGCGCCGCCGAACTTCGCTGCAGTGCGCCTGGGTGTCAACCCCGCGTGTCCAGCGGGGAAACACATGGGCACTCTCGCCCGACAGGCGCAGTGCCCATACGCCTCAGGCTATGACGCCGGCACGTGCCAACTCGGCGAGCTGCTCGTCGCTATACCCCAAGACCTGGCGCAAAATGGCCAAGGTATCGGCACCGAGCGCGGGCGGGCAGCGGTGTGGATCTGCCTCCACGCCCTGCCCGTCGCTGGCCCGGATGCGAAAAGGCGGTGCCACCAGATCCACTGGCTGTCCCCCTGCATCGGTTACCGTCATGCGGATAGCCCGCTCCTGCACTACCGGCAGGGCAAACAGCTGCTGATAGTCGAGGACCGGCGCACAGGGCACTTCTGCTGCATCCAACAGCTCCTGCCACTGGGCCGTGGTCCTACTGCGCAGAAGCGGTTCGAGAAGCGTCACCAAATCCTGGCGATGCCGCACGCGCTGCGGATTGGTGGCAAAGCGTGGGTCGTGCGCCCAGGCTTCCTGCCCGCACACGCGGCAAAAGCGCTGCCATTGGCCATCGTTGCCGATCGCCAGGACCAGATAGCCGTCGCGCGTAGCAAAAAGCTGATAGGGAACGATTTGCAAATGAGCGTTCCCCTGTCGCGGCGGCACCTGGCCGGTGACCAGATAAGCCTGAACGACATTGACCTGCGCTGCCACAGTGGCGTCCAGAAGGGAGAGATCTATCGCATAGCCCAGCCCGCTGTGCAGGCGCGCATGGATACACGCCAAGACCGTCACGGCGGCATAAAGCGCTGCCACCACGTCGGCAATGGCCACCCCCACCTTGCTAGGCGGCCCCTCCACAGGCCCAGTGATGCTCATCATGCCGGCCAGCGCCTGGATGGCAAAATCGTACCCCGGTTTGTCGCGCCAGGAGGTGTCCCACCCGAAGCCGGTGAGCGAGCAAACGATCAGCCGGGGATTGATCCGATGCAGCCGGGCGGCACTTATCCCGAGCCGCTCTGCCGTGGCAGGTAGGAAATTGGTGACTACCACGTCCGCCCGCTGCACTAGCTGATCCAGGACCGCTAGTCCCTGGGGCTGACTCAGGTCCAGTGCCAGCGAGCGCTTGTTGCGATTGCACGAGAGAAAGTAGGCACTCAGCGAATCAGCAAAGGGCGGCCCCCAAGTTCGGGTCTCGTCCCCGAGTCCAGGGCGTTCGATTTTGATGACCTCGGCACCTAAGTCCGCCAGGAGTTGGCCACACAGAGGGCCCGCCAGCACGCGCGCCAACTCCAGGACGCGCACTCCTTGCAGGCACGATATGCGACGGAATCGGTCTTGACTCGGCTCCGGCATACTCACGAGTCTGGAGAGGTCCTGTCCGGAGACTTCGTGGGAGCAAACAGGTCCTGCACAACAGCGTCCAAGGCCGAAACGGCATGCCGGGCCACAGGCACGATGCCTTCGGACAGCGCCCGGCCCGATTGGGCCAAGGCCATCAAAGGGGACCCCAGTGGCTCCGGCACCTCTGCCGGCGGCAGCGGAGGCAAAAGCCTACTCAGGTCCGGCACCGGCTGCCATGGGGCTGCGCGCAGTGCTTCGGGCAAGGCGTGCCTCGGACGCCCCGGCTCGGCCACGGGCCGGTTCTCCCTCTTTGCCACGGGCTGCTCTACCACGACTTGTGCCGCCGGGGTGCTCCGATTCCATGGGCTGGATGATTGCCACACCAGCAGGGCAGCCAAAAGAACCACAGCCGCTAGTGCCAGCCCACGGCGCCGCGCGACTGCACGTTGCACTACGCGCCGAGCAAAATCCGGCCCCGGATCCACGACCGCCACGGCTCCTGCCTGTTGTTTCAGCCACACCAACTCGGCGTACAGTGCGCCGCATGTCGCGCACAAGCGGCAGTGCTCCTGGGCCCAGGCAGGCAGCAGCGTCTGCCCGTGCTCCACCCAGTCTGCCAGGTATTCCTGGCAACGGATACAGATGGCACCGCTGGTCCGATCCATAACTCACAGGCTCCAGGTAGTGCCGTAGCTTGCTCAGCCCCAAGAGTCACCCAGCAGACCGCGCTGACGCAAGTACCGCTGGATTTCGGCGCGCGCGCGAAAGAGCCAGGTTTTGATCGTGCCCACGGGACGCTGCAGCGCAGCAGCCACGTCGGCACACGACCACCCCTGCTCGTGAAAAAGGACAAAGGCGCGTCTCTGCAAGCCCGGCAGATGGTCCAGAGCATGTGCCAATGCGCTGACCAGCTCCCCATCCGGCTCGCCGTACGGTCGCGCCACCAGTTCCGGCAGCTCGACCGGCATCGGCCTGCGCTTGCGGCGCGCCAAAGCCGTGCGACAGCGGTTGACGGCAATGGCCAGGATCCACGGCTTGAGTGGCCGTCGTGTGTCCCACCGCCGCAGACTGCGAAAGACGCGCCAAAATACCTCCTGAGCCAAATCTTCGGCCTCTTGCCGATCGTTCACCAGTCGCAGGCAGATCCCGAACACCTGTGCCTGATACCGGCGGACCAGTTCGGTCATCGCTTGCGCATCGCCGGCCAAGCAGCCCCGGACCAATGCTGGCTCGTCCGCCTCCTGCCACTTGTCAAGTCTCGGCACACGCATCACCCATCGCGTCCTTTCTGCTGGTACCAGCCAGAGAGTTGCCGGGTTTCAAAGATTATGCTCAGCGCGTCTTGTCCAGTCCTTCGCGGAGCAGTTCCTCGACGATCTCGGCGGGCACGTCTTGCATGCGCTTACCCTCCTTGCGGAGATGGTCATGGACATGGAGGACTGCTTCCTGCATCCGTTCGTGGGTGCTCTGCGAGCCGCCCACGAGCAAAAAGTCCGGGCCGCGCGTGATACGGTGCTCGCCTTTCTCTCCGTCCAGTCCCACGCCGAGCAGGCCTGTAATGCGTTTCTCCGTGCGGGTTTTGCGCGGTGATCGAGCCACAAGATTCTCCTTGCTTAGGTAGGGCGAAAAAGGACACCTATGTGTAAGTATAGCCGCCCTCCCGATAACAAATCAATGCGTCCAGCCGATGCGCCCTCCTGCTGGGGCCGCTCTCCGTATGCGCACAGCCGCCGTGACCCGGTGGCCACGCAGGTCGCAACTGATCTTTGCAACGGTGGGAACATCTGTTATCGTGGCGCCGAGTTTGCTGGACGGCGTGATTGTGCGCCCTACCGTTAGGCGCATGCCTAGCAAAAGCGTCGTAATTTTCTCTCGCCGCCTGACCCAGCGGCCAGAATTATCGAAAAGGCTCGAGGAGTGCAGACGATGGACGCATGGCGTCGTTTTGCCTCTGGCTTGGTAGTCTTGGTGGGCCTGGTGCCGGTGCCCGTCTGGGCCCAGCCCTGTTCGGGCGGGACCTGAGGGCCTGCTCCAAGTGCCGGCAGTTGGCCGGGTATCTCGCTAGTTCCCTGGCAACGCACGCCGCGGACCCAGGCGGCACGGCCTGTTGCTCGACGCAGCGATATTTATCTGCCGCCCATGCCCGAGATGATGCGCGCTGCCCGCTCGGAGCCACAAGCACCGACTGCATCCACACCCCAGTCGCTAGTCCGCGACACAGGCCCCATGGCTGCGCGTGGGCAACCCGCAGTCGAGGACGCGCGCACAGCGCCCATACCTGATCCGACTTCACCCGCGCAATTGCCGCCCATCCGGCTGAGCTTGCCCCCACCCGAGGAGCTGGGCCTGGTCGCCGCAACTACTTGGCCAGAAATACGCGCGCGGCTCGATCAGTGGGGCGCTATCTATTATCGGCTGGAACGGGTACCAGCCGGTTATCGTATGATCTGCGCCCTGCCTTACCGGGGACAGAGCGGTGTGGTACGCGAATTCGAAGTGCAAGCACAAAGCGAACAAGCCGCCGGCGAGGCACTGTTGCAAGCTATTGTCGAGTGGCTCGAGCAAAACCGTCAGGTCCGGCCCGTACCCGGCCCTTGACCTAGGACCGGTGTCCCAGCGTATGCGTCGCCCACGTGCTATACTTGAGTGATGTTTATCCCCCTCCCTGGGCTAGCACCTGCCGCCTCGGCGCGGCAGCGCATCTGGCTGGGCGTCGGTGTTGCACGGTGCGACACCGGCCGATTCGGCGGGGGAGTTATGTCTCGGCAGCGCGCACACGAGAAGAACCTTTTGGACACCCGTCAAGAGCAGACTCTCGCCCTGCGCAAAGCGGTACGGACCTTGATTCGCGACTTCAAAAAGTCGCAAAAGCAGGGGGACCGTCGTCGCGACGAACGTTTTCCCTTCGTCGAGCAAGTCAGCGCCACGACCGAACGCGGCGAGCGCTACTTGCTCCTGACCCGCGACATCTCTATGCGTGGCATTAGACTTGTGGCTACCCGCAGCTTCCTCGGACAAAAACTGAACATAGAGATCACCACACCCTCGGGCGACCGCCGCGGCTTCATGGTGCGGGTACTGTGGAGCTGCTCCGTCGGCGACCATCTCTACGAAAATGGGTGCATTTTCCTAGACACCAGCCCCGGTCTCGCTCCCCCTTCGGAAAACGAGTCCGTATCTTCAGACGATGTGCCCTAGCTCGAGCTGCGTTGTCTGCCTCCGGACGCGCAGCTTGTCCTAGTCGAGGGTACGTCACCGGCTGCTCGATTCCAGCTCGCGTACAAGAGCATCGCACACCGCTCGCTCGTCGCTACCGGTAGCCTCGTAACAGCGGGCCACACCGGGCTGACCGGGTACTGGGACGAAGCACCGTAGGCGATAGACTCCGCCGGCCCACTCCATTTGATATTCCTCGACTCCTAACTGGCGCAGCAGTTGTTGAAGCTTGGGCCAAGCCGCCGACGCAGCTGGCACGGCGGAACTCGCCGGCATGACCTGTGCACTGCCCGGCGCTGCCTGCCGCCCAGGTCCCTGCATGGCGGCGAGATTTGCCGGAGCCAGCGTGTGACCGCTGTTCGCCGCTGGCACCACAGGTGGAGGCACGGCAGAAACGGCTTCTCCTAAGAGTGGGTCGCCCTGGCCCCTCGGGCCAGTCGCGCAACCCACTGCGCTCCACGCTGTCAGGCACGCAACAGGAACGACTAGCCGCAAGCTTGTCATGAATGGACCGTTTTCTCGGCCAGGCGCGCCCGCAGAGCTGAGTCGCCCGAAACCTTACAGGCCACGCCAACAAATCATCTTGGCGGCTATAGCAGACCTGTGCACACCGCGCAAGACCGTTTTGCCCTTCTGCTGCCCCACATGCTAGCCGTTACCTCACCGAGGCCCCCTCGCAGGCAAGCTGGCAAATTTGGCCCGTGGCTCGCAACCGTACCGAATATTTCAGACCGCACGGCCGGAAGTGCACGCACCTTGTCGGATCTTGGGCTAGACTTTTAGTGGCTCCCGCGGCATTGGAAAAGAACTATGGTCGCCATAGCGACGCTGTTGTTATCGTGCGCCCTAGTAGGCTACTGTGCGAGTACGATTCGCGCACTTCGGCTATCTGCCGACCGCAGCCTCCGCGACGATCCGCACAGGGCAGCAGGCCATGCCGCCGGCGCGCCGGACTCGTCCAACAGTGGCATACCCCTGCGCGAGGCTGAAGAGCTTGCGGATTGGCTAGAAAACCACGGGTGCCAACGACTGAGCCTTCACATCTGCCGCGCAGGCCTAGCTGCTCTCCGCTGCTCCCCGTCACCGGATAGTCCCTCTTGCCCAAGCTCGCAAATCGAGAGGTCTGGTACGGTCAGCGATTGACCCTTACAACAACCTCATGAAGCCGTGTTACCTGGACGCAAATGCTACCACGCCTGTGTTGCCTGAAGTGCTGGCGGCGATGGAGCCTTACTGGCGTCTGCCGGGCGCAGCCAACGCGTCGAGCGTGCACACCTATGGCCGTGCCGCCCGCAAGACCCTCGAAGATGCTCGCGAGGAGATAGCCGCGCTGATAGGTGCTTATCCTGACGAAGTGGTCTTCACCAGCGGCGCCACGGAAGCGAACAACCTGGCAATCTCTGGGCTGCTGATCCGCTCGCCTGGACCGGTAGTCTATTCCGACCTGGAGCATCCGTCGGTACGCGAAACCGTGCTGGCCTGGGGCCGGCGCGGGGTACCACTGAGCAAGGTGCCCGTCACGGCGGCGGGCGTGGTTTCACTTGACGCGGCCCTCCCCTGCAGCACCAGGCCTGCACTCGTGACACTGATGCTAGCCAACAACGAAACTGGCGTCATCCAGCCGGTCGAGGATTTAGCACGGCTGTGCGCGCCAGCAGGTATAGCGCTTCACGTAGACGCCGCCCAGGCCGTTGGCCGAATCCCCGTCAACTTCCACGCCCTCGGCGCTACGACCATGAGCTTTACCGCGCATAAGTTCTACGGACCCAAGGGGATTGGTTGCCTCTTAGTGCGCCGAGGAACTCTGCTCGAGCCGCTTCTGTACGGCGGCCCGCAAGAGCGTACCCTCCGGCCAGGCACCGAGCCGGTAGCTCTCGTCGTCGGGCTACGCGAGGCCCTGCGCTTGGCGGTCCAAACTCTAGAGACCCGTCGCCAGCGCCTAACTCTCCTTCAGCAAGTCTTTACCGATGCGCTGCGGGAGCAGGTGGAGTCTGCTGTCATCCACGCTCCGGACTCTCCGCGGGTACCGGGCGTTCTCAGTATCGCTTTCCCGGGGGTGCGCGCGGACCTCCTGCTTGCATGTCTCGATCTGGAAGGGATTTACGTCTCTGCCGGCGCCGCCTGCTCCAGTGGCTCCCTGGAACCTTCGCCGGCGATCCTAGCAATGACGAACGATTATGATCTGGCTCGGGCGACGATCCGGATCAGCTTCCCTCTCGACCTGAGCCCTGAAGACGCCCGTGCCTGTGGCTTGGCCGTAGCTAGATCTGTGCAGTCACTGCGTCAATCGCCGGCTCCAATTGCAGTCGCGGTATCGCGAGATCCGTCCAGAGCCACACGATCTATCTCCTAAGTCTTTTGGCCCCTGGTACTTAAACTGCAAGCGTATTGTCTGGAACAGACTTCCCACAATCTCGGAAAATCAATAAAATTGCTCTATGAAATGGGTCTCCGTTTCCGAGCCAGTCAACTGTCCGATAACCACGCCGCCTCTACAACGGATACTACCACTGCGGGTAATCTGTGAAGATGCCTCTGTTTTGTGGTGTCTCGAAGGAGATAATCCTCAGACGCTGCCGCCCGGGACCGACTTTACAAGCATTGCCTGCACTGTTACACACGGGCCTTACCGCTGCACTGCGGGTACTAACTCCCTGGGCACGACACGCTACAAACGCCAACCCGCGATATCCGCAGTCGTCAGATGTCTTCGTTCTGAGAGAACCTTCCATACAGTGCCGGTGCTCAATCGCTACGAACTACTAGCTCATGCAGACCCAGGTCTGGCAACCGGCGGATCAAGGCCTGGAGAAACAGGAGACCGCGAAAACGAGCACGGTTTGCTCTGTTATGCATACATACGTGCCCACGGAGCCGACGACTTATGAAAGCCAAGTTCAACCGAGACGCGCTTTTGGCGGCCTTTCAGCTGGCGGCTTCGGTAGTGCCAGCGCGTAGTCCTCGTCCAGTGCTGGTAAACGTGCGGCTGGACGTCCAGGCGAGCGGAGCCGATGGACCGCAGGCAGTTGTTACCGGCACAGACTTGGATACTGTCGGCTTGCGCTACCAAATTGCAGGCGTGGAAGTGGAGGAGCCTGGCTCGGTTCTGCTACCGGCGGCGCAAACAGGCGCCATGTTGCGCGAATTGGAAGATTTGGAGCTGACGATCGCCGGTTCTGGCAAAGGTGTAAGCGTTTACGCAGGGGAGAGCGAGTTTGAGCTGCCGGGCGAGGACCCGGAGGCCTTCCCAGATATCGGCACCTTCAGTAGCGACCGGTATCATCAAGTGGCGGCGGACGTAGCTGGGCGATTGGCCGAGCGGACGGTATTCGCTGCTGCGGAGGAGAGTATGCGGTATGCGCTGACCGGCGTGCTTTGGCGTGCCGAGGGTCCGAAGATAACATTGGTGGCCACTGACGGTCGGCGGCTGGCGGTGGCCGAAGGCGAAGGGGAGGTGATAGGTGAGCACTCCACGGCTGGCTCTAGCCCCGTTGTCCCGACGCGCGCCATGCAGCTATTGGTGCGCACCCTGGCCGGAGGCGCTGACCCGCTGCAGGTCTACTTCGTCGAAAACGAGGCGTTCTTCCGTATCGGACGGCTGACCTTGATAGCGCGGCTAGTGGAAGGGAGGTTTCCGCCGTACCAGGAGGTGTTCCCGAAAAAGTGGACGACGCGAGTCCAGGTAGCTGCCGGGGCTTTGCACCGCGCTGTACGGCAGGCGGCGATATTTGCTGACCGCGAGCAGCAGGGGGTAACGCTACGCTTTGCAAAAAACAAGCTCGCCGTGACCGCCGCCGGTCGGGAGCGAGGCAGGGCACGCGTAGAGCTGCCGGTTCAGCTGGAGGGAAACAGCCTGGAGATAAGCTTCGACCCGCGCTTTTTCACGGACTTTTTGCGTGTGCTACCGGAAGATCAAGAGTTGGTGGCGGAAATGACGGAGCGAGAAAGCCCCGCGCTCTTTCGCGCTGGGGGCGACTACCAGTACCTGGTCATGCCGTTGAGTATCGCTGCATAGCCGCTCGGGCAAGAGAGACAGGCATGGAAAGCAGCTCGAGGCGAGACGGAGCAGAGCCTTTGGGCGACCTGTTGGCCCGACTCTTCGCTGCCCGCGGTTGGGGAGCGAAGTTGCAGAGACTGGCTCTGGATCAGGCCTGGCGCCGGGTGGCCGGGGACACAGTGGGCGAGCGGACCTGCGTGCTGCGTCTGAGCCGGGGCGTATTGACCGTCGGCGTTTCCGACCCGGTCCTGCTCCAGGAGTTGCGAGCGTTTCGCGGCAAGCACCTGCTGGCTGCGTTGCAGCGGGAAGTAGGGGCTGCCTGCGTGCGCCGTATCCAGTTCCGGCTGAGGTGAGTGTGGGTGTGTGGCCGGCGAGGGAAGGTTATGGCAAGTGAGTTGGTGAAAACTGACAAAGACGTGTCCATGGCGATGGACGGAGCAGTGGCAACGGCGCCGCCGAGCGCGCCTGAAGCTGCCGAGTACAGCGCTGAGCATATCCAGGTGCTGCGCAACGCCGAACACGTGCGGCAGAACCCGGGCATGTACATCGGCGACGTCGGTCCCCGCGGGCTCCACCACCTGGTCTACGAGCTGATCCACAACAGCGTAGACGAGGCTATGGCCGGGTACTGCCACACTATCCAGGTGCTGCTGCACGTGGATGGCAGTGTCACAGTGGCCGATGACGGGCGCGGCATACCGGTAGAGACGCATCCGACCGAGGGCCGTTCGACCTTAGAGGTGGTCATGACCCAGGTGGGTGCGGGGGGCAAGTTCGCGAAGGACAGCTACAAGGTTTCAGCAGGACTGCACGGGATCGGTGTGAAAGCCGTGACTGCTTTGAGCGAGTGGGCTCGGGCAGAGGTGCGACGCGACGGCTACATCTGGGAGCAGGAGTACGAGCGCGGCCGGCCGATTACCGACGTGCGCCGGATCGGCGTGTCGCAGCGCACCGGAACGCGCATCACCTTCCGGCCCGATCCGGAAATTTTTCCACAGATCCGCTTCGACTTCGAGACCCTGGAAAGTCGGCTACGCGAGCTGGCTTTTCTCAATAGCGGCTTGACCCTGGAAATCGTGGACGAACGCGAGCAGCGGCGCAGTTCCTTCCGCTACGACGGGGGCTTGAAAGAATTTGTGGCTTTCTTGGTGGCCAGCGAAGAAGTCAAGCCCCTGCACGAAGTGGTCTTCATGAAAAAGGAAGTGGACGGCGTCCAGGTGGAAGTAGCCTTGCAATACACCACCGGCGAGCAGGACCATCTGCTGTCGTACGTGAACAACGTGCACACGCCCGTGGGCGGCACCCATGTGGTGGGTTTCCGGTCGGCATTGACGCGCACCATCAAGCAATATGCCGCGCGCGAGGGATTGCTCAAAGAGGGGATCACACTCATCGGCGAGGATTTTCTGGAGGGCCTGATCGCCGTCGTCAGTGTGCGCATGCCCTACCCACAATTCGAAAGCCAAACGAAAATCCGGCTGAACAATCCGGAAGTGGAGGGGATCGTCGAGCGGGTGGTCAACGAGCAGTTGGGTTGGTTTCTCGAGGGTCACCCCCAAGATGCGCGGCGCATCGTCGAGCGGGTGGCACTGACCGCGGAAGCACGCGAGGCCGCAGCCCGCGCGCGCAAGCAGCTGCGTGAGCGCAAAAACATCCTCAGCGGCAACGGCTTGCCCGGAAAACTCATGGACTGCACCACCAAGGACCGCGACCACTCCGAGCTGTTTCTGGTCGAAGGGGATTCGGCCGGCGGATCCGCCGATAGCGGTCGCGACCGCATCTTCCAAGCGGTCCTACCCTTGCGCGGCAAAATCCTCAACGTCGAAAAGCGTCGCGAAAAGCTGCTCGACAACGAAGAGATCGTCAACATCATCTCGGCCGTCGGCGTGGACATCGGCGCCGAGGCCAACGCCGACGATCGGCGCTACGGCAAAATCATCCTCCTGACCGATGCCGACGTGGACGGCAGCCATATCCGCACGCTGTTGCTGACGTTCTTCTACCGGCAGATGCCGTGCTTGATCCGCGAGGGACACGTCTATCTGGCGCAGCCGCCGCTCTATCGCGTGGTGCACAAAAAGCAGGTGCGCTACGTGCAGACTGCCGAGGAGATGGACCGGGAGCTGATCGAACGCGGTTTGGCGGGCACTTCCCTGCGCGATGCCGGCAGTGGACGCGTATTCGGCAGCGAGCAGTTGCGCCGATTGGTGGAGATCCTCACGGGTTTGGAACAAGCCCTGCAGGTGCTGGAGCGGCGCGGGCTGGACCTGCCGACCCTGCGACGGCACGCCTGCGGTACGGCTTTGCCGCAGTATCGGGTCTACTGCGGCGGAGAGGAGAAATGGTTCGCTACCGCCGCCGAGCTGGACGCCTACCGCAGTGCCTGGGCAGCAGCCGCCGGCCCAGAAGGCCCGGAGTCGGCAGAAGTGAGCCTGGAAGTGCAGGAACTGTACGAAGTGCGTGCGCTCATGCGCGGTTTGGAGCGACTGGCCGAGCTGGGGTTGTCGGAGCAGGCACTGCTGCCCCCAGAAGCACCTGCCGGACGCACGCCCCCGCCCGCGTTTTATTTGCTGCGCGAACACCAGCAAGAGCCTCTCTGGCATTTGCGGCAACTCATCCCTGCCTTGCGCCGCTGGGGCGAGCACGGGTTGACGGTCACCCGCTTCAAGGGCCTGGGGGAGATGAATCCCGAAGAGCTGTGGGCTACGACCATGGATCCAGCGCGGCGCACCCTCTTGCGCGTCGAACTGGAAGACGCCGTCAAGGCGGACGAGCTGTTCCGCATCCTTATGGGCGACAAAGTGGAGCCGCGCCGCGAGTTCATCGAGCGCCATGCTCTGGAAGTGCGCAACCTCGACGTCTAGCGGCGCCGCAGCTAAAGCCCGCCACCGATGCTCCGCTTGCAGCGGCATACGTCGGAGCAGTCGGCTTCTCCCAAGGTGTGGCCTGGGCGTTTACTCCAAGCGATAGGGGCTGGCAGGGTTGTTTTCGTGACGGATTTCGTCTACCGGCTGGTTGCGCCCCGGGCCGCGATAGAGCCGGTTGGGACAGTTGACTACCAGGCCCGGCTCGCTGGCGATATTGCGGTAGGCATGGACCACGCCAGGGGGCACGATCACCATTCCAGGCCGAGAGGCTCCCAGCTCGAGGGTTTCCTGGAGCCCGTAACTGGCACTGTGGGCGCGGGCATCCCAGAGGTAAATGCGGAACAGACCCGGCCCGGGGAAACAGAAGTAATCGGTTTGCTCACGGTGTTCGTGAGGACCCCGCGTCACGCCGGGCAAGGTCCAGGATAAATAGGCCATGAGGGGATGCAGGTCCTGGGGCAGTTCGTCGCTGCGAAAGATTTCGGCCAGCGATCCGCGCGGATCGGTATGGATGTGCAGGACTCGCCAGTAGACGCCAGGGATGGTGCTTGCGTTCCAGTCTGGGTGCATGGTGGTGGCCTCAAAAGAGCGTGGGATGAGGACGCGGCGGGCGGGTGCGCGGGCGTGGGGCGCGCGATGCCTCAGCGCTGGCCAGAGCGTCCGACTCGTTGCGGCTCAGAGCCTGAAGCACTTGCTGAGCTCGCTGTACAACGGCCACGGGTAAGCCAGCCAAGCGGGCGACGTGCACGCCGTAGCTTTTGTCGCTCGGTCCCGGGACGACGCGGTGCAAGAACACGATGTCGCCGGCATGTTCGCGCACGGCGACATTGGCGTTGCGCACGCCGGGCAGCGCCTCGGCCAGTTTGGTCAGCTCGTGGTAGTGGGTAGCGAACAAAGCGCGGCAGCCGATGCGTTCGTGCAAGTACTCGGCAATGGCCCAGGCCAAGGCCAGTCCGTCGAAGGTGCTGGTGCCACGGCCGATTTCGTCGAGGATCACCAGACTCTGTGCGCTGGCATTGTTGAGGATGTTGGCGGCCTCGGTCATTTCCACCATGAAAGTACTCTGCCCGCGGGCGATGTCGTCGCTGGCGCCGATGCGCGTGAAGATCCGGTCGGCCAGGCCGATGCGGGCGCGGCGCGCCGGCACGAAGCTGCCCATCTGCGCCATGATGTGCAGGAGCGCGACCTGCCGGATATAGGTGGATTTGCCCGCCATGTTGGGGCCGGTCAAAATGAGCAAGGAGCCGTGGGCGCCGCCTAGGTGCAGGTCGTTGGGCACGAATACCCCGGGCGGCAGGGTTTGCTCCAGGACCGGATGGCGTGCCTCTTCGAGGTCGAGCACAGGCTCTTCGGTCAACTCGGGCCGCGTGTAGTGACGGCTTTCGGCCAACTCGGCGAGACCAGCGAGGACATCGAGATCGGCCAGTGCCTGGGCGGTGGTCATGAGCTGCGGGGCAAGCTGTTGGCAGTGCGTACGTAGCGTCTGGAACAATTCCAGCTCGAGGGCAGTCGCCCGCTCTTGGGCACGCACGATCTGGTCTTCGTAATGCCGCAGGTCGGGTGTGGTGAAGCGTTCGACGTTTTTCAAGGTCTGCCGACGCTCGTAGTCGGCGGGGACGCGCGCGGCGTGGGTATGGCTCACTTCCAAGTAGTAGCCGAAGACGCGATGGTAGCCGACCTTGAGCGAGGGGATGCCGGTGCGGGCCGCTTCGCGGGCCTGGTATTCGGCGAGCCAGGCGCGCGCGCCGCGCGCCAGTTGCCGCAGCTCGTCGAGTGCGGCATCGTATCCGTCGCGGATGATCCCGCCGTCGCGCCAGTAAGCTGGGGGTTGGTCTACCAGAGCGCTGCGGATTGTGCGCACCAGCTCGGCGCACGGGTCCAGCGCCTGGCACAGCCGGCCCAGAAGCGCCGAGCGCGCACCAGCTAGCTCGGAGCGCAACGCAGGTACCAAGGCCAGTGTATCGGCGATGGCCACACATTCGCGCGGGGAGATGCGGCCTGTGCTGGCGCGTGCCGTCAGCCGGGCTAGATCGTGGGCGCGGCGCAACAGATCGCGCACACGCTGTCGGCAGGTGCGCTGGACGAGCAGTTCTTCCACGGCATCCAGGCGCTCGCCGATACGGGTCAGGTCGCGCAGCGGGGCCACGAGCCATTCCAGCAGTCGGCGCGCACCCAGGGGGGTCACCGTCCGATCCAGCGCCCACCACAGCGAGCCCTCGCGCTTGCCTTCGCGTGCCGTGCGCACCAGTTCAAGACTGCGCCGGGTGGTCTCGTCGAGGACCAAGATGTCTTCGGCCTGCCAGGGCACCAACCGGTGCACGTGGGGCAGATCGCTTTTGAGCGTGTCGCGCACGTACTGGACGAGCGCTCCGGCTGCCCGCAGGCAGGGACTGCCGTCGCGAAAGCCGAAGCCGGCCAACGTCTGCACCTGGAAGTGCTGGCACAGCACATCCTGGGCCGTGTGCGTACTGAAGTGCCAATCGGGCCGGCGCGTTAGGGCCATCCGCGGGCACAGTTGCCTCAAGGGGACCAGCAGTTCGTCGGCGACGCTCTCTGGGCAGAGGCACTCGGCCGGTTCGAGACGCACGACCTGTTCCAGCCAGCCGGCACGGTCGCAGTCGGTCGCTAGGAAGCGTCCCAGGGTCAGCTCCACCCAGGCCACGCCGCACCCGTCGCGGTGCAGGTACAGCGCCACCAGATGGTTGGGCCGCAAGGGATCGAGCAGGGCTTCTTCGGTGACAGTGCCAGGCGTGACGATGCGCACCACGTCGCGATGGACCAGTTTTTTACCTGGGCCTGGCTCTTCCAACTGTTCGCAGATGGCGACGCGCAAGCCGGCGTCCAGCAGCTTGCGCAAGTAGACGTCCAGGGCATGGTGCGGGATACCGGCCATGGGTACGACCTTGTCGCGACTGGTGAGTTTGATGTGCAGGACGCGCGCTGCTTTTTCGGCGTCCTCGTAGAACAGCTCGTAGAAGTCGCCGACGCGGAACAAAAGCAAACAATCGGCGTGCCGTTGGCGCAGCGCCTGGTATTGTTGCATGATCGGTGTGAGGTTCATGGTGCGTGGCGCTAGCGCGATCCGTTCCGTCGCCGACACATGACCAGGATATTGCCTTTATCCAGGAAATGGACGGCGTGCATGTAATGCCGCATGAGCATCAAGCCGCGGCCACAGGGACGCTCGAGGTTTTCCGGCACAGTCGGGTCGGGCACTTCGTCCGGGTTGAAGCCTTCGCCCTCGTCGCGGATACGCACGAAAAACACATCGTCCATGACCAGATAGGAGACGTGCACCTTTTTGTGACGCTGGAAGCGATTGCCATGTTTGATGGCGTTGACCAGGGCTTCTTCCAGCGCCAGTTTGACAGCGAACAGGTCCCGTTCCGTAAATTGGTGTCGTGCCAGGACATCGAGGATTTCCTGCTGCACGTTGTGCGCTTCTTGCAGGTCGCTGGCAATAACGACCTCCTGCGGAAACGGGATGTCCTTGACCTGGTCGGGTATCATGGATCCCCTCGGGCGCTCGGTGCCGCTCCAAGAGTCAAGCCACCGCTGGTCCTCCCGTGACAGCTTGCCTATGGGCAACTGGGCACGCCGGTGCACCTCCATGTCCTTGCGAGGTACTAGCCAGCGGCTGCGTCGCAAGCGTGGGCGCTCAAAACGATTGCAGCGCCTCTTGTTCGTCTTCGTAGATATTGAAGATCTGGTTCAGTTTCGTGATCTTGAACACCTCGTAAATTTGCGGGTCTATGCAGCACAGCGCCAGACGTCCCTGGGCCTGCTGGATTTTTTTATGCAGGGTGATCAGCTTACCCAGCGCGGCGCTGGACAAATACTCGACATTGCCGAAATCGAGCAGCAGTCGCTTTTTGCCCTGGTCGTCCACCAAGCTGAACAACTGCTCCCCGATAGCCTGGATGTTTTGTTCGTCGAGGATTTTGCGGTCCGTGAATTTGACCACCGTCACGTCGCCTATGTCTTCTACTTCCAAACGCCGGCGACGAGGTGCGCTCGACATGTTCCCGCCTCCCTAGTCGTTGTTTGCTGGCACGCGCCCACGCGGTTTCTGGCTCAGGGTACGCATCCTTGTGCCGTTTTCAAGTCCCAATGGCATCATGATAGACTAGTTAGGTGCGTGGGTCAAGCAAGGACCGGTGCCAGAACCGCAGGGATGTCTGCGGCACCTGTGCCGATCGGCGATGGCTGTACCTGACTGGAGCGCACCTGGTTTGCCGCAGGGGGCGTCGGATCGGTCGGTGTGCGCCGGCTGCTCGGCCTGCGGGGCTTAGGACGACGTGGCCCAAGGCGGGGGGCGCTTGTCCAAAAAGGCCCGCAAGCCCTCGCGGCACTCGATCGTCAGCCGCGCCGCGGCACTGCCCCAGACCGTCTCTTCGCGGGGCACCCGAGCTGCCAGACGCTGCAGCAGCGCTTTGGTGCTGGCCAGAGCCTGGGGTGCTGCCTGGGCCAGCTGTCGCGCCCATTCGTAGGCCAGCGCCGAAGGATCGTCGGCGACCTCGTTGATCAAGCCGATGCGCCAGGCGGTCCAAGCATCCACCAGCTCGCCGCGCAGGAGCAAGTCGCGGGCGGCACGTTCGCCCACGTGCCGGAGCAGGTGCGGCATGACTATAGCGGCGACCAGCCCGCGACGCACCTCCGGATATCCTCGGCGAGATTGCGTGCCGGCTC
>Ga0209989_100083_pt1 | contig 17366 bp, 12 predicted proteins | sample Antgeofumaro1A2B_FD_188083 | JGI IMG/M metagenome (GOLD analysis project Ga0209989, IMG submission 188083) | Geothermal fumarole subsurface microbial communities from Mt. Erebus, Antarctica - 1A2B (SPAdes) (version 2) | ecosystem: Environmental > Terrestrial > Volcanic > Fumaroles | place: Mt....
GGTTTACGACTGGGACCATCGGCTTGGGCCGGTTCAATGTGAGCGGGCGGAGCCGGGCGCCCTCGCCCCCGGCCATGATGACTGCTTTCACCCTTGGAACCTCACCTCCCAGCCAGGCCTCGTAGTCCCGCTGGAGCCGCTGAACCCGGACTTCGAAGGGCTCTTCCTCGCCAGGTCCCGGGGTTTCCGGGGCGACCTGAATGGTGAAGAAGACCGGCCGTCGGGGCGGAAGCTCCAGGTCAAAGGACACCTCGACCACCCAGACGGGCTCGGGGACGGCCGTCGCCGGGGCGGTGGCGTCGGGGACGGTGGCGGCCGGTGCTACCGCCACGGGCAGGAGCGCCTGGCTCGTGGTAATTTCCGGTTCGAAGTCCCCGTCCAGGAAGGCCACATAGGTCCGCCTTTCGAGGCCGTCCCGGCCGACGGCGGCCAGGGTTATCCGGCGGCCCGCAACCCCGGGGGGAAGGTGGACCACGGGCGGCCAGCCCTGCAGATGTTCCGGCCGGACGAAGCCCCGTACCTCGAACATGTCCCGGAAGTCGGCGGCTAGCCGCAGCCGGATACGAACGGTCACCGGGAAAAGGTTGTAATTATGGAAGCCTACCCGCTCATAAAGGGCCCCGTCGACGAACCGGTTGCGCCAGACGCTGATGGTGCCCGGCAGGACCACCCGGCCGTCGGGTAGGTCCAGGCGGGGGGTGGCGAACTGGAGGTTAGCCATGAAGTTGTGCTCGGCCGACGAGGTGAGGACCACCGGCCGTTGGCCGTTAATGTAAAGCTCATAAAGGGATAGATAGCGGGTGTCCTGGTGAAAGAGGCCCACGGCCAGGCCGCCGTCGGCTGGAATATCCCCCAACCGGTCGGAGACTAGAAAGATATCGCCCTCTTTGATCGTTAGGGTCTCGGTCATTGGGCGGGCCGTAGGGTCTAGAAGGGGAAGCGGAGGCCGGGGCGGCGGCCGCCCCCGGCCATCAGCTCCTTCATAAGGCGCCGGGTCTGGAAGAACTGGTTGAGGAGCTGGTTAACCTCCTGCACCGAGGTGCCGCTGCCGCGGGCGATCCGGCGCTTCCGGCTGCCGTCGATTATCTCGGGCCGCCGCCGCTCCTCCGGGGTCATCGACAGGATGATGGCCTCAATCCGCTTGAGCTGCCGCTCGTCGAAGGCCTCGGCCGGCAGATGCCTTGCGGCCTGACTGAAGCCCGGGATCATCTCCAGCAGCTGCTGGAGGGGGCCCATCTTTTTGACCTGCTGGAGCTGCTTGAGGAAGTCCTCCAGGCTGAAGGTGGCCGTACGCAGTTTTTTCTCCAGGGCCTTGGCCTGCTCCCGGTCGAAGGCCTCCTGGGCCTTCTCGATGAGGGTCAGGACGTCGCCCATGCCCAGGATCCGGGAGGCGAGGCGGTCGGGGTAGAAGGGTTCCAAGGCATCCGGTTTCTCGCCTACCCCGATGAACCGGATGGGCACCCCGGTGACGGCCCGGATGGAGAGGGCCGCCCCGCCCCGGGCGTCGCCGTCGAGTTTGGTCAGGATGACGCCGGTAAGGCCCACCCGCCGCTGGAACTCTTCAGCCGTCCGGACGGCGTCCTGGCCGGTCATGGCGTCGGCCACCAGCAGCACCTCGTCAGGCCGCAGCCGGGCCTTAAGGGCTTCAAGCTCGGCCATGAGGGCGTCGTCGATGTGGAGGCGGCCGGCCGTATCCAGAATAACCCAGGTGGCGCCGGCCTCCCGGGCCCGGCGGAGGCCGCCTTCGGCGATGGTCAGGGTATCCCGGGCCAAGGGGTCGTAGTAAACGGGGATATCCCGTTGGCGGCCCAGGGTCTCCAGCTGCACCCCAGCCGCCGGTCGGTACGGGTCGGCGGCAATCAAATGGGGGCGCTGGCCTTGCCGGCGCAGGTGAAGGGCCAGTTTGGCCGCCGTTGTGGTCTTTCCCGAGCCCTGCAGGCCCACCAGCATGACGATGCCTGGGGGCTGGGCGGGCGCCTGAAGGCGGGGTGCAGCCGGTCCGAGGAGGTTGACCAGCTCCTCGTAAACGGTTTTTATGACCTGCTGGGCGGGGGAGAGGTGCCCTAAAACCTCGGCCCCAACGGTCCGTTCCCGGACCCGCCCAATGAACTCCCGGACAACCCGGTAGTTTACGTCGGCATCCAGGAGGGCAATCCGAACCTCCCGTAAGGCCGCATCAACGTCGGCCTCGGTGAGGCGGCCTCGTCCCCCAAGCTTGCGAAAAATTTCCTGGAGCTTCTCCGAAAGGATCTCAAACATCTTTGGTGCCGGCAATCGGGTGCGGATTGCCGGTAAAGATTATACACCACTCCCATTTGACGGTAAGTTGGGGCTTCCGCTAGACTACAGGTGAAACCCCCAGCGGGTCAAACCGTTTCACCTGGGCAGAGTCCTGGCCTGGTGAGGTGAGGTTCCAAGGGTGAAAGCAGTCATCATGGCCGGGGGCGAGGGCGCCCGGCTCCGCCCGCTCACATTGAACCGGCCCAAGCCGATGGTCCCAGTCGTAAACCGGGTTTGCCTTGAACACGTGCTTACTCTGCTCCGGGATCACGGCTTTACGGACGTCGTCATCACCGTCCACTACCTGGCCAGCCATATCTTTGATTATTTCGGCGACGGCCGGGCCTTTGGCCTGCGGATCACCTACAGCCTGGAGCCAAGCCCCCTGGGAACGGCCGGGTCTGTCAAGCTGGCCGAACGGGAGATCGACGGCACCTTCCTGGTCATAAGTGGCGACGCCCTGACCGATGTCAACCTGACTGAGATAATTGAGGCCCACCGGGCCCGGCAGGCCCTGGCCACCATTGCCCTTTACCGGGTTCCAAACCCCCTGGAGTACGGGGTCGTGGTGACCGACCCCGACGGCCGGATCCGGCAGTTTTTAGAGAAACCGGACTGGGGTCAGGTTATAAGCGACACGGTTAACACCGGCATTTACGTCCTGGATCCGGAAATTCTAAAGGAGATCCCCCCCGATCGGCCGTACGATTTCAGCGCCGACCTCTTCCCAAAGCTGCTCCAGCAGGGGGAACGGCTCTTCGGCCACATCGTTCGGGGTTACTGGACCGATATCGGGAGCATCCAAGAATACGTTCGGGCCAACTTCGACCTTTTAAGCGGGCAGGTAAATCTGGGACCCCTCGGCCTCAACCTGGGGAACGGCATCTGGGTGGAGGCGGAGGATGTGGAGGTCTCCCCTGAGGCCCACATTGTCGGCCCGGTTTACATCGGCAGCGGCTGCCGGATCCTGCGAGGGGCCACCGTTATCGGTCCGGCGGTGATCCGGCGCAACACCATCATCGACGAGGGGGCCGAAGTCCATCGGTCCATCATCTGGCGGGACTGCTACATCGCCCCCCGGGCCCAGGTCCGGGGGGCCGTGCTCCTTTCGCAGGTGAACGTGCGCAAGCGGGCCATGGTTATGGAGGGGGCGGTCATCGGTGACGAGACCGTTATCGGGGAAGATGCCCTCATTCAACCGGAGGTGAAGGTCTGGCCCAAAAAGGAAATCGAAAGCGGGTCGATCCTTTCCGAAAGCCTCATCTGGGCCCCTAGGGTCCGGAAGGTGCTCTTTGGTCGCTTCGGGGTGAGCGGCTTGGCAAACCTGGAGCTTACCCCCGAATTTGCGGCCAAGCTTGGGGCCGCCTACGGCACCATCCTCCCTAAGGGTGCCCGGGTAATCATCAATCGGGACCCCCACCGGATCCCCCGGATGATCAAGCGGGCCTTCATCGCTGGCCTGCCCTCGGCCGGCATCAACGTCGTGGATATTAAGAGCGCCCCCACGCCGGTGGCCCGCTTTCTTGTGGCCGCCACCGACGCGGCCGGTGGGGTCCACGTTCGCCTCTCCCCCTTCGACCCGCGGATTGTTGACATAAAGTTTTTCGACGCCCGGGGGCTGGATATTGACCAGGTGATGGAGCGCAAGATCGAGAACGCCTTCTTCCGGGGGGATGTCCGGCGGGTCTTCTTCGACGAAATCGGCAGTATCGTGGACGCCCCGCACCTGGTCGGCCAGTATGAGGAGGCCTTTATCAAAGCCTTTGACGGCCGGCTGTCGGATTCCGGGCGGCCGCCCGTGGTAGTGGACTACGCCCACGGCAGCAGCGTCCTGGTCCTGCCCCATCTTCTGGAACGTTTGGGCCTTAACGTCATCAGCCTCAATGCCGCCCTGGACGAGGCCCGGTTGGCCCAGTCCCAGGAGCTGGTGGAGCAGGCCATCCAGCGGCTGGCGGCTATTGTTCGGGCCATCGGTGGGGCCCTCGGGGTTCACCTCGAGCCCGGCGGGGAGAGGCTCCGGGTCGTCGATGACGCCGGGCTGCCCGTCGACGGGATGAAGCTGCTTACGGCCCTGGTTTCCCTAGTACTCCGGGACAACCCGGGCGGTGTTATCGCCGTGCCGGTGACCGCCACCCAGGCGGTGGACCTAGTGGCGGCCGAGTTTGGGGTTAGGGTCCAGCGGACCCGGGCTAGCCACCAGGCGCTGATGACGGCTGCCACCCACAAGGAAGTAACCTTTGCCGGCGACGGGGAGGGCTGTTTTATCTTCCCTAAGTTCCAGCCGGCGGTGGACGGCCTCTTTGCCATCGCCAAGCTGGCCGACCTCCTGGCCAGGCATGGGGTAACCTTAAGCGGGCTGGTGGGCCAGTTGCCCTCCCTCCATATGGTCCGGCGGCGGGTGGCCTGTCCCTGGGATAAGAAGGGACGGGTGATGCGCCGTTTTCACGAGCGGTTCCCGGAGTTTTCACCCCGGCAGGTGGACGGGTTTAAGTTAGAGCTGCCGGTCGGTTGGGTGCTAATCCTCCCTGACGCCGACCGGCCCATCGTCCACATCATCGCCGAGAGCGAGGACTCTGACCGGGCCCTCGAGCTGGCCGAATCTTACTCGCAGCTTGTGGTGGAATTTCAGGCCTAAACTGCTGAAAAGGAGGCCCAACCCAGGATGCGGGAGACACCTTACCAGGGGTCGGCCCAATCTTTCGACGTCGTGGTTGAGCGCAACGTGTTCATCCCGATGCGGGATGGGGTGCGGCTGGCGGCCGACATTTACCGGCCCGCCCTGAACGGCCGGCCTGTCCCCGGCCGGTTTCCGGTGTTGGTTGAGCGTACCCCGTACGATAAGTCCAACCTGGAGCTGGTTTCCACCGGCAAGTTTTTCGCCCGCCACGGCTACGTGGCGGTCATCCAGGATGTACGGGGCCGGGGGCTTTCCGGGGGCGATTGGTATCCCTTTGCCCGGGAAGCTCCCGACGGCTACGACACCCTGGACTGGGTCGTCCGACAGGAGTGGTGCAACGGGCGGGTGGGGACCATCGGCCTCTCGTACACGGCCAGCGACCAGCACGCCTTGGCCATCCTCAACCCGCCGGGCCTGGCGGCCATGTTCGTAAGTGAGGGGATGTCTAATTACCATAAGTGCGCCATGCGGCAGGGCGGGGCGATGGAGCTCCGGTTCGTGGTCTACGCCTTCCGGATGGCCACCACCAGCCCTGAGGCGATGCGAAACCGGGCCCTCCGGGAGATGCTCGTGGATGCCTACCACAAGATTCACCACTGGTTAAAGCCGACCCTCTTCCGGCCCGGTACTACCCCCCCTCCGCCACCTACCCACCTACGAGCAGTGGGTCTTCGACGTGCTGACCCATGGGGAGTACGACGACTACTGGAAACAGTACGGCTACAACGTCGAAGAGTACTATGATCGGCATGCCGACGTGCCCATTTACTTTCTGAGTGGCTGGTATGACACCTACGCTCGGGCCAGCACCGAAAACTTCGTCGAGTTCAGCCGGCGTAAGCGGAGCCCCATGAGGCTGATCATGGGCCCGTGGGTTCACGGGGTGGTAACCCTGCGGCAGTCGTGGTCCGGCGACGTCGAGTTCGGGCCTGACGCTATCTTGGATGATTACGATGGTTTCCGCTTGCGCTGGTTCGATTACTGGCTCAAGGGCTTGGATACGGGCGTTATGGACGAGCCGCCGGTCAGAATCTTCGTAATGGGGACGGGGGACGGCCACAAAACCCCCGAGGGCCGGCTCTTCCACGGGGGCTATTGGCGTTTCGAGCAAGAGTGGCCCCTGGCCCGAACCCGGTGGACCCCGTACTATCTTCGAGCTGGCGGCAGGCTGACCCCGGAGCCGCCGAACGAAGAGCTCCCGGACAGTTTTCTTTTCAACCCGCTGGACCCGGTGCCCACCATTGGGGGCAGTATCTCCGCCGCCGGGGACGTCATTCCCCCGGGCGGCTTTGACCAGCGGGGTCGGCGGGAGCTCTTTTACTGCAAGGACACCGCCCCCCTGGCCACCCGTCCCGACGTCCTGGTTTTCCAGACGGACCCGCTGCCCGAGGACGTGGAGGTGACCGGTCCCATCGTGGTGCGCCTCTGGGCCAGCTCCTCGACGGTGGACACGGACTTTACGGCCAAGCTCATCGACGTCTACCCGCCCGGCGAAGATTACCCGGACGGCTACGCCCTTAACCTGACCGACGGCATTATTCGGGCCCGCTACCGCAACGGCTTTGAAACGGCCGAGCTTATGGAACCGGGCCGGGTCTACGAGTTCACCATAACCTGCTATCCGACCAGTAACGTCTTTAAAAAGGGCCACCGCATTCGCCTGGATATCTCCAGTAGCAACTGGCCCCGGTTTGACGTTAACCCCAACACCGGGGACCCCCTCGGCCCCATCGGGCGGTGGCAGGTGGCCGTAAACACCGTTTACCACGACCGGAACCGGCCTTCCCACGTGGTTCTGCCCATCATTCCCCCGGAGTAGCTGGTGCAGACCGGCCGGGCTACTGGTAAAATTACGGATTGAACCTGCGGCTTTTTCGGGAGGTCAGCAGATTGGAGCTGCCCGTCTTGACCCGACCCCTCGGCGGGCCGAGCCCACTTGAGGCCCGGCTGGCGGCTGGCGAGTTTGTGGTGGCCTCGGAGGTTTCGCCGCCCCGCCGGCCCCGGCTAACCAGTTTCCTCCGGCGGGCCCGGCGGCTGGGGCGGTTTGCGGTGGCCCTGACGGTGACCAACAACCACGCCGCCCGGCCCCGGCTGGAGAGCCTGGTAGCCGCCTATATTCTGCGGCTGCACGGCATCGACCCCATCTGGGTGGTGAACACCCGGGATCGCAACCGGCTGGCCATTAAGAGCCAGGTCGTGGCCGCCGGGGTGCTGGGGGTCCAGAACGTCCTGTGCGTTAAAGGTGACCCTGTCGAGCGGGGCCCGGACCCGGAGGCCAGGGCCGTCCACGACCTGTCAACCCTGGACCTGATCCGACTTTTTGCCGGGCAGAAGGCCGAGGGCCACCACTTCTTTATCGGCGCCGCGGTTGACGTGACGTCGGCCCCGGTGGAGAAGGCCTTTAAGCAGGCCCGGCGGCGGGTCGAGGCCGGGGCCGACTTCATCCAGACCCAGCCGGTCTTCGAGCTGGGCCCCATCGCCGAGCTTGCGGCAAAACTCCAAAGCCTAGGCGAACGGCGCCCCTACCTTATTGCCGGCCTGATGCCCGTCCTCGACTTGGAAGACATCGGCCGGGTGGAACGGAACCTTGGAATCCCGGTGCCACCCTCGGTCCAGGAGCGGCTTGCCCGGGCAGCAGACCCCCGGGCGGCCGGCCTGGAGCTTCTGGCCGACCTAGTGGCCGGCCTGCGCCGGGCCGAGGGAATTCACGGGATAAACGTGATGCTCTTCGACCAGACAGACCACATGGTCGAGGGCGTCCTGGCCTGCCTCGGCCACCGGGCTGAGGCCGCCTCTTAGGGCACCAGGATGACCTTGCCGAATTGGGTCCGGTCGGCGAGGACCCGGTGGGCATCGGCCGCCTTCTCCAGGGGCAGGACCCGGTCTATTACCGGCCTTAGCCGGCCGGCCTCCACCTGCTGAAGGACCTCGAGCAAGTCGGCCCGGGAGCCCATGTATACCCCCAGGACCGCGAGCTGGCGGGAGAAAACATACCGTAAATCGATTTCGGGGCTGGGCCCGGCGGTGGCCCCGCAGGTGACGAGCCGACCCCCCCGGGCAAGGACCCGAATGCTCTTGCTGAAGACTTCGCCCCCAACGTGCTCGAAGACGATGTCTACGCCCCTGCCCGCGGTGAAATTGCGGATGGCCGCAACGAAGTCGGTCTCGGCATAGTTGATGGTCTCATCGGCCCCGAGCTCCCGGGCCTTCTTTAGTTTTTCTTCGGAGGAAGCAGTAGTGACGACCCAGGCCCCAAAGAGCTTGGCGATTTGGATGGCGGCGCTCCCCACCCCGCTTCCGCCGGCCTGGACCAGCACCGTCTCGCCAGGCCGAACGCCGGCCCGCTTGACCAGCATGTGCCAAGCTGTCTGGAAGACCAGGGGAATGGCTGCGGCCTCCTCGAAGCTTAAGCCGGCCGGCTTGGGTAGGATATTAACGGCAGGGGCCTTGACAAATTCGGCATAGCCGCCCCAGTAAGGGCCGGCCCCAAGGATGGAATAATCAGGGCACTGGGACTCCTGGCCGTGGGTGCAGGCCCAGCAGTGGCCGCAGCTTATGCCTGGGGCGATGATCACCTCGTCGCCGGGCTGAACCCAGCTGACCAGGTCACCAACTTGCTCGACAACACCGGCCACGTCGCAGCCAAGGATGTGGGGGTAATTTATCCGGTAACCTCTCACCCCCTGCCGGATCCAAAGGTCTAGGTGGTTCAGGGCGCAGGCCTTCACACGGACCAGGACCTCGTCGGGGTGGATTCCGGGGATGGGGACTTCCTCGGGAGTAAGGACCTCAGGCCCGCCGTGCTGGCGGAGGGTGACGGCGCGCATGGTGGGCTTCTCCTTTGCCGGCTGTGTTTCGGTCAATTTTAATGGGGCCCGCCGCCTGCTGCCAAGTTCCGGGAACGCCGGCGAAACTTTTCGGTGCTAAGGTGCGGGAGCCGGCCTTTTGCTGGGGTGCTGGAAACCGGAAGGCCCTGGGAAGTCGTGGTCTTGGCGGCGGGCCGGACGGCGACGATAAAATTGGTGGGAGATTCCACGGAGACACGGGTGAACAAGGAGACGTTGCCGGGCGGACCGGCCCTCCGGCGGTGGGTGCGGCAGGTTCGGGCGCACCACGCCCAGTCGCGACGGGCCATGGCCGGGGAGCCGGACGACTTCTGGCGGCCCCACGTGACCTTCTTTCGTCAGGACCCTTACCGACCCCCGGACCCGGCGCTGGCCGCCGTTCTGCGCCACGTTGGCCCGGAGGACACGGTGCTAGATGTGGGGGGCGGCGCCGGGCGCTTTGCCCTTCCCCTGACCCTGAGGTGCCGGCAGGTTACGGTAGTGGAGCCCTCGGCCAGCATGGTCGAGGCCCTAGAGGCGGGGCGGCAGGAGGCCGGAATCGAGAATCTTGCGGTAGTCCGGAGCACCTGGGAGGAGGCCCAGGTTCCGGCCCACGACGTGGTATTGTGCGCCCACGTCCTTTATGGGATCGAGCGGGTGGACCTGTTTGTCAAAAAGCTTGTCGAGCACGCCCGGCGGCGCCTGCTCATCTTGATGTTCATGGAGGCCCCGGTCAACGCCTTCGACCGGGCGTGGCGGCTGGTCCGGCGGGAGCGGCGGGTGGGACTGCCCGGAATCGGCTTGCTCTTGCCGGTGCTTTGGGAGCTGGGGCTTTACCCGGACCTGGAGATGGTCCAGCAGGCCCCGCCCCGGCCGTTTCCCAGTCGGGATGTGGCCCTTGAGGCCCTCAAGCTCCGGCTCTATATCCTCCCGGGAAGCCCCGAGGAAGCCCGGCTTCTTCGGCTGTTTTCCCGGCTGGTCGAGCCGGCCAGCGACGGCTTCCGCCTCCGGGGGGTTCCGCCGCGGTGGGAGGGCCTGCTGGTTTGGCCCCCACCGCGGGTCGGCCTGGACAAGACTTCGCCAAGCTACTGAACCTTTACCGGTTTGAAATTTTAACTTACGGTATGGGCCCCTATTTTGGGCGACGTTTGGAACCCGGGGCTGCCTGGTCCCCTGTTTTCTGAACTGAATTTAGGCTCTAGGCCGGCGGCCACTCGGGTATAATCTCTGCCGGAGGACCGATGCCCAATTACGGCTTTTTAATAGACCAGTCCCGGTGTATCGGCTGCCACGCCTGCACCGTCGCCTGCAAGCTGGAGAACGCCGTCCCCCTTGGTGTCTTCCGCACCTGGGTTAAGTACGTCGAAAAGGGTGCCTTCCCTGATACCCGCCGCTACTTCCAGGTTACCCGCTGCAACCACTGCGCCAACCCGCCCTGCGTTTACATCTGCCCGACCCGTGCCATGTACCGGCGGCCCGACGGCATCGTCGAGTTTGACCCGGACCGGTGCATCGGCTGCAAGGCCTGCATGCAGGCCTGCCCCTACGACGCCATCTACATCGACCCCGAAAACCACACCGCCGCCAAGTGCCACTTTTGCAGTCACCGGACCGACTTGAGCCTAGAGCCGGCCTGCGTTATCGTCTGCCCGACCCACGCCATCATCGCCGGGGACTTAGACGACCCCGAAAGCGAAATCTTTCGGCGGCTGGCCGCCCGGGACGCCTCGGTCCGACGTCCGGAGCAGGGGACCCGGCCAAAGCTCTTTTACATTGGCGCCGATGAGGCCACCCTAAGCCCGGAGGCCGCCCGGCGGGACCAGTATATTTTTGCCGAGTGGGGGCCAACGGCCTACACCGGGCCCCTTACTCCGGAAACTCTGGCCGGAGCGCCCGCCCGCACCGTCTACGATGTTCCCCACGAGCGGCCCTGGCACTGGCCGGTGCCCGTCTACCTGGTCACCAAGGCTGCCGGGGCGGGGGCCTACTTCCTGGCCTCCCTGGGCCTGGCCCTGGGGCTTTTTGGCTCGGAGGTTTTCTTCGGCCTCGGGGCCGGCCTGCTGGCAGCGGCCCTCACGGCCATTACCGGTCTTTTGCTGGTGGCCGACCTGGCCCGGCCCGAGCGGTTTATTTATGTCCTGCTAAAGGCCCAGCCCCGCTCCTGGCTGGCCCTCGGCGGGTATATCCTGGGGATTTTCGGGGTGTGGGTCGGCCTCTGGTGGGTTTTACGCCTCTTGGGCCTGCGGTCGGTGGCGGATGGGCTGGCCTACCCCGGGGCCTTGCTCGCCCTGGCCGCTGCCGGCTATACGGCCTTTCTCCTGGGACAGTGCGAAGGCCGGGACCTCTGGCAGTCGCCCCTGCTTTTGCCCCACCTGCTGGCGGAGGCCCTCCTGGCCGGGGCGGCCCTGCTTCTGGCGGGTCCGGCCCTTGGCCTGGCCTCCGGTGGTGAGGGGGAACTTCTCCGGCCGGTCTTTTTGGGGGCCCTGCTGGCCCACGGCCTTTTCGTCGGGGCCGAATTCGCCGGACGTCATCCCACCCTGGCCGCCAGGCTAGCTGCCAAAAGGATTATCGCCGGGCCTTACCGGGGGCTCTTCTGGGGTGGGGCAGTGGGGGCGGGGATTTTGTTGGCAGGGACCATTGCTCTCTTGCCCGGCCCGGCCTTCTGGGCCTTGGGCGGGCTACTAAGCATCATCGGCCTGCTGGCCTACAATTGGGCTTTTATAATGGGTCCTCAGGAGATTCCCAACAGTTGAGGGCAGGGTTATGCTGGGACCGCCCCTTTCCCCCCGCCGGACTCCCGAAGGTTTGAGGCTGGAGTCCTTCCCGCCCCCGGACCGGTGGGATGACTGGGTTGAGTTCGACCCGAAGGCCTGGCCCCGCCGGGTTCCCCGCCGTTACCAGCTCATCCCCACCATCTGCTTTAACTGCGAGGCCGCCTGCGGCCTGCTGGCCTACGTGGACAAGGAGACCTTCGAGGTTAAGAAGTTAGATGGGAACCCCGCCCATCCCGGGTCCCGAGGCCGCAACTGTGCCAAGGGTCCAGCTACCTTGAACCAGGTGACTGACGCCGAGCGGATTCTTTATCCCCTCCGGCGGGTGGGGCGACGGGGGGAGGGCAAATGGGTCCGGGTAACCTGGGATGAGGTTTTAGACGACATCGCCGGCCGGATGCGGGAGCTTTTTAAGGCCGGCCGCTATACCGAGGTCATCTATCACGTGGGCCGGCCCGGCCACGATGGATACATGGAGCGGGTCCTCCAGTCGTGGGGCGTGGACGGCCACAACAGCCACACCAACGTCTGCTCCGCGGCGGCCCGGGCCGGCTATGCCTTCTGGATGGGCTACGACCGGCCGTCCCCCGACCACGCCAACGCCCGGGTAATCTTACTCCTTTCCAGTCACCTGGAGACGGGCCACTATTTTAACCCCCACGCCCAGCGGATTATGGAGGGTAAAGAACGTGGGGCTAAGCTTATCGTAATGGACACCCGCCTTTCTAATACGGCGGCCAAGGCCGATTACTGGCTGGCCCCGCGGCCCGGCTCGGAGGCGGCCATCCTGTTGGCCATCGCTAACCACCTCATTCGGAGCGGGCGCTACGACCGGGAATTCGTCCGGCGCTGGGTTAACTGGGACGAGTACCTGCGGGCCGAGCACCCCGAAGACCCCCTGACCTTCGAGGCCTTCGAGGGCCGGCTTCGCCAGCTTTACAAGGACTTCACCTTCGAGTTTGCCGAGCGGGAAAGCGGAGTGGAGGCCGGCCTGATCCGGGAGGTGGCGGAGGTGGTGGCCGACTGCGACGGCCGGCTTTCCACCCACATCTGGCGCAACGCCGCCGCCGGCAACCTGGGCGGCTGGATGGTGGCCCGCTGCCTCTTCTTTTTGAACGTTCTTACGGGCAGTATCGGCCGGCCGGGCGGGGTTTCGGCCAACGCCTGGGACAAGTGGGTGCCCCGGCCCTTTAAGGTCCCGCCGCCCCAGCTGGTCTGGAACGAGCTTTTATGGCCCCGGGAGTACCCGCTGGCCTTCTTCGAGATGAGCTTCCTTCTGCCCCACTTTCTTAAGGAGGGCCGGGGACGGGTCTCGGTCTACTTCTTCCGGGTGTATAACCCGGTCTGGACCAACCCCGACGGCCTCACCTGGGTGGAGGCCCTCCAGGATGAGGAGAAGTTCGGCTTGGTGGTGGGCCTTACCCCGACCTGGTCGGAGACGGCCTGGTTTGCCGATTATGTCCTGCCCATGGGCCACGCCACCGAGCGTCATGACCTGATGAGCCAGGAGACCCAGGCCGGGGCCTGGGTGGGGTTCCGCCAGCCGGTGAGGCGGGTGGCCCTGGCCCGGGCGGGCCGCCCGGTAAGTTTCACCTACGAGGCAAACCCCGGGGAGGTCTGGGAGGAAGACGAGTTCTGGGTCGAGCTTTCCTGGCGCATCGACCCTGACGGGAGCCTAGGGATCCGCCAGTATTACGAGTCGCCTTACCGGCCTGGGGAGAAAATAACCATCGATGAGTACTACCGGTGGATTTTCGAGAACAGCATTCCCGGCCTGCCCGAGGCGGCCGCCCGGGAGGGCCTTACACCCCTGGAGTTTATGCGAAAATACGGGGCGTTTTTAATCCGCCAGGGACCGAACCCAGAGTTTTTAACAAAACCCTCCGCTGAGGAGCTGGCCACCGCGGAGGTGGACCCCGAAACCAAAATAGTTTACACCCGGACGCCCCCCAAGCCTGGCCCCAACATCGTGCCCAGGCCGGCCTTTCCGGCCGATGAGGCCGGCCGGCGGCCGGTGGGAGTCGAAGTGGACGGCGAAATCTACGCCGGCTTCCCCACCCCGTCCCGGAAGCTTGAGTTCTACTCGACCACCCTGCGGGACTGGGGTTGGCCGGAGTACGCCGTACCAACCTACATAAGGAGCCACGTCCACCCCGAGAACTTAGGCCCAGACGAGTTTGTGCTGCTGCCCAACTTCCGGTTACCTACCTTGATCCACACCCGGAGTGCCAATGCCAAGTGGCTGGTGGAGATAAGCCACCGCAACCCCCTCTGGATAAATCCGGAGGACGCCCGGCGGCTGGAGATTCAAACCGGCGACCTGGTCCGCGTCCACACCGAAATCGGCTACTTTGTCCTGCGGGCCTGGGTTACCGACGGTATCCGGCCCGGGGTTGTGGGCTGCTCCCATCACATCGGCCGTTGGCGGCTCGACCCGGAGGTCGGAACCAACAGGATCGCCAGCGCCCTGGTGGAGCTTCGCCCAGAAGGGCCGGGCCGTTGGCGGCTCCGACAGCGGGACGGGGTAAGGCCCTTCAAAAGCGCCGACCCCGATACCGAACGCCTCTGGTGGGAAGATGCCGGGGTAAACCAGAACCTTATATTCCCGGTCCAGCCGGACCCGATAAGCGGTCAGCACTGCTGGCACCAGAGGGTGCGGCTGGAAAAGGCCGGACCCGAGGACCGCTATGGGGACATCTTCGTGGACACCAACCGGTCGATGGAAGTCTACCGGCGCTGGCTGGGCTTAACCCGGCCGGCCCGGGGTGGCTGGCGCCGTCCCTACTGGCTGCTGCGCCCCTACCGGCCGGCCCCAGAGGCCTACCGGCTGCCAGATGGCCCTTGAGGCTTAGCCCGGTTCCGGCCCACGGCCCGGACCCAGCGGCGGAGAAACCGGCGCCGATACTTGGCCAGGGGCTTCTGGAAGAGCCAGTAACCTCCGAGGCCGACGGCCGCGGCCAGAATCAGTATCCACCAGGGCAGTTCCCCCAGGACGTAGCCGAAGGCGGTGGTCAGAAAGAGGCCCGGGGCCCGGCCCAGAAGGACAGCCACTAAAAACGACCGCCACGGGATCCCGGTGAGGCCGGCCAGGTAGAAGACGACGTCGGGGACGGGCAAAAGCAGGATGGCGAACCAGAGAATAGGCCGATCCGGCCGCCAGCGCCGTTCCCATTGGGCCAGCTGGTCAGCACCAACCAGGAACTCGACCACGGAGCGTCCGAAAAGGCGGGCAAGCCAGAAGGCGGCCGATGCCCCGAGGGCGGTTCCGATGAGGCTATAGAAAAAGCCCCAGATTGGGCCGAAGATGTGGCCGGCCGCCAGGGTAATGAACTGGCCGGGGATGGGGGCGAAGACAATCTGGGCGGCCTGCAGGAGGATATAAAGGGCGGGGGGCCCAGATGCCGGCCTCGGCGACCACCGACCTGACCGTTGCTTCGTCGGTCAGGAAGACCAAAACAGCAGGGGCCACGACCAGGGCAAGGACCAGAACACCCGAGGCCCCCAGTAGAAGCTGGACGATGCGTCGAGGGGGGCGGTCGCGGCCTTTCGGTTGGGTCACAGTCTACCCCTTATTTTACCGCCTAGGATGATTTGGCAGTGTTGTTTGGCTTGATAACAGCCCGAAAGTTGGGGGAGCCGTTAAGCAAAGGAGGCTGGCGGTATGGTCGTCCGTGCGCAGCTGGCCATTTCGATGTCCGAGACAGAGGCTTCGGAGCGATTCCGTCGGCGGTAGGTGGGCCGCAGGTCACGGTCCACCGCACCGGCAAGGTCTTTCCGAATCACCCCGAAAAGCCTGCGGGCTTGGAAGGAGTGCTTGGAAATACATTGCTTAACTGGGGCCTTAGCCTCATCGCCAGCGCCGTGCTGGTGAGGGCGATGGCCCGGCGGCAACGGAGAGTGGATTATGGCTTGCTGGTTTGCTGCGCCTATTTAGGCCTCGGCGGCGTGTGGCATTCGGGCCTCTCAGGTTCGGCGCCCTTGCTGGTGGCAACACCCCGCCACTTTATGGAGCAGCAGATGGGTCTTGTGCCCGTGACCAGCACTATCTTCACGCCCTTTAACCTGGGCCTGGCGGCGGTAATCCTGGTAGTCTGGACGGGTCTGGCTGCCCTACTACATCCTCGGCCCGAGGACACGGTAGAGGCCGACCCGTCTTTGCTGGCCGAGCCGACCGAGAAAGAGGCGGCTAAGGCTGCCCCGGCCACCTTCGCCGAGCGGCTTTACTATAGCCCGCTGGTAAACCTGGCGGTGGCTGCCATCGCCATCGTCTGGCTTATTTACAACTTCAGCACCCGTGGCTTTGGAGGTATAACCCTCAACTCGGTTAACTTCCTGTTCCTCACCCTGGGCATTTTGCTCCACTGGACGCCGGCCTCCTTCCTGAAGGCGGCCGCCGAAGCTTCAAGCTACATCTGGGGCTTGGTGATTCAGTTTCCGTTTTACGCCGGCATGTTCGGGATAATCCGGGATTCGGGCCTGGCCAAGGTTATTGCTGACTGGTTTACGGCCGTGGCCACGCCCGCCACCTACCCGGTCATCATCTACTGGTATTCGGGCATCCTCAACTATTTCGTCCCGTCGGGCGGGTCGAAATGGGCCATTGAGGCCCCCTACGTGGTCGAGGCCGCCCGGAACCTGGGGGTGAGCATGCCGGCGGCCGTGATCAGCTACGCCTGGGGCGATATGGCCACCGACGTCATCCAGCCCTTCTGGGCCATCCCCTTGTTAGGGGTCACCAAGACCGAATTCCGTAATATCGTCGGCTACGGTCTCATCTTCTTCAGCGTATTTGCTATTATCACTACGGTGGCGTTCCTGCTGGCACCGGTTTTCCTGCCGTAGGGAGGCCGTCAACGCCGTGGGAGGGAAGAAGCGCCCATGCCGCCTGTAATCTACGAGACGCCCTTTGACGCCCTCTTCGACGTCTTCGACGGGGCGGTCGTCATGGTTGGGGGCTTCGGCCACGTGGGCCATCCCCACAACCTGGTCCGGGCCCTCCGGGACCGGGGCGTCAAGAACCTTACCATCATCGCCAACAACATTGGCCTTGGGGACAGCCTGGACCTGCTGGCCGAGGCCGGTCAGATTAAAAAGTTTATCGGTTCGTTTCCGGTTCGGGCCTCCCGGGAGCGGATGACCCACTTTGAGCGGCTCTTTCGGGAAGGCCTGGCCGAAGTGGAAATCACCCCGCAGGGGACGATGGTGGAGCGGATCCGGGCGGCGGGGGCGGGCATCGCCGCTTTCTACACACCGGTCGGGGTCGGCACCGTGGTGGAGCAGGGCAAGGAGAAGCGGGCCTTCAACGGCCGGGAATATATCCTGGAAACCGCCCTCCACGCCGACTTTGCCCTCATTAAAGCCTATAAGGCCGACAGGCTCGGCAATCTCATTTACCGGCGGACGGCCCGCAATTTCAACCCCATCATGGCCACGGCGGCCCGGGTCACCATTGCCGAAGTGGAAGAAGTTGTCGAGCCCGGCGAGCTCGACCCGGAAGCCATCGTTACCCCGGGGATCTACGTGGACCGGATTGTAATCTGCCCGAGGGATTACAATGACCCAGCTATCTTCCAAACCTGGGATTAGTCGCGAACTTATGGCGCTGCGGGCCGCCCGGGAACTTCGCCCGGGGATGTATGTTAACCTGGGTATCGGCTTGCCCACCCTGGTCTCCAATTTCATCGAGCCGAGTATTATCCTGCAGGCAGAGAACGGAATGCTCGGCTACGGACCCCTGGCCGAGGGGCCCGAGCGGGACCCAGACCTGATAAATGCCGGGGGTCAGTACGTGACGATGCTGCCCAGGGCCTGCTT
>Ga0209989_100085_pt1 | contig 17275 bp, 16 predicted proteins | sample Antgeofumaro1A2B_FD_188083 | JGI IMG/M metagenome (GOLD analysis project Ga0209989, IMG submission 188083) | Geothermal fumarole subsurface microbial communities from Mt. Erebus, Antarctica - 1A2B (SPAdes) (version 2) | ecosystem: Environmental > Terrestrial > Volcanic > Fumaroles | place: Mt....
TTTCTCCAGGTATTCCAGGGCCAGGTCGGCAAAGCCGCGCTGACGCAGTCCACGCACGAAGTCAAGATGAGGCGGCTCGGCAAATGCGCAGGTCCATGCAGACACACCTGCCAGTACGACTGCCAAAAGGTATCCACTCGCGCCGCTAGCTCCTCTGCCGCAACTCATAGTCCATCCGCTGATTTCGCTCCTGCCCAGCCGAGGCTGCTGCCGGAACTGCGGTGGCTGGGCCGCTTAACTTCTCGGATCCTGGTACATCCTCTAAAGTAGTATAAGACCGGAAGGCAGACAGTGGGTAGAGTCGAACGTCGTCGAAACCGATTGCCTGGATGACCATTGGGGCAGATCCGTGACGCCGAACCGTGGAGCGACCTCAGGGGAGAGGGCATGAAGGTCTTGGTGATCGGCAAGGGTGGGAGAGAACATGCATTGGTATGGAAGCTAGCGCAGTCACCGCGCGTGGAACGGGTTTATTGCGCACCAGGTAACGCAGGTACGGCGCAGGATGGGGTCAATGTGGACATCGCAGCCGGCGACATCGAGCGGCTCGTGCGTTTCGCGCGTCGCGAAGGCATCGGCCTGACCGTCGTCGGGCCGGAAGAGCCTTTGGCCCTGGGCATCGTAGACGAGTTCCAGCGTGCTGGGTTGCGCATTTTCGGTCCCCCGCGTGCGGCCGCAGAGTTGGAGGCGAGCAAGGTCTTCGCCAAAGAGCTAATGCGGCAAGCCGATATCCCTACGGCCGAGTTTCGCGTTTTCGATCACCCCGATCCGGCGCGCAAGTATATCGAAACCCGTGAGTATCCGCTGGTGGTCAAAGCCGATGGCTTGGCCTCTGGCAAGGGGGCGATTGTCTGTTCCACACGCGAAGAAGCCTTGGCAGCGGTGGATCTGATCATGGTCAAGGAGGCCTTCGGGGCTGCCGGCCGGCGTGTGGTCATCGAAAAACGCCTGGAAGGGGAAGAGGTGAGCATCATGGCCCTGGTGGCAGGACGTACGCTCGTGCCACTGCCTCCTACCCAGGACTACAAGCAGGCCTTGGATGGCGACCGTGGGCCCAACACGGGAGGCATGGGGGCTTACTGCCCAGTCCCGGCAGTCACCCCGGACTTGTTACGCGCCATCGAAACGACCATCCTCATCCCCACGGTGCACGCTATGCACAATGCCAAACGCCCTTTCAAGGGGGTGCTGTATGCCGGCCTCATGCTCACGGCTCAAGGACCGCGCGTGCTAGAGTTCAACGTGCGGCTCGGCGATCCCGAGACCCAGCCAGTTCTCATGCGGCTCAAAACGGATTTGCTCGATTTGCTCGAGGCGGTGGTGGACGATCGGTTGCACGAGTTTCCCGAAGACAAGCTGCTATGGGACGAGCGGCCGGCGGTCTGCGTCGTCGTTGCCAGTGAAGGATATCCCGGCACCTATCACAAAGGCCGGACCATTACTGGTCTTGACGAGGTGGCTCGCGTGAGCGATGTAAAAGTCTTTCACGCAGGGACGCGACGAAGCGACAGCAAGATCGTCACCGATGGCGGCCGCGTACTCGGTGTGACCGCACTGGGAGACAATTTCGCCCTGGCACGGGCCCGGGCCTATCAGGCAGTGCACATGCTCGAATTTGCCGGCATGTATTACCGCAAGGACATCGCTGAGCGCGCTGTCCGCCGAAGTCAGGAGGCTTCGGCATCCGACATGTAGCAGCGGCGATCGAGCGCGCTTCACGGCTCGAGGTCAATCCCGCGTCTGGCTCGGTGCCCCACAGCTGCCCGTGACCACACCCGTTATCGCAGCGGGTAGGAGCACGGAGGCCGACCGATGCAGTTCGAGTATCCGAAACGCGCACTTTACATAGTGCTGGTCCTGATTCTTTTCGCCGGCGTACCGTTGTTGGCACTCGCCGTCGGATACTATCTCGGCAAGCAGTGCCGTGGGCGCCGTGCTTGGCATAGTCCGGAGGCCATAGCTCAGCGTGTCCACGAATGGCGATGCGCCGAGACGCTGGCAGGCTGCTTCGAGCTTCATGGGTTGCCCACGCGCGGTCTGGAAGAGTGTTATTTCGGTCCGGTCCACCTCGACCGTATCACCTGGGTGGGGCCCGATGTGCCGACTCCCTTTGTCGGCTACGCGCCGCAGCCGGGACCGATCGCCAGTGGTTTTATCAACGCCCAGCAATGTCGCTACGACCGGGATGTGGAGATGCCGAAAGCAGCAAAGGTGCTACGCATCTTCTTGGTAGGCGGCTCGGTAGCCTACGGCGCTGGGGCTTCCTGCAATGCCAGCACCATCGGGGGCTATCTCGAGCAGCGGCTACAACAAAAGGTGTCGTCAATGGCCGTGGATCGCAAAATCGAGGTGATCCCTTTCGCTGCCGGTGCCTGGACGACGACCCATGAGCGCATCGCCGTCGAACACCGAGTGCTCGATTGGCAGCCCGATTTGGTCATCTCCCTGACCGGACACAACGACGCCCATTGGGCTATTCTGGGTTACAACATATTGTGGTTTCGTGGCTACCAGGACGACTATTATTACCGGCTGGTGCAGAGTCTGCTCGCTCACAATTTCGGACGGCGTCTTTCTCTCGAGCTGCAGCCGGAACGGGCGGCCCTATCGTCCGACTCAGTGGTACGCAGGCTGCTGTACAATGTGCGCCGCACTCACGAAGCACTGAGTGCCTCGGGCGTCGGCTATCTAGTTGCATTGCAGCCGATCCTGGCGTGTAGTCGAAAAAAGCGGACCACGCGCGAAAGCTGGATGATGCGTCGCGTAGACGAAGAGGCCTTCGGAGCGCATTACCGGACCATCCGAGAAGCTTTGCAAAACTATACTTCTCGCTCGGCCTGCCCGAGTGACAGCTCAGGGGTTTACTTCGACTACGTGGATTTGACATCTTTGTTCGATGATGTCGAGGGAGAGTGGTTCATAGACAACTGCCATTTCGGCGATCGCGGCAACGAACGCGTGGCCTGTGCGTTGGCTGAAAAACTGACTACCTGGCTACGTTGCCAGGTCCGTCGCTGATATGGTCCTTTCCGAGGAGGTACCCCTGGGGTAGCAACTGATCTTTGCAAATCGGCATCGGCATTTATAATCTGGCGGTCGTCGAAACGACATGGGGAGTACGCAGTCGTGGAAGCAGCCGGCAGTTGTGTGCTGGAAACTTACCGGCTTACCAAGATGTACCAAAATCGCCAGATTGCCCTGAACGATATCAATCTGCGCGTGGAACCAGGGTGCGTGCTGGGTCTGCTGGGGGCGAATGGCGCCGGCAAAACGACGTTGATCCGGCTAATCCTCGGCTTGCACAGGCCGACGACCGGCTGGGTGAAAGTGTTCGGCAGACGGATGACCGCCAATGCGGCGGGACTGCGCCGACGCATCGGCTATATCCCCACGCAGCCGCGATTTCCTCGGGGGGCTACGCCGATAGATTTTCTTGATTTTACCGGACGGCTTTTCGGCTTACCGCGCGAAGTACGACAAACGCGGCTGGGAGCCTTGCTGCGGGCAGTGAATTTGCTGGAAGTGTCCGGGGAACCGATCGCATCGCTGTCTACGGGCTTGCAGGCACGCCTTTCCGTGGCGGCCAGTCTCATCAACGAGCCGGATCTGCTCATTTGGGACGAGCCCACGCAGGGGCTCGACCCGGAAGCCCGCCGCAGTATGCTCGAATTGGTCAAAGCGCTCAGCCGTCATAAAACCTTGATCCTGTCCAGTCACAACCTGAGCGATGTAGACGAGGTATGCACGCACGCGGCGGTCCTCAGTCGCGGGCATTTGATTTTTTTCGGTAGTCTGCAGGATCTCAAAGGCCGCATGAAGCGCAATCATTTCGAACTCGATCTGGAGGGAGAACACAAGGCCATCAGCAAGGCTGCGCAAACGATCCGCAATCTCCCCGAATTCAAAGTGGTGCAGGTACGCCACCGGCGTTTGGAACTGCAGCTGACCGAACAAGCGGCCAATGCCTCGGCTTTGGCCAACGTGTTCATGACCCTCGCGGACAACAAGGTCAATTTGGTCAGTATCCGCACGGTCGGCCAACAAACCGAGCAGGCTTTTTTGGATCTGGTGGAACGCGATGAATCCCGTGGATTTGCCCGCGTCTACGTCAACGGCGAGGATTGAGCGGTTCATGCCGTTCTGGACGGTGCTGCGCGGCGATATCCGGCAGACGGTACGCAGCTGGATGTATCTGCTGGGGATGGGCACCTACGCGGCATTGGGCCTGGGGCTCGTGCTGCACCGAGCGGCCATGTACCGGCAGGCCGGTCTGAGCCAGTCGGCAGCTGCTTTACTGGGCGAGCTGTTGTTCATGGCCTTGGTGAGTGGCGCCACTTGGGCCGTTTTCTTGTCCGCAGGAGCCATCAGCGGGGAACGTCAACTGTTGGCCGACGCCATTTTGTGCCGTGGTGTCAGCCGCTACCAATATTACGCCGGCAAGTGGATGGCCCGAGTCGTGCTCGTCAGCGCCAGCTTCTTGTTCTGCGGAGCCGCGATCGCCGGCATCGGTTTATGCTTGCTGCATTACGATGTTCGGGCAGACGGCGTGGGCGTCGCTTTGCTATGGTTGGCCAGTGTTTTTGCGGCCGTAGTGACTTTGGGAGTCAGCGTCAGTGCCTTGAGCGAGAGCACTCTTTTCTCGGTCGTCGTCGTGTGGCTTGCGGTTCACGGACTGGGAGTGCTTTTCACTATGCTGCAATTGGAAGAGTGCAACCCCATCCGGCTGTGCGACCGGTTTTCTCGAGCCATGCGCGAAGGAATGGCTTTCGAGGAACTGGCCCGCAGTCTGGCTTGCTACGCGGGCGCTACGCTCTTGATAGGTCTGGTGGGAGCCATCGGTTTCGCCCGCCGGGATATCTGAAGACAGGCATATCTGCAGATTGGCCGGGTGCTGGGTGCGATATGGGCTTGTTGCCAAGGTCCGTGTTGTCCACGACGATATCCGCGATGGTTCCTCGTTCCAGCTCGGTGGCCGGATTGTTTCAGCAATGGATCGGGACTATTCTGGGCCGCGCTCGGCACCGAGGTCGGCGCCTTCGAGTCGGCGCAGCGCTGCTTCCGCTTCCCAGGCCAAAGGGTGATCGTACACGGTGACGTGTTGGTAACAGCGGGCGGCGCGGGCACGGTCGCCGAGCTGCTCATAAGCCTGGCCCAATTTGTACAAGGTATCAGCGCCGCTCCTGGGAGACTTGCGATACTCGTTGAGACAAGCCACGGCCAAATCCAGGCGGCCTTGCTGCAGATACAGGTCGCCGAGAGTACGCACCGTATAGTACCAAGCCTGTTCCTGCTGGGCATCTTGGAAACTTTGCGGGCGGTTCTGCCACACTCGTTCCAGCAACTCTTGGGCCTGTGCGAAATTGCTCTTGCGCAGCTGCACCTGTGCGGCAGCGACGAGTGCCGTGATGTTCTCGGGATCTGCGACAATGGCCAAGGTGGCCAGGTGTTCGGCCCAGTCGAGTTGCTCCGGTCCGGCGTTTTTCACCTGCAACAAGGATGCAGCTTTTTGCCAACAATATGCCACATCGAAGACTTCCCGCAAGTTGGTGGTATGCATCGCCTGGACCAGCGCTTCGGGGGTGAGCGAGTAATAGTAGCGATCTTTGCGCTCGCGAAACAGAGCATTGCCTGGGTCGAAGATAAGCGCCCTTTCGTTGGCCACGAGTGCGGCGACGATATTGCCTTGCCGCTCGTGCAGCTCGGCGAGCAGACGCCACGTGTCCACGCCGGCGTGTGGGGATGCGCTGAAGACCGTGAGGCCCCAGATTGCTGTGCTCACGTCGCCACGAGCATAGGCGGACTCGGCAAGTAGGCGCGCTGCCTGGAAATAGGCTTCTTGTGCTGGCCCCTCGAGCCGGTCCAGTCCCGTTCGCTGTCCGGCTCGCAAGGCTTGTTCCCAGTAAAACTCTCGGCCAGGCGGTACATCGGCCTGGCTGATAAGCCAGTAATACCAAGGTGCTCGGGTCGGTTGCCCACGCGCCGCGATACGCAACAGTTCGGCCCCCCGAGCAGGTGCTTGCGCTAATAGCTCTTGACCTTTGCGAGCGCAATAGTCGAAGTCCACACAAGCGTACGCTTGGCTCGCTGCATCTGCTTCCGCGAGCATGGATTCTGTCAGATGACCGTAAAGGTATTCGCGCAGCTCTTCGGTAGCCGTATCGGCAGGGTCGCCGCTGTACACTTCTTGGACGTCGCGCAAAGCGCGGAACATGAGATGTTCGCGCGCTAACCAGTCCGGTCCCAAACGACGTGCCAGTTCAGGATGGTCCAGCAGAGCCAGACGCCAGGCGCGAGCTATGATGTGCCGCCGATAAGGATCGGCAGGGGGGTACTCGCCCGTCAGTATATGTAGAAGCTCTTCGGTGGCGGCGTCGTAGTGGCCGGCATGAAGATAGGCTACGGCACGCCAGTAGCACACCACGGGCTGGAGCTGTGGACGCAACTCGAGCGCTAGGCTCAGCAGCTTGTCGGCTTCCTGGAGCGTCTCCGGACTAGGGCCCGGCGACAGAAGCAATTCCTGAGCACGCTGCAAGCAGAGTTCGGCGTCGAGCACGGTACGGATCTCCGGATGGCTGGCCAGCCATTGCAGGTCCAAATCGCGATGCAGCCGCCAGAGGCCTGTTCGCGCCAGTCGGTCGCCTGGCCGCAGCTCGAGCGCTCGTCGGTACGCAAGGATGGCATCGCGGAAACGTCCCTGGGTCTGCCATGTGGAGCCACGCATAACGTATTTGAAAGCCTGGATCGGCGTCATCAATCTGCTCGTGTACATCAGGTAAAGTCCCAAGGGCACAATAAGACCGAGCGCCTGGAGTGTGCCGGGCAACAACAGTCCCAACGCGATTCCCACCAGCGCCAAAACCAAGCTGATTTCCGCCTCGCTTTCCGGAGCCACGCCCGCAAAGGCTAGCAACAGGATCAAAGGGGTCCCGACCAGCAGGTGAGTACCGGCCAACAATCGGTTGGCAGGGGCAGCATCTGGGTAATGGCTGTGTACGAGCCACGTGCCGGCTGCGATCAGTCCGGCCAGGGCCAGTCCGATAAAGCTGCTGCGCAACACGCGGTGGCCGACCTGTGCTAACAAGCCGAGGACGATGCCGATTGTCGCGCCGGCAGCACAGACTAGGCCGAGTATTGACCAAGAGGCTCCTGTTTCGACTGTCCACAGGATCGTCGCCGTGATCAAACCTGCCAAGACGCCGCAATAAAAGGGCACGCTGTGTTCGAGGAGGAGAAAGAGCGCGTACCCGATGTGCCAGAGTGGACGCCCCACAGTATGTGTGCGTTCGCGGCGATGGGCCGCGATGAATCCAGCTGCCAGCCCGGCACATACCGTGCCCCAGTATTTGACGAAGGATAGGGGGGCTACCTCGCCGCCGCTGAGGCTCAGAAGCGCGACACTCACGATTAGTGCCGCGCATAAAGCTCGCACCACATGTTCTGCAATAGTGATTTTCCAAGACACAGTGGCTCTTCCCGGCGGGCAGCACAGGGTAATGTCGTTCGTTCAGGTTCGAGTCTGCAATTTCAGGAGCCTCGTCTCGCTAGACTGGGTCCTGTCCCGGTTGTGCGCTTGCGTTTATTGTGGATGCCGAGGCTGGTGACGGCAATAAGGCAAACGCTATGCCTGGCCGTGTTTTTCTCCCTGGGACGGACCGGCGCCGTCCGGTTGGGCAGGGCCTTGTTCTATAGCAACCGGACGATCGGCATCCACCGGGGCAGTAAGTGCCGGCAACGGCAGCTCTCGCTCGCGTAGCTGGGCCAGCCGTTTGGCCAGCCGCCGGTCGCTGCGTTGGTAGATCCAGGTCAAGACCAGGCACAAAAGAAGGCCGCCCAGAATCATGGTCAATACGACCGAGATGATAGAGCTGTGATCGCGCCGCGCAGCTGCGGGCCGTAGCGTATGCAAAGTTTTGCCGATGAGAACGGGAAGGTAATAGGTTTTTTGTTCGTCGCGCACCTTGAGGATCTTGAGGAAGTAGCCATCGAAGCGGACCCGTTGATAGAGCCGATGCCACTGGCTTTCGGGGGGCATTCCGTTGGGCAACTCGTGCACGAGCAAGCAATAAAGCTGATCCAGGCTGCCTGTCGTGACCCAGGCTTGGTACAGGTGTGTGGCACCGGGCACCGGGCGGTGCAATTCGAAGTAGTCAAGTTTGCGCAGATCGCCCTCGATACGCAATACACGCCCGCGATAGCGCTCCGGATGCACACGCAGGGCACTGTAACGCACATGGGCTAGGGCGTCTCGGGCCAAGTCTTCGGATCGGGCCGAGAGCGCCAGATGGATGAGATGGTAGCGCGCATCGGCGTCCCGACGCCATGTGATTGCGCCGGGATCGTCTTCTGCTTCCAGACGAAATGGCTCGTAATCGAGCGCGCCTGCCAAAGTCGTCGGGTCCGGCGGAGGTGCGTGCTGGGTCAGCGGCTCGATATCGCTTATGAGTTTTTCGGGCAGCGGCAACCATTCGATCATGAAAGCACCCGCGCGCGCGGCCACCAGGGCAACGGGCCAGCCGGGACCGAAAGCGGTCGCAGGCAGGGCGCTCAAATACATCGTCGCCTGGGCATAATAAGACTGCTCCAGGGTGGGAAGATCCGAAGCACTCTCTGCGCTACGCTTACTCTGCGGCGCGGTCGCGACCGCGGCATCGGGTGCCGGTGCAGCGCCGGCGTCTTTTTCGGTCGAGGGGGTAAGCATCTCGGTCCAGGTCCATGTCCGCGGGTCGCCGGCTTTCCAGATGGCCCAAATGACTACGGCGGTCATCACCAAAAGACTGACCAGCCGCCAGCGATCGCTGCTGCTCAACAAAGGTGGTACCGAACGCTTTTGATTCATCACGGCCAAGCCTTTGGGGTGCCTGAGCTACCCAACTCAGCGCACCAGGTCCAATTCCAGCTTCGGGAATAGAGGCCCGGACGAACTGCGCCGGCATGCGTCCATGACGCGCATGGCATCCTCCCAGCGTAAATGGCCGCTGGCCTGGACAACGGCACGGTCGTCGCCACCGATCTCTTTTTTGATTTCCTGCAGCCGGCGGGTCAGGTGACGCAGGATCTGCTCGCTCCCCGAAGTCCTATCGGGTGGCGGCTTCAAGGTCTCTGACGATCCGCCGCGAACGAAAATATCCACCGACTCCAGCCAGCCGTTGTCGGCAGCTTTGGCGACAACAGTCACGTGGGGCAAGTCGGGGGTGACGCGTGGACTGGCTTTAGGATCGGGATTGGTGGGTTGATTTTGTCCGGCTCGGTCTTCCGTCGCCGCCAGGTTGATGGGAAATTGCCCTTCCAGAGCCGATGGATGGTAGGTCATGACGAAAAAGAAGAGCATTTGAAAAAACATGTCGAGCATCGGCGTGATCGGCAGTTCCACTTCCGGCGCCCATTTTTCACGGTTCTTGGCCATGCCGGTCACCTCTGCGCTTGCTGTACTGTTTGTGCCCGCAGTTCGACCTTGGAGAAGCCCTCGCGATTGGCCTGAACGATCAGAGGCAGCACCAAACCATACTGGATTTCGACATCGGCGCGAATAATGATCGGCACCTTGAGCTCTTTGATTTGGTCCTCGGCTACCTTTTCACGGATGCTCTGTCTTCTGCGCAATACACGTGCCAAGTCGGAGATAGCCTTGGCAGCTTTACCTAGGGCGATGCCTTCTTCGCCTTGACGGAAGACGATGTCCTCGCGCCCAGCGAAGATGATGCGCATAGTTTTGGGCTGCGCAATGTCACGTATGGGCCGTCCGTAGCCGTCGCGGATCGTCCTGCCTTGCGCGTCCTTGCGGTCTACACGATCCACCAGCAGATTGATGACGATAAAATCGGTTTCTGTTTTCGCCTGGATTTCCTGCGCCGAAGTCGAGGACGGCAGAGTCACGTTAGCGTTGACCTGGTCCGAAACGAAATTGACCGTGATCATAAAAAACATGATGATTTGCAGAACCAAGTCCAATAGGGGCGTCAGATTGAGCTCCACCCGATCGGATCCCACCACGGCGGCCATAGCCATTGCTCCTCAGCATTTGTCGGCCAGCGCATATGCCTTCGATGAGTCGCAGCCCCGACCGACAGCCCATCGAGTGCCAGTCGGCAGCAAGCGACACTCTATGCCGATGGACGCTGAGCAGGCGCCCCGCTCGGCGCGGAAGTCGCAGCCGAGGCCGGCCCAGGACGCGCTCCAGCCTCGGCACCGGTTCTCCGCGACTGATGATACACCTGCGTCAAAAGGTCGTCCGCCAGCAAACTGACGTCAATCGCAATCCGGGCGACACGGTTGCGGAAGAACGAATAGAAAAAAATCGCCGGTATGGACAAGGAGATGCCCAACAAGGTCACGTAGAGTGCATGGGAAATGCCGGCGGCAAGCTCGCCGGGATTGGGAGTACCGCCTTTGCCCAACTCGGCAAAACTCAGGATCATGCCGTACACCGTGCCGACCAGCCCGAAAAGAGGACCCAGCGTGCCCAATACAGCCATGTACGCAATGATGTGGTCCTTGCGTGTTTTCAGGCTGTCCGTCATGGCCTCGGCTGCCAAACGGGCTTCGTGCAGCCCATACTGCATCCGGCTCATACCCGCCGTCAGCACCCGCGCGATCATAGACCCGTCTTCGCGTGCCAGATCGAAAGCCTCTTTGAAGCGTCGCTTGCCCAGTGCGTCTTCGAAGGCCGAAATGAAATCCAACAGCATGGCGTTGATTTGCCGCAGATCCAAAAAAAGCCATACGATCATCGCTACCAGGATCACGGATAGCAACAAGATCAAGATACCGATCTTGCCGATGATGTAAAAGAATTCGCCGATGCCGCCGGAGCTAGCTGGCTCCTGCGGCGCAGCCGGAGCCGTGGGCGCCGGCGCCGTTTTGGCCTGGTCCTCTTGTCCAAGGACGTGCTCACTGGCCGTCAGTACCATGGCGGCCGCACATACCACCGCTACCAGCCCGATCCACTTGCCGTGCATCCTTCTTGCCCCTCGTTGTCTTGACCGCATTGCTGATTGCTGGGCGTTACGCAGTGCGATAGCACCCACTGGCTGTGGACTTCATTCTCGTCTATTAATTCTAAGTTGCAGTTTTCGGTCATGCGTGTCAAGACCCGTTCCCTCGATTGTGCGTCGGACTTGCGGCAGCGGACTCGCGGATAGGACAGCTGCCCTAGACAAGAAATCTGCCTCGTCATAGGCAGGGTCGTCGCCATCGCAGGTGCAAAGAGAAAAGGCCGCCGGCAGCGCCTCCGGCGGCCTCGATCAAAATGTTCACGCGTTGGCAGGTGGCGACTTAGATCGTCCTTGTGTTACTCTACAGTGCTCATGATCGGTTCCCCGCCCTGCATCGAGGCAAGAGCGCGCCACAGTTCGATGTCAATGCCATTTTGCACGAAGCGAACCGATCCATCGGCCATGACCACATTGACGCCGCCGGTATGGCGACTGCGCGCTGCAAACATCGAAGGAATCGAGCCCGTACCGATGCAAGGTGGGTTGATGCTGTAGGGGTACTGGCAGTAAAAGCTAGTGTAAATGACGTCAGGCAGGGGGCTGTTAGGCCCTTGATAAGCGGAAAAGCCCGAAGCGTCACCCCACCAGGTGAAGCCTCGCAGGTCGCGTCCCTGCCCCTGGACGACTTCCGCAAGCAGTATGGTGTTGCTCGTGCCGTCCGCGGACAAAATGTCGTCAATGCGGAAAGCCTTGTTGGAAGTAAACGGGGCGCCTTTGAAGGTCACACCACCGTAGCTCGTAGTTTGCCAGACGGTGGTATTGCCGTAGTTGACCGCGTAATTGTGGGAAGTGATGCCACGGCCGCCGACCGTAATAGGTGCATTGGGAGTGTCACTGGGGCAGGTATGAATGGCCAGTCTTTTACTGGTGACGTTGGTGACATTGGGCTCGCCGCTGTAGCGGGGACCAGTCGTGTCGTTACCGCCCCAGTTTTGGTACAGCTTGAAGAGCGCCTCTTGTTCGATGTACGGCAGCGTCAGCACTTGCCAAGTGCCCCAGCAGCAGTTCCAGCGCCCGATAGGCAGCTGCTTGCGGGTATCGTTGTAGTTGTGCATGGCAATGGCGATCTGCCGGATGTTGTTACCGCAGCGCATGCGGTTGGCTGCTTCGCGCACTTTTTGCACCGCTGGCAGAAGCAGCCCGATGAGCACGGCGATGATGGCAATAACCACCAGCAGCTCGATGAGAGTGAATCCCCTGCGCCTCTTCATGGCACACCTCCTCAATAAGGAAAAACCCCGCAAAACCACCCGCGCCGTCGTTCAGCGCAACAACATATTACGAACCTATTTTTTCAGATCGAAGGTAAAATTGTTGGCTTTGCCTGCCTCGACCGCTACTTCCAAGTTGCTTTCCAGGTTGTACTTTGGCGGAATTGCCTGGGGCGGCGGCTTTTTTACTTCGCTGGGAGCTTCCTCGGGAGGTGCATTTTCGTCGGCGGCAAAGATGCGTACCCGATAGCGGCCAGGGGCCAGCCCTTCTTTACGGCCAATCTCGAACTTGCCGTCCACAATGGTCGCTCCCCCCGCCGTGCCTGTTTCCTCCAGCGGCTCAAATTGGATCATGCCCTTTTTCAAAGGCTGTCCCTGAAAAGTGACCGATCCGGTGACCTCCTGCCGGTCATACGAACCGCTTCTGCTGCAACTGGTCAAAGCCCATGCACTGGCAATTGCCAGGCACAGAAAGCGTTTAGCTCGGTCCATCGCGCCCCCGGTAAAAACTGTCTCAGAGGTTATTGCACCAGAAAAATCGGCGCCCTCAACTGACCTTATTACATATGATACCATTTTTCATGATATTGTCGCGCACGGATGGTGCAAGGCTTCTGTTCAACGGATTTACGCGGGCACTGCACACAAGAGCTCAACGATCAATTTCCCCCATGACGATGTCAATGGACCCGACGATGGCGGGGACGTCAGCGATCAAGCAGCCGCGGCAGATTTCATTAGCCACGCTGAGATTGCAGAAGCTGGAAGACCTGGCACGGACACGCAAAGGAACTGGATCTTTAGTGGGCCTGCCGACCACATAGAAGCCCATCTGGCCTCTCGGGCACTCGGTTTCGACGTAGGCCTCGCCGGCGGGCAAGTGCCGAGGCGGCTCGATACGGTGCGAGCCACTGGCAGTTTCGTATTTCTTGAGGGCTTGCCTGACGATTTTGACACTTTCGACGAGCTCTTTCATACGCACATAGTAGCGATGCCAGGAATCGCCGATCACAGCCTCCTCGGGGGCTTCGGGGAACGGCGGGATGACGGCCTCGAAGTCGTATTGCTCGTAGCCACAATAGGGTTCGATTTTGCGCAGGTCCCAGGGGGGATCGTTCTTGCTGCGGTCGAGCGAGGCGCGCAACACGGGACCTGTGCATCCGTAGCTGATCGCAAGTTCTTTGGGCAGCACGCCTAGGCCTGCGGTGCGCCGGATGAAAATGGCATTGCGCGTCAGCAACGTGTGGTATTCTTCCACGCGAGGCTCGAAATAATCCAGGAACTGTCGGCACCACTCGAGCCATCCTTCAGGCAGATCGTCGTGTACGCCACCTATGGTGACATAGCTATAAGTCAGTCTAGCGCCACAGACCTCTTCAAAAAGGTCAAGGATCATTTCCCGCTCGCGGAAGCCATACAAGAAGGGCGTGAAAGTACCCAGGTCAAGTCCATAGGCGCCCATCCCCAAAAGGTGGCTGGCGATTCGGTTCAGCTCTGCCACTATAACGCGGATGACTTGCGCCTTTTCTGGTATCTTCATGCCGCATAACTTTTCCACGGCTAGGGAGTAGCCCAAGTTCATATTCATCGCAGCCAAATAGTCCATGCGATCGGTGTAAGGGATGAATTGGATGGGAGTTACGTTTTCTCCGATCTTTTCGGCGCATCGGTGGAGATACCCCATATGAGGTGTCAATTCAGAGACCAGCTCGCCATCGGTGCGCAAAACCAGTCGCAGCACGCCGTGGGTACTGGGGTGTTGCGGACCCATGTTGACTAGCATCTCGTTGGTCCGCACGTCCATCTCTATAATTTGCGGCTCTGCAGAGCGATCAGCGACGGTTGCCATAGTCCAATCTCCTTAGCCGAGCAGTTGCCCCAGAGTTTCCAGTATGCCGGGCTGGTTTGCTTGCCAGAGCCAGTCGGGGCGCAGCCCGAAGCCGGAAGGACCAGGCTGCGCAAAGCGCCGGCCCGGGGACGCACCGAGTGGTATGCGCGTTTTATTCCTACGCAACAAGGTTACGCGACGTCGCAGTGGATCGGCGATCCAATATCCCTGCACGCCGGCGCGCTCGTACAGCCGGCGTACGAGGACGTAGTCGTGTTCGAGGCTGCTGCGAGAGACGATCTCGATGGCCAAGTCTGGAGGGCCGGCGATGTAGCCGCCTGGTCGTAGGCGCGCGCCGTGGGCCTTGGCAACGAAAGCGATATCCGGCTCGGGGACGTTTACTTCGTCTATGCGCAACGTTACGCGCGAGCCTACGACTACGCCCTGCTGCTTTTGCTGCGCAGAGAGACTCAAAAGCACGTACAAGCGCTGGTAGGTTGCGTGGATGTCGAGATGCTCCGGCGACGCCATGTGGACAGCTCCCTTCAGCAGATCGGCTTTGTGGTCGCTACGCAGGAGCGTGCGAAACCGATCGAAAGAGGTGGGTTGAACCGACGTCGCCGAGCCCATGGGGTTAACGTCCTCGGATACCGTGGTATTCCAGCGGGAAGACGTAGTCTTTGCGCAAAGGGTGCCCCTCCCAGTCGTCAGCGAGTAGAATCCGCTTGAGATTGGGGTGGCCGACAAACGAGATCCCTACCAAGTCGTAAGTTTCGCGTTCGTGCCAGTCAGCGGTTTTCCATAGACTGGTCACGGAGGGCACCTCCGGCAGTCGGCCAGGCTGGTTGTCTTTCCAGCGCGGGAGGATCACCTTGACGACAAAGCGATGCCGCCTGTGGAAACTCGACAAATGGTAGACGACTTCGAGGTGTGGCTCGAAGCCTGCCTTGGCCGCTTTGGCAGGATCGGGCTCGCAATAGTCTACCCCGGTGATACAGTTGAGAAAGTCGAACTGCAGCCGGGGATCGTCGCGCAGAAACTGGCACACTTCCAGCAAATCTTCCGGCGCTACGACCACATAGGGATCAATGACTTCCGGCTTCTTGTCGCGAATGCGAGAGCCGAATCGTTCCTCCAGGATAGCGATGATCTCTGGACCTGTCATGCCGGTTATCTCCGCCTGGGCGACGGATCGAACAGTCAATGCCAAAGAGTTCGGTCCCCTGTGTGCTGCACTGGCAACAGGGGACCGCCGCCTGACGCTATGCTTTTGTGGGAGTAGCCAACTCCTTCTGTCTTTTGCGGTACTCGTTGGCTCTTTCCAAAGTCTCTAGTTCCGGGGGCAATTTCACGCACCCCGTTCTGCTGGGGACGAGGTTTTGTAGGGGTTGGCCCCGTGTAAAGTACTTCATGGCCCGTACTTTATCCTGGACGCGCATAAGCCCTTCGAGAAGGGCTTCCGGGCGGGGAGGGCACCCAGGGACGTACACGTCTACGGGGACAACCAGATCCACGCCCTTGACTACGTTGTACCCGTATTTGTAATAGGGGCCTCCGCCGCAGGTGCAGGCGCCCATGGCGATGACGAACTTAGGATCGGGCATTTGCTCGTATAGCCGACGGACACGACTGGCCATTTTATAATTGACGGTTCCAGCCACGATCATCAGATCGGCTTGACGAGGCGTAGCGCGAAACGCACCGGCACCGAAACGGTCCATATCATAGCGGCTGGCGCCGGTAGCCATCATTTCGATGGCACAGCAGGCCAAGCCGAATGTGAGCGGCCAGAGGCTCGATTCGCGAGCCCAATTGACTGCCTGCTCCAATGTCGTGACGATGACCCCACCTTCGTCGAAACGGCCTTCGAGCCAGCCCATCTTTAGCCTCCTGAGTTACGAGGACGATAGCCGGCCGTACTTCTTAAGGCCTGGGCCAGTGCACCAGCGGAATAGACTCAGCATCCGTCCGCCTGGCGTGCCTCTTTCGGCCCATTCGGCCTGACACTCGGCCATTGTGCGCACGGACTGCCGAACGACGGCAGCTAGCCGGCAAACCAGGGTCCCAAGCAGATGTCACCGGGACTCGGCCAGCTCCGGCTCGAGCAGCACTTCGGGTGGCGGTTGCGGCATCTCCGGCATACGTTGCGCGGCAACGCTACGCACCCAATGTAAATCGCCCCGTGCCCACAGATACGCAAACCCCACCAGAAGCACCCCGAAAAATACCAGCAAATCCAGCAAAGTTATCCAGGACATGGTCAACGCTGCCTCCGCCGATATTTGCGTATGCTCTCCGGCGGGAAGAAGTTGATGGCTCCACGCCTGGCGGTCGCTCTCGCTCAGTCCAGGATTAGCCAGCTGGGCAAAGTGTCCGAAGACTACCGCCCAGGGAAAGAAAAAGGTGATTTCGACGTCGAAAATAATGAACAGGAGTGCGATCACATAGTAACGCACATCGAACTGGATCCAGGACGGTCCTACGGTCGGCTCGCCGCACTCGTAGATGGCCGCTTTCTCCGATGTAGGCCGCGCCGGTCGCAGCAATTTTCCCAGAAGCAAGTGAAAAATCACAAAAAACCACGCGATGAACACGAACAAGAGTATGTAGCCGACCAAAACGGTCATGCCGTGCTGCTCCTTCAAGTCTTTTCCGGCTGAGGACGTCCCGAGGGAGCTTTTTGTTCGGTCGCCGGATTGGGTGCAGATGCACCGCTCGCCGGGCGGTCAGGAGTCGCCTCGACCCGGGACGGCGGCAAGGGCTGCCTGCCTGCGAAACCTGCGTCCAACTCGTGCCAATGGGCGACCTCAGGCTCCCCGAGTTTCCAGCACAAATACACCTCGCGGCCGTTCATCCAGGCTGGAAAATCCACCAGCCCCTCGAAACCCTTGACTCGACAATCCACTCCTGTCGCGCGGCGCAAGTATTTCACCGTCGAAGAAGCCAACCGGATGCTCCCGCTGGTTCGCAGTATCGTGCAGGACATCGTCCAGGTAGCCCGCGAGGTGCTGGAGACACGGCAGCGATTGGAACAAATCCGGCGGGGACGGCCCGGCACGTCCACACAGGCCCACGAAGAAGAGTTGATCGAAATGGAGCGTGCCATGGAACGTGACGCCGCCCGCGTGGAGGAATACATAGACGAACTCCAGCAGTTGGGGGTCGAGTTCAAGGGTTTCGAGGGGCTGGTGGATTTTCCAGCCTGGATGAACGGCCGCGAGGTGTATTTGTGCTGGAAACTCGGG
>Ga0209989_100086_pt1 | contig 17167 bp, 9 predicted proteins | sample Antgeofumaro1A2B_FD_188083 | JGI IMG/M metagenome (GOLD analysis project Ga0209989, IMG submission 188083) | Geothermal fumarole subsurface microbial communities from Mt. Erebus, Antarctica - 1A2B (SPAdes) (version 2) | ecosystem: Environmental > Terrestrial > Volcanic > Fumaroles | place: Mt....
CCAATTCCAAAGCAGCACCAAAGCGGCACTGAGCGCTACGACAGGAGCATAGCTCATGATCCGCTTGCGCGGCTGGCCACCCGACGAAGGCGAAGCTGCTCGCGAGTAATCGCGCACAGTGCGGCTCGCTCCCCGCGTCACGATACTGCCCAGCAGCAAGAACACAGTGACGACGAGCAGCAGCATGGCACTGACAAAAAGGATCCAAAGCACCAATCTAGCTCCTACCCAGGCACCGACGGCGGCGAACAACTTGACATCTCCGCCGCCGCCACTGCCCAGGAGCCAGATCACGAAAAATAGGACAAAGGCCAACAAGAACCCGCTGGAGGCGAACAGCAGACCGTCGAGAAGTCCGTACCACAACCCGGGACCGAGAACCCAAACGGACTGCCCGCTGGAGCCCAGCCAAGCGCCCCGCACGAGGTTGGCCAAAAAGCCTAGGGGAAGGGCAGTGAGAGTGATCCACTTCGGTATCACGCGGGTGCGGTAATCCACCCACGCCGCCATGCCGGTCGTGCCGACCAGCACAGCATAACAAATCCACCCAAAGACTGGATCCGGAAAGAAAGGCTGTTGCATAAGCCCGCACCAGCTTTCTCGCAGGGGAGGTCCGGTACCAGCTTAGGGTAAAACGAGAGCGGATTCAAACAATCCGTTGTCACTTCGCAAAACGTGTCTTTCTGGGAGCGGCCACAAATCCGGAACAATCGCTAAGCGCTATGCTTCCGCGTGGCCCCTCGCTCCTTGTGGAACTCGAGCCAGGTTGAGGTCAGATAAGGACCAACCCTGGCTCGAGGTCGCACTCGGTAAAGTTCAAGAGACCCAGATTGGGTTTAGTCGCAAGGACTGCCATCCACATTGCACGCCGTAGCCGATGGATTGCCGATCGGGATGGTATCGCAAGCATCCGTGGTGGCCGAGCCGGAGCTGGAAGCAATGCAATTGCTCTGGCCGCTGAAGCTGTACGCCTGGCTCAGCGACATGATGGCATTGGCCAGCTCTTCGAGCTCGTTGTTGACGGCGTTGCGCAGGCCGGCGAGCCCGACAGTGATGCCCAACACCAGAAGCGTTGCAACGAAAACTAACTCGGTCGAAACCACAAAACCCGCATCGTCACGCCACAGTTTCACGAACAAGCGACGCATAAAACACCTCCCCTTGAAATTCAGGCGATGCCCCCTATAAGGTTAACACACCTTCCACAACGTGTACCGATCAATCGCAAGGACTGCCATCCACATCGCACACCGTAGCCGCTGGATTGCCGATCGGGATGGTATCGCAGGTATCCGTGGTAGCCGAGCCGGCGCTGGAAGCAATGCAGTTGCTCTGACCGCTGAAGCTGTACGCCTGGCTCAGCGACATGATGGCATTGGCCAGCTCTTCGAGCTCGTTGTTGACGGCGTTGCGCAGGCCGGCGAGCCCGACAGTGATGCCCAACACCAGAAGCGTTGCAACGAAAACTAACTCGGTCGAAACCACAAAACCCGCATCGTCACGCCACAGTTTCACGAACAAGCGACGCATAAAACACCTCCCCTTGAAATTCAGGCGATGCCCCCTATAAGGTTAACACACCTTCCACAACGTGTACCGATCAATCGCAAGGACTGCCATCCACATCGCACAGCGTAGCCGCTGGATTGCCGATCGGGATGGTATCGCAGGCATCCGTGGTAGCCGAGCCGGCGCTGGAAGCAATGCAGTTGCTCTGACCGCTGAAGCTGTACGCCTGGCTCAGCGACATGATGGCATTGGCCAGCTCTTCGAGCTCGTTGTTGACAGCATTGCGTAAGCCTGCGAGCCCAACGGTGATCCCCAGCACCAACAGCGTCGCGACGAAAACCAGCTCGGTGGAAACAACAAAACCAGCGTCGTCGCGCCACAAGCGGACCAGAACTTTGCGCATAATACTGCACCTCCCCCAAAAAAACGTTTGTTACCGTTCCCCCGCGACTTCCAAAGAGAGGAGATTGGAAGCCCTTCGGGGCGATCCACATCCGATGGATCAATTAACCCAAAGGCAATGTCGTTATTTGCACTTCTCGTGCCACAATCACAAGAAAAAGAACAGGATACGCCTTGGAGATCATTAAGTAATTTGATAGCAATGACTTGCGTTTTTATTGTCTTTGTGCACGTCCGTAGGCTAGTTGCCTGTCAGACCCAAAAAGCGTTAACGAAAGTTAACACCGGGTGTTAACACAGTTAACACTCGGTGTGAACTTACGTTCATGTTACAGATAGGAAGCTGGTTTTTAGCTTTCTATAAGTATTTTTTTAACAATGACTTACGTTAACATAAAAGAAAAGCTGGGCTACCACTTTGTGTAGCAGCCCAGCTTTATTCAAGTTAACACTTTTGTTAACTTTGTGCAGACTTTCTAGATTGACAGATGTCTAGCCTTGGCCCTTGAAGCCCTTATTGTGGAGTTCCCAACCCGTTGCATAACTTTTTGAAGGGTCACTGTTGCTCCTGAGCGAAGGCGGCCGCCAACTGCTCGTATTGCCCTCTTTCCAGCGAGTGCAGCTTTTCCGGGCGTATACCCAATTCACGTGCTTTATTGAAGGCACGCAAGGCGGCATCGCGCTGACCGGCCCGATGGTAAGCCGCCGCCAAATGGAGAAACCTGCTTGCGGCTGGTGTTTCCTCGGACGCCTCGGTGAGGTCGCGGACTGCTTCTTGGATACGGTTGAGCGTCAGGTAGACGACGCCGCGGGTGTCCAGCATTTCCGATAGAGGTCCATAGATGGCAATTGCCCGATTGATCAGCGTCAGTGCTTCTTCGGCTTTATCTATGCGGAAAGCGAGGATCCAAGCCAGATTGTTGAGAGCTACGCCATTGTTAGCGTTGTTTTTGAGGATCTCGCGATAAACCCGTTCGGCTTCTCCGTATTCTCCGAGCATTTCTTTTAGTTCGGCATAGTGGTAGACCAGTGCTGTAGATTTAGGGTTTTTGCGTATGGCCTCTTGGATTAGGCGCGAGACGCGTGCGCCATCCTGCGCAGATACGTACGAAGCTCGCAAAACTCGCAAGGAAACATGCGAAGCCAACTCGGCAGGGCCGCGTTTCCACAGTTTGTCGCACTGATTCAATGCTTCGGAAACCCGTCCTTGTTCGCCCAGGAAGGTGGCGTACAAGATGGGGCCTTCGGGGTGCTGATCCACGTATTGGCGGAAGAGCTTGTCGGCGACATTAGGTTCGCCGATTTGACCCAGGAGGCTGGCTGCCACTAGCGCCCGCGCTGCTTTGCTGGACGGCCGCATACTGTCGTTGTCTACGTACTCCATGAGAAGCTTGGTGGCTTGGGCGAGCCGTTGCGTGGCAGCCAAGTAACGGGCACGGACTTCCAGAGTCCGCAGGGCATCTGGCTCGAGCTGCACCAGCTTGTTGACCCAAGGTTCGGCATCTGCGGCATCGCCGCGCTGGATGAGCGTGGACGCGAAGTAGGCGACGTACTGAGGATTGAACGAATGCGTGGCCAACAGTGCGAACAAACGCTGCCGTGCCTTGGGCCAGTCCCCTTCGCGCTCGTACAGTTGCGCCAGCAGTAGGTGATCCTCCGGTTTGGATCCCTCCTTGCGGATGGCTTCTTCCAAGATGGCTATGGCCTCGCGGCGGGAGCTACGATAGGGACGGGACGCCAGGATGACTGCCAGGGTACGACGGTCTGCTGCCGTAGGTGACTCTTTCATGTTTTCTTTGAGCAGGTTCACGGCGGTCTGGTATTTTTCGTAATCGCCTGGGGCCAGGACTAAAGCCAGTCCGCGTCGGGCCCAGCGGACCAACTCTGCTGGGGCTTTGCTGGCTGGATCGAGGATTTTGCGCAAATGAGGTTCAGCCTGATGCCGGTCGCCGATGTCGAGGTAGAAGCTGGCGGCTGCCCGGCGGGCTAACAAATCTTCGGGGCGTTCGCCGACGGCTTTTTCGTACTGCGCCCGAGCCATTTCCCGATCGTCGAGGAGTTGATAGCAAGCACCCAACGCCAGATAGCGGTGCTCGGGGGCGAGCTTTGCGGCGAGGTGCTCCATTTCTTTGAGGGCCTCGTCGCGGCGGCGCGTGCGGATCAGGAATTGCACCAGGGCCACGTGGTTTTCGGGCTTGGCAGGATCGAGTTCGATGCAGCGACGGAAGGCTTTTTCGGCCTTGGCGTGTTCGCCTGCTGCCCAGTAGATTTGACCCAACCACAGGAAATCGCGATCGTCCTTGGAATCGGGGGGCACTGCTTTTTCGGCTTCGGCCAAAGCTCGGGCAAAGTCTTGATTGCGCAGGAATACTTCAGCGGCCAGGCGCTGCACTTCCCCGGTGAGCGGATTTTCCTGCTGCAAGGTGCGGATCACCTGATCTGCCTCGATGTAGCGTTGCAGGCGGTAGGCCATGTGCACGACGCGCCGCAAAAACGCCGGATCCGTTTCTCCTTGCCGCACGGCTTCCAGATATTGATCCAGAGCGCGTTCCAGACGTCCTTCGAATTCGTCGAGTTCTCCTTCGCGGCGCAGCAGTCGTGCCCATCCGGGCCGACGGTTGCGCGCTTCCAAGAGCAGTCGGCGGACTTCCAGATTGGTTCCTTCCGGCGCCTGGCCTCGGCGCAGCAACCAGAACAAATAGGAGGCGCGAGCGAAAGGTGCATAGACACCGGCGTTGCCTTCTATGCGCTCGATTTCTTGCAGGGCCTGTTGGACAGCGGGTTCGTCGCCGAGAAGCATCGAGGCGTCGAACAAGAGCAGTCGCAGGCGCAAATTGTTCGGCTGTTCGCGCGCCACCTGGGCCCAGTAACGGCGGGCATCCGATAGGGCACCCATCTGATTGTAGGCGTCGGCCAATCCGAGCCACACCAGCTGACGCTCCTTGGGTGGGAGCCGGTCGAGGTTTTTTTCCAGCTGGGTGAGCTTTTGGGCCGTGTCTTTGTCCGCACGCCGCAGCCAATGACGGATCCAGGCCAGCCGCAACTCTGCGCTATCCCCGCAGGACTGTTCGGTTTCGATCAAGATTTTCTCGGCCGAGGGGAATTGCTTTTGCCTCTCTGCCAAACCGGCAAGGGCCAAGCGCAAGTCGGCACGTTTGGGTTGTGCGGCGATGGATTTTTCCAGTAGCGTGCGCGCTTCGTCCATTTTTCCCTGTGCTCCCAGGATCTCGGCACGCAGGAGAGGCACCTGGTCGTATCCTGGGCTCTTTTCGGGCACCTTGGCCAGGACTGCCTCGGCTTCGCTGAAATCGCGCATCGAAGGGGGCAAGCGCAAGTTGCGCAGGATCATGATGCGTGCCATCTGCACGCCGACCTCGGGCAGATAGGGTTGGACGATGCGAAACTCGACCAGGGCGTCTGTCCATCGGCCCTGGGCGACCAGGGCCTCGGCCAGAGCCAGTCGAGCCCGCAGTCCCTGGCCCTGGGCCGTGACAGCCCGGCGCAGCGCTACCAGCTGCCGATCGTAGTTGCCCAGCTGGGCATAGCATTGGGCTGCCATCAGATCGAGGGTGACGGCCACTTCTGGGTAATTGGTGAGTTCCGGTCTAGCTTTTTCCAGCAGTCGAACGGCGTCGCCCCAGCGACCGCTGCGCAGAGCGACGGCCCCCTCGTAGTAGTCAGCCCAAGCACTCGGGGCGCCCTCGCGGAGCAAGTTGTCGAGGGTTTTTTTCGCATCCGGCATGCGCTCGGCTTGGAGGTAGAAGCCTAGTTGCATCTGCAAAAGCTCGCGTCGAGCTAGACGGGCAGCCCGTTGTTTGCCAGGATGGTCCCCCTGTTTGCGTTCGTCGAACACTTCCAGACCCTGAGCGATGACCTCCAGGGCTCGTTCCTGGTCGCCTAGCTGGTTCTCGAGCCAGGCGAGCGACTTGTACACCAAGACGTTATGCGGGTGCGACCGCAGACCTTCGCGCAAGAAGGCGCGCGCTTCTTCCGGACGATTGCGGTCGAGCGCGATACGGGCACCGGCGAGGATCACGGCGACATCGCCAGGGGCTAGCTTGAGGGCCTCGGATATATCTTTGCTCGCCTCTTCGTTGAGTCCGAGTTGATGCCGATACAGTGCTCGGTGCAGATAAGCGTCCGAAGAGCGCCGATTGGCTTTGACCATGTCGTCCATGATTTGATCCGCTCGATTGGGTTGGCCGAGTTTGTCGCGCAGGAGAGCAGCCAGACGCGAGTAGGCGAGAACCCGATTCGGGTCCTGGGCGATAGCTTTTTCGTAGCGTTGCACCGCCGCCTGCAACTCATTGGCCTGTTCCAGGCAGCGCGCAAAATGCTCGTTGAGTTCCGCGTCGTCAGGATATTTTTCGAGGAGCTTCTCCAAATGCACGCGCGCGTCGGAAAACCGTTCGAGGTCCATAGCGATGCTGACGACCCGGCGGCGGACATCTTCGCGGTCGGGGTTCTTGCGCAATACCTCTTCGAGTCGCAAGAAAGCCTGTAAACGGGCGCGCGGCTGCCGCTCGGCCATACGATCCAGCCACATACCCAGGTGCGCCAAAGCGTCTACGTCGTTGGGCTCGTAGTGGAGATAGTTGCTCATATAGCGGATGGCCCGTTCGAGATCGGCTTGTTCGGCCAAAGCCAGGGCCCGTTCCCGCAAGGCCGTCGAGCTGCGCCGTAACTGGTAACCGTGTAACAGATGCACGCCACCCGCCAACACTATCGTCACCACGAGCACGATGAACAGAAATCGGGCGTTGATTCTCCACATTGCTGCGTCCTCCCTAGAGGCTCAGAACCTGCCACCTCTTGTCTTGCCTCGCGTAACAACTCCGCTAATAGGACCCCGCTCGCCGCAAGGGATGGCGAACAACTCACCTTTTTCGGCCTGAATATTTTCTGCGCTCTTTTGCAGCTTATTAATGCTGCAGCGTATTACTGCAGGAAAACCGGCCCCTGCGCAACTTGGCGTAGAGATGCGTCCGGGAACTCGAAAGATCGCAGCCAGCAGTAACCCGGCGCGACCTGGCGCCGATAGGCTCGCGTAAGGCAGCTTCTGCTACGATCTGGCCTTATGTGGCTTTCTCTGTCCGACCCTGATAGTATCAGACTCCAGCTCCCGTAAGGCAAATATGCGGCAAATCTTTGCCGGAAGCAAGGATTTTTTCTGCCGCATCAATGGCACGCAGGCAACGCCACGGCGGCGTGTGCGAGTCCGCATTGCCCGACAACAAGCGCAGCAGCTTTTGCCAACGCGGCCGAGTCCGCGTAATGCCGAAATAAGTGCGCCAGGCACGCAGCCGCGCGAGGGGTAGTTTTTTTTGATGGGGATCGAATTCCCAGGGATGAAAATAGAGCATAGCCGGCGTGTGCGGGCGCAGTCGAGCCTGTTGGCGGAGAGCAAGCGAAAGCAGCGCCCCAGGGAACAAGCGGAAATAGCCGCCCCCGGCGGCAGGAATACGCCGACCGCGCCACGTCCACACCAAAGGCGGCAATTCCAGTAGACGTCCGGCTTCTGTTTCTAGGTAAAAGGCGCTGAGGGGCAGAGTGGGGTCGCCATAGCGATCGTGACGAATTGGATAAATGGAGGAGTCGTAACGAAATCCCTCTTCGAGCAAGAGCTGCGGTGCCCAAGGCGTGGTCCGGCCGAGACTGAAGGTAGGGGCACGAAATCCAGCCACCTGGGCGCCAGACAACTCTTCCAGTACCTGCCGGCTGCGTCTGAGCTGCTCACGAAAGGCAGCGCAGCCCAATTCGCTCAATCGCCTGTGGTCCCACCCGTGGCAGGCAATTTCATGTCCCTGTGCAGCGATAGTGCGCACCAGCCGCGGTTCCCGTCTGGCCAAATCGCCGACTATGAAGAAAGTGGCCCGTATGTTATGCTGCGCCAGTCGGTCCAGCAGCCACTGGGTGACGCATACCACGCGCCGACGGTAGTATTCTTCTTCGTGAGGCGCCAGAAGCAGTCCTTTGGCAGCCTCGATGCGATAATGTTCTTCGACATCCACGCTGACGATGACATCCAGAGAGGGGGCGGACGCCAAAGCTTGGTCGTGCGTAGTCACAGTGGTCCAACCTGTTGCCTTGCCGGTGCATTGTCGCCGGGTGGGTGGGCGGATCCGGCGACTAGTTTCCAAGGTATCCGGTTTTGCTCCACGACATGCCAGGACGGCGAAAGCTATACTTCTCTGGCCTATGCCTGGATGAGCGGACCATGGTATCGGGCACTCGGGCAATTACGCTGGACGCGAAGCGGAAAGGATGCAAACATGGCCCTGCATGTAGTGACCGGCGGAGCGGGCTTTATCGGCTCGCATCTTGTCGAGCGACTGATAGCCGAAGGAGTGCGCGTGCGGGTGGTGGACGATTTGAGCACGGGCAAGGCACGCAATCTGGCCGCCGTGGCTGGTCAGATCGAGCTGATCACCGGCAGCGTGACCGATCGGGGCTTGTTGCGCCGCGTCTTGCAAGGGGCGGAAGTTGTATATCACTTGGCAGCCATCCCCTCGGTGCAACGGAGCGTCGAAGACCCGGAGACGACGCACCTGGTATGTGCTACGGGGACTTTGCTGGTCTTGCAGGCGGCGCGTCAAGCAGGGGTACGGCGAGTCGTCTATGCCGCTAGCAGCAGTGCCTACGGCGGCACCCCAGGAGCCGTGCGTCGCGAATCGGATCCGCTCGATCCACTCTCGCCCTATGCCGCTGCCAAATTGGCCGGGGAGCATTATTGCTGTGCATTTTCCACGGTGTACGGTCTGGAAACCGTGCGGCTGCGTTTTTTCAACATTTTTGGGCCACGCCAAGATGCCTCCAGTCCTTATTCTGGAGTGATTGCCCTTTTCATGTACGCCATGTTGCAAGGCAAGTCGCCGACGGTACATGGCGACGGTCTGCAATCGCGCGACTTCACCTATGTGGACAACGCAGTCGAGGCATGCTGGTGCGCATCGCGCGCCAGCGGAGTTTCCGGGCGTGTCTACAACATCGGCAGCGGCGCGCGCACCAGTATTTTGCAATTGGTGGCTGCTCTCAACGAGCTTTTGGGCACGCGACTGGGGCCCGTACATGGACCGCCCAGGCCAGGCGATGTGCGACACTCCCAGGCGGATATCTCGCGGGCCTGTACCGAGTTGGGCTACAAGCCACGCATTGACTTCCACGAAGGACTGCGCCGCACACTGGAATGGTACCGTGCCGAGTTGGCTCGTTGACCAAACTGCACGCATTCCAGGCGGCACGTGGAAACGCGACAATCGGTAGAGCATGGCCCGAAAGGTCGAGGCGTTGGATTCAGGCTTTGACGATTTTTTCGCGCCCGTGGGCGACGTCGCGGGTGGCATTGCGCGTGTCCACTATCAGGGAGGCGTGCTGCACGATCCAGTGCCAGTCGTATTTCGAGTGGTCGGTAACGATCAATAGCGCCTGCTGTGCTCGCAGTACCTCTTCGCTCAAGGGCAGGCTTTCCATGCGCAGATGCGGCCAATGCCTCATGCGCGGCAAAACGGGTATATACGGATCGTTATAAGCGACATGTGCGCCCTTTTTGAGCAATAGGTCCATGATTTCGAAGCCCGGCGACTCGCGCGGATCGTCCACGTCTTTTTTGTAGGCCATACCCAGGATCAAGACCCGGCTGCCTTTCAGCGGCAGCCCGCGCTCGTTGAGCGCATCTTGTAAGCGGGTGACGACGTAATGCGGCATGTGCGTATTGATTTCGCCGGCCAGCTCGATGAATCGAGTAGGCATACCGTACTTGCGTGCCACCCAGGTCAAATAGAAGGGATCAATGGGAATGCAATGCCCGCCCAGCCCGGGGCCGGGATAAAAAGCTTGGAAGCCAAAAGGCTTGGTACGCGCTGCCTCGATCACTTCCCAGACATCTATGCCCATACGATCGTAGAGCATCTTCAACTCGTTGACCAGCGCGATATTGACGGCGCGGTAAGTATTTTCCAGGATTTTGCATGCCTCGGCGACCTCGGGGGTGGACACGCGGATCACTTTGACCACGACCTGCCCATAAAGGGTGCTGGCCAATTCCAGGCTGAGCGGATCGGTGGCGCCCACCACTTTGGGAATACGCGGCGCAGAGTGCTGCGGGTTGCCTGGGTCTTCGCGTTCGGGGCTGTAGGCGAGGTAAAAATCCTTGCCCGCTTTCAGTCCTGTGGCTTCGAGTATGGGCTGGACTATGCCGCGGGTCGTGCCCGGATACGTGGTGCTTTCCAACACGACGAGCTGCCCTGGACGCAGCTGCCGGGCGATGCTGCGCGCCGAGTTCTCGATATAGCTCAAGTCCGGTTCGCGGGCTTCGGTCAAAGGCGTGGGGACACATATGAGGATGGCGTCGGGTTCGTTCAGACGCGTGAAATCGCTGGTCGGTTCGAAGCCTTGTTGGAGCATGTGCTGCACGGTCCGAGCTGGAATGTGGCCGATATAGCTTTCGCCCGCGAGCAATCTGGCGACTTTGTGCGGATCAATATCGAAGCCTAGGACTGCGAACCCTTTCGCGGCGAAGGCCTGGGCCAGCGGCAAGCCCACGTAGCCCAAGCCGATGATGCCTACGCGCGCCTGCCGCTTTTCGATTCGCGCAAGCAAAACGTTCGTCGCCTGGCTCATGAAAAACTCCTCGTGGCGGGGAGAGACTCAGTGCCCATGCAGTTGTGCGGGGTACTCATGGGATGCCGCGCACGATCGGCGGCCCGATCAGCCGCGTCAGCCATACGGGCAACTTGCGCCACACAGCGATCCAGCGCTGGTAACGCCCGTTTTCGGGGCGCATGTCGCCCACGCTTCCCCGGCGTACGTAGTATTGCCAGTGTGCCGGATGGGGCACGGCACCCCATTGCTTTTTGAACCGGTATGTGTTGCTGTCCGGCGAGGAGCGACCGAAGTCGAAACACTGCTGCCCGCGTTCCACGCTGCGCACCAGCAAATGGTAATACATCAGCATGTTGGCGCAAGTCGAGTTGTAGCGGCGCAACGAACTGGCCGACGGGACTTCGGTCGTACCGCTGCCATGCAACAAAAGCGCTGCGGCCACGGCTTGTGCGCCCAGACGCACCACGCACAGCTCCGCTCGGTCGGCAAAGGTTTCCAGGATCGTCTCGAACAGACTGCGGCCAAAAACAGGCGTGCCCAGATCGCGCATATTCTCGCTGAAAACCGCATAAAACTCGGGCAACAACGCTATGCCGCCCCAGTGCACAGTCAGCCCCGTCTTTTGCCCTTTGCGCACTTGATTGCGTACCTTGGCGTCGAGCATGTTCCAGAGCCGATCGGTGCCGCAAGGCAACGGCAGGCGCATGTGCACTTTGCCCGTGACGGTCACCTGCAGCGCTCCGTGCTGGACCGGCTGCTCATGCCTCAGCTCGAGGTAGCGCACATCGAGTCGTTCGGCGAGGGCAACGGCTGCCTCGACGATAGGAGCGACTGCAGCGGCGTGTCGAACCAGCAAGCCGCCGACATTGAGGTACGGCATACTGACCAGAAAGCGACCGAAAAGGAGCGACCGCACCAGGCACAAGGGCAGCCACCCTACCAGCCGGTCGCCGTCCCAGGCTTCGATGGCATACGGGGCGTGGCGCAGAGCGCGCTGCAATACCACCAGCCACGCCGGGTCGTATGTAAGCGCCTGGGGTTGTATGCTAGCCAGCCACTCCCGCCAGGCGGCGAACCGTTCCCCGATTCGCGCCGGCGGCACGGTTCGTACCGTCGGCACCAGGGTCGAAGCAGTCATAGACATTGCTTTCCGTTAGCCGATCATGCTCTGCTGCCAGACCCACTGTCGGGCAAGCCCTTCATCGAGGCCCACTTTGGGCTGCCAGCCGAATTGTTGTTTGAGACGGGATGTATCGGCGAAGGTGTAACGCTGATCGCCTGGCCGCTCGGGTTCCTGACGCACGCGAAAACTTCGGCCACTGAGTCGTTCTAGACGCCGCAGAATATCCCAGACAGTGGCTGTTTCACCCCCGCCTACATTGAAAACCTCTCCCGGACGCGCCTCGACAGCTAGAAGGGTAGCCTCGATGCAATCGCTTATGTAGGTATTGCCGCGTACTTGCTGACCGTCGCCGTAGACGATGATTTCCTGGTCTCGCAGCAGGGCTTCGATGAAGCGGTAGTACCCCATATCGGGACGCTGGCGCGGTCCATAAATGGAAAAATAGCGCAGGATGACTATCGGTGCGCCGAAGTTGTCCAGGTAGGCGCGGCACAAATGCTCGGCGGCCAGTTTCGTCACGCCATAAGGCGATACCGGCCGTGTGGGCATATCCTCCGAGCCGATGGCGTATTTGCCGTACACCGAGGATGTAGACGCCAGAAGCAACCGGCGCACGTGCTGTCCTTCGTGCCGCCATGCTTCCAGGAGTCGTTGCGTCGCTTGCACGTTGCACGTCCAGTAGCCATCGAAATCTGTCCAGCTTTTCATCAGGCCAGCCATGGCGGCAATATGGAAAACGATTTCCACACCTTCCAATAGGCCGTCCAAATCGTCCGAGCGCAAGTCCAGTTGTCGCAGCTCGAAACCCCTCTGTTGCCGCAGCCAGGCCACATTCCTTTCTTTGAAGCTGTGCGGGTAATAGGGGATAAAAGCGTCCACGCCGCGCACTTCATGTCCGCGGCGGATCAGCTCCTCCGACAAGTGCGATCCGATGAACCCCGCCGCCCCTGTCACCAAGCAGCGCATCTGCAGGTCTCCGTCCGTGGGTAACCGGCGAGACAGGCAACTCGCTTAGCCGCTGAGGACTTTATCATATACGGCACGCAATTTCTGCATACGGGCAGCGAAGCTGAACTGCTCCAGGATACGCTGTCGCGCCGCCTGCCCCCATTTGTGTCGGCGATCGGGATCGGTCAAGACGCGTCTCAAAGCTTGTGCCAGCATTGCTACGTCTTCAGGCGGCACCAGCAGGCCTGTACGGTCTGGCACGATCAGTCGCGGTACACCCGCAATGCGTGTGCCGATGACCGGCACTTCCATAGCCATGGCTTCCAGAACAGCATTGGGCAAACCCTCGCGCCGGCTGGACAAAACGTAGACGTCCATGGCCTCGTACCATGGGCGCGGATCGGGCTGATACCCTGCAAAATGAACGCGTTCCTGGATGCCCAACGTGCAGGCGAGACGGCTCAGGGACTGCTTTTGGAGACCATCGCCTACCAGGACGACACCAAAATCCAGTCCTTCGGCCATGAGCTGGGCGGCCGCTGCCAGCAGAATATCGAAGCCCTTTTCCTCGGACAAACGGCCCACAGCCCCCACTAAGAGCGGCCACGGTAGGCCCAGGTCTCGACGCGCCTGGCTGGGTGCCTTGTGCCTACGGTATATTTCCGCGTCTATGCCGTTTTCGATGAGGAAGCAGCGCCGCCGCGGCACGCGCGCCCGCCTGGCTATCCGATACAAGTCCTGGGAAACGCATACTACAGCGTCATAGTAGGCCAGGCAGGCACGGTCCACGGCGTGGTACAGAGGCGTCTTGGCGGTCCGGTAAACCCATCCATGCACAGTCGTCACCAGCATCATGGGCCACAAGCGCCGCAGGAGCAATCCTAATACATCCGTCTTGTAGTCGTGGGCGTGCCAAATACGCACCTTTTCGCGTTTACAGAGCTCCACTAGCGCCTGGGCGGATCGGTAATCCAGCGGCCCGCGGTCGGCTATGCCGACAAAGGGTGCCTCCAATTCCTCAGCTCGACGCCGGAGCACTTCGATGCCGGGATCGCCCGGCGGATGCAAATAGACGCAAATAGTCCGGTACGGGGACTGGCGTAAATAGCGCGGGCCGTTGAGGATGGTCTTTTCTGGACCCCCGCCTGTCCCGGTAACTACCCGCACATCCAGGACCGTGACCTTTTCAGTCGCCGGCTGCACGTGGGCCACTCTAGCCGCGTGCAACACTGCCGACACCTGCTCACTAGGGGTAATGGATAGATGGTTTTCCCCTGCCAACCGGTCGGCTCGGCCATCCTCGCCAGGCGCGTGGGTGTGAGTGCGCCGCCCGACACTTGTGGCCGAAAGCTGCTTCCCGCGGTATCGAGGCGGCTGCTGCAAGGTCTCGTGCAACCATCCTTCGAACAAAGCGGCTTTGCACGCCCAGTCCTCCTTGTGAAGTCGGCTGCGTGCCTGCCGCTGCTCCTCGGGCAGGCCGCTTGCCAGTCGCCGGCAGACCAGTTCGGCGAACGTGTGTGCATCTCCGGCCAGGTCTACGCAGTCCGCCCATTCTCTCAAGGCAGGCAGATCTCTGGCTACTACTGGCTTGCCCGTCGCCAGGTATTCCTTGAGTTTGAGCGGCTGACAGGCGCGATTGCTCGGCACATCGGCATAGGGCAGAATGAGGATATCCAGGCCGGTCGCTAAAGCGGGTAGTTCGTCCATCGGTGCCGGCCCGATGTGCTTGACTTTTGTGAGTTGCCAGATCCGAGGGGGCGGATCTCCGAGCGGGCCGATCAGCACGATCGTACCGCGCGGCACTAGCCGATCTACTGCGGTGAGGATTTCAGGGTCGAGATGATTGTGTATAAGCCCCCAAAAGCCGATGAGCGGCTTTTCCAGGGACTCTAGCAATGCGGCGTGTGCTGTCTGAGTCCGGCTGTCTTTTTGCTGCCACAGTGAAAGCTCCACGCCATGGGTCAACAAGGCGGCATTGCGCCCATAAAGCCGCGCGATACGCTCGCGCAATACATCGCTGACAGCGACGATACAATCGGCGCCCTCCACGACGGTCTTTTCCATTTCACTCAGTGCGCGGTGATCCAGTCCCGGCCAGGAGGCAAAGTCGTCCACACAGTAGTAGATCCAGCGATCCATCGGCAGGGTGTGCATGAGGTCGCCAGTGATCGGTAAAGTGGTGATGCCCACGCGAGGCGTGCTGGTTTTTTCGATGTATGGCACAAGCTGCGAGGTCAACAGCCAGCGATTGAGCCGGCGATCCGAAGTACGGGTAAAGTAAGGCCACATGCGCGGGTTGAGGACGGTCAAATGCGGATGAGACGGTCCCTGCGCGTGCGCTTTGGGACGTGACCAGTCCCGCAGTTTTTCCAGACCGCGGCGCAGTGTCGCCCAATCCCACCTGGGCGGTCGCGTGCCGATGGTGTTGATCCAATACACGCGATAGCGTGGCAATAGATGCCGGATCAAATGTTGGCAACTCGAAGGGTGCCGCCCCCAATCGTCGGCGAAGACCACGAGCGTTGCCTCGACTCGAGGAGCGGACAGCATCGTACACGCCTCTGGCACACAGGTCACGAGTGCACTCCATTGACCTTTGGGGCGAGCATCGGCGGCATAGAACTTGCGCCGCCCAGCATTTCCCGATACGTCTGCCGATAACCTGCCAGCATACGGTGTTCTGAAAAGAGCTTCCGCGCGCGGGCACGGCCGGCAGCTCCCAGACGCCGGCGCAGCTCGGCGTCACTGGCCAGCCGTACCAAATGGTCGGCCAGTCCCTCGGCATCGCCGGGGGCAGCGAGCAAGCCGGTGGTACCGTGCTCGACCAACTCGGGCACTCCTCCCACACGGGTGGCGACCACCGGCAGACCCGCCGCCATTGCTTCGAGCACCGTCAAGGGTATCCCTTCGCTGATGCTCGAGAGGAAGAATAGGTCGCTAGCAGCATACAACCGGTGCACATCCCGTCTCAGTCCTAGCAACGTCACAGTTGTCCGTAAGCCGAGTCGCTCGATGGTCCGTTCCAGAGTCGTGCCTTCTGGCCCTTCGCCGGCCAGATACATGCGCAGACTGGGGCATCGGGCGCGGGCCAGTGCCACGGCCCGCAATGCCGTTTGCTGGTCCTTCAAATAATCCAGGCGCGCTACCTGGAGGACGAGGCAGTCGTTTTCGGGGCAGGCCAAAGCGCGGCGCATGTGCAAGCGATCGAGTGTGTCGGCATCGTCGGGAAAGGGGATGCCATTGTAAATGACGCGCACGCGCGCTGCCGACAGGCCTTCGTGGGCTACAAGCGCTCGCCGCACCGCCTGGCCTACGGCAATCAGCCGATCGCGCGGTTCCACCAGCAAACGATTGAATACTACCCGCATAGGCCGGCGGTAGTCAGGATAATGCCGCCCGTGTTCGGTAAAGACAACCCCTGCGCTCCGATACAGGCGGCGCGCCAGCAGCGTGTAAAAAAAGGGAGTATACTGATGGGCGTGCAACACGTGCACCCCTTCCCGGCGACAAATACGACTCAGCCGCCAGACGCAGCGCCAGTCCCATCCCGGGCGTCGGCCGAGCACGTACACCGGCAACCCAGTACGGCGCAACTCGTCTCCGAGGAGCCCCAATTCATCCAGGCACACGAAGACGAAGCGAAACTCGTCGGCCAGGGACCGTGCCAAACGCGCTGCCAGCATTTCGGCACCGCCCACATGCAGAGCGTGGAGCACCTGGCAGATGACCGGCTTGTTTTTGACCATGACCAAGCGCTTGGCTATCCTGATCCCCTGGTCCCTATTGGGCTGTGCCGTGTTTGGCTCTGCCTTCGGCACTGTGCTGGATCAACAACTGGGCACCGCCTCTCGGCCCCAAAGTTCCCGCTGTGCTTGCTCGAAGATGAGCAATGCCAGAAGCAAATAGGTGTGGTTGCGTTTATTCTCCATGTGGTCGTGCACGACCCGACGCACGGCGTCCGGCTCGAAAATGCCCCGGTCCAGACACCGTTCACCCAAAAGCATGCCTTCGACCAAAGGACGCAGTTCACGCCGCAGCCACAATCCCAATCGCTCGTAAGGTTGATACCCTTTCACGCCGAGTTTGGCCAGTACTTTCAATTTGATTCGGGCCAGAGTACGGCGCAGACGCCCCGCGCCCAACACGGTGCCGGTGTTGGCGTTCACGATTTCCAGAAACTCGGGCCGGAACCGCTGCAAAATGAATGCCTGGATCCGGTCGCCGCGTTTCAGTTCCGGCGGCGTCGCGAACACAGCAGCGATAAAATCGTTGTCCAAATAGGGCAGACGCACTTCCACCAGGGACTGGAATTCGACCAACGAAAGAGCTGTCTCGCGACGCAGACGCTGCGTCAAGAACACATGGGCGATGCGTTGTGCCGCCGAGGGCCATGCTTGGGTCGGTGCCAGAGCCTGTCGGAGCGAGTCGCGTGCCTCCGCCTCGATTTCTGCTGCCGACCATTGCCGAAAAAGCTCGAGTCGCGGCTCGTAGATGTAAGCGCGCAGGCGTCGCAACAGCCAGTTGGTCAGTGCTTCTTCGCTGGCCAGCGAGAACGCTTCGGCGTCGAGCGAATAATTGTACGCT